>Ga0114962_10000616_pt1 | contig 31432 bp, 30 predicted proteins | sample C_130820_MF_Meta_FD_87017 | JGI IMG/M metagenome (GOLD analysis project Ga0114962, IMG submission 87017) | Freshwater microbial communities from Lake Croche, Canada to study carbon cycling - C_130820_MF_MetaG | ecosystem: Environmental > Aquatic > Freshwater > Lake | place: Lake Croche, Canada...
CACCGGCATGCGACGACGCCTCGGTATCACAATTTGTCTTGCGTTCCGCTCTAGAAAAGGCAGTTGAGAAGCGTCTGATGTCCGACAGACCGATTGGTGCGCTCTTGAGCGGCGGACTCGATTCATCGCTTGTCTGCGCAATCGCGGCACGCTACCTGAAGCGGTTTGACAAGAAGTTGACCACGTTTAGTATCGGCATGGAGGGTTCAACGGACCTCGTCTATGCGAAAAAAGTTGCGAATATGATTGGCTCAATTCACCATCAGATTGTCCTGACCAAGGAGGATTTTTTCAACGCGATTCCTAATGTAATTGTTGCCGCTGAAACCTACGATATCACGTCGGTTCGCGCCTCAGTGGGTAATTGGCTAATCGGCAAATACATCAAAGAGAATACCGATATTAAGGTTGTCTTCAATGGCGACGGCTCGGACGAAGTCGGCGGCGGCTACTTGTACTTTTATCGCGCGCCGTCAGACGAAGAGTTTGAAGCCGAGTCGGCGCGGCTCTTGAAGGATATTCATGCGTTTGACGTTCTCCGGTCAGACCGCTCTATGGCGTCGCATGGACTAGAGGCGCGCACACCCTTCTTGGATAAACAGTTTGTCTCCGTTTGGCGCTCCATTCCAACTCGTCATAGGCGCCCGACGGAAAAGCAGATGGAGAAGCATATTCTTCGTGCAGCGATGGATGTTGCTGCGCTGCTACCCCACGATGTCTTGTGGCGTAAGAAGGAGGCATTCAGTGACGGCGTCTCTGCCACGGAGACCCCCTGGCATGCGCAAATTAATGCGTGGGCGCGTACGCAGATTCCTAACGTCGACGAAGAGCTGGCGAATGCCCAAAGCAAGTACCCGCACAATACACCCAAGTCAGCGGAAGCGCTTCTGTACCGCCGCATATTTGAGCTCCATTATGGTGCCTCAGCCGCAAAGGTGGTTCCGTATATGTGGATGCCGAAGTGGAGTCCAGAGACGACGGACCCTAGTGCGCGAACGTTAAGCCTGTATTAGAGCCCGGCAATTATATATAGTATATATAAATGTCACTTACGCTAATTGAGGCACTCGTCAAAGAGACACGTCACGCGTTTATTATTGCGAAGAGCGACGGAGTTCTTGATGCAGGCGAGGTCATTCAGATAGCCGTTGATTTAGCTCAAAAGATTCAAAAAGTGGCGGGTCTTTGCGGTCCCGAGAAAAAAGCGCTACTGATGTTGAGTCTAAAACGCGGTCTCGATGCGTCAGGCGGTGTAGATTCATTACCAGGATTCGTTGATGCGTCCGCCGATGTAAAGAAGGCGTTCGAAACTCAATTATTAACTGCCGCGTCAACCACAGTCGATATTATGATTTCAGCGGCATCTGGCAAACTAGATTTCAAGAAACTGTCAACATCGCGCGCATGTATACCTGTTTGTGTAACCGCAGTAAAGATTGCGCTACCAAAGGACCAGAAACTTCTCAAAGATGCGTTAGATTATACTGGAGGACTTTTCAAACAGCCGACAGAACCCGACGTTAGTCCAAAACTAGTTGTTGCTGATATACCGGCTACGGAGAAGAAAGTAGGTACTAGTTAGGGGATGTACAAAGGTCCGGCAACTCGCGGACAAGAGCAACAGTTTAAAGAGGCTCGTGGCGCCGAAACAGCGCGTATCATGACGCGCGGTATTCCTATGAAACCGTATATCACAGAGGCGAATGTGCCTGCTATCTATCATCCGCGTCTCTCGCAATGTTTTGATTATAGCAAACTGTCGGCTCTACGTCAAAAAATACTGAGTCCGTTAACGGACCGTCTTGAGTACTTTGCCACAGGCGGTGGATTCAATATCAAAATTGTTATAGAAGATGATATGGGTTCGTTAACACCAATCAACGACAAAATATTTATCAGTCAACAGAGAGGATATACCGAAGACTATGGTCGCAAGCCAACAAAACCACTTATATTACATTGTGCGTTAGCACACGTTAAAAAGGGAGAGCAATCTGGACATGCGTTACTTCTTATTTATTTTCCGGATTCTAATGAGCTTGATATAGTATCAACGTATCAAATGGACCCAGAAGAACGTGCCGCCATAGGTCAAATAGTCGGCATAGTTGTTCTAGATCGTACAGACGTTATAGTAAATGATACGATGTCTACAGCAGGGCGCTACGGGCTTGCGAATCTACAAGACAAGGAAAGCGCTTCAATTGGATGGTGCGTTGCGTGGATGGCTTATCTTACACTTCAGGTATCAACATTTCCAAAAGCATTTTGGTCACTACCGTACGGAAATCCACGTGAGATGGATTTGGAAGAAGGGAAATCACGACTCAGCTTCTATAGAAACATGTATATCAAAATAATACAAGATGTTATTACGGGTCCCCAGGCGCTCCAAGTTCTAGCAGATACACTTCGCGCGGGTGGTGCTCGCAAAACACGTCGCCGGCGCTCAACAACTAGAAGAACCCGGCGTTTAAATCGCCACTATAGGTAAATGGGTCAAGGTCAGGCGAAGCCTCAACAGACTGGACTTACGTTATTCGGCGCGCCGGTAGTAGTAAACGCAACAAAGGCTACGAACGCCGCTGCGGTTGCGTCTGCGAACGCGACGAAGGCTGCGAATGCGGCACAGGTTGCGCAACAGAATGCGACAGTTGCTGCGAATGCGGCAAAGGCAGCAAATGCCGCCGCTGCAAGTGCAAACAGTGCGGTCCCGGCACCGGCGCCGGCGCCCGTATACGGTGGAGGTCGGCGCTACATGAGCCCGCGTAGCAGACGTCTCAGCCGTCGTAGTCGCAAGAGCCGCACGCGCAGATACCGGTAAAAACATTACGTAAAAATTTTATGTTTTGTTTTTATTTTTATAAAATCTCATTTTCTAGTTTTGTTTTTATTTACGGCGCATCAATCCACCCGCAAATCATCCCACTCACATCGTCGCGAACGGTGGTCAGATTCTGGAATGTGGGGCGCCCCGCGGACCAGCCAGGCAGCTTCATCAGGTCCTTGACGACAGCCGCGGTACCGAAGAAGTCGTGGGCAACGACAGGTGCCGTGAAGTTGTGTCCGAGCGTCACGCACTCGTAGCCCTCGCACTCGACGATATGACCGTTGGTCAGCACGAGATTGTAGACCGTGTCGATGAGGCGGTCCTGGTAGGGCACCAGGTCGGCGGGGAACACCCACGCCGTCTGCGACGGGAGTACATCCTTGCGTACAATCGGATGCCACGGCGTGATGCACAGATTCTCGAGCTGGACCATCGGCTGCGAGCGAAGCTTAGAGCCGCACGTGACGAGCGCAATAACCTGCGCCGGACCAGTTGGCGTCCAGACAGCGTCGCCAGGCGCCAGATCTTTGATGGGTTGGAACGAACCGTTTACCATCTTGATTTGGCAGTGTCCGGCGAAGCAGCCGCCAGACGCATTGTGGAAGGTCGCCATCGTGGCGGGCGCTGCGACAGAAGCGGCAGAGCCACCATAGTAGCCGGTCTGCTTCTGGATAGACGGCTTCGGCGCCGGCAACGTACAGAAGACAGTGTCCGCCTCAGTCTGAATGGCGTGGAACATCTCGCCGCCATAAATCTGGAGACCGGCGTCCTTGAAGTTCAGCGACTGCTGGAGCTGCTGTGCGCGCAGGTACGAGCGCAGGTAGTGCTCGCCCCACTTTGCCCAGTAGTCCGGAGCCATTGCCACCTGACCCCAGGCGCTGCGCGAAGGATTTGTGTCCTCGAGAAGCGCCTTGACCTTCGCGTCAGCAGAATCAGCCAGTCCGCTACGCCAGCCAACAAGGCTAGAGCCAGAGGCGTAATCGACCATTGTCTTGAGCGTCGCAATGTAGGTGTGCCGTGCGTGGATGAACTCGTTGATGGCGCCCTCCTCTGCCGCTACATAGTTCACGCCGTCAAGCGAGACACGCGACCCGCCAGGCACTACGAGGTCGAACGTCTGTCCATGGCGAATCAACCCAGTATGGCAGACCGGTGCGCCGTCGACGAACACGGATGTGCCGCGGCTCGCAGTCGACAGGATGTTCGCCACGAAGTTGATGAACACCGTGCCGACCATCGAGCAGTCCGGAATGAAGCCGAAGAGACCCTTGCCCCACTCGGCGATTTGCGCCAGAAGCACGCTGTCTAGCTTGTAGCCGAAACCGAACGTGTGAAGCGACCAGCGCGGCTGGGTCGGCATCGCCTGAAGCGTGGGCAGGATACCGCGCGGCGGGTTCACGTTGGGGAAGCCGTCAGTCAGGAGCGCCGCCACAATGTTGCGACCCGCGAGCTCAGGCGCGCCAGCAATGACAGCCGCCTGGCGGAGACCGTCATAGATGTTGGTCTGCGAATCTGGTTCAATCGTCTTGAGTGCAGCGTCAATCGCCGCACGACCGGTAGCATCCATCGAAGTCGGCTTCAGCACCACGCGCGCCGCAGTGCTGAACGTGACGATACTGAGCTGGTCGTGCGGACCCAGAATGGCAGCAATCGTGCGAATCGTGTGCTTAACGAGGTCCAGGCGTGTGTAGCCAAACGCCTCGGCGCCGTCGCCGCCGGTCGCCTCCTCACCCATTGAACCGGAGTTGTCCACGATGGCGATGAGTACGACTGGCTGGCGCGCCGCCTCACCGCTCGCAGCGACAGACAGGCGCAGAAACTGCGAACCGCCAACCGTGTAGCGCGTCGCAGAGATGGCAAGTGGCGCGTCCTTGAACGGCGGAGCCGCGACAGCATCCATCATCGGATGTGCATCCAGCCAGTGCTCAATCGTCTGACGCAGGGCGTGATTCGACCGTAGCTGACTTGCGTCCATCGGCTGGCGCGTCATCGGCGACACGTTGTGCTGAATGAGCCACTCGGTAATGGCGACACGCTCGTACGTGAATCCATCGGGCGCAATCGCGGGATCGCGCATCACCGCAAGGTTGATAGGGCACATGAACTCGTGCGGCATCGTAGCAGAAGACGAAGAAGAAGACGACATTTTTTGTTATGTCCGAGCTTAGTTCTTTAATTGACTCCACTCTCAATAAATCAACTTCTCTTCAATTTTTTGCCATCCCACCAAAAATTGAAAAGCCAATTAAAAAACTGGGCGGCACCAAAAGCCAAAATGGATGAATTCGCAGTTCTGAAGCGGCACCTCCCACTCGAACCCAATCTGTCTCACTATCTTCTAGTAAAAACGACCGTACACTATGATACCGACCTTGAGTTTCGCCTTGAGGTCGGTCTCCAAAGTCTCATACACAAGTTCCAGCATACCGGTTGGAACGAAATGCATCCACTTATTGTTGGAATCAAGTGTTACACAAAAGAACCCAATGCAGTTTTCGTGCGCCACGGAGACCGTAAACAGGAAAACACAAAGCTAATAGACTCGTTTGATGTAGAAAACGACACGTGGTATACATTCAAGTACCCGCTCTTGGCAAACTATCACACTGACACGCGAATCCTGTTAGGTGGCGGTATCACAGCCTATACTCTCGCCATTTTGAACACGGCTCAGTGCGTCCGCAACGACGCGGGCTCAAACTACTTTCCCCAAGGCTACAAATCCTTTGATACAACGTCTTATGGTAGCGACTACAATAAGGCACTTATCTATGTGGACGGCGCTAACTACATTAATCCTGCCAAAGCCGACCTAGAAAAGGCGATCCTTGTACATCCGATAAATTCTATGCTATAAATAAGATGGCAGCAACGCCACCAACAAGTCCTACAGCACCGGTCTTAATGTCACCCGACGATTTCGCCAATCCAGTTTATGTCATAGAGCAGCCGGGTCGCAACACCTATCAAGTTGTTACACTAATGGAGGGACTCCAAATGTTCCGCGGCGACCATAAGGGGAAGAAAATACCATCTGGTAAAGTCCCAGTATTTTTTGCCGACGCGATGAGCGCCTATATCTATACGCGCGGTGATTCCAAAAAGCTATCTGCCTACGTAGTCAAAAAGCAGCCTAAATTGTTTGTTCTATCTTATAAAAATATCATTAAAATGATTGAAGAGGAGACACGTTTAGAAGCGGATGAGACAGCCGCGCTTGAACAATTTTTCCAGGTAGATGTAGACCGAAAAATTCCCTATATTGTTCCGGTTGGGTTTCTCAAAAAGGAGAACGCAACAGGCGAACACCCACTCTATCTGAACCGACGCATACTCAACATCGTCTGCCGCTTAGGCTACGATGGCTGGATTGCGATGCCTGATACAGTGATACAACGAAACATGGATACAAAGTATTATCAAGAAACAGGGCAACTACGGTTCAAATTAAATCCGTACAATCCAGAAATTGCTATCTGTAATTGGGCTACGTTTATGGATGCGGTGTGAGCTGTGGACGCCATCTACCATTGATTTTTAGAAGGTTACAATGTAGCCTAATAAAATTTAGTGTTTACGGGTTGTGCGACGATTGCGACGATTGCGACGGGTGCCTCCTGCCGCCGGCTTACACGCCTCTATGAGCTTCATGACAAGTGGCTTGAACTTCTTGGTAAGAATATATTCAATCATTCTGTCGTTCTTGCCCCATGCTGACTTCTCACCCAGACGAGCACTGGTCATGTGCGAGTCCAGGGCATCATTGATGGTGTGGTCAAGCGCCCAGGTGAAACTCTTGACGATTAGACCCTTGCCAGACTTGACATCATCCACGTAGCCCTGGACGCCCTCCTTGATGCCCTCCAAATAATGTAAGAACATATCGTCATTCGATACAGGCTTATATAACATAAGCTCTGCATACACATCCTCCAGACCCTTCTCCAGCTCAGCGCAGGTGTTCATATCCTTGAGGTTCTTCATGTTTGTACGAGCCGCGAAGTTAGCCTGTGCCTGCTTCTGCGCCGCACGCGCCGCGTTGTTCTTCACACTTCGGTTGCGAATGCGCTGAATTTCCGCATTCATGCGGTTCTTCTCCTCACGTTCGGCATTGAAGTGATCCTTGTGCTTCTTGTACCACGCATCAATGATAATCTTAATCAGCTTTTCATCCTTTGCGTCAACGGCTTTCGCATAGCTCTGCTTTGTCTTCTCTGAGGCATCGGACTCGAAAAACGCCTTGTCCTTCCTGATCTTATCTTGTAACGCGCGCATGACCGTAAAGTCCTTGTAGTCACTGTGGTCATTGTCGTTGTCCTGTAATTTTTCTAACTCCGGAAAGGTCATTTCGGAGATGTCCGCAATTGTTAACTCTGAGCGCTTGGGCATTTTATAATTTATTCGCAGATTAATTTTTACGTGTCTTGTTTTTGGCAGCCATGCGAATAGCACGTGCGGTCGGTGGCTTGGATGACTCAGCAATCGCCTTTAACGTTGCACGTTCGGCAGCTGCGGACGCCATGTTCCATATTGATTATGTTTTGGACTAAATTCTTTAAACGTATACGTTTTACCGGTGGTAAGACTTAGTTGAGTTCTTTCTACAAATATAGAAAGTATATCTACATCGGTATACGTCATGTTAGAATCACCATTGAAATGTAGAAAAAATGGCACAGTCTTCAAAATTGTATTGTAGACTCTACCATCCACAATTTCAAAATCGTGCCATGAAATACCGTACATGACTTGAAATATCGTTTGTTCGTAGTCGAGCATAATTCTTTTAGTTTTATAATTTTCAAGAAAGTAGCACATAAGATAGTATTGGTCTGTACCATGTTTACAATCTTGTTCGATTTTATCGACCGATTTCCAAGTTAAAAAGTCATACACGGCAAATTGATACCCTATGTAGGTGCCAGAATTGATGTACTTGTATACAGTTTTAGTATTCAAAATTGGATGGCGTTCTTTGAATTCACCAGGATAACAATTTGCTTCACAACTAATTAAAAAGTCGCAATCGTGCTCCTTAAATTTTGAAATAAGTTCTTCTTCCGAGCCATACGCAATAACGTCATACGCGTCTACAAAACAAATAATATCGTCGGCAGGGATATCTTTAATTGCGTCACGCACGTACAATAATTTATCTTGAAATCCATGCCATACAGATGGAATGATATAGTTTATTTTATAATCACATAGAGAAGCTGACTCTTTTAGAGTAGCAATTCTCTTAATATCGGTACCCAACGTAAAAATATGGAGCATAACTACGTATAAGACACCGGCGCCTATTTAAGTCTATTTAAATATATGTATACTCAGTAAGGTATGTCATCACCGGCTACACTACTTTCTGTAGTCTGTTTCGGTCTTCAAGACACGCGGACATTGCCACCAAAAGGGCAACCCGATATTAAAAATTACGTCAAAGTTTTAAAAAAGACCACGCGCTGGGCGGCACAATGGATTCGCGTGGAATTTGACGGGCAGCCAAATTTTGGGCAGCGCGCCACATGCACAATTCCGCGAAAAGCCGAATTGTTGACACAGGTTACGTTGGTTGTAACGATGCCCGATATAGCCACGGTACAACAACGAGCCGCTGCCGCATGCGAACCCGGTACCTTTTTGGGTCCGTCCTACGGCTGGACAAATTCACTAGGTCACGCGCTAATCAGTTTAGCAGAATTTGACATAGGGGGAGTTAACGTGGATAGAATGGATGGTCTGTTTCTGGAGGCGCGTGACGAATTGTATGAATCTATACAAAAGATACGCTCCAAGAATCGTATGATTAATCGCGTAGGAAATGGATTCAATAGTACTTCAATTGGGCACGATTCAACTGCAATTAATTATGTGCCACTACCTTTCTGGTTTAGTCAGGGCGAATATGCTAATGCTCTCCCAATTGATGCTCTTGCCGCTGACCAAATTCAACTGAGTATCACATTTCGCCCAGTCAGTCAATTGTATTATACAGAGAGTCGTCTAGATGATAGAAATCCAGGATTTAGACCCGGTGTCGACGTAAATAATGCTATGAGTCCGCTTTTGGGTGGACCCTTTTATAAGTCGAACCCAAATTCACAAAATTTAATTTACTCAATTTCACCCGCCTCCAAAAATTTCGGAATTTCAGGCGAAATTCTCCAAAATTTTACGATGCCGGCAAATTTACAATTGGGCGACACCTATCTCTTGTGCGAATACATTTCATTAGAGGAGGCAGAAGCCGTCGCGTTGCGCTCATCACAATTGGACTATCGTGTTGAACAACACTATATTGTTCCTATGCAGCAGACACAGCGCGCCGAAAACGTTCGTCTACGCCTTCCATATAATAATCCAGTGAAAGATCTTTTCTGGTGCTGCCAGCGCCCTGAAGTCGCAACTTATAATGCGTGGTTTCTCCTAACGCGCGACCTACATTCGAATACAACTTTGCCCACTGAATGGTGGAATATACCGTGGTGGCCCGACGCAGTAGTCACAACGAGCGACCAGGCAAAGCCCGCATTTCGTACAGCCTATTCGGAGCCAATTCGCGGCGCACAGCTTTCGTTCAGCAATTTAATTCGTTTTCAACACAATCAGTCACCCAGTTTATTTCGCTCTCTCCTTCCGATTCTACATTATAGAAAGGCACCGCTCTTCAATCGTTATCTCTACGTATATCCCTTCGGCTTGGCACCAGGCGCCAGCGACGACAGTTCATTGGGACCGTCCTATAATCCTCGTGGCACCTCCAATTTTGATAAATTGCCAAAGAAAGAATTGCAAATTACAATGAATCCAGATATTTACGGCAACCAATTTAATTTAAATGTCTATTCGTACATTACTTTTTGGAATGTGTTCCGTGTGTTTGGTGGACGCGGTGTAATGCTCTTTGCCTACTAATCGTCTAAAATGGATAAAAATGATACTAATAACAAGGTAGTATCATTCTTAAGAATGTTTACTAAGAGTATACCTTTCACCGATAAGCGAACATGGCTTCATATCGACAAGGAAATTGAGCTGCAGAGAGTGGCGGCAAAATACGGATTCGCACCCTATATACATGAAGTCAAAAAGTTTCCAGACCGCTACGAACTCGTAATGGATAAGATAGATGCTCTCTGTTTGGCTGACCAGTACGGCGACGACCCCAAGAATATTCCTAAGCGAATTTGGCAGGAAATTCACAGCATCTTACTTATTCTGCTTGAGCGCGAAGGAATCGAATATATTGATATTACGGGTTACAATTTCATCGAATACAAAAACAAAATCTATATCATTGACTTTGGTGATGCGCGGTACAAGAAAGATGGACAAATTAACTGGTTCCTGAAGGAGTTTCTTGATGGCGATTATGGTTGGAATCCGGACTTTGCTTAATCGCTTTGAGTGTAACTTCAACCAATTGTTTTTTATAAAGTGGAAACACGCAATGTGCTTCGCGCCCCCAACGCGAGAAGTCGATAACACCAGTCCACGGCTCACCAGTTCGTATATACGTATTCATGTGCTGGCGCAGCTCGACAATTTCTGGCGATTCAGGATCTAATTGTAGTGAATCTGTCAATTTGCGCATAATTGATATCGTTTCGCGTGTTCTATCCGCCATAGATTTTAATTCCATTACCAGACTACATGCAGAACATCCTTAAGCGAAAACCTCCTCTCCTAAAGTAGATGGCTACATTATTTGTGTATTTATGTATACAAGATTCCTTTAGAGCATTTATTCTGTATGAAAGCAAGGAGCACAAAATCACCGATGCACTTTATAGTAAATTATATATGCGCACGCCGTTTATAGGCTTGCCGCCGGCGCGGGGTCTTCGCGAATGGTATACTGCTCAACCATTTGCGTCCGCGCGCGGTTCACGGCGGGACTACTGAAGATAGCATCTACCGTACCCCCACCCGTGACTCCGCGCTGGGCTGAATAGTTCTGTGCTGTACTGGCTGCGCGCATAGCCATCGCGTCAAAGTTAAGCCGACGTCCAGTGCGATGAGTGGTCTGAGCACGAGTAACCTCTTCTAGCATCTCTTCTATCTGCGCCTTCATACGGATAACGAGCGTGGTCTGTGTAGCGTCATTCAGTAGCTCAGAGCAGTTTTTGAGAAGCGTCATTGCCTGAGTGATATTCCCTGAGTTGAGCAGCTCGGTTACATCACCGAGAGTGCGAGCGGTCTTGCATCGGAGAAACTGCTCGGTCAGTTCAACGATACTGAGGATTTCGTCGATTACGATTGGTACCGTGATTGTGTCGTTAGAGCCACACTTCTTGTATTTCAACGATAGCGCTTCATCACGGTTAACAAAGTTCGCAGTAAGAACAATCCATGTTGGCTTATCCGCGATAAGCGAACCTGCCTCATATAGCCCTGCTTCTGTAGGCTGATTTAGTTCGAGGCACGTCCAACCCGTTGCTGGAAACTTTACAGTCGTTAAGGAAGCCACCTCACTCTGTAGACTACCGAGCAAGTCGCCGATAGAGGCGGGCAGGACAATCTCATTATTGATATAGGTGTACGCCGCCTGGGTTCGCGCTGAAATAGAGCGTAGAAGTTCGGCATTATGGTCATTACCGTAGCCGAGGGTGTAGACAGGCACCGACGCTAGATAGGAGCGAAGCAGCGACGCCAGCCCCGCTGTTGTTACAATACCCTGATTTACTTGACCGTCAGTCAAGAGAACCAGCGCATTCGGCTTATCTGTGGCGGACTGAAACATCTCACCCAATGCTACAATCCCCGCCTCCATATTCGTACCACCGTCAGCAACGAGTTTATCAACGGCAGCAATAGCATCAGCCTTATTTGCCGCGCTGATAATATGCGAATTGAACAGGCGCGTAGCAGTATTAGAGAATCCTACTACGCTAATCTTGTCTCCGTCCCGTAGCCTATCAATCAGCACAGATAGAGTGCGCTTTACCGCATTGATTCGCTCACCTTCCATTGAGCCGCTTGTATCTAGCACAAGACCAATATGAATTGCTCTTGCAATAGGTGAATCACCCATAATTCGAATACCCAATACACCTTCTGTGTCTGCAGTTGGCACCTTCATCCATGATGCATTTACGGAAACGTTCATTTTTGTTGAGTCTTAACTAACCGAGAGCGGTTCCTTCAAATTTTTATGAAGGTGCGAGCTATACGGATCCTCCATATCAGGATCCGAAATTTCACGATAGTCCCTATAGACGCGCCCCTCGGATTCAATTATGTTATTTGAAGTGACCAGTTGTAATAAAATTACCGGTTGTGCCAGTCGCACTGTATTCTTAGGATAGAATTCCGCTGCGCGACGCCACATATTTGTCATATCGTCCCAAACAAGCTGTGATGCGCTGACATAGTGTGCACGTGCCAACCCTGGTATCATGACTACATCGGAGCAGCTCTCTTTAACGGTACCGAGAACAAGTCCGCCACTCTTGATAGAATCGCCAACTCTGATTTCGTATAGAGCCTTTACAGAGCCGTCCTTCATTCGGATAGCTGCATGCGGGTTGAGTCCAAGAGCGTAGTCCTTCATTGTTTTCGGCAAATTTGTGTATACACGTCTGTTCAGTATTTGAAGCGCGTGTAATTGGACTTCCAACAAGACAGCAGGGTCGCTTGTCTCGTCGTAATCGCTAAATACTATGTCACCGATACGCAGCGTGTGTGTGCTTGTATTTAGACAGAGCAGGAGAGGGCTCGATGGTTCGGGGTAGGCTTCAGGGTGGTCGCGCGCCTCTATCCAGATGCCCAATTTATCATATAATACAAAGTGACGTGCGCTGACAACGGTGTCTCTGCCAAGTCGCACCATTTCAGTCTCTTGACCGGCAAATTCAAATAGCGATGTTACAACAGGATATTCGCCGTTTATTTCAGCCAATCTGTCTCCAATCTTAACTTCAGATAGTGGTCTAATAGACCCATCAGCCATTGTTATCGGTGTTGACGGGAGGAAGCAGAATTCCATAATAAACATTATAATGTCATTGTGCGCCAAGTTATCAGCGGCTTTTAGTGCGGATAGACCCATGAATATGACCGCATAGAATGTCGAATATAGACGTCCCATCAACGACTGAATTTTCATAAAACTTAGTCGGATTGTAAACAGAATATCGCGAAACCTATCGCGGAAAGAACTAATCATTCGCTCCATTCCATGTAACAGGTTTGCAATGAGATACCTGAATGAATTAGCAACGTTTGAAACAGTCCCCACAACATCTGTAAAATTTGCCATGATACCATATAATGGTCCCAGAACGGTGCCGGCATTAGCTGAAAAAATATTCTTCATGCAATAATTAAAGTTCTCAGCGGCATCGTAGCCAAAGAGACTCGCAAATGGCATAATGGCTGGATTACAGCGATATTTAGGCCAGTTTTTAGTAACCTCCATGATACCGCTACCCGCAAATACAAAATAAAGAATGACACCCTGGATGACAGTGTAGATTATAAACTTTATGATATTCATACTGAAATTTTCTTGGTAGTTTGCAAGAAGCTTGTCTAAACTTGGTTCAGCCGCGGCTGTTTGTAAAATTTGTATTGGCGGCGCCGGGTCCGTCATCTCCTACAGGGTTTCATTAAAATAAGCGATTAGGCGCGCCGGGCCTTGCTACGTCTCTTACGTGTTCTACGCTTTCCACCACCCTTTACGTTACGTTTAGTATTATTATTTTTTTTCTCTTCGTCGGGTTTATGCTCTTCGTTCTTTTTCTCTTCTTCCTTTTTCTCTTCTTCCTTTTTCTCTTCTTCAGATTTATCATTCTTTTTCTCTTCTTCAGGTTTATTTCCGTTAGATTTATTGTTATGTTTATTATTTTCACCGTGTGGTTTATTGTTATTTTTATTCTTTACATTGTTACCACTGATGTCGTTACCACTTATATCTTTATTATTCACATTATTGCCAGATACATCGTTGCCAGACACATCGTTGCCTGATACGTCGTTGCCTGATACGTCGTTGCCAGACACATCGTTGCCTGATACGTCATTGCCTGATACGTCATTGCCCGATACATCGTTGCCGCTGACATCGTTACCGCTGACATCGGAAGACCCATCCTCGGGTAATTCGGCATTCCAATTACTTACTGTAAGGAGATTACCCATCTATAAGATATTGCTAATATATTTTATATACTACCAACAACAAAAAGTATACTATTTAACGGCGATTTCTGCGCGTTCTCCTATTCCGTCTATTGCGTGTTCCACCAAATACAGCGTTCTGTTGTGCCGGTGCCGCGTTCTGCTGAGCGGGCGCTGTATTTTGCTGAGCGGGCGCATAGTTCTGCTGAGCAGGTGCCGCATAGTCTTGCTGAGCAGGTGCCGCATAGTTCTGCTGAGCAGCAGCCGGCGCTGTCGGAAAGAATCCAGGAAATGGACCTGCTGGGGCGACAGCAGGTACAGCAGCCGCGCCCAATCCTAAAGCAGCACCCGTACCCAATGCAGCCGATGAAGCGCCAGGTCCTACACCGGATGTTAGGAAACTGTGACTGCTGCTGTTTCTACTTTTATTAACAACCTGTTGCGCAATGTGAGCGATATACTTCTCAAAATTGTGAGGGTTCAGACTCTGTGTGAACACCGTGCATGTTATGGGACCTGGTCTACGAGGAGGAGTGCTATCCTGTATCTTCATGATCCATCCAAGTTGAGTGAACATAGCCGAAAAGAGCCCGTTCGCAGTACCCACAGTCACATAGTCATTCCAGAAATTGACCGAACCATTATTATCCAACATACCAAGGAAGCATCCATTGTTGATAAAGAGTGGTACCGTAGAACCCGTACCCATCACAACATCGTGTTTTTCGATGGCACCGAATGATGAAATCCATACAGTCCCACCACCCTGTGTAGCAGAGATAGTAGTGTAGGTTAGATTTTCACCAACAAACATTAGACGAAAGTTACTAAATATATTAACATTGCCGCTGACATTCAGGTTGGGCGTGCAGGCTAAGAAGCTCTTATCAGCAAAACGCCACGTCTCACCAGCCTTGATGTCAATTTGAAGAATTGAACCTTGTAGCAGCGGTGATAAAATCATTTTGAGAGGATTCTGTGTAGGATTTGTTACTGCATTCTGTAATACACTTGACCCGGTCAAGCCACGCAAAAGAGCACCAAAAAAGCCGGAAGAACCTAATGTTGCGTTAGTGCTAAGTCCACCATCCATATACGACATAGTTTCTTGGTTTGTTATAACCGACGCACCAGGACTCATATTAAATTTCAAAATATCATATCCGTTAATATTTGTAACCTGAGCACCGAGGTTCGCATAGGGTCCAGCGGTTAGACCGCCGGTCTTCATTCCGCCAGAATTTACAGCAGCATTCGGCTTGAGCTGTTCAGTATTGGCTTTTGGCTCACCGGTTCCGGCTGTTTTGGGAACGGGCGCAGCGATAGCAGCATCGCCTCCTCTTTGGTAACGTGGCATATCTACAATTCTACAGGTTAATATTTACGAACCTGAATAATAGGTCCAGTCGCGCGCTTCCCCGTCTTACTTGCATCAAAGTCCTCACCCTGGTCACCCTCAACCGGTCTCTGTGCCCAGAATTCGGGAGCACCGATTCTAAAAGAGGGGTGAGCCGCAGCCTTATACCAGAAGACCTGGTCCTCAATCTTATTTGATTTGGCATTGTTGTCGATGACTAGACATTCGTAGTTCTCTGTACACTGGTCCATGATTTGGCAGAAAGAATCAAAATCGGGAAACATACCGGCAAATTGCTCATAGAGGCGTTTTCTGTTTGCGACGATGTTTTCGCGCAAAATAAACACATAGTCAATATTTGTACGTAAAACGGGTGGAATACCCATACAGTACTGAAGCGCAACGATATATAGAATTTTCCAGTGACGACCGTTCATAAATAGACTACGAATGTACTTATCGCGCGTCCATTGGTTATCATACAAACAGTCATCCATAATCATAAAGGTGCGCGGATCCACCGAGGTCGTACCACGGGTTTCAATATCTTTGGTGATTTTCTGAGCCAGCGTCTTCTGCCTCTTCAGGACATTCGCAATAATCATCGGATTGAACTCCTCGTGAATGAACAGCGGTGGAATGATAGAACCATAGAAGGAATTTGCCGATTCAGTACCACTTATAACAGTGCCTATCGGTATACCACGGTGGTGAAACAGCAAGTCTTTAATCAAGAAGGACTTACCTGTATCACGTTTACCGATGAAGACAACGACTTTATCGTCCTTAATTTTTGTCATATCAAACTTGCGCAGCGCCAATTTGAACAATCTACGACCGCCGCTAGGGACGGGGTCTATCGGAATAATTTGGTTGGACATTCGGCTTAATTCTACGTTAGAGACTGAAATTGGAATTTTAGCGGACACCGCGTATAAGCTCGATAGGACAAATCCCGTGATTTTACAAGCGAATGCCTCCGAAGCCCCGCAAGCAGCCGAAGAAGCCGAAGCAACAGAAGGCACCTCCGATTCCACAGAGCTTGCCGAGACTCAAGATTTTACCCCGGGAACTGATGCCTACAGTGGGGTCTCGCACATTAAAACCCTCCATAATATCACAGTTTACCGAATTCCAAAAAGTTCAGGAGGTTTTACCATGCCTATCGTTACTAGGAATTGGTGAAAATCAGTCACTTCAATCACCATTGGAATCATTTACAATTAATGGTAGTCCGAATGGATATTTTTTAGACATTTCAGGCAATTTTCGTGATGTATCAGGAGCAGCAAACATCAATTTGTTTGCTAAGCGCGTTCATCTTATTGAACCAATTGCATTCATGGAGGGTGAGTATCTTTTACCCCAGGACGGCGCCCTTCCTCAGTCCACACAGGGATGGCAACATACACTAGCCAAGATTCACGACCCGTATAACGAAGCCTATATTGATGCATTGTGTTCGGCGACGTTGTCTAGACTTGTAGAAACAAACAAATCGCCACATTGGTGCAAATTCTATGGCACCTTCAACGCAAGAGCCGATACATATATGTATAATATTACTAGCGACATATCGAGCATTAAGTATGAGAGGTGGTTTCAGCGCAATAAGAAAGCCGGTCTCTTCACAATTCGTGTTGTCGGCGATGACCCAGACCAGAAGCCGCTAGTAGAGATAGTCGAAGAGGGTGGAGCCATCGACTGCGACGATTTGGAGTCAATCGCCAGCGGGTCACATTCCGAACTATCCGAATGTGTTTCCGAGAGCCCGTCGACAGACGAGGATGAATCTGTAAAATCGTTAGCGGAGCCACCGGTTAGAATTTCAAAACTCGATTCCGATGACGGTGACCATGAGAATGATTCTGACGCCGATTCCGAAATTCAGAACGAATGCGAGTATTTTGCCGAATTTACGAATTTCCCAGTCCAGGCGACCCTTCACGAACGCTGTGAAGGAACAATGGACGCGCTCCTGGACATTGAAGAGAACACGAAAGACCCGCTCCTGCTTGAAACTAAGGAGCAGCGTTGGTCCGCCTGGATCTACCAGGTCATCGCCGCGCTCTCCGTTGCGCAGTATTACTACGGATTTGTCCACAATGATTTACACACGAATAACATTATGTGGTGCGGAACAGGCGAAACGCATTTGTATTATAAACTGGAGGGCGCCCGTGGTGGAACCAAGTACTACAAGGTGCCGACATACGGTCGCATCATGAAAATAATTGACTTTGGGCGCGCCTCCTTCTGGTTAAAAGACCGCGAGAAGCTCCTGATAACGGACTCATACGCCGACGGCAACGATGCTTCAGGACAATACAACTGTGAGCCGTACTTTGACAAGAGCGAGCCGGTCGTCAACCCAAATCCCTCTTTTGATTTATGTAGACTAGCAATTTCTATGTTTGATGCACTGTATGAAGATACACCCGAGCCAAAAGAGCCGCGCAATATCCTAACAGAAGAAGAGGATCGCGTAACCTTAGAAACTAAATCGGAACTCTATAATCTTCTTTGGTTATGGTTAACCGACGATGAAGGAAAAAATATACTACGAAACCCCGATGATTCTGAGAGATTCCCCGACTTTGACCTTTACAAGTACATTGCGCGCCACGCAAAGGGTTGTGTTCCAAGGGAGCAGGCGCAGATTCCATATTTTGATAGCATGTTCCGTATTGAAAAGCATAAAATACCAGAGGACGCGGTCCTCTGGGAATTACCTTTACATTAGATAGGGATGGGGCAAAAAGAGTATATAAAGAAAAAGTTGTATGGATTAGCCATCCTGATCCTAGTTCTGTCTGGATTTAACTGGGGTTTTGTCGCGATTTTTAAGACTGATGTTATTTCTTCCTTGTTTGGTAAAGATTCTTTAATTTCTAGATTATTTTTTATATTTATAGTATTTTGCGCAATTTACGTAGGAATTTCACGCGATTCGTATCTACCCTTCTTGGGTGAAACAGTCCTACCTTGTTCCGCTTTACAGGAAAAAATACCAGATAAAGCCGAACTAAAGGTTCGAATTATAGCGCCCATTGGGCACAAAGTTATCTATTGGGCTGCCGAACCCGGTACCTCAACAGATGGTGCATTAAAAAATTGGCAAGACGCATACGGTAACTTTGAGAACGTGGGTGTAGCTATCGCCGAAAGCGATGGTTCAGCACTATTACAGGTACGCCGCCCTCAACCATACTGGGTTCCACTCGGTCATCGTTTAGAGCCGCATGTACATTACAGAATTTGTGGTAAGAATGGTATGTTAGGACCAGTACGATCGCTCTTTATTGAAGAGCGTGTCGAAGGTTTTGGAACAGCTGTTCATATCAAATAACACTTAAAGAATAAGTTCATTGAACTTATTTGGGGACGGGTAAGGTTGTGTAAAACGACCAGCGGTATATAAATACAATAAAACCATTAATAACTTGGAATTATTGTAAAATCATTTTGGACGTATTGACACTTGGCAGCGAAGCTGTGTCTGACAGTACGATCCTTCACTAAACTCGCGAAACCACATCTTTTGTGAAAGTTTCCTAAAATAACAAGTATCTCTGATTTTAAAAAAGGCAGAGATAAAGTCTAAATAAAAACAAAAAGTTTTGTTTTTGTTTATTTTTTGTGAGATGCTTACGCGCGGTTGGCGAGGCGTAGCTCCTTCGCCTTGGTCCAGGCGTCACGCTCCTCAGGTGCAGCGTGACGCCAGTCAAAGACCTTCTCCTTCTTGGGCTTGCGGTTCGCCAGGCAGATGGCGTGCGCCTCAGCCTTGCGGGCGGCAATGCGCAGCTGGAAGGCGTTCAGCTCGGCGCTGCGCTCCTTGACGGAACGCTGGTGGTTCGGCATTTTAGATATCAGTTCTTTGCTGACGGTCTGATATAACGGTTGTGGCGGGCGATGATTTCAATTTTTTCATTAAAAGGTATAAACATAACGCCCCATACATATTAATGGATGATTGTACAATATTTATTTATACACATTCTGAATATACTGACTAGCATGTTTCTACTCGTTCATAAATATTTAATATTTGCGAATGTGAATATTAATCGGGGTTAAGTCCAGTTCGTGGTGTCCAGTGTCGGCGCGAACATACGCTCAAGACCCGGTGTCCACTGTTTAAAATCCTTGTATTCCCAGAAGCGGTCGTTGCTATAATCGAGCACCCCCTGTTTATCAAAATACGGGTCTTGGCGTCCACCCTCAACATCGACTTGAGCCTGAATTAAGCCACCTTCCTTGGCGCGTTCAATCGTCATGTCCTGGTTCTCCGCATATTTCTCTTTGCGCGCCTTGGGTCTGAGTTCGGTGACACGGTATTCATGGTCACCTATCTTTTCAACGACCGGTTCCCAGTTCGGGTCATCTGCATACATCTTTTTGACCATTAGAGCGACATCTTCCACATTATGCTGTGTTAGTTCTGCGGCGTCAGCCGACTTGTAGGCTTGCAATGTCGCCTGCTCACGTATAGCAGCGGCATCCCCGTCAGGCGGCACAACCGAACTACCCTCTACATTCTTGAAAAACACACCCGTCTTAGGGTCACGCTCCGCAGAATCCATGCGACCCGCCACAAACTCCCCCTCCGCTTTCGCACGGTCTTCAGAATTAAAAGGTAACTGAGCCCAGTCCCACTGTTTCTTCGCCATTAATGAATTTACAGTGGTTTTACTGAGCTCGCTGCGCGGTGAGTTTTCATTTTGGAAGATACGCGTGTATTCGTAATCGTCTAACTTATTGATAGGTGTTTTCGCGTACGTGTTTTCACCTTCAACCTGTCGCGTAAATAGATTCTGTGATATATTTTGTTGAGCCACCTGTTTTCCGGAACCACCAATTTCGCGGTCACCGGGATTTGCCGACGTTGTCGTCTGTATTACATCGGCTTCACGCGGTCCCTTCACGTACGGGGGAACACACATCGATCCTGCCGTTGAAAGGCTGCTAATCCACGCGACATAATCACCCATCGTATCGAAGGTTCTATTCTGCGGTTGAACGTGTATTTTACCGTCATCTTTGCGTTCAGCAGACAGTGGGCACTCATTATCTTTGTTACCACTCAAAAATGCTAAACCTCCCGAAGCGAATCCTTCGTGTTTACGTAGCATTGTAGAGTACCAAGCCGCAACAGAGCACACAATTAGTGCTGCGAGCGCAAGAAGCGTGTAAATGAAGAGATTGGTTGACTTTGCCATGTGTGGCTCCTCTAAAAAAAGGAGGCATAAAAGTAGGAGAGAATGTTCAAAGCCTTAAGCGGCATGATGGGCAGCAAAACAAATAACAAAGAGAAGGTCAACGGAAACATTTCCGTGCGGTCTCCCGAGGAGATAGAGGACCTGGAGAAGACTATCCATATTGGACCCGTGACACTTATCCTAGTTCACGCCGACTGGTGCGGTCCGTGCCAAGCCTATAAGCCGTTATGGTCGGAGCTGGAGGCTACACCGGGACGTACAGCGAACATGGCAATGGTTCATCACGATATGGTTGAGAAGTCGCCTACTATTAAAAATGCCAATATACCGGGATACCCTAGCGTCCTCAAGGTCTACCCGAATGGCAAAATAGAGCAGTACAAGGGTACAAATTCTATGCCCAATATTCGTGATAAACCTGCTATGATGAATGAGCTAATAAGCCCTAGTATGACATACGCTGTATCGCAAAACACGAAACGTAATCTAAATAACGTTTCTGCGCGTACCGTGAAAAATATCGTTATCGGTGCTTCTGCTCCTCCCGCGATGAAGGGCGGTAGTCTATATGCGGCTTTGTCACTGGCGTTAAAACAGGCTGGACCCGCCGCACTTCTTTTAGGTGCCGCATCAGCGCTACCTCCGAAACGCGCCGCTGTAGCAAATACGCGCCGTACACGTAAAGCCACGTCGAAAAGGTCGTCACGCGGCAAATCCCGCAAAAATTGACTTTTATCCGTGAACCATTTAAAATGACCAACAAAACATACAACAATGGCAGACGACACCGGTAGTATCGTCTTTCAGTGTTTAGATATCGTATCACGCGACGAATACGTTCTTACGCAGTCGGATGAGGGGATTCAGAAGGGGTACGACGACCACCTTGGTTCCGATGAGGAGGAGCATAAGCCCGCGCAGCAGAAGCGCCGCAAATGGTATAATGCGAAGCAGCCCTCACCCGACGACGAGCAGAAGGGGTATCAGATTCTTCTCTTTGGTGTAAACCACGTCGGTAAGTCTATTTGTGTAGAGATTATGGGTTTCCGCCCCTATTTCTATGTTCAGATTCCTGAAGACTGGTCGCCCAGGCTGCTCGACCGCTATAAGCAGTGGTTGCGCAAGTGTGTACATTATTCACCGCTAGCTCAGTCGCACGTCAAGATGATTGAGGAGCGTCACAAGAAGCTCTTTAACTTTGATAACGGCACAATGCACCGCTTTCTGCGCGTCGAGGTTCCATCGCTTGCTATTTGGCGCCGCATGAAGGATAAGAGTCTTACGGAGACCTCCGAGCCGAAGCCGTTGCGCATTAACAGAGTTACCGATGATATCTGTAACTGCGGCGCCAGATGTGAATGTGAAACTACACTTCTCAAGGTGTACGAAGCCAATATCGACCCCGTTCTGCGTTTCTTTCATATTCAAGACCTTGAGCCGGCAGGTTGGATGCGTATCCCCAAGTTCAAGTACGAAGATATGGACAGTGATGACCCTAGCGCATCTATCCGTATTGCGTGCGATTGGAAGCATATCGAGCGTGATCGCAGTCGCTTGACGTTGGCACCACTGCTTCTCGCGGCGTGGGATATTGAGTGCATGTCCAGTCATGGCGACTTTCCACAGGCGAAAAAGACGTGGCGAAAGCCGGCACGTGAACTTCTGGAACTGGGTATTACGAGTGGACAGGAGGCACTTAACAACATTGTTGCCGCTATCAACGCCGGTGTTACGCAACTGCCTACGGACACCAAGTTGAGTTCTATCTATACGAAGGACCGCAAGAAGCGCAAGGCGGTTGAACTCGAAGAGAGCGATGCCATCGAGTTTGAAAAGTATCTGACCGACACGACAGGAAAGCCCGACGAACGTCTAACGCGACTCGACGAATTCCTTTCATCAAGTCTAGGTCTTCCCGCAATCGCGGGCGACGAGCTCATTCAAATCGGCATCGTTCTCTACAGAAACAACAAGCCTGAGTCTAAGCACATCTTTGTCCTAAACTCGTGTGACCGCGAGAAGGTGGCGCCGCCGTCGATGAATACTGTTCCTATCCACGTTTATCCGTTTGAAACGGAAAAGCAGGTTATTGTCGCATTTCATACGTGGCTTAAGTCAGCTGACCCAGATGTCATGATTGGCTACAACGTGTTTGGTTTTGATGAGCGCTATTTATTCGAGCGCTCGGAAGAACTTGGACTTGTCGGTAAGCATGAGCAGTACGAACTAAACAAGAACTCGTGCCTCAAAAGCTGGTCACGCCTACGCACAAGCAAGCCGCGACTCATTGAAAAGTTTCTGAGCAGCGCAGCGATGGGTGATAACACTATGTTTATCATCGATTCTCCTGGGCGTCTCAAGGTAGACCTGTTGCCGTACATTCGGCGCAACTATAATCTAGACTCCTACACGTTGGACAATGTTGCCGCGACTTTCATGTCAGGCAATATCACTGGCGAAGTGACCGAGACAGAGACACCAGACGTGTTTCGCGTACCAACCAAGTCTACGAAGGGTGCCGTCACAGGTCGCTTCATCGTTCTGATGGATGATGAGAACGACCATGTTCTGGATAAGGCAGAAATTGTCGGTGTAGAGGCAAAGGCTGTACTTATTCGCGCCCACCAGGGTGCAACCAAGTTGGCTGAGCACGGTCTCAAGCCCAGCCGCTGGGCTCAGGTCAAGGACGATGTTAGCCCGAAGGAGCTCTTCGCACTGCAGCGCAAGTCGGCGGCAGACCGCGCGAAGATTGCGCGCTATTGCTTGCAGGATTGCGACCTAGTGATGGAGCTCTTCATGAAGCTCGAGGTTCTAAACAACGCGGTAGCTATGGCGAACGTCTGTTCCGTTCCCGTATCCTTTATCTTTATGAGGGGTCAGGGCGTGAAAATCGAGTCGCTCGTCTTTAAGGAGTGCCGTGCCGAGGACCAGCTCGTTGAAGTGCTACCTGCGCCCAAGTTTGGCTTTGGACGTGAACCGCCGCCGCCGCCGCTGCCCACCGAGGACGACGATGACGCGCCGCCTGCTGATGACCCCACATACGAGGGTGCATTCGTTCTGGACCCGGTCACCGGTATCTATTTCGATAACGACCCCGTGGGTGTACCAGACTTCTCTTCGCTCTATCCGTCGACTATCATCTCGGAGAACATGTGTCACAGCAGTGTTGTCTGGGTCAAGGACTATAAGCCCGACGGAACTGTCGTACTCGTTGAGGGCTCTGACGAATACGCCAATCTACCTGAGTTTACACCTGACCCGATGGAGCGTGATCCGCTAGTGGAGCAGTTCTACGCCTCTCTGTCGCCCTCTGAAAAGCGCGTCCATGAAATCGCAGCGCGACCAGTATCCGATGGCGGCTTGGGTACTTCCTACATTGTCAAGAAGACTCACTCGTTCAACCGCTGGCTCAAGCAGCACCATCCGACCGTAAAGTCTGTGGAGCCCGCCGGCTATGTTACGATTGAGTACGACATCCTTATCAACGACCCGAAGGATAAGCGCAAGCATCCTGAGAAGATTAAGGACGGCGTGCGCAAGGTCTGTTTCGCACAGTTGCCCAACGGTGAGAAGTCGACGATTCCGAAGATTCTACAGAAGCTGCTCTCTGCGCGTAAGTCAACCCGAAAGCAGATGGCAACCGAGACGGACGAGTTCAGGAAGGCGCTCCTGGATGCTTCGCAGAATGCCTACAAGCTGACGGCGAACTCACTGTACGGACAGCTCGGCTCCGGCACGAGCAAGATTCGGCGCATGGTCCTAGCTGCCTCTACGACGGCTTACGGGCGCACTCAGCTCATTAACGCGAAGACCGTTATCGAGGATGTCTATGGAGGCGGTCGTCATCCTGAGTGCGACGCGATGGCGGTCTACGGTGATACAGATTCGCTCTTCATTCGTTGGCGCCCGAAGGACTCCTCTACGGGTGAGCGCCTCTCGGGTCCAGAGGCGGTAGAAAACGCGAAGAACTTGACCATTGAGGGCGGACAGCTCGTATCCAGCTGTCTGAAGGCGCCGCACGACTTTGAGTTTGATAAGGTGTTCAAGACATTCTGTCTTCTTTCGAAGAAGCGCTACGTCGGCGACATGTCTGAAGGCGATATGGAGGACTTCCATCGCAAGGCGATGGGTATCGTAATGAAGCGTCGCGATAATGCGCCCATCGTCAAGTTTGTCTACGGTGGTGTAATCGAGAATATTCTGACCAAGCAGGACATCAAGGGGGCTTTCCACTTTGCGCAAAAGGCGTGCCACGACCTCGTTGCAGGCAAGTTTCCGATTAGCAAGCTCACGATTACGAAGTCCTTGAGGGCAGAATATAAGACGCCGAATCCGCCGGCGCACAAGATTCTGGCTGAGCGAATGGGTCAGCGTGATCCTGGCACCAAGCCCAGCACCTCCGAACGCATCCCCTTTGTCTACATTCCTGCACCCGAAGGCACCACGCTGCAGGGGGAGCGCATCGAGACACCGACATTCATTCGCGAGAACAATCTCAAGCCCGACTACGCATTCTACATCACAAATCAGATTTCGAAGCCCGTCGCTCAAGTCTTTGGTCTGGTCGTTGAGCAGCTTCCAGGTGTGAAGAAGGAGGACCTCGAACTCATCAAGTTGTCAAAGAAGCCGACCGAGGCGCGCGAACTTCTGGCACAGCAGCTCCTGTTCGGCAAAATTCTGGATGACATTGCACGGAAGCGTAAGATTGAGGCACACGCTCAGCGTACAGCAGCAGAGGCTGAGGCGCGCGGCAAACTAATTAAGAAATATAACCCAAGCAAATAAAGATGCTGGCTATTGCCGCGCACGTTATAATATGTATACTAATGGCGTACGGTATGATTTTTTCAAAAACAGCAGTTCAGTCATACATTGTTTTAGCAAATATAGTCGTAATATTTTTAGGTTTACGACTATTCAAAGGTTGTATGCTAACACAACATGAAGACGGCACAACAACACGTCTGGGACTCGTCACAATGTTAGAGAATCCACCGGACGTGTCATTACATAATTTTGAGGAAATAGCTGTTGGTTTTAGTGTTGTGTTACAATTGGCAAAAACAATCGTACTAGTTTTACATCTTGACCAAATACTCTTTTAGTGGATACAGAAGTCCCATTGAACCGAACACGTTTAAACATGTTGGGTTGAGGTCTTCAAATTCGTCGTTATAGTTAGTACCCATGATGTGGTCCATCGCATCCGGTGCGAAGTTCGTATTCATTGTTTCGTGATGCCGCCGATGAAATACAGAACCAAAAATGCTATAGTTGATGATGTGAATTGACATATAAGAAAGTGTAAAAAGAAATATAATCGACGCAGGTACGATGGTAACGCCAACCATTTTTTGTACAGCCAGAAGGAGCATATTCATTGTGGTATCGGTTATTGATTCATAAAAGAGTTCGAGATGGCGTGGAATGGTTTTCAGATCCTGGTGATGATATTTCATATGTGTGTTAATCTGAGTCCATTCGGGTATATAATGGAGCGCTCTATGGACAAAATACACCCATGCATGTACCGCCACAACGCCAAATGAGGTTGTTAACCAGTGTGTTTCGGGAGCTGCGAGCAGCATCGCACCCAACCAAAAAACTACAAAGGCTAAACCATAGTGTCGTAATATTTTTTCAACTAGATTGTATTCCATACATTGAATGGCGGATTTTTATCTCATATTTTTACTCAATTGCGTTTGTCGGCTTCTTAATAACAAGGTCGAGTGTGCCGACGTGGGTCTTCCACACAGTGAAGTCTGCTTGCGCGCGGTCGCGATTCCGCACAGCATTTGTCCGCTGATAGTCGTTTATCATCGGCGCGTGGCTGTACATGATAACCTTCAACGAGTTCTCGTAGAAACTATTTGCGGCGTTAGCATATCGAACTGTTGTAGCAGCGCTGCTGGGAAAGGTGGCAACTAGACGGTCGAGCTTACGAATCCTAGTTAGCCATGGCTTGATAAAGTCATCGCTACGCTGCGCAGCAGTAGGAACACCGATAGTTGCCCAGTCATGCTCAAACTTCGTTAGTTCGTCAACGTAGTTGCCGAATACCGTCTTCGTGTCAGCAACCGCATCAGTTACGCGATACTTCTTTAGACTAAGCCGGTCCCAGTTCGCATCGAATCCGTGAAGCGTACAATTGTAGCGCCGCCTGAGTACATCCAGCGCCTCATTGATAAACTCACGAAGCTTGTCAAGCTCAACCAGCAGGGGCTGGAAATTCTCCTGAACAGGACCCTTCTGCTCAGCTACAGTAAAGATGCGCCTGAAGATATCCATCGCAGCACCGGTGAGTGTCTCATAGATGCGACGCGTTTCGAGCTCCTTCTCACGCTTCTTCTCACGAGCCTGGAGTGTGGTCTTCATTGTGTCGTCATCGATTTCCTTCAGCAGATACGAGATACGCAGGTCGATATTGTCGTTGATGTTGATCGTTGCGGCGGCAAGATGCGGCATGTCGATATTCTGGACGTGATTGATGCGCCTGTGCGCCAGTTCAAGCGTAGAGACCCATCCAGGGTAGCGTCCACTCGCGCCAGGAGGCAGAATCGCGCGCCGTAGGATAGCCCAGTCAAGCAGTCCACCGCACGGAATATCGCCGACGTTGCGAGGCGCAGCGCCGTTGTTCATGCGACGCTGAAACTCATAGTAGTGCGGATTATGGACGATGCCGGTGGCGACCTGACCGGTGCGCCAGGAGAAGGCGGTGTGGCAACTCACACACCACATTTGGTCACAGTTTCGAACAACAGTATTGTCAGCTAGTAGGAAACGCTTGTTACTATCAACACTCCAGCCGTAGTATGTACCTTGTCCGATAGAACTTACGTCAATTGAAGTGCGCATCATGTCCTTCTTAAAGCCAACAAGACTGTTCTTTACAGAATCAGATAGCAACAGATAATCGCTGACAGTAATCTCCTGAACAATATCTGAATCGGTCAACAGAGCCAGCTTGTGCTTGCTATTGACAGTATAGTTCATACCGTTCTTTTGACTGACGCGGAACATCTCGTCGCCACCAGAACATAGTTCCTGAACGACTCGCTTCTCGCCGTCATCGCCGATGAGTATATCACCTACCACAACGTCCTGCGACATCTTGGTCTGACCATTCCAAAGTAGAATAGGCGTGTCCTTCGCGAAACAGCCATCAATCTTCGTAATCATCTCACCGCACTTCGGGCACGCCTTGGTATCCTTCGCAATAAGCTTCGCCGTCTCAAGTGCACCAGGGTCGCACGTGTGCGCAGAGTCGCGTGCAACGCCCTTTACCTCCTGGCAGTCGGCGCACGAATAGAGTTCACAGACACCACACTTCCAGGCGCTGCTCAGAAAGCCACGGCAACCCTCAGCCGGACAGCGGCGAATGAAGACATTGCGCGCCTTCGCTGCAGCCTCGTCCACGCCAACGCCGGCGCGTAGCCGCTCCGCCTGGTTCGTCATATCCCAAATCTGCGTTTGAATACCCGTAGACTCTTGCTCGAGTTGGCGCATAAGCACCGTAATCTCCTTGCGTCGGTCCCGCATCGGTACGATGATTTCTTTCTCAATACGCTTTGCGTCATTGATAGCCTCAATGCGTGGCTGCGTAGCCGGCAGAAGAGCCCGCTCTCGGTCCAGTAGCAACTGCTCACGGTACTCGCGGTAAACTGAATCACGCCAAACCTTGGTCACGATTGAGTCAATAAATTCGCGGTTCCATGCCTTCTTACACGCATCGTTAGGACAGCGCGGCTCGTCGACGAGAGTCGTAAGCCAGGTACCCACACACTCGCGGCAGTAGCCGACCGAGCAGTAGGGGCACACGCACTGCTTGCGCTCGCGTCCGTTAAACTTCTCGATACAGATTTGGCAGTCGGTCATTTTTTTTTGCCTCCTATGTCTAGGCGGCACCGTTATTCAATTTTTATCGTGTTAGCATTTTAACCCGTACGCGCGACACCAATCCACTCGTTCGCATCAACCTGGTTAGAAACATAGGTCGGTACGTAAAACACATCATCAGGAAACATCGTAACACCTTCAGAGTTAAATGAGCGCATCCGCTGAACCAGGCGCCACGTAACAAAAATATGCCCGTCACTGCTGAGGAAATTTACAGTTTTGCCGAGGTCCTTCAGGATAAGACCGGCGTTTAAATCATAGTAATTATGGTTATTTATGTTGATATACAGCGTCTTGATATCAGACGATGAGATGTTGCCGCCGACTCTAGAAGCATCGACGCCTGCCGCGGCTATACCATTCGTAATAGACGCCTCCGTATAGCCGTATGTGACGGGGTCTGGGCTAATCGGTACAGTATACAGAAATCGCGTGCGTGCATCGACCTGAGAAATAACGCGCTGCGTGCTCATTTATAATCTTATCAAAGATAAAAAATGTATTTGTCTGTGGTTCCATCAGAGCAGGCGATTAAGCGTCGTGTAGCCGGTTTCCAGTCGGGTGTAGCACTCAAACTATTTTTTAAGCCGGGTGAAACCCTGCATGCTATTATGGACAGACTGAACGAATACCGAAGTCCTGAAAATCAAATCACGGATCTGTACGCGGGTCCGGATTTGAAACAGAAGGTGCCTCTGAATTCTGTTCTGTACTCGGATGCGGCGGTGTGGCTACCGTAGGCGGATTGCGAATATCTGCCCGACAGACCGGACAATGAGCGTTACGTCCAAACCAATTATCTACGCACGCAAGATGAAAATAGTGGTCGCAATTACGCAGACGGCGCCAAGTAGCAGAGCCCTCGTGTTCCTGGCATATTGCACAAATTGTATCCACCGCGACAACATGAACATCCAAAACATCAGATGCCATTTCTATTTGCGCACTGTTCGCATGAACCGGTATCGAATCAAAAAAGCTGCCGAAGAGCAGACTGTCTTCCAAATTAACGTGTAAAGGAGCTACTCTTCGTAGACGAGGAAGCATAAGGATAGGTTCTAAGGCGCTTAATAAGAGACGTGATTCAATTATTGTATTCATAGAGACAGGACGAGCAGTTTGGCGGTTGCGTAAAAACATCCAGTCATCGAAATCCGCTCCATTCGCATCACTTTGTGTACGCATATAGTGTATACGCGCAACCCTATATGTTTGCGGAAACATGCGTGTGAGCCGAAAACGAAGCCATGATATGTAGCGATTAGTATCGGTGTCATTTGGAAAGATATATGTATCGTATAACACCTCGGGAAAAAGGTTATGTAGATCATCAAGCAGTCCGTAGTTGTAGATTTCTTCGTACCGATGTTCGCTCATCTACATTGCTATATACGTTTTCCCTTAAATTTAATCGCACCATAATATTTAAATGTTCACCGAAGTATGAGAAAAAATGAAATGAACCTAAACCCGAAAACCTTTGATAAGAAAACCATGGAGAAAGCAGAAGGTCGTGTGGGACTAGCCAATCTAGGCAACACGTGCTTCCTAAATGTTATTATTCAATCCGTTCGGTATTGCCCTGAATTGGTGGGCTACCTGATTTCTGGCGCATATAGGATTCATCTGAAGCCGGAACGCAAGCTCGCTCCTATCGTGGATGAGATTGCGGATGTTATAAAGGGTATGTGGGACGCCAATGTTCGCCCGCGCGCCTCAATGGCTCCACGTGGATTTATCAATGCTGCCGCGCGACTCTCAGACGATGCCGGTTATCCTATGCTAGTTTCAGGTGCGCAGAGCGATGCCGCCGAGTTTCTACAATTTCTATTGGAGTCAATTCATTCCAGCGTAGCTCGGCAGGTTCAGATGGATATTGTTGGAACCCCCAAGTCAGTACACGACCATACTCATATTAAGGCGCTACAGAGTTGGTCTGAGTTTCATCGCAAGGAGTATTCCGTCGTCGTTGACGAATTCTTCGGTCAGACACAAACGGTTGCGACCTGTAAGAATTGCGCAGCAGTTTCTGTTAAGTTTGAGCCCTGGATGATGCTAAAGGCTCCCATTCCCACTGATTCTGACAGCCGTGCCTCGGTTAGCCTCAAGACATGTATTGATACTGCGTTTGCGAAGGAGACACTGGAAGATTACAAGTGCGACCGTTGTGGTCGCACGGGTCCAGCCGAACTTCAGGGCAGCATTTCCCGTCTTCCGCCGACACTCATCCTGGTGCTCAAACGCTTCGATAATAGGAACGCAAAAATCAACAGATTGGTTGACGTTGATATCGAGAGTACCGATATGAGTCCGTGGGTCGCATTTCCTGGAGTTCTTAAGAAGATTGCGCCGGTCTATAAGACCTTTGCTATCGTTGAGCATCACGGAAGTTCCCGAGGAGGGCATTATGTCTCCTACGCGAAGCATAATGAGAAGTGGATTAACTACGATGATACTTCTATGAATGAGGCATCACAAAAGAACCTTGTAAATGAGGGTTCATATATATTCTTTATGACGCGTAAGCCGTACTCAACGCCCGTTCCAATTGTAAATGATACTAATAGAGAGTAAATGAACTCGTCCTTTAATCTTACCAAACTCGCGAAGCCGAACAATTCGGCTGCAGCTGCATTGTTTCCCGTCGCCGCGGCGAATTCAAGCGGGTCATTTTTTGGCTCTTACACCACGCTGGCTCTAACCGGCGCTCTGTTTGTTCTTGTTTTTATCGGAATTTACGTCTATTTCAAGACAATCGGATACACCATACAGATGGGGTGGGATAAACTAATGTCTATATTTGGCAAAAAAGAATCGGTGGATATTTCATTAACAGCCGACGATGAGGCGCTCAAAACAATTAAACTGACACCACCACCTCCCTCGTCTACGCCGCATCAAGATGCCGCCTTAAAATCGGCGCTGGGTATCGACTCTATCAATCCCGAAGACCGCCCGAGTGGTATGCCTGGGGCGCGCGAGAGTCCCAGCTTTTTAGCAAAGACC
>Ga0114962_10000618_pt1 | contig 31353 bp, 25 predicted proteins | sample C_130820_MF_Meta_FD_87017 | JGI IMG/M metagenome (GOLD analysis project Ga0114962, IMG submission 87017) | Freshwater microbial communities from Lake Croche, Canada to study carbon cycling - C_130820_MF_MetaG | ecosystem: Environmental > Aquatic > Freshwater > Lake | place: Lake Croche, Canada...
CTTCTTGGTGAAGAGCTTGAACTCGCCCTTCTTGGCGACAAAGCCCGCCTTTCGGAGACGGGTGATGGCCTTGAGACCCGCCGCGTGGGCCTTCTTGCTCACAATCTTTCCAGTCTTGGGGTTCTTCATCAAATCCTTGCGGGTCAGCCCGCCCGCCGTCTTGTCCGCAGTGCCGTGAAATACCTGTGCTCTGGATCCGACAGTCATTTGGTTCTACCGAAAGAGAAGATTTTTTTCAATCGTGGTCGGAAGCCGACCGGGTTGGGCCGATGGCTGGACCGTGGTTTCTAGCCACTTTTCCATTCTCTTGATCTCCGGGAGAGGATCCAAGGTGCGTGCCCGCTCCAAGGCAATGGTCGACCGAGTGTTGTAAAATCCAACGTCGTCCTTGAGTTTGCGAAGGGTCACGACCCAAGCATCCAAATCGGCGCGGTCGCAATACAGGGCCGCGTCTCCGCAGCACTCTTTCAGTCCGGGAGTGGGAGAGACGACTAGGGGAATGCCAGACGACATGGCTTCGACTGCCGTGCGTCCCCACGTCTCCTCCTTAGACGGCATGATCTGAACCCAGGTGTTGGCATACACATCCTTGATACGCGTGGTGTGCTGCACATACTTGAGATTCGGAAGACCTTGATGAACAATCTGCTTTCGGTATCCACCGATGATTCCCTGGAACTCCATGTCCGGAAGGGCTTTCGCTAGTTGTACCAGAAGATTGCCACCCTTGTTGTCATTCACGTTGCTCAGCGTCACGTACTTGGGTGTCTTCTTCTCCTTGTCGACCGCGTAATCTCGGTAATCCACAATGGGTAGAATAATCTTGGTAGTCGCGTCAGGAAGGTCCTTTCGTGATGCTCGCAACGACTTGGAATTGAAGACGGTCCACTGCCGACCTTCCAGGCGTGCGTCATTCCATTGCGACCCTACAGACCTTACATAGTTGTCGGTATGAACCCATTCGACAAAGGGTTTGCCGGTGATGCGTGACAGGAAAAGCATCTGCTTCCGATAAATATACGAGTGCGAATGAAGTTGATGGGCACTGGCCAGGACTTGGGCGAAGGTGTCTTGGTCGTGGAGATCAAAGCATCGGATATTTTCATAGGTTCGCTTCGGAAATCCAGGAGATGCCAACCAGACGTCATATTTGTAGGGTTTCGACATGAGGTGCGTGTTGATCGTGTGCGCACAAATCTCGGATCCAGCATTCACAAACGGAACGTAATCGTGAAGCACCCACAACATGCGAATACGCTGATCGGGGGACTCCACGGTGGTCCAAACGGGCCACTTGTTAAACTCGACGGCCGCCGCTTTTTCCGGGGATACGTAGACGGTGCGACGGGACCGTGCGTCTCCGAATAGAAAGAGCACCACGATGAGACCGACGAGTCCAAGAATCAAAAGATACGGAACAGGACTCACGAGCGCTTTCCCAGACGCCATCCTTACACGGGTCTGAGAAAAAAACAAGATTCGTCGGCGACGGCCTTGTTTCTAGGAGGGGAGGACCGCCACGCATCTAGGAGGGTAGGATCCAAGGGTTTGTTGGTGGCCTTACAGTGTTGTGCGTACAACATCATACGGTAAATATTCCAGGGGTCATAGACGCCGGCAAAATGAATCAGGAAATCACCGTGCTGGTACAGGCGTACGCTTATATCTTTTGCGGAATTATTGGGTCCAAACACGTAGGCGTTGAATTTCCAGTGTTCAAAGCAAATATGAATGCGACACTTGTCAGTCGGAACCGTGTCGTGAAGACGAATCATCGCCGCATTGTCCCACCAAATGTGATAGGTGAGGTCTTCTTGGGCCAGGGAGCGAAGACAAAAATCGGCGACCCACGCACTTCGTCCGCGAATGACCATGTGGCCGTTGTTATAGTGATGACAAGCATCCTTTGTCCACATGATATCCTTGTCTTCCGGAAGAAGGGAGATAAAGGATTCGAGTTTCACTGTGTCGTTAAGAATAATGGCATCCGCGTCGGACCAAACCAGAAAATCATAGTCGTTCAAATATTTCCGAATAAAATGGAACTTGGACCAAGGAATAGGTTTGGAAGTGTCCCAGACGTCTTCTCCATGCTCGAAAAAGTCGTAGCCGTGCTTCTTGGCGTAAGCACGTTTGGAAGCCAGACCCGGTTCCATCGCCTTGTTATAATCTGGCCCCACGCAAAAGGTGAGAAGGGCAATTCGCATTTATAAAAGGTATGGAAGATGTGTTTAGACTTATGGGACTCTTGTAAAAAAATTGATTTGGTTTTTCTTGAAAAGGGATCGGCAAGAACAATGTCTTCCATTCAAATCTCGGAACCTTCCCAACGCAAGTACGCCAAAGATGCGGAAGGACTTTACATGTGCCCTCATTGCGATGTAAAAGAAGTCCATCAAAACACAATGTTTTACCACATCAAAGGTGCACACGAAAAAGATTTTCCCTTTGAATGCGCGCACTGCCCTGAAGAAACGCGCTTTCTCCAACGTTGTTCTTGGCTTCACCATTTAGCCACACAGCATCCTAACACTCCTCACCCTTCCGAGACGGAACTGAATCCTTACGCTGGAAAAAACTTTGCCTGTCCAGCATGTGATATGACAAGTCACACAAAGGGCAATGTAGAAATTCATTATGCTCGATCTCACTGTAAAGATTGGATTCCAGTCTTTACAAAGGGCAAGGCTTGCGAAGGGTGTAAGAAACTATGTAAATCTAGTTCCGCCTACCTTCATCACGCCTTGAAATGTTTCGAGAAAAAAGCCCCTGAAACTCACGCCAAGACTCTGTCTTTAATCAAATAAGATGCGTGATATCCAAGGGCTGCAAATCCAAGAAGAAGCAACATCTCAAAATATCGTGGGGACGTATCCTGCTTCAAATACCCGACAATCAACAGGAGCGGGGCAACAAGAAAGATGTGAATCCAATTGATCCAGGCACTCTGGTTGTTTTTGAGTCGTTCGTATGCTCTGTATAAATGGTACAGAAGAACAATTGCGCCCAGAACTCCCAACAAATCAAAGATAATGGTGGGAGTTGTATTTCCATAAAATCCGACGTACAAGAACAGGGGGGCCACAAAGAGCACGTGAAAGAGATTTTTTTCAATGGGTCCCATCTGATGGGCCGGATATTTTTATCAGAGGTACCAGTAAGATGGAATCCTTTGATTCAACAACGACCGGGATGCTGGTCGGAGGAATGCTGTTGACGATGATTCTTATTGGGGTGGTGGTCACGTGGATGACGCGTGCCACGTTTCCGCCGATTCTGGCCATTCCGTCGCGGACAGATTCGTACCTGGATACACTTATCGAGTTTCGTTCCTGGAAGGAAACGTCCTTGTTTTCCAAGGAAACGCCAATGAAGATCGAAGCCTTGCGGGTCGGGCCGTACGACTGTATTCGGGAGGCCAAACGACGTAACTACCCTTGGTTTTTGATGGTCCAACACGACTGCCGGGTGGCTCCCGATTCGTTTCCACGATTTTCGGCACTTCTTCCGACTCTTTGGAAACGCCGGTCCGAATGGGATATTTTTACGGGCTCCAACAGTTATCTAGTTCATCACGATGTGGTGGACAAGGAGCGGCGACTGTTCCGGGTGAACGGGGCGACGCCTCAGTTCTGCTTGCTTCACCGGGACGCCTACGATCGCGTGCTGGCCGTGGAGGGCACGGCGATGCCCAGTATGTTTAGCGGAGGAGGGCTCCGTATTTGGACGGTGACGCCCTTTCTATCTAGTTTGCGTCCTTACACGGAGGAAGAACCGGACGGCGAACGAACCACCGTTAGCCATACAAAATGGTTCACGTCGGTCGAAGAGACCTTGAATCGGTCCTTAGAGTTTTTCTTGGGTCTCAAAAAATGAACTGTACGCATAGACCCATGAACCCACCAATGGACCCAACCACCGCCCTTTCGCTTCTCTTGTCTTACAAGGACAAGAAGCGAGGCATGCTCGAAGCCTCCTTTGTGGAGTCGACGATTGACTATATACGGGCGGAAATAGCACAGGGGCGAGGGGCCACGGCCTTGAAGGAACCGAGTGTGGTCGCCTACATCCAAAAAGCACAACTGGCGGTTTCATGTGGATGGCCTGTCTTTGATCGACCCACGATCTCCACCAATACGGTGATTGTTAGACCGTCCGTTCCTGTTACTATAGCCTCTACTACCACTCCTGTAGCAACTACTGTTACTCCTGTATCTCTTACACTCTACTGTGATGGGTCCTGTATTGGCAACGGGCGTCGAGACGCACGGGCGGGGTACGCCGTTGTGGCAATGCGAGGGGGGGTCGAAGAGCATCGCTATGTGGCGCGGATTCCGGACGAAGAAGCCCAGACAAATCAGCGAGCGGAGCTACGGGCCCTGGATTACGCCGTGCGCTACGTGTTGAACCACGGTCGACGCGGAACGATTCACACGGATTCAGACTACTCCATCAAGTGCGTGACGCAATGGGCGTCGTCCTGGGAGAAAAAAGGATGGAAGAAGGCCGACGGAGGTCCCGTTCTTCACCTGGATATTATTCGTCCCCTAGTGTCCGTCTACCGAGAACTCCCCAACCTTACCATTCGACACGTGGCAGCGCACACGGGACGGGGGGATGAGCATTCATTGGGAAATGCATTGGTGGATGAACTGGCGCGCGAGTCTGTGTCGTAAGGGACGTGACCTTTTCGTCTTCATCGTCGTCGTGGCTGTGACCCCCTCCTCCGCCTCCTCCGGTAAAGAACCCAGGCTTTAGAGGAGCACACAGTTCGGGGCACTTGGATTCGGAATGGGTACGCTCTTGGCAAATGGAGCAGGCGTAGGGCTTGGACATTGGATACGGGGGCGTTGGAAGGGTGGATTACCTCATTTTTTTCGAATCTCTTGCTAGAATGAAGTCAAAGGTGCTTCTTTTACTGCTCTTACATGTTGTCGTCGTGGTCGCTCTGTACTTCATACACCGCACGCATCGTCCGTCTATTGACGACGTGTGGATCGTCAACTTGGACCGCGATACGAAACGCTTGGCACACGTCCAAGACCAGGCACTTACGATTTCGGCACCGAAACACCGATGGCCGGCCACCTACGGCAAATCCGAAGACCGTCGGGCCGCGCGACGCGACGGCGTATGTATGTTTTTGATGGTCAGCGACGACGAAGCGGAAAACAAGCGAACCACGACGATCCTTCAAAAACCGGGCGTCATTGGGTGCTGGTTGAGCCATAAACGGCTTCTTCGCCATTTGGGGTCCTTGTCCGTGGCGTCTTCGGCAGGACACCTGATTCTGGAGGACGACGTGGACATTCCGACAGACTTTGCGGACCGCTGGGCCACGTTGCGGGGTCACATTCCTACGGACTGGGATGTGGTGTATTTCGGAGTCGGTAAGCCCACCGGAGTTCCGGTGGCTCCCGGTGTGTTGCGGGCCATCAAGAAGGAGGATTCCGGAAATACGGGGACTTACGCCTACCTGGTCCGTCACGGAGCGATTCCAGCGATCCTGAAGAAACTGGAGTTCATGAGTTCGCCGATCGACAAGCAGTTCTACAAGATGTTTACGGATCTGAAGGTCTACATCTTGGATCCGTCCTTAGTCTCTCCAGGGACGTTTGAATCATCGATTCTGACGATGGAACATCGAAGCGTTTGAATTTCTATTGGGATAGTAGAGGTATGAACACTCGTAAGAGTTCACCGACGCTGTCGAAGGGACGACACCAAACCCGGAAACAACACGGAGGAAAGAGTCTTCCGAACTATTTTGAAGAGGCACGAGCCAATCCCGATACTCTGTTAGGGTCTGGTGGGTTCGGTGTTGTTCGAAAGGTTACAACACCGGCAGGACCAGGAGCCTTGAAGCGTGTAGTCTTTGATAAAAACGCCAACTTTCCATCCAACGTGTCACATTTTTCAAAGCCTGCGTCTTTTAATGCCGAGATAGAAGGATTAAAGAAGGTTCAAACAAGTCTCTACGTAGTGAAACTACTCGATTATGAAAAAAGATCCAGAAACGGATACATCTTATTAGAATTGTTTAGCACAGGATATGAATTATATTCCGCACCTTTAGGGAGTATCAACGATAAGAATGTTATAATCATCGTGATGAATTTACTAAAGGGACTCGACGACATTCATAGTCGCGGAGTTCTTCACTTGGACATCAAATCTGAAAATATATGGGTCTTTCCTGAAACAGGGATCATTAAATACATTGATTTCGGATTGTGGCTTGACATGGAAAACAATCGGACACCTAGATTGAGAGGGACCCGTGGTTTCTATCACCCCGCTGGTAAAATCACTCATTGGTGGCACGCAGATCAATATGTATGGGATAAAACAAGCGACTTTTTTTCATTGGCTAGGACAATCCAGGAAATACGATACAAGCACGAAGAATTTATCTGTAAAGCAAAACGCGACATGCTGTTTCATATTTGGACAAACTTGGATAGGTTCTCAAACGAAAAGAAAGCAGCGGATGCCGTGTTTCCCTATCTAGTGTATGAAACTGAAACGGAGCAAATGGTAGTCACAAAATAATTGGTTAGGAATATTTTGATTCGCAAACGCGAGTCAAAATATTCAAAACGATGGATATCGTCATTTTTTTTTCCTATACAAGGTCCAAGCCACAAGTGCCAAGGAGGCAATGACTACCAACGACACATTGACGCTATGTCTTGGGACAACGTAATGAGAATTTTCTACGTCATTCGGAAGTTCGCAAATTACACACTTGGTGTCTGTCACATCGCTTCCTGCCCAGGTCTGGCGACAATTCACGAGTTTGTTGTGAATCACCTTGAAGGGTTTTGTTTGTGCGTAATACGTGATATACCAATCAATGTGTTGCTGAATCGGAAACACGTCCTTCAGCAGTTTCTGCGCTCCTGTGCGACTGATGAAATAGGTTTGGAGTCCCACAAATTCATTACAGCGAATCCATTTGTCTTCGACGACGTATTTATCGGCCGGTCTCACGCCTAATGTTTCATAACAGTGGTGATTTCCAAGGCTCCAAATATCCCACGACGTGGAGTCTTTGAGAGATGGCGTATTTCGGAAGAGTTGTTGTACGGTGGACCACATTCCGTCGGGAATTGTAAGGTCGTCTTCCAAGATGAGCATCACGTTCTGGTCGCTGTCTACCAGTTGTTTCCACAAGGCAATGTGACTGAGGGCACATCCGACGCCCCCTATACCATCCAACATATCGTGACTTCGTCGTGTTCTGTGTTTGATGTTGTAGCGGGCGAGCGTGCTGATTCGAGGATCCGTATCGACCTTCAAGGTCGACCCATCGACCGCGGGGAATCGAGACAGATGGGGAAGGTTCTTGACCTCGGGTTGCTTGAGAACATTGGCCCATCGATCGGGACGACGGTCCAAGTTAATACAGACAGTTCTTATGGTGTCGGGGGACCACATCTTACTTAGGATATGGAAAATTGTTTTTTTGGACAGGTTGTGGGAGAGGGGGGAAGATCCCTGACAACGGGACGAACCGCGGTGTTTAACCGACAGCGATTACGATGAATGTAGACGGCAGACAGTGAGAGAAGAACGATTTCAACACTGCTGCGAACGACTATGGGAGTGTCCTGTAGCAGGACACCGTAAGGAATCCACAAGCAAGAACTGGCCACGCTCAGATAACAAAAGGTCAACGAATAAATGTTGGTGCTTGTTTTCGTGTACAACAGATACATGAAAATAAAGCGGGCGACCATAGAAAGGCTTACGGCCGTGTAAGGGAGGATGATCAAGAGGTCCGTCATTCCGTACTTCTTCTTCGAGGCTGATTATTTAGCCTGAAAGGCCGGCAAGGACATCAGTGTGTCCACGGATTCAAGCGCCCCTTCAATCCAGGCCTGGGTCTGGCTAACCGATTCGCCGACCACAAAAACATTTTTGTCTGGGTTGTGGGCTTCTTTGCTGGCCGTCTTGACGTTGTAGGTGCCGGGGGTCCAATAGGTACACCCCATACCCCAGGAATGGCGTCTCAGATAAATGGGATTCGGAATATCTAAGTCTGGAAAAAGGTCCTTTACGGCTTTCTGAATGTCGCGTTCCAGAACCTCATCATCCTTCCCCTTCCAGTAAAGCGTATCGGTGCCGTCCGTGTATGAAATCATAATCAGACCCGAGTCGGCATTGATGGGAATCACGTGCCGTAACGGATTGGTTGTGACGGTTTTGGGGAGGTCTTTGAACCAGACTGTTCCGGTGCTCTTGGATTTGGGATAGACGGCGTAAATGCGGGTCAAGGGGGCCGTGGATAATTGTTTGAGGAGAGGGGCACCCTTGAGAACGGAAAATCCAGACAAAGAGCAACGGCAGGTGGCAATGACAACCCGTTTGGCGACAAACTGAAACGGCTTGCCATTGTGCGTTCCCTGGATGTCAAACATTCCATCCTCGCGTTTCTTGGCGTCGTCGACGTCGTAGCCGGCGCGAAGGTCAGCACCGGCCTTCTTGGCCGCGTCGTGAATGTGGGACGTGATGCTGTCGAGGCCTTCCTTGACACCGTAAAAGGCGTCGTCGGATTGGACGCCCATCGTCCCACGGGGGGTGAAGAGCGGAAGGGCCACGTCAGCGCGAAGCATGTGAATTTCGGCGTCGTACGGGTACATGGCAAACAGAGGATGAAGGTCCTTCGGAACAAGGTCGCCAAGGGTGTGTGTGGCAAGTTCCTTGGGGTCCAGGGATGCGAGAAGAGTGCGAATGGGGGTAAACAAGTCGATGAAGTGATTTTCGTCGTGTTCAAAGTTGGAACGAGTTGTGATGGGGTAGGTGTGAAGGCCGTACTTTTTCACAAGGGCTTTGACACGGAGATGGGATACCGGAATGCGTCCCGCACCCACCTCGTATTGAAGAGCCGGAACATCGCCTTTGGCGGGAACACGCTCCGTCGCGATGCGTCCGCCCCAGGATTTGTATTTTTCTAAGACCAGGACGTCACGCTTGTCCTTGGCCAAGCGTTCGGCGAGTGATAACCCGGCGATGCCTCCTCCGATGATGACGGTCTCGTACATTCTACGGGGAGGCTTTAAAAATATTCTTGAATAGTAGATGTCTTTGAGGAAGTCATTGAAGAATTACAACAAAGCACTAAATGATATGTCAATCGCGGTTCAACATCTCAAAGACAGGAAAACAAAGAAAAACACGAAACTAAATGCGTCTCAGTCGATTATGTTTAGTGCGAACAATGTCAAAAAATCAATGAAATCGATACAAGCCAACCTTCTTAGAAAGACCCGAAGGAATCGTAAATAATCCTTGCTAAAAATATTTATACGCAATAGAAATGTCATCGCCTCTTAGACAAAAACCGACCTTGATTATTTTGGAACCTCCATACGAGCCTCATCCGGCCCTTCGTCCTCTAAACCCGGAGGCCTTCTTTCCGAACCGGTCTATGGCGGCCTTTGATCGCGAGTTGGCGAAACTCGAGACTGCGTTCGCGACGGCTCCTGTTCCCGAGCGAAGGAATCTGGGGCTCCTGTACAATACGCTACGGTCCCGTCGTGCCAACTTGAAGCGAACCTTGAAGGCGTCTCCCAACAAGGCCAAAGCGCTTCACCAGGTCCGACGAGAGATTGATACCTTGAACGATGAATATCAGGTTATGGCGCGCAAGCGAAAGACGACGAAGAAGACTGGATCGAAGGTGAAACCTGCTAAGAAATTGGGGGTCGTGGGTCGGCCCGTGTACCGAAATCGTACAGGTCTTCCTGCGGTGACGGATGTGCTGGACTACCGAGGCCGTCCTCATGGTGCCTTAGATGCTTCCAAGAAGACGTCTCGTTCCCCCCGTCGTGCCCCTGAACCACGCAAGGTGAAGAAATCGACTCTTCGTCAGAAGCGTAAGCCTAGTCTGTTGAACAGCCTACGAAAAAGCGTGGGTACCTTTGTGTCGAAGTTTTTTAGATAAACAACCCCTTATTTCCAAACAAGACATCTCTATAGAAGTCTTGTTTGATTAGTCAAAAAGGAAATACCTATTACGCTCTTCGTGACCTAGCAAGTTTCCTACCCTTCCTTGATTTCTGCGCCTTGCGAGCCTTACGAGACTTGCGTTTGGGGGGAGCAGGAGGCCCTCCAAAATGTGCGAGACGAGCACGACGAGCACGCTCCTGAGGCGTCATCTCCTCAGGAGGGGCTGCGATAGGGGCTACGACAGGGGCTACAACGACCGGTGCTCCGACTTCATTGGGAGGCAATTGAGGAGGCACTACGTTTCCTGCGGTCCCTACAGTTGGTGCTGCCAACCCAAATCGACCAGCGACATTTGCCATCCTGCGACGATATGCTGCTTCTTGTGCTGCCGCAATCTGTGCGATGGCCTCTTCCTCCTCCCGTCTATTTCTCTCCGCAGCCTCTCTTGCCGATTCGTTTATAGCGGCTTGTATTGCCGCTTGTTCTGCGTTTCCCGCAGCCACTTCTTCTTCCTGTCCCTCAACGTTTGCCCCCATCGCTCTCAATCGGTTAAAGGCTGGGAATTCAACCACGTCGTCGTGCTCCGCAAGGAACGCGTCTGCTCTTGCGAGAGTCGCTTCGACTTCCGCTCTATGGGCGGGTACCAACGCAGGACCTCCTGTGGTTGCCGTCAGCATTTGGAGAATATCTCTTAATTCTTGGGCCCTCGCTGCAGCAGCTCCGTTGGGACCATATAGACCCCCCGCTGTTTCCGCTGCATAATCGTCTAGTTGAACAAGGCGTTCGATCGCCTGTCGGTGAAGAGCATCGGATGCCCCGTAACGTTCAATCACATCACCTAACAATTCTTGGATAAATTGCTCACGAGCCGCTGCAATGGCCGCAGCGAGGCCCTCGTTTTCTCCAGGACCAGGCATTAGAGCTGCGTGGGCACCTGGGTTGACTGCTACTGCTCCTACTTCTCCTACTTCTCCTACTCCTGCTCCTGCGCCTGCGTTGCCCATCAGTGCTGCGAGGTTTTGCTGACGAAGACTAAGGCCCAGTTCCGCCAATCTTGCTGGAATATTTGCGTTCGCAACATTGGGCTCAAGCATGGTTCTCGCTTGTGCTAGAGTCAGATTATTTGCCATGGTTCTACAAAAAGCAGATATTTTTCTTGAGAAGAAAATCAGAAGACTGTATAAGATGGTCAAGACACTTACCGTGAAGGCCGTGGAAGACGACGAAGCCTTCGGAAAGAAGTTTGAAGGAACCTGGTTCAAGGACGACGGAATCCGCATTCTTCACGAAGATGCGGACGTGTACGGGGAGGAGGCGGACGGGACCAAACGCCTCCTTGGAAAATTCCGCAAATCCGTCATTCCGGGAGATCTGGTCCAGAAGGCCTGGGACGCCTTTCGAAAGGCCGCAATTCCGACCCGAAACCGGGGTCCCGCCGCGGGCCCCATCGACCTGAAAGGGGCGTATTGGAGCCGACGCAAACCTGTGAAAACGTCCAAGTGGTTGACGCAGTATATGCACAATGGAAAGTTGAGCAATATGCGGGTCTCCAACAATGTGGCGTCCGGAGTGATGGGCTTCTATGACGGCACACCGTCCCTGAAACTGCCTTGTCGTATGACGACCTTTTCCCGCAATCATATGGAACTCGTGCTTCACGGAATGCCGTTTCTGAACCGCATCGATGAACTCTTTGCCAAGTTGACGCCCGAGGCACACGCCAAACAACTGGCGGCGATCAAGAAGCATCCCCTGTATCAAATCGACAACACCGCCTTCAGTACAATTACCGTCAACAACACCTTCCGCACGGCGCTCCACAAGGATACGGGGGATTTCAAAGAAGGATTTGGCAATCTCAGCGTCATTGAATGGGGCAAGTATCACGGAGGGTTCACGGTCCTCCCCCGGTTCAAGATTGGATTCGATGTGCGGACCGGTGATTTCTTGGCGATGGACGTTCACGAGTGGCACACCAATACGCCGATGATGGAAACGGCGGAGGACAAGGCCTACAACAAGACTCTTCCGGACATTCGGTCCCGTGATCCCGCGGTAGGAGTCGCGGGAAGCACGGATCGCTTTCAACGCCTCAGTTTCGTGTGCTACTATCGTGAAAAAATCATGGAGTGCGAGGAAGGAGAGACCAAGGCCTATTACAAGAAGGAGGGCTTCGACGAAAAGGAGGCAGTGAAGGAGGCCAAGGACGAAACACCGGTGTCTCTTCCCTTGCCCGGTGTCACGGCAACGTTAGAGGAAACGTGGAAGGCGTTTGAAGAAACAAGTGCGGGAAAAGCAGCACGGATGCTTCAAACGCGGAAACATCGGCAAAAAACGGATGGGACGCGCCGACGAGCCTAAATTTCTCACATCGAGGTAGATGGATTCCTCCGATATTGCTCGTCGCCGAAAGAATCAGGCTGTTTACGCGGACAAACTCAGTGCGTTTCTTCGTGCGAATCCTAGCGGGGACTGTGCTGCGTTGGGGTCCTGCCCGTGTGTGCCGACGACCACTTGTAATCGAACTTTTTCGACCTTTTGCGAAAAGTACTCGTTTTACAGGGGGCGGAACGCGTGCGTTGTGGGAGCGGGACCCGTGGGAGATTTCGCGTTTGGAGTGGAGGGGTGTTTGGTGTCGCCTACGGGAGGGGCGAAGTAGAGGGCTGGGTTCACATTTCTTGACGAATTACGACAAGACATGTGAGATTCATTGATGTGATTAGACATTTTGAATGAGTGTATATCGCAAGCCTGTAGTACTTGAAAGAGTATTAGTGCCACCTCTGGTACAATATAAGTAGAAGGTGACTGTATTTGTACCGGTAATTGAACTACCAACTAGAAAAAAATCAGGGATGCCGTTCGATGCATTTACAATAATTGCATCATTTACCGTAGCTGTTATGGTTACACTATTCGTAACTGCATATATTGCACCACCAGTATAAGATTGACTAGGAACAACACAATTTATAGCCCCTGCCGTAATCTTGCTAATGGTCTGACCATTTCCGACGCGTACACCGCCTGACAAAGAAGTGATGCCGATCGTCGAGAGGGTTCCGGCTATATAGGCACTTCCCAACGTCGACAAGTTGCCCTGAACCAACTCATCCCCCTGTATGTAGGTGTCTCCCATTGTAGACACATTGCCCGTGTTGTAGATGTTGCCGTCGGCCGTGATTGAGACGATAGAGGACTGAGTGTAACCATCCGTAACATAGGTGACAGACTCAATCGTACCATTGGGGTACATAGTGGCGTAGGTAAGGGTCGAGGGAAGAGTTCCTGGGCACTCAAGATCATAATGTACGCCGGCCTCGACAATGGGCTGATTATATTCCATATACGAACCCGCATACGCGTCACCTGTATTAATCGAAGACAATATACCCAAAAAGCCATCGGAACTGAGAACGTTACCAGACGTCAACACAGGAGGACCATAGTTTAGGCCACCATACTCATCGATGCTGCCCTCACTATCGCCGTCGGTACTCTCTCCTCCATCATCTTCTTCACGCAAATAGGTGGGACGATCCGAATTGTAGATGGTGAAGATGTTGGCGTTAGGAAAAATGTATCCAGACAGGAAGGTTACAGAATCGTAGACACCTACCATGTAGTACTTGACACCGGGATTTGCCTTTGGATACAACTTGCGTCCGTTCTCTCGCAGAATGCGTCCCGCGGGGCAGGTAGTACAATCCGTTCCTGCCACCTGGGTCAGGCGGCCCTTTGTTTCCAAATTTTCCAGGTAGGTCGTATAGGTATAAAAATACTGATCAAACGCCGCGGTTGTGATATACGAACGTCGGGATGTGTTTTGCTGACTTGCGTTATTGGCGTTTCCGAGGGTGGCCATGGGGGTTTCTGAAAGTCTGGGAGAATTTTTTTTTGAGGTCAAGGGCCAGGGTCTAGCACAAAAACCCTGAGATACCACTATCACCGTAAGACACCTGAATCGAATCAAACATCAAGGGATCTCCACTGTATACGGACCCGTCCTGGGCGATTCCGACGCGTACAAAGGCAGTAAATTTCCTGTAGTATCGTCGGTCGAACTGGACTGTGTAACAAATGCCGGTTTGAATTGTCGATACGTTTACACACCCTCCGATATCAAATATAGAGTCGTCGTAAATGGTGTCATCCAGTTCCTTGAATCCATTGACCCACGCAGTTTCGACCGGCATACATGTTCCCGCATCAAACGTTCCGAGCACCTTGGCGTGAAGCCGGACCTTCATATTGGTCAAGTAGGTGGGATCCACGGGCGCATCCGGAAAGCAAGAGTTGAGTGTTCGATCACTTTGAATGGTGCTGATATGACTAGGGTTCTTGATCAAGACATTGAGATACTGAATCGGGGTGGGCGTGGCAAAGGTGGACAATTCATACAGAAAGGTGGCGTAGCGATACCCACCGTTTTGGTCGTAAATCAAATCATACGTAAAGTCGGGGTACACGGCATTGGGAACGTTGATGATGTCCCCTGAAAACTGGGTAAAGTTGAATCCCGCTGCGTGAATGTAGTGTCCATCCGTATACAGAAGTTCACGTGAATACGAGTCTGTGTAGATAGTGCTAATGCTCGACGTGTGTTGATAGACCAGGGAGGTCGACAGATTGAGAGTATTGGTCGAATCGATGGACGCGAACGAACTGATGGCCACGTTGAGACCGGTTCCAGAATTGCCGAAGGCATTGATGCTGTCGTTCATGTTGTTGGCAGTACCAGGGGCCTCAAGGCGAGGAAGGAGCGACACCACGCGCAGACCGTTGGATTGAAGCGTGTTGCTAAAGGTGGATATTGTCACCAGGCTAACTGTATCGACAAACAGGGCATTGGTGAGCGTAGAAACAAAGGTGCTCACTTGATCTTGAGGATGTTCAGAATCTACGGTCGCGTTCAACAAAACTTCTTGCGGGTCATTTGGATCTTGATAGATCGTTGAAAAGAATCCGGTGGTTAAGGAACTGAGGGTCAGCACAGTGTCGGCTGGAAAGGGAAGAGTTGTCACTTCCACAGCGCCATCAAAGATGTGAACGTTCGATGTATATCTGGCGATTGGTCCCATGGGAACTCCGTTGGAGGACAAGACACCCGTGGCAAAGGTGGAAGGAAGATAGTAATTTCCAATATTGACGGATTGAACATCAAACACAAACTGGGAGTTTAGCGAGGGAGTATAGATGCCCGAGATCTGCGTCGTGCTTGTACATTGTTGAACAAGAACTTGAAGGGTCGAATACGAGTTGACGGGTTCCGTCGAAAAGATATAGGCACTGGTGGACAGTATTTGTGGTTCAGGTCCGCCCGTCGACGGAATCTGATTGTTTGTCAGTGTCACTTGAATCGTCTGCGTCGCCGTGCTGTAATCCGTCACGTATTGTTGTCCCGTGATGCCGACATTGTAGAAAAACTGCGTATATGCGGGCTGTGTTTGAGAATCCGTCAAGGTGGCTGTAATGTTGGCCTCCGATGTTCCCGCATACAATGGCGTATTGAGCGGAAAATCATCCGCTGTGCTGGCGACGGCCAGTGTCGCAGGATTTGTCTGAGTCCCCGATTCGTCGGTATGATACAGGTTCAGCGTGAGCGTGTTTCGATCGCCTGGATACGAGGCATCGTTCCATTGAACAGGGGTGCTCAACTGATAATTCAGAAAAGAGGGAGTCGAGAAGAAAAACACGTCGTTGGGCACGATGGTGGAGAGATGCCAACCATTATCGTAATAGGGTGAGGTCAAGGTACCGATGAATCGTGTCTCACCTGGAGACGTATTTTGAAGAGGAATATTTGTGATCGGAGGAGCCGTAACAGTTGGAAACAGCGTTGACAGTATTGGCAAGGCGGTGACAGGTCCTGTGTTTCCAACACAGTTCGTCGTTGCTATGCTGGTGCTCCATTGTGCGCCTGGCACTAGGGGGTTCGACTGTGTTCCTGTGACTTGAATGACGTCATTACACGTGACGAAGGGGATGGATTGCGTAAAGGTCACGTTCGAGTAGGCTGCTTCATCCCCAGGAATCTGTGTGGGATCGGAGATGCCGTAGCGAAATCCTAGCCCTGGTACAGCACTGTTCATCTGCTGAAGCGTATATTCTACCTGGTAGGTGCTGAAGAAAGGCGTCGTCACAAGCCCCGTCGTGTCCGAATAGGTCGGTGCTACGACTTGGAGGGCTATCGACGACGGTGTTTCGTGGTGGGGTGTAACGGATGTGACGGCACCGGGATTCCCGGTCGTTGCCTGAACTGTCGATGCGGACGTCAACGTCACGGGACTTGAGGTTTTGTTTAGGTAGACGATCTTGATAGGGACTTCGGTTCCTACGGGGTATGAATTGGGAAGATTCGGAAGGTAAAGACTGACAGTGGTGTACGTGGTCGCACCGTCTGTTTGATCGAGCGCAAACACCTTTCCGACCGTCGGAAGGGTCGCGTCCCCTAGTTCCGTGATGATCTTGACACATTTTGTTTTCATGACCGTCTTGGTGTAAAGAGCGTCTGCCGTCGGTACAAAACATTTCGTGAAAATACGGAGTCGCACCAGGGGGGCAAACTGGGGACTGATGCCGTCCGTATAGGTTTTGTAAGGAAAAAGGGTGGGATCGTTCAGTTCAAAGGTCAAATAATTCGGAGTCGTAGGGTCTCCAATAATAAAGAGAATGCTGTTGACGTAGGGGACAGACTTGTCCAAGATGCTGTAGGTAGGAAAATTCAACCACTGGACGCCTCCGTAAAACACATTGGTTTCCGATGCGACCGGTTGGACTCCCGGCGGTTGAAGAAGGAAGGCATTTGTGATCCAGGCGTCCAATTTCCCGAGGGAGTTGGTCAAGGTGTCCGGGTTCGTGGTCGTCACATCCTGGATCCCGGCTCCTCCGATCGTGGATTGGGTGAAACTGCTCACAGGCTGTTGAAAGGCCTGGCTCGTCGTTGACAGAAACTGAACCGTCGGCTCTTGAAGAATCACCTGCCCGTCTTGATTGATTTGAAGGGTCTTGGTAAGGGACGGTCGAATCGACTCTGGTTCAAAGGGGGCATATTGGATTTGATTTGTCAGGGTCAGCGTGCTCACAGTACCGGCCGCGATGGTGCCTTGAAAGGTCACGGCCAAGGCTGTTGAGGGAAGGATGGGAAAATCGTCGGGCGACCAAGGAAGGGTGGGATCATTGAACAACAAGGACCCCGAAGATAATTGTGCAATGGACGATTCGGATGCCATTTGGCCTGCTATTGTATTGAAGGTTTTTTCCTTGCGTCAATCAAACTAACCGGGAAGACAAAATGTTCGCCTAGATCAAGATGAACACTATCACGTTCACAACCTCCGCGTTGACTCAGGATCCCACGTCCCGAGGAGTTTCGGTCTTTGAAAACGCCGAGTTGACCTTTAAGAAATTGAAGCGTCGCACCAACACAAAGCCGAATACTGCGTCGTATACGGAACCGTATCAAACTCCTCGTGTTCTTCCGAAACAGGTCATGACGGATCCAATTCCTAGTCGTCCACCCACTGATTTTGTGTCGTTAACCAACAATCAAATTATATCACAATTCGGCATTTTATCAGAAGAAATTTCGCAATTCAACACCACGCTCAACGGACATAATGTATTTTCAATCCAGCAGTCGACCTCGTATCCACATATATACAAACTCAATAATTGTAAATTAATGCCGTATGTATCCAACCCCGACACAACCTTCTCAGCTATGAGTCCTATTTCGAATATAAATCTGATTCAAAACACAATTCCGTTTGAGAATGAAGATGGAGCGTGGAGAGGAACTATCAAACGTACTACACCGTCAGGAGACTTGTCGCGAGGAGGAACTGATATTGTGAAAGAAACGCAATATTCCTATATTTTTGATTATGACGCAGGATTCTTTGTCGGATACGAACAAGATGTGTCTCGCTATGGAAATACTCCCATTTCATCAACGACACCTCCTTCGGTGACGTGTTACATTTACAAGGGTCGCTTCGGACTATTTAGTCCGTGGCTCATCGGCTCAGATGATAGGACCGTGTATTACAATAAAGGACAAGTTCTCATTGGTGCCGCCACGAGTATGAATCCAAACGCTGCCCTCGATGTTTTAGGTCTTAGTTATTTTGAACAAGTTGTGGCAACAAGTGTAAATTCTCTGTCCGATGTACGTCTCAAGGAAAACATTGTTCATAGAGATCCTATATTGGACCTTTTGAATGTCAAAACGTACAATTACAATTTCAAAACTACACCTGGAGTCAAGGACCTTGGTGTGATCGCTCAGGAAGTGGAAACCATTGTCCCGGAACTGGTGAAGGACCAAGACGGAGTGAAATCGGTTCGCTACGACCGATTCGGCGTGTTACTGATTCCGGTCGTGAAGCACTTGTCGGAACGACTGGAAAGTGTGGAAAAGGAAAACGCAGATCTGAAACGCCGACTGGAACGTATAGAGGGACTGTTGTTCAAAGTAGAGTGAGTTGCTTGTACATCTTGTTAGTAAATACTACGGTATCTAGTAACAAGTAAAAAGGTGAAATCTATCAGAATGCCGGACAAGATCGTGTATTTTGGTGCCTCCGTTACGCAACAGAAGCAAGGCTACGCGTGGCATCTGTCCAAACGGTTAGGAGTGGACTACAAGTGTTTTGGACACGGAGGATGCCATTTGATGGACGACGGCATCTGCTGTATTGACGATGTCTTGAAAACAAACCCGACACACTGTTTCATAGATTATTTCTCAACAGCGTACACCAGCACAGATAAACACACAATCGACTACCTTGATACGATTCTTTACAAATGTACGACGGCCGGATGTAAAACAATCTGGTTATTTTTGCCAAGTGGAAACCACACGTCGCGACTCCCCTTCTATGCCTTTGTGAAGGCCCATTTAGACTCGAGACGTGCGACCTATATCGATTTGAACGACGTTTTGACACATTCAACGGACCTGTGTCGCGATATGGTTCACACAACGGAACGGGGGTCTGTCGAATACGCTGAGGCACTCTTCACCCTTTTCTCAAACGTACGGGACACGATTTCGTTTCCCATGGAGATTCAAAAAACCAAGTATTGTGATATTAAACGTCTAGACGTGAACCAGACGGTTCTCACCAGTCTATCCTTCGAAGGTGATTGTACCATCCTCGCTGTATGTCTCAACATAGGTCCTAAAAGTGGCATTGTCTATATAGGAGACAAGAAATACACGATTTGGGACGTCCATTGCTACTACAATCGAACCTCGTTTCATCTACGAAACTTAGGGGTGTCAGGAACGGTGACTATCAAGGTATCTCAGGAACCGGTAGACTATTCGACCTGTCGAAGACCTGACTTTGACTTTGGATTTCCTACAAAAGAACTTCACGTCTTGGCCGTGTATTATATCGGGGCGGACTTACGGGTTGTCTGAATCGTTTCGACCACGGTTCTTCCTATGACCGTGTCCTTAAAGTAGGTGTCATAAAGGTCAAGACAAGCCTTGCGTCTCGCCTCCAGTTCGTTTATTGGAATTGATTTCAAATATTGATAAAGTCCCTCTAGATCCTGTTCCTTCCACACGATGATTGCGTCCTTCCAGTCCTGACGGATCTTGGGTAGAATAAGGGTATCGGCCAAGACAACCGGAATCGCCCCGTAACTCATGGATTCCCAAATACGAATCGAGTTGGGTCCTGTGCCCGCGGGACATAGGCTAAATTTGGAATATTGGAGCACTAGTTTATATATGTCTTCGTCCTCTTTTTGTGTAGTCTCGGCCCCCTTAAACACAACCTCCTGGTAATGCCACTGAGACCGGCTTTTGATAAAGCAATCGGAATAGGCAGAAAAGGTGGTCACCAAGGTTTCACGCAAGTTTGTAGGAAAGGCTTTGTGTCGTGTTTGTCCGATAAAGGAAGCCAGATAGGTGCGATCTTGGAACGGAACAAGGTTTGTATCGTTTGATGCCTGAACCGGAAATAAAGAAAAGGGATACAGACATATGCCTTTGGATTCAAAGTCGGCCTTGTCGGCTTCTGTACAGTGTGACGCAAACACAGTGCGAATGTTGAGTGCCTCAAAGGTTGGAAGCAGGGTCTTGTAGCGGATGTGCTGAACAACTGTACAGTACGGTGGAGTCAAAGGAGCATCGCGAAGATACTCATCCAAAAGGGTGCGAAGGTGTGTTTGTTTGACCCAGGTCTCGTCAATCAGCGTCGCCCACGGAAAGGCAAAGTAGTGACACGGAAGATGGGATTTCAGATATTTGTAGGCACTATATTCGGTGGCAACAGGAGTTTGCCAGTCGGAATCGTATGCGGTAAGCATGTAATCTCCTTTTTGGGTGTGAAGGGTTGTTCCAAAGCACCGAACCTTAAGAGCGACAAATGGCTTTGCTTCCACGCAATGAATCCTGAGTTTCTTACAATAGATGGGAGTTAGATAGGTTCGTTTGATGAAGTTTCCATTGGAACGCGGAAGGCCCGTGTAGATTGGCTCTACGGGAGTCCATTTGCCACCAAGATAGTAGGAAAGGCGGAATTTACTGACATAAGCAAAAGTCTCATCTTGGCGGGTACATGGGGAACCTGCGATGTCCAGGATGTTCAAGCGACTCACAGTGGGAAACTCACATTCCAGGGTGGGGGTCGGGTCGTCAGTAGCGGGTCGCCAAGCGCCGGCGGACTCCCAATGTGCGTGATCGGCGGGATGCTGGGGTGCGTAGGACGAGGCATAGGGTGTGAAGGGAAGAAGTTGGATCGACTTTTTCTGACGGAGCGTGTGGAGTGGCTTGTTTGCGGGTGGTCCTGGCTCCAGGGTTGCCTCCGTCGTAAAGGTATCAATAAGGTCGTCGGCATTGGGAAGGTAGACGCGTCGTTGGGTTGCGTCGGGGGGGGCAGGATCTCGCACAATGGAGACACGTCCTTTGCGAATCCCCTTGTCACTGACCTGGCCACTCAGACGGTCGTAATGATTGATGGAGACCAGAAAACTCGGATTGTAGACCATAAATCCGGCTTCCTTAAGGGCGTGGGCGAAGCGGTTGTCGCATCCGGTGGTGCCGAGCGGCGTATCTACTGCGTCAACGCGAAGGTGGGGCGTCTTCCAAATCCAGGCGTCCTGGGTCCAAATGGAGGGACCCCAATTTGGAAACAACATGGGAAAGTTGTAATTGTACTCGAGGCCATTCATCAGCGATCGCTGTGTGTCGTGGTTGTACTCGTAGCGATTCAGGGCCATTACGCTATGTTTAAAGTCGGCGTGATCTAGGACCGCGAGACTTCCGTCGGTAAAGATGTCGGCGTTGGCCAGGATACAGATCGTGTCAGGGGTCGCGTGATTGTAGTAATCGATGGCTGCCTGATAGGTCAGGCGCCGTCCGATGACGACTTGCTGGAGTTTTTTACGGAGGACGGGTTCAAGGAAGGCAAAGTCCGTCCAGGTTTCCGTGAGGACGTGAACCTCGTCCAAGTGGGGATTGTCTAGATTCAACCGGAGACAGGCGTCGATTTCGGCCTGCCTTTCGTTTCTGTAGGCCTCGTCACCCGACGAGACCCGAAAGTATTGGACGAGGAGCACTTTCTTCGTCATCCTTCTTTGGATTCGCCTGTCTTTTTTAGACGGACGACGCGTCTGAAGAAAATAGGAATGCCCGTTTTGAATGTTCACATGTCTAACATGGTTGTGAATTATCAAAATGTTTCAACATTGTTTTTAATTCTTCATAATCGACACTTTCTGAATATTTATCCTCCAATTTATCTTTCACAAAACTTGTAAGTGTGTTTCTAAAAAAATCCATCTGAATTAATTTATTTTCCCGAATACTATTTTTATTATAATTTAATTTATTTGCTAATAAAAAATCAAAGGTGTCGACGACAGATTTAGTATTGCTGTCACATATTATACTATTTTGCTCGTTGTAATAAATCTCTCTACCACCTTTACAACTTGTTGATATCACAGGTAAACCGCATAAAAGATACTCAGATGAAGAAAAACACGAACCTTCAATGGATGAAAATATTCCTCCACAAATGGAGGAATTCAATAACTTAACATACTCTCTAGTATTTATATATCTATATTCTTCCATATTATTTGAATCATTTTTAAAATTAATTCTTTTTCCGAAAGATGGAATATATTCAATGGAGCCATTTTTATAACCTATATGTAATACATTAGGTACATTTCTACATAATTCAACACGTTTATAATTTGAAAAACAACTTGAAACGACCATATTATAATCTTTACTTTCATCTAAAATTCTAAACCTATCTTCGTTTATAAAAGCGTTTTGATTAGCGTATATAACATCAGTATCAGTCTTTTCACTATAATATTCATATTCTTCTTCAGTGTTTGCTAAAATAATTGGATTAGGCCATAATTTACAAACATTTAAAGGTCCACTTGATTTGTACCAAAAAGTTGTTATTAATGATATACCTTCATTTTCATTATCGTTAACTTTATTTACAAGCCTAAAAATTGGTATTTTATTTTTGAATAATGATTTCAAGAAAGGTGCCATATAATAAAAAAGATAAATTATTATCCAAGTATGTCCTAAGACCGGCAGGTAAATCTTCTAAATTCTACAAAGATATAGACGCCTTGTATCATAAGGTGTCTATATTCTATCTTTCTTACAATCCCCGTATCCATGCTTGAACCACCTCCGTCTGATTCGATTGAATCTTGGCCACGATCTTCTTGGGTTGGAAAAAGACGAAGGTCGGAAAGGAGCGGACCCCGCAGTATCCGGCCGTATAATCGTTGACGGTGTCGTCGCACTTGAAGATGGTCAGACCTTTCTCTTCTGCGGTGGCATCCAGTTCGTCGCACTGAAGTTTCTTACACGGTCCGCACCAAGATGCGGTGAAATAGACGATCCATCCATTGTCTGTGGCACGAAGGCCTTCTGGGTTTGCTTTGGCAGGCTCCTCTGCCTTGTGAAACCACAGCGCTTCAAACTCTTGTTGGGTCGCTAGCGTCTTCATTTCTACCTTTCTGTCTCGTTCTCTTTAGGCGTTTAGAGGCCACTCCATCCGTGCCGACGTGCCATCTTCAGGCCCACGGCTGCCGCGGCCTCCAACACAAAGTCGCGGGGTTTGTTGATAATGTAGACCGGAATGGGTTTGTCGTCCATCTCTAAGGACTGGAGGGCAAAGTAGCGATGATGCCCATCGATCACATATCCGTCATTGGAAAGAACAATCGGCTTTTCGTTGAGCGCGCCTGGATTCGAACGAATCCAGTTGGCGGTGCGGGTGACGCGATTACGAGACACCTCGCTTTGACTGGCTAGCATATGACCTGCGCTTTTCTCATCCTTTGTATAGGACATTGAAATGCCGACTGCTTCGGCATCAGCAACAAAGGCGTCGATGTCTTCAATCTGAGGCATAATGTAGCGAGGGTAGGGACCACAATCCGTGTGTCGGTCGGTACATAGATCGACTTCAGCACGATTGGAGGCACTTTCTGCATGAGTCTTGTACTCGTTGAAGCGACCTCGAAATGCGAGCACGCGATTTCGGGCTACGGGGTTCAACCTTGACTCGTCGACGTGCTCTCCTCCCCGTTGTTTCCGGGTTCTACCGCGTCGTAGGTTCTTCCGTCTTAGGGTTCGTCGAACTTTCATAGACCTCTACCTAGCGATTCTATTTTTATCCGAGTTGTTGGACAAGGACGTCGTAGAATCCCTTCAAGCCACCAGCTAGGACAACGGCGGCTAGGGCTCCCGCAATCACGGGTCCTGGGCCTCCTAATTCACGGGCACCTCCTGCTTGCGGGGTTGTTTGGTTTTTCTGATTTGCTAGGGCGTTCACCGCTTTGAGCCCTTCTTGTAGCGATGCTGTAGATAAAGACGGAATCTGTACCGAAGGCAAGGACGACAAAGTTGGTCCCGAAGGTAAGGTGGGCATCTGTGTAGATGCCAAGGAAGACAGAGAGGGCAAAGAAGGCATCGAAGGCAAGGAGGACAAGGAAGGCATCGATGGCAAATCGCACGAAGGAAGCCCGCATTTGGCGACAGTTCCAATGCCGTCGATGGCCTTTACAATCTGGGGTGTCATCAGGGGGATTGCAATGTCCTTGTAGAGGGTTTTGGGGGAGAAGGCCGAGAACAGGGACGACAGATCGGGAGGACAAAAGAAACAGGACTCTTTCTCTGCTGTGCCGGACGACGGGGGAGAGACCTTGAAGATATCGCCGGGTGTCGCACTTGAAAATAGGAAACTGTAGGGCATCGGGGCTTTGATGCCGTCCTTGAGGATGCTTTCGGTCATGAAGAAGGCATGAACCGCGTCCCACGCAACCCAGACCCATCCAAACAGGAGCAGAAACAGGTTGAAACACGAAATCAACTTGACGAATCCCTGAAAGTATTCACCAATATAAAATTTATCGGCTCCTAACCATCCAAACATTACGGCAAGGAAGGTGTAGAGTATGTAGGACTTTTGGCTGGTGGGAACAGGTTGTTTGGGAACATCGTCCATAAAGACCCCGCGCCCGATCCCACGAATCCAATCCATGGGCGAGGACAGGCCTTCCGTACGCACCTTCTTGGCTTCCGTCGCGATTTGTAAAATGTCCCACCAATACCACAGGCCGAGTGCTAGGACATTGACAAGCAGTTTGTAGAATCCCGTTCCGTAACTGCGCAGGTACATGTGATCAAGGCCAAAGAACCCAAACAATATTGATAAGACTACAAAGACAAAGTAGTTTCGATCGGGACCTCCCCATGTATCGACGTCGCTGACGTGATGAGGCGGTGGATCTGTGGATGGACTAGGACCGTCTTTATTAGGTGCGGTCGCGGGTGCCTCTTTGTTGGGCACAGTCTCCTTGGTACCTTGATTCACGGTCACGTTCCCTGGTACGGTCGTTGTCGTATCCTTCGCAGGAGTCTCCTTGGGGCCCTGGTTCACTGTTGCGTTCACAGGAGTCTCCTTGGGACCTTGATTCGCTACCACGGTCGCTGCCGCATTCACAGCCACGTTTTGAGTCGCCGTAGGGGCTTGGTTCGGAGATAGCGTGGTCTCGGACATCCTCTAGAGATTCGAGCGATTATCTGAAGATTCTCACACCGTAAATAAAACTCCTCCGATGCCGGCAACGATGCGAAGCACATTGTAATTTGTCGCATATACAGTGACACCCGCGGGTCTTGATTGGACGTTGGGATTCATCTGAGCCTGGAGCACAATCGAGTCCAGTCGACTGCCGTTACACGATCCCTGCGGTTGAGCCGCCTCCGGGGCGATGCTAAACGAATAAACGTAGATGAAATCGTTCGGAATAGCGGTGTGTCGCTGATAGGGTTGAACCAATCGGAAGTATTCGGCACTTTGCTCTTCAAAGCGATCGTAACCGTCAAATTGAAGTAAGGCCGAGGAAATAAGGTCCACATTCGGGATTCCGTATTCCGTCAACATGCGACTTCCGTAATTAAAGTATTGGTGAGAATCCAACATACGGTCCTGGTTGAATACCCAAATCATCTCCTTCATCGGATGGTTGAAGGTTAGAGGCACCGTCGTGGACTTGGCGTTTTGAGGAACAGCGTAGCGCCTCTGCTGTTGTACCTGGTCGATCAGATACTCGTGTTTCGAACTTACAAAGCGACGTCTCTCTTCCGTGTCAAGATAGATGTAATCACCCCACAAGGTCATTTCCGTAATAATGGGAGGAGACGCCATGAGCGTGGCCGGAGGGGCTTGCCCCGCCAAAATATTACTTTCCAGAACGTTACTGTAGACCATATCGGTTCCATTCTTTAGTTTGATGTAGAGTTTAATCGGCGTGGCTTGAAGAGCGATGAGCGGAAGGGCGAGTCCAGGATTCTTACAAAACCAAAAGTACAGCGGAACAAAGAGGCGTAGGGGACCCGTTTGCGTCGTGTTGTCAAACACTTCTTGCGTCCCCGTCATAAAGTTGACGCCCGCCTTCTTGGATCCCGGTGTCGTCAGTTGGGTCCACAGGTACATGAACTCGCCATACTGACGGTCAATCTCCTGTTGTCCGATCCATACGCTGATGTAGTCAATCATCGCGAATCCGATTCCGTTGACCCAACTAACAGAGGGTGTAATGGTTTCGTAATTTGTAGGAGGGAGTGTGGTCGCGGGAAATCCAGGAGTAACGGGTCCCGATGGCGTGATCTGGGGCAACTGAATTTCTAGGAACAATTGGCTCAGAAGATCTCCATTTCTTGGAATTGTCACCGTCATGAGTTTGTTGAATTCAACGGCGGTCTCCATCGGAATACGTTGGGTCTCGATGCTAAAGTTTGTGTGCCTTCGATACACCTGCTTAAAAAAGGTTGTTTGAGGGTTTCCGGAAAGGTACACATCCTGGCGACCGGTGGCCACCAGTTGGAGCAAGCCTCCTGAATTGGACATTCTACTTGTTGTCCTTCTTTTTGATTCGTCTTAGACCAGACGCGGTATTCGATTCTCAAAATTACTTGGCACTTCTTAGGATGGCGTTTACAACGACGCAAGGGCTCGACAACATTTTGTTGCGAAACTTGACGTTTCGCACAATGACGAACGCTGCGATTTCGTCACAATACACACTCTATGCCAATGGGCAAGGGCAAACCTATTGGAGCAATTCCGTGTCGCCCATCAATCATTCGTCGCTAAGTACCACGATCGGTGTATCATTTTCGACACTGTCAGGGGATCTCAGTAATGCGATCGAGTATCTCAGTACCAATATAAGTACTTCTATACACAATGCGATCGGTGGAATTGATGCTTCTATTAGTACACTTCAACACACCGTCGAATTTCAATCGACGCAAATTTATTCCACCAACGTCATACTTCAGTCAAGTGTCAGTTCCTTGTTAAACAATGATCAGGAGTTGTCAAACTCAGTTGCGGCTCTTAACAATCAGTTGAACATTGTCAGCAACAGCCTTGCGGTCTCTGTTGATGCGATCTACACGAGCACGATTCAATGGGTGAATAGCACTCTGTACGGATACAGTTCCTTTTCGACATTTTACGTACAAATCGCCGCCGTACAAAGTTCTGTAAATAGTGGCCTTTCCTCCTTGAGTACCTCTTTTGGCCGGCAAAACACAAGTACTTATAATTCCTTGACTGTAAATTACTTGTCAACCATCAATTACGCCACAACATCATCCATTAATTACACGAATCAGCAAATATCGTCGCTGTCTAGCGTTCTAGCTTTAAGTGTAGACTTGAGCACCTTTAGTTCTATCATTACGCAACAGTTGTTGAGCACATCGGCTGGACAGGCAAGTACCTTTACCTACGTGAATGGACTCGTATCTTCCTTCCTTAGTACCGTGTATTTTTCCTCCGTCGTTCCGTTTGTGAGTACTACACAATCTTATGGAAAGAACCTGTCCACACTAAGTGCACTCAGTACCTCCCTCTATTCAACCACAAATGCCTGGACCGCATCGTCCATTAGTACGAGTCAGGGATTACAGGATATTTACACCTTTGCCTATATCAATAGTGTTTCATCGGGACTCGCCAAACTTACGCAATCTACCACGACGCTGATCGCCGATTTTTCCACCTTTTCCAGCATCAATTACGTAGTGATTGACGGAATTCTTTCAACAAACGCGAGTCAAACGTCGAGCATCGTTGGACTTCAATATGAATTCAGCATTATCACAACAAGCAGTATTCTGGCGGGTATCTATGATTCCTTTATTCAATTGGAAGCCTATACATCGACGCTCATTGGAAGTACCATCCTATCGGTCAATATCTTTGAATCGACCCTGTACCAATCGACCGTGGCCCAGAATCAGTCGATTTCCAAAGCCTATTACAACTTTTTCGTTAGTACCTTGTACGCATCGACGCTCAGCACGCTAATTCCAAGCACCTTTGCGTTGACTTCCTCCCTTGTATCGTCTTTGTACAGCACTGGAACCTACTACATTACCTCATCGTTGGCCTCCACAACAATTGGACTCACCAACCAGTTTTACGCGTCGACGACTGCTATCACAACTGCTATTGTCTTGTCAACAGGAATCCAATTGAATTCAAGTATCATTGGTTACGTATCGACACCGATGGCACAACTATTTTCGAGCTATTCAACGCTACAATTTCAATCCATCTCCTCCTTCAATGGAACTGCGTCGACTACCTTGATATCTCAGTCCACCCTATTTGGACAACAACTGAGTTCCTTCAGTTCTCTCTACTCCTCGTCCTTCTCCCTGTATTTGGCACAATCAACACTCTATATTTCCTCTATAAACCAGTACAACACCATTTCAACACTGGGATACGCACAATTAAGCACGCAATCTAGTCTTTTTAACTCGTCCTTACTAACGTACTCGTCAGTTCTCACCAATTCATTAAACTCGACTAACGCGGCTATCTATGCTGCCACAACATCCTCGGCGACCTCGACGTTGAATTCGATCGAAACATCCACTACGGCTGCGTTTAATGAGTACATTACAAATCTGAATGCTCAAACGTCCACGGCTGCGTTCTCGAGTTTGTACGCCTTTCAAAATCTTACCCTGACGGGAACCAATTATCAGGCAACCATGGATATGATTGGCTTCCGCAATTTCACGATCCGCGTCTACGGCCTCCAGTCGACTCCCACCACCAACTATGCCATCAACTACCTGTCCAACGGTATCTCAAATCTTGACTACCGAAAAGGTATCATCACGCTCGACATTAGCACAGTCGGCTCCTATTACTCCAACAACAACGGGCAATTGCGCTTCGACGTGTATCGCTGGGGTCTTCCAACCAGCATTTTTGGAGCAATTTATCCTACAGTAACCAACTCGGATTATATTCTTCAATACGAATACACGATTCTCAATCAGGTCATCTACACCAACCTCTTGAACGTCTACCCTCGCTTATCGGCCAAGAATCCTCAAATCTTTCCCGTTGTACAAAACGTGGCCGTGGGAACGGGAGCCAATACCTTTAGTTTTGCGTATAGTTCTAACATCTTCTTACGCGGAACCCAGGTGGGGGTTAGCTGGTCTAACTACTCGTTCTTTCCCTTTGGTACGCTTGGCGCCCCTCCTTTCAATGCCGACATTCTTGTCGACGTGGTCATAGGAGGCACAACGATCGGAACTTATGGACCCTACCCGTTGTCCGTGTCATCCGCAACCTTCACGACTCCCTACCTCACGAATCAAACGAATCCCTTTGTAAGCACGACCGTCTTGACCTACATTGCCGGAAACTATGCCAATGCGAATTCGACGGCCTTTACAACCCTCATTCCTCAATTCAATCAGATACAATTATACACGTCTAACTATGCAAACGCGACGACTCGATTCATTGGCGGTACTGAACTTGTTGGAATTACCGATGCCGGTTATTATCCCTTCACCAATGCGACCGCAATATCTTACACGAATCCAGATGCAGTATATGGTCCTAATAATCTCTTTTCAGGAACACTCAACAAGTTAGGTTCCAATGGAAATGTGCCGACGGCCATTGTCTTAGGTGCGTCCAATGTATCTGGTCAGTTCTCGGAAGCCAGTGTCACCTATCCTGACTTTTACGTCAATCTTCCCAACTACTTTACCTATATTGGCCCGATTCAAGCCTTCGGATCTCCCTTCACCTTCACCTTCAGCAATGCTACAAACTTGTACTCGTTTTCCACGACAACCTTGACTCCCGTTGGCGGAAATCTGTACCGTATCTACAATCCCGGCATTCCGAAATCCGGTCCCACCTTCACAACGCCTGGCCAAACGTCGTATATCAAGTATAATTTTGTGCTTCCTAACACTCTTACATCCAACTCCCTTTACAAGCCGTCGACCTTTTTGGGTCCTCCCCTTCGTTATCCGAGCACTATAGCCGCATTTGCCAGTACAACCAAAGCAAACTATGGTGGAATAAACTTTCCTATTCCTAATGATGGTATTAGCACAATTTCCTACTATAACGTGACCTCCAATACCCCTATTACTCCTCTCGGTACAGCCATCGGACAAACATCCACAGCAGGAATGTTGATTGTTGCAGGTTTCACGGTGAACGGAATCACCTACGCAACCCGATTTAGCACGTCCGGTGCCACCACAGACGTCTTTCGATTCTAAACCCTAGGATCTACAAAGAGGTCTAGGCCCCTTGGTCTAAGCATTCTTTGAAGTTGTCTCTTCAAAGAATGCTTGCGAAGCATCCGAAAACGGGACAACCCATCCGCATCATGCGGATGGAGCCCAGTATTTCCACCAACAATAAAACCCTTGTTTGGATTCGTGCGTCCTTCGAGGCTAGCCCATGCTGGTCTCGCTATTTTACGGTGGTATCAGAACCCGAGGCTGTATCCAAGATCTTATCCGTAACGGCCATTGTTTTGCCGGCGGATGCGTCTATCGATGCCTGGCTCCCTCTGTTGCCGACCCTTGTTCACGACGATTCGTCCTGTCTCTTGTTTGCTCCATTAAGTGTCCTTGACGTACTCGGATCCCGTGGATTTACATCAGAACGATGCCTTTCGTTTGAAGACCTGTACGAAGGATATCCCTACCTCGGCGAACCTGTCAAGGCTACGGACCCCCTTGAAAAAGTCATCGTCAGCGTCGCCCACATTCTCCGTATGAATCGCATCTTATGGTCGTCGCCTGTCGATCGAGAGTCCTTGTCCTTTGGTCTCAAATCCCAGGTCGACGCGTGGACCCGTCACTGTAAAGGGGTGCTCACGCAAATTCCTGTCGCCGCAACGGATGCTTGTATTCCCAAGACGTGGTTGATTCAGCAATTTTTTCGACACGCCTCCAATCGCAGAAACAAGGAGATTCGCCATTGTTTGGAAAAAAACTTGGCCTGTCCTTGGATTGATCACATTGTTTTGTTGAACGAAATGGACTATCCTGAACTTCCCACAAATTCGAAACTTGAGTTCCGACGGCTGGAACATCGCATTACCTATTTCAGCGTCTTGATGGCTGCGCGGACCTTGCCTGCCGGTGATTTTGTGCTGTTTTCGAACGCCGATATTTACTTTGACGCAACCCTTGCATCGCTTTGGCAAATCGGATTGGCGGAGCAGCGCCTGTTTCTCGAATTATTGCGGTGGGAGGATGCTGGGACAGGGACAGGGACCCCTACCATCTTTGGACCCCGTGCTGATTCGCAGGACGCTTGGATCGTCGCGCGGAACTCCCTCGACTTTGTGCCGACAGAGGCCGAATTCGACTTTCCGTTCGGAAAGCCAGGGTGTGACAATGCCATCGGCGTCGCCATGCTTCAGAAACGATGTGCGGTTGTCAATCCGGCCTACACGATCAAAACCTATCACGTTCATGCGTCAAATCTTCGCACCTACGATCCTCAGGACGTGCTCTACAAACCCATC
>Ga0114962_10000619_pt1 | contig 31305 bp, 14 predicted proteins | sample C_130820_MF_Meta_FD_87017 | JGI IMG/M metagenome (GOLD analysis project Ga0114962, IMG submission 87017) | Freshwater microbial communities from Lake Croche, Canada to study carbon cycling - C_130820_MF_MetaG | ecosystem: Environmental > Aquatic > Freshwater > Lake | place: Lake Croche, Canada...
GGAGTAAATTTAGCCTTCGAGACGAGCCTTCTCTATTTGGATGTTGTAAACAGCCGCGTTGGTGTCAATACAACTTCACCTAGATACGACCTTGACGTTGCCGGTACCAGCAGATCTACAAACTTACAAGTAACAACACAATCAGACATTGCTAACTTTACAATATCTGGTAGTACAATCTCAAGTCGCGATTCAACAATAACACTTACTCCTAGCGGAAGTAATGCTGTCGTTTATCAGGCTCGCGCACTAATTGACAGCAATTTACAAGTATCGAGTAACACGATAGCAAGCACAGTTACTAACTCAGATATTAACTTATCTCCAAACGGTACAGGGCAAGTTGTTGTAAATTCTAACACATTAATCAATGGAAATTTACACGCAACTGGAAATATTACAGCAGACGGCAACTTAGTATTAGGCGATGCAAACACAGATAGCATTACTTTTAATGCAGACATTACTAGTAATATTATACCAGACGTTGATAATACATACGATCTAGGATCTGCAAGCAAAAGCTGGAAAACAGTTTGGGCTCAAACGCTACAGGCAGTAACAATCAACTGGGCTGACATTGTTATTAGCGGCCATACAATTACTACATCTGTTACAAACAGTAATCTAGTCCTGCAAGCCAATGGATCTGGAATAATTTCAGTTCCTTCTAATAACGTAAGTATTACACAGAATTTAACAGTCGGCGGCACATTATCAGTAACTGGTACATCTAGTTTAAGCAATACAAACATAGTCGGAGCAGTAACTCAAACAGGTAATTTAAACTTAGCCGGTAATTTTACAACTACTGGAACTGCACAAGTTACTGGAAATATCACAGCAACCGGTACACTACAGCTACCGCAGATCACTATATCTGGAAATACAATTGCTACTACTCCTGCTAATACAGACCTAGTATTAACGGCTGCTGGCAGCGGCAGTATAGTAGCTCAAGACATTAAAGTGACAACAAATGTTATTTCTAGTGTTTCAGCCAACAGCGACATTACATTAACACCGCAAGGAACTGGCGGTGTTATAATTGATTCCACACATGCATTTAAGATTCCTGTAGGTACAGACGCTCAACGTCCAGTTAGCCCAGCTAACGGAATGATTCGCTATAATACTGACAGGAGTCGTTACGAAGGCTATACCGGAAGCTATTGGATTCAGCTAAGTGGAGTCACTGATGTTGCCGGAACAACTTATATTTTACCCGAAGTAACTCCAGGCGCTAACGACCATACTTTGTATTTTTATGCTAACAGTACACTAGCCGCAACCATAGATAGCACCAAACTATACAGTCCTCAAGTAAATACAAGTAGCCTTTCAATTAGCGGAAATACCATTGGTACAGTGGCAACAAACACTGATATTAATCTTACAACGGCTGGAACAGGCGGAATCGTAGCAGGCAATTTAAGGATATATAATAGTACAATTACTAATACGCAGTCAAATGCGGTAACAGAATTCAGTGAAACGGGTACAGGATATGTTAGGCTCGCAGGAACTAACGGTGTTGTTATACCGTCGGGTAATACACTAACTCAGAGGCCAGCTGCCCCTGAAGTAGGAATGGTAAGATTTAATACAGATTTTCAGTATGTTGAAGTTTATAACGGAACAGGATGGGCAAGTGTTGCAGGAGCGGCGTCTGGAGTTACTAGCAGTGAAGCATACGATATCGGTATTTTATCAGGATTAATTTTTGGATAACACATGACAACTTATTTTAGAACTAAAGTATCAAAAGACATAGGAACTACTCCGGTCAACGTACTAGCCACAGGCGCCGCAAATAGATTTACTATTATCGGGTGTAATTTAGCAAATACTACAGATTATGATATATCGGTTTCGATATCAGTTACTGATGCAAGCGCGGTTACAGGGAAGTATATCAACTCAATGCAAATACCCCCGTACACTAGTCTAAAAGTTATTACTAACGGTGAAAAATTAATCCTAATGGAAAACACAACATTAACAGTAACGTCAGATACTGCTACTAGCATTGACGCAATTATTAGCTATGCTGAAATTGTTTAAAGGAAAATAAAATGTCAACTAATTATATATTTGGTAATCCTCAAGAAGATCAATTAGGAGATAATCCTAAGTACTTTTATGGACTACGTAGAACTGATGCAGGTGATTTATATCTTGCTAAGGTAAATCAACTAAGCAAAACAGACAGCGTAACAATAAACAATGGCGGAACTAGCGATAATAATATGCCTGATTTTCAAAGTGGCGTAGATTTTTATGAGGGTAGAGATGTTAATCATACCCTAGCATATAGCAATTTAAATTACGAACAATTCCGATGGGATGACAGAAATATTTTTTATTACATTGATGCAGACGGTCAATTAGTAGCAAGAGTTAACGCAAATTATACGTATCCTACAGGCGTATAAATATAATAATTACATAATTTGAGGTAGATAATGGCCGATTTTAAGATAAACAGAATACGATTTACATGGAAAAATACCTGGGCAACAGGTACGTTATACCTTAAGGACGACATTGTCCGATACGGCGGAAAATCCTATGTATGTATAGTTTCACACACTGCATCGACTAATTTCTATACAGATTTTTACGCAGTTGACGCAAACAATAATGCAAACCCAAACTGGGTATTGTGGTTTGACGGCTACGAGTGGGCAGGAGCATGGCAAGCTAGTACCTTTTATCAGATCGGTGATATGGTTCAGTACGGTAGCATCATTTATCTTTGCACTAGCTCACATACTAGTGCAACTCTAGTTCCAACAAGCAAGACATTGACATTGAGTACTATTACAGGTACAGGATCTGTTGCCACTGCATCGTTCCTAGACCAAGGGTTGGCGCCATATAAAGTGGGCGGAACTGTAACAGTTGCAGGTGTATCGTTAGCAGGATTTAATGGAACGTTTGTTGTTACATCAAGCAGTAATTCAAGTGTAACTTATAGCAGTGCAGTTGTTAGTGCTCCTGGCGGAACATTTGCAATCACAACAGATTTTGAAAGCAACAACTCTCATGGTCTTGGACAAGTAGTTTACGGTACTGATAATACTGCAACTTACTACGGATTAGTTATTAGTAATCCAAGCGCGACTTTATTAAATGTATTAAACACACAACCGATTGGCAGTACTTTTACTGCAACTATTAATTCTAGAAACAAATCAACGGGCGTTGCCGCAACGATAACATACACATTTACTAAACGTGCCGCAATTCAAAGTTACACAATTTCCGGTGGCACTGGTTATCTAATCCCTACAGATTTAATTGCAAGTCCAGAAAACTGGAACACGATTGCTGACTTCGCCGGGTCCGCATATACAGTCAATGCCGAATATGTTTCAGTAACATTTACTCCAGTGACTCCGGTAACTACTGCTACTATTGCAGGCCTAGCACAAAGCGGTCTAGAAGCTAATCAGTCATCATGGGCAAGTTATGCAGTTGGCGACGACTGGGTTAAAGATTGGACCGTATCTACTAGATATAGAAAAAATGATATTGTTAGATATGGTGCAACTATCTACCGTTGTAACAATGGCCACACAAGTAGTACTACAATTACACTAGGCTTAGAATCTGATCAAAGCAAGTGGGACGCTATTACATACAACAGCGAGTGGAAAACTGATTGGGCTGTTAATACAAGATACAAAGTTGGTGATGTTGTTAAATACGGCGGAACTGTTTATAAATGTACAACAGGCCACACCTCACCGCTTACATTAGTAGCAATAACAAGTGTTGATCAAAATAGTTCAGCAAGCGCACTAGCACTTGGAGCAAATCGTGTACCTGAATCAACAGCGTGGACCTTTACCAGCGGCACAATTAATTTACAATCATCTGGATTGCCGTATCATAGTTACGGAAATCCAACAGCAACTACAGCACCATATGCACAGAACTATAACAGAACATGGAGCCTGCGTGGCGGTACAAACGTAGCGGCCGGGTCAGCAGTATCACGGGGAAATAGTGTTATCGGTTACTGGATCAACGGTGTTGCAATTTTTAGCCCAGCATCAAATAATACTCCAACAGGTAAAACCTCATTTTTACCTAACTGGCATTATAATATTTCATACCAAGCTGAGCAATCAGGAAATTATACATTTGGAGAAGACCTAGCTGGCGGTATAGCAGAGTCAAACGGACAGTATCATTATGTTGATTTTAGCTTCAATGAAGAATGGTTGTCTGGGGTAGGCCATGTTGCTGGATCAACAACAGCAACTGGTCTTGTTGATGCAAGTTTAATACCTTATATCGATAGTAGTCTAACATTTCCAGACGGCCACAGTAAAATTATTGGATGGGCATTAGATGGTTATCCAATTTATGGGCCGTACGGTTATGGTACAGCGATGCTTTCTAACTCTATTGTTAGAAGAATGACTAGCGGATACAGTCTTAATAGTTCTAGAACAACCAACGGCACAACGCCACCGGTCAACGCAACATACCCACTAGGTATGTTCGCTGAAGATTATACATATGTTGGAGCACAAGATTTAGATAGTAAAAATGGTCGTTACTGCGTTACCCCAGATTATCCGAACGGAACTTACGCTTATTTTACAGCAGTAGACGCTGCCAACAAACCAGCATACCCGTATGTTATAGGAAACACATTTTACGGTGATGCTACGACAACTACTAACGGCGGCGGCATCGCAATTACCGGGCTACAAGGTAGCTCGCTAGGATTAGAAAACGACCAAAGTAAATGGACCACTGTGCATAGCGGTTTAGAAAATCGAGGTGTTTGGAACAACTATACTAGGTATAAAATTAATGATGTTGTTAAATATGGTCCAGATTTATATATCTGTACAACATACCACACATCTACCAATGTAATTGATACTAGTTTATTTACAATCTATGTTCCTGGCATGGAGTATGCAAATACTTGGACAAATACCGCTCCGTACGCATTAGGTGATGTTGTAACATATGGCGGATATCAGTATACTAGTAAAGTAACAAACAACGTAGGAAATATTCCGTCTACTAATTCATCGTTATGGGATCTATTACAGACAAACTATAATATTCGAGGCGACTGGAATTCAGTCTCTTCGTACCTAGTTGGCGACACTGTAAGAAGAGGCGGTTATCTATATGTTTGTATTCAAGATCATATAAATCAAGAAACTACAAAAACAGCATATTGGACTTTAGTTATACCTGGTATGCAATGGAGAGGCTCGTGGGTTACTGGAACTACCTATCAGATAGGTGACGTTGCAACATTTTATGCTACGTCATATAGTTGTATGGTAAAACACACAGCAAATGTATTAGTATCTCCTTATGTTGATCCAACAGTCTTAACATTTAATGTTACTAGTATGTCAGCATCATCAGGTGTTGTTACTGTTAATTTTACCAATGCCAGCCAAAATGTTCCGTTTAGCACAGGTACATCTATAACAGTAGCAAATGCAACGCCTAGCTCATTCAACGGCACTTATGAAGTAGTAACATCAGCTCTAACTCAAGTACAGATTCTTAGTACTAATCTAGATACATACGTTAGCGGAGCAACTATAAGATCTGCAACACACTGGGTAAAGTATTCACAAGGTGACAATTGGTTAACCCTACAAAATCCAGGTGATCTACAGGTTTATAACAATGGTGCTAATACAAATCTTGCAATTGGTGTTAACGGAACAACATTAAAGGTCGATCAGTCGACTTCACTCCCAGCAGTTTATTGGGGTAACTTCGGGTCTATTCCAAATGTATACTATGTAAGTACAAACGGAACAGATGCTGCCGGATACGGATTAACATTAAATGCACCATTTAAAACTATAAAATATGCCTGTGCAAACATAACCGGCCCTGCATCAATTTTTATTAAAACTGGTCTTTATAGTGAACAACTTCCAATATCAATCCCAGCAGGTGTTACATTAGTAGGCGATGAACTTCGTGGGACTACTGTTCAGCCCTACGCTACAATAAATCAAACATCAACTGCGTCATACGCAACTGTTACTGGAAGTGTTACAGCTATAGCTACCCCAAGCCAAGTTTTTATAAGCAATGCATCAGTGGTTGTTGGCTCACAAATTACAATAACAGGAACATCATTAACATCTTATAATCTACCTCCAGGTACATATTATGTCACTGGCACTGGAAACGTTCCTTCAAATTACGTAACACTTAGTGCAACAGCTAATGGTGCAACACTAACAAATTTAATAACAAATGCTAGCGCGACTAGTATAACATACTCCGCAGGTAACAATTCAATTGCTGTAACAACAACAGCAAATATGAGAAACGGTACTCCTATTAGATTTACTACTGCAAGCATTGTAGTGGCAACATTAGCTACAGTAGGAACGGGCGGTGTTATAACAATATCAAGTAACGCAGGAATCCAACCCGGACAGCCGATCGTATTCTTTGGAACGTCTTTTGGTAATCTGGTTGCAGGAACAGTATACTATGTACGTGAAGTGCTTTCTGGAATCACAATAACACTATCAACAACTTCTGATATAGCCGCCATCATGCCTCAAGTTGATGCAACCGGTGCAATGACTGGTAATATTGGAACTTTTGCAGGATTATATTCTGACAGATTATATTATGTTATCGGCAGTACTATAACCCCAACACAATTTAGTGTGTCAGCATCATTAGGCAGCACTACCCCAGTTACTATATCAAATACTACAGCACAGTCACAAACTGTATATGGCGGGGATGTACTAAGTGACATGTTCTATGTGCGCAATGCTTGCGGCATTAGAAATATGACATTAAGAGGATTGAATAGTATTTTAACTCAGCAAAATGCTTATAGCACCAAGCGACCGTTAGCAGGAGCATATGTAAGTTTAGATCCAGGTTCAGGAACCTCAGATGCAACAGTACAGATTTCTTCTAAATCTCCCTACATACAAAACGTAACAACATTTGGTACTGGCTGTACAGGACTAAAGATTGACGGAACATTACACGGCGCAGGCAATAGAAGTATTGTTGCTAACGATTTTACACAGATTTTAAGTGACGGTATTGGAGTATGGTGTACCGGACCAAATGCATTGACAGAATTAGTGTCAGTATTTACGTACTACGGCCATTGTGGCTACCTGGCAGAAAATGGTGGACGTATCCGTGCTACGAATGGTAATACATCGTATGGTAGCTACGGATGTGTTGCAGAAGGATTTGATCCTACAGAAACTGCATTAACTGCAACTGTTAACAATAGAAATCAAGGAGCTCAGGTAGCTTCAGTGTTTATTGGTGAAGCTACTAATAAAATCCTTGCTGTAGAATACAGCAATGCAGGACAAGCATATACTTCTGCATCATATACATTTAGCGGAGCAGGACAATACGCGGTAGCAGTAGGCGACGAATTTCGAGACGGTGGAGTATATGATGTTAGAATATTAGGTACTGATTTTGGAGCAGGTGGTTCAGGTTATACTAGCGTAAGCAATAATGCTCAAGGTGGTACAAGTACTACTATCGTAATTGCGGCCAGTGATATTAATACGTTATCAGTTTACGGCGGGATGAGATTGCTGATTACTTCAGGTACTGGAGTAGGACAATACGGATATGTGGTTTCATACGATAGCGGCGGCTTAAAAACAATAGCTGTAGCAAAAGAATCATTTATACCAATTAATGCTACAACAGTTGTAAGAACAACCGCAACAACTACAGGAAGTTACATATTTGAGAATACCCTAGTAGTTGGTACTCTAGCGTCAGGAACACTAGCTGTAGGACAAATTATTAGCGGTAGTAATGTTATTGCCGGCACTTATATTACTGCAAATTTAGGCGGATCAGGAAGTGCATCAACTTGGTCAGTTAGCAATACACATACTCCGGTCAATACAACAGTATTTGTAAGTGGAGGTGCATCGTCACAAGCAGTTGTTGTTCTTCAAGATACTACAGGTATCGTTATTGGGCAATTAGTAGTAGGTGCAGGCGTTGCTGGTGGAACTACAGTACAAGCTGTTAATCTTCTTACCAAAACAGTTACATTAACTGTTAATTTTTCAGCACAGGCCGCAGGAATTTATAGTTTTTATGCCGCGCCGACTGCTATTAATGCCGCACTAAATTCTATAACAACAACTACACAAACACGTACCTATATTAATCAACCAGTACAGTTTACGCCAATCGAACAAACTACTACTACTGTTTCAACATCTCATAGTTCAGCTAATCTTAGTGCATCATCTATAGACGCTACTGGAATACTAACCGTTGGTACTGTATCTGGAACGATTGAAGTCGGCATGTGTTTAACTGGTGGCAGCATAGTTAACGGCACTACATTTATTGTAAGTAACATTTCTGGATCCGGTGCAGGCAGTACATGGCAAACTAATACAACTACTGTACAATCTAGTGCAACTATTACTGCAACAAAAGATATTATTACTTTAGTTTCTGTATCAGGAATGTGGGTTGGACAACAGATCGTATTTTCAGGTAATATAATCTATGCTGGATTATCAGGTAATCAAACATACTATATTACTAATATAATTGGAAACGGAATCACAGTTAGTTTAGCATCTGCAGGAGCAAATCAAACTATATCATCTGTATTATCTGCTGTGATGACTGCAAAAACCACAGGAATATATGGCGGTCTATCAACAGGCATTACATATTATGTGATGGCAGCCAACTTAACTTCAACATCGTTTACTGTCACTGCAACTAGCAATGGAACAGTTCCTGTAACTGTAACTACATATAGCGGCTCAGGCAACATGAATGTTATAGAAATGGGATGGAATAATATTGTATCCGGCACTCCTGCAGTTGCCGCCCTAGACTCAACAACACTTTATAGTATTGAACCAAGAATACAATTTACAACACCTACTACTTCTTCAGGTAGTTCGGGATTAACATCCCCAGGAACTGCATACGTAGGTGCTGCCTTTGGCGCAAATACCTATGTTGTAGTAGACAGTGTGTCATCTGGCGGAATTTATCGTAGTACAACCGGCACATCATGGTCTGCAACTGCAGGATTTGCCGCAGTGCCATATTCAGATATAGTGTACGGTAGTACTGGAGGATTCTTAGCAATATCAAATACCAGTTACACTGGAAGTTATAGCGCAAACGGAATTAGTTGGACTGCAACAAGCCTACCGAACACTGCAACAACTTGGTCAGGCGTAGGTTTTGGCAACGGATATTATTTTGCAGTTGCCAAAGGCACGAGTATTGCCGCTAAATCACCCGATGCGCAAACGTGGAGCCAGTTAGCATTACCATCTGTCGCTGACTGGACTGATTGTGCTTACGGCAACGCAGGTTATCAACCTATAACTTCTAATGGTATTCTTGTAGCAATTTCAAGCGGCGCTACTTACGCATCACTGTCACCGTCAAACGTTACTACGACTGGCTCTATAGCTAGTACTACAGGTACTATAGGCTCAGTAACAGGTGCCGGCACTAGCGGTAGCCCGTGGTTGGCAACTATTACAGGCGTAAGTGCTACGACCGGTATCATTAACGGTAGTCCAATTACTGCTACTAACGGTTCGGGTAATTTGTTCGGCGGCACTCCTACTAGTTGTACTGTGCAAAGTTTTGTAGCTAATACTAGCATTACCTTTGCAGTAGTTGGTGGATCGACACCAATTGCAGGTACTATAACAAATATTATTGTATCAGGATCAGGTGCAGTATTCACAGTAACTAGATCAGGAACATCTTATAGTTTAACAAATACCGCATCTGGCTCTAACTACACAGTGGGTGATAAACTTACTATTCTAGGAACAAGTCTTGGAGGAACAAGCCCTGCAAACGATATATCAATTAGAGTAACCGCAATAGTTTCAGGCGGTGGAGCAGGAACTTACACTATTGCCGCTGGTGGTTTTAGCTTTACTGGAACTGCTACTGCCCCAACAGCCGCATCAAGTATTGACATGGGTGCTTCGTGGACTACAACGACTTTACCGGCTATTGGATCTACAGCATGGTCTAGAGTAGTTTATGGTAACGGAAAATTTGTAGCAGTCGGAAAAAATACAACTAACTCTGCATTTTCATTCGACGGAGTTACATGGTATACTGGAAATCTTCCATCATACGGCAACTGGAACTCAGTAGGATACGGATCAGGTCAATTTTTAGCAGTTGGCGGCGCTGGCCAGCTGGCCGCAATTAGTTCTAACGGATCTGATTGGAAATCTATTACAGTAACAGGCAATGCTAATAGAACAGCAGTAGTGTGGGGCAGTATATCAAATACAAGTGCATGGGTTATCGCCAGCGACACTAATGTTTCGGATTATGTAATAGTAGGCAATCAAGCAGTTGGCCGAGCAACAATAACTTCTGGAAAAATAGGTGCTGTTAAAATATGGGAGCCTGGTTCAGGTTACCAAACTAACAATTATGTAGTATCGTTTACTGGTAAGATTTCAAACTTTACACTATCAGTAACCGGATTAAATGCAGGAACACAATCGTCTACATTACAAGCTGGCCAAGTAATTTACGGTAGCACTGGATTAATTTCTCCAACTATTACTCAAGTAAATACCACATCTTTTACTGGAAGTATATCAAATTATACTTTATATGTACTAAGTGTTCCAGTCACAGCATTAACTGTGGGACTTATATTAACAGGAACTAACGTTACATCTGGGACAACATTAACTTCAATATCATCTGTATCATTCACTGGTACAGTAACTGGTACAACGACTTTGACATATAACAGTGGTACTATTCCTACAGTAGGGATGATGGTAACTGGAACTGGTATTCCTACAGGAACTTATATCTCAAACGGCACTAGTCCAACGTTTACATTGAGCCAGGCTGCAACTAACGGATCTAAGAGTGTTACAGGAACATTATATACTGTGGATCAATTCCAATCAGTACCTAGCACAACAATAACTGGGACTAGTTATACTATTAATACTCCGTTAACAGTTAGCCTTGCTAATATGCAAGCAGTACCTGCAGGATCGGTAGCAATTAATATTATAGATCCAAACATCACTACTACGATGTATTCTACAGTAAGGGTTGGCAATGGAGTATTAGGCCAACCTTCGTTTGCAAATCGAGGTACTGGATATAGAACGTCAACTACAACTGTAAACGTTACCGGTGACGGATATGGAGACATATTCCAACCAAGTAAGTACTTGTCAGTAGTTGGCCTATCGTCTGCACCAACACCAGGCGCCGCGTTAAATATCACAGGTGATCCAGTACAATATCGAGTAGTAGTTATTACTACTCTTGGAAGCACTAAGTACTATTTCCAAATATCGCCGGCATTGACAATTTTAAAAGCACCAACACACGGCCAAGGTATTACAATTAGACAAAAATATAGTCAGTGTCGTATTACTGGACACGATTTCTTATTAATTGGAACCGGTAATGCTACAACAACCAATTACCCATACACTGATGTAACGACTGCATTGAACTATCGTCAGATTACTGAAACTGCCGGAGGCAGAGTATTCCAAACAAGTACTGACCAAGACGGCAACTTCTTAGTTGGTAATTTGTTTGGAGTTCAACAGGCATCGGGGATTGTTACGATTAGCGCAGACCAGTTTAGTTTGCAAGGACTAAAAGAATTAACAATTGGCGGATTAAGTGTCGGACCTAATGCAATTGTTATTAATCAATTTAGTACAGATAGCTACTTTACTGCAAATAGTGATAGTATTATACCGACACAAAAAGCAATTAAAACATACTTGGCTAGAAACGTAGCAGGAGGTGGTGCAAATGCCACAGCCGGCCAGGTGACTGCCGGTACTGTAGGCGTCGGCGGAGCAAATAGGATTTTTTCTTCGACACTAACTACTATTAATGTACCAAGAACGGTTAATTTCACTCAGGGCAAAAACGGAACTACTGGCGGAATTAACGGAAATATGTTGGCAGCAACATTCTTCAATAGTTCGTTTAGCGGCGGCGCTAACAGCGATGATTAAGATTGAAACATGATTGTAGTAAAAGCATAAATATAAAATATTAAGAAACTTGGAGTTTTGAATGGCTGAATTTAAACTAGGTAGAATACGCTTTATTTGGAAGGGTACTTGGGCCGGATCTACAACTTACACTAAAGATGATATCGTTCGTGTAGGTGGTAGAACATACTTGTGCGTTGTCGGGCATACTAGCTCTTCAAGTTTTAGTACAGACGTAACTAACAATCCTACATATTGGAGTCAGGTTAGTGACGGTAGTGCATGGAAAAGTTCATGGGCTACAACTACATTATATTCAATAAACGACTTAGTAATCTACGGCGGTCGTTTATATATTTGTAATACTTCACACACTTCTGCAGCCTCAACCAGCTTAGGTCTAGAAAACGATCAGGCAAAATGGGACGTCTATGCAACTAGTTTTAGTTTCCAGGGCGACTGGGCGATTAGTACACGATATAAGGCTAATGATCTTGTAAGATACGGTGGAAATACATACGTTGCAAATACTGGGCACACTTCAGCAGCCACAGTGGCTAACGGTTTAGAATTAAATTCAGGATACTGGGACGTCTATTCTAAAGGATTTAACTGGCTCGGCGCTTGGGCAAATGCCACTCGCTATAAGACTAATGATGTTGTACTTTACGGCGGTGTTTCATATGTATGTAATACTGGACATACTTCTCAAACAACAAATGCAGTAATAGTTACAACGGCTGCATCAGCATCCGGCGGCACAGCAACATTAACATACGCCGCGCAAGTAGTTCCTCCATATGCAGTCGGTGCTTCAATTACAGTTGCCGGAGTTACACCAACAGCATTTAACATAACTGCTACAGTTGTAAGTTGCTCAACAACACAAGTAACATATGTTTTAGCCGGAACCTACGGTCCACAAACCGTTGCTGGTACAATTACTGGTGTTGGCCAATTAGCTCTTGAAGCTGATTTAGCTAAGTGGGATGTATTTCACAAAGGTATTATTTACTTAGGTGCATGGAGTGGTAGTGCAGTACGTTACAAACTAAACGATGTTGTAAAATACGGAGCTGATCTCTGGATTTGTACAACAGCACACACATCAACTGTAGCATTTGCTACAGGTAACTGGTCTATCTGGGTAGCTGGATTACAATTTTATAATAGCTGGAATAGCGGAACAACATACCAACCAGGTGATCTAGTAACCTACGGCGGTTATGCTTATGTTGGTTTAACAGTAAACACTAACTCTATTCCTACAAGTAATCCAACAGACTGGACTGTATTCACTACTGGGTTTAGTTTCCAAGGAGACTGGTCAGTTTCATCAGTCGCATACAAAGTTGGACATGTAGTAAGAGTTAACGGTTATACTTATGTTTGTATCCTTGACAATACATCAAGCGGCTCAAACGTACCTCCAAACGTAACCTACTGGGCTAGATTAAACAGCGGCATTAAGTGGGTTGACACTGTAAAAACTTATACAGCAATAGTTGGTACTAACGTTATTAGTTCAGGCGCAAGTGCAACATTCAATATTACTACTAGCGGAACAACCTATGCAGTAACACGTAATGCTAACGGTAGCGGATATGCTGCCAATGATACAATTAAGATTTTAGGTACACAGGTCGGCGGTATTAGCCCAGCAAATGATATTTTAATAACAGTTGCTTCTGTATCAACAGGTGCTATTGCAACTATTACAGCTACGGGATTTGCCGCAACCTGGGCAACTACTACAGCTTATTATCCAGGCGATACGGTTACTGTGGGTGTTAATTCCTATGTATGTATTTTAAGTCATACATCGGGTACTGGTAACAGACCTGACAATGATACAGTAGGAACCTATTGGAACCTAATGGCCGCTGGTTCGATTAGTAATATTTTAACTACTCAAGGTGATATGGCGTATATGGGCGGAGGAGGCCCTACACGTTTACCAATTGGAACAGATGGACAAATTTTACGTGCAACCGGCACAACTCCAACATGGGCATACTACGGACAAATTAATAATGTAGTGTATGTAGGGTCAACTGGAACTGATACACTAGCGGCAGGATCTGGAACAACCTTGGATAAACCTTGGAAGACTGTTCGATATGCCGCAAGAGCCATCGAAGATGGTTATTTGAATGTTAGTGCAAGAGATTTAATTGCTAAAAATAAACAATTTATTATTAAAGAAATTAGCAACTACATAACATACACATACAAAGCAACCTTAACTAACGTTAGTGCCACTGCATTTACTACTGCATCTACAGCCGGAATCTATATCGGCATGCCAATTACGTTTACAGGAACTGCAGGTGGAGTAACTGTTGGTCAAACTTATTATGTAATTTCTACAAACTTTACTAGCACAACATTTAGTATTGGAACAACAGCATTAGCAGGTAGCATTGTTTCTTTAAGTAATGCAGGAGCAATATCTAATACTGTTAGCTATGCATTTAGCGTTAGTAAAACTGAACGTGATGCAGGACTAATAGTTGACGGTTTAGCTTCGGATGTTAGCCGTGGCGGAACTAGTTTTACTGTTACAAATTTATTAGCTTATTATAATACTGCTGGAAATGCATATGTATCTGGTGTTATTGCAGGCGACATTACAGCATTTGTATCCGCACTAACTTACATGTCAACTCTTATCGGTAATGTATTAGCGCAATCAACTCCATCAAGCAATTATCAAACTTTAAATAGTGTTGCTGGCGGTAGTCAAGCACTACAAATTAAAGATGCATCATTATCTGCAGAAAGTGGAACGTCTTCAACAGTTTCAAGTTTATTAACGATTATCACATCAGGACTTACAGCAGGAAATACCACATCAGTTGCCGCACCGATTTATCCTAATACGACTATTAGTGTTAAGACAGGCACATTTAGTGAAATTTTACCTATCGTAATTCCGACCTATACAGCTATCGTAGGAGATGAACTTCGAGGTACGGTAGTTCAACCAGCAACTGCTAACGTTGATCTAATTAATGATAAAGCAAGATCCATCCAAGGGCTAACTAGAATTAAGAGTCAGTTGTCTAATTTAATGGCCAATACTGCTATTACCCCAACTAGCGGCAATTTACAAAATTTAGCAACAACTGGTGCAAGCAATGTAGCAGGAACTGCTACATTAACTTTTGCCGCACAAACAACAGCACCGTTTGCAGTTGGTTCAACAATTTATGTTGCAGGTGTTACACCGTCGGGATTTAATGGTAGTTATACCGTTACAGCTTGTACTACAACTAGTGTAAGCTATACTAATGCTACAGCAGGTCCACAAACGGTTGCAGGCACAGTTAATAGTAACGTTATCAACTTAGGATTTACCGGCGATACAGGAAGTCAAGCCGCAGTTAATAGTGTAGTAACTAGTGCCCAAGTAATTAGTCAGTTTATTAAAAACGGTATTTCAGCCACTATCTCAGTAACAGCAGTTGCAACTGGCACTAGTGTAACAGTTGATAATACTGCTAAAATTACAGCAGGCGACACCCTAATATTAACTGGAACAGCGATTGGTACACTAGCTCCAAATGTTATATACTGGGTAGTGTCAGTTGTTAATGCTACCACTATTACAATTAGTGCATCGCAGGGCGGAAGTGCAATTACATTCTCAGCGGCTAGCGGTACAATGACCGGTGTTACCAATAGTGGATCTGCATTTACGTTCACAAATCCAACAGGATACAATACAAGTTATCTAGTTGGATACGGTGATGCTAAAGCACAGATTGTACAAAACTATCAATTCATCCGTGAAGAAATTCAAGCATACTTAAACGGTTATACGACTGGCGGATTCAGTTGGAGTACAATTGGCGCAACTAATCAACAATCTACACTCCGCGATATATATTATCTACTAGACAGTATCCAGTATGATTTAACTTACGGCGGCAATCAAGCTAGCTTAGTTAACGGTAGCGCATATTGGTCGTTGGGTACTAATCAAATTATTACCGGCTATGTTGGCGCAACTGCCGCGGCCTTAGCAAGATTAAAAGTTGTTGTCGGACAGATTGTTCTAAAGACAGCAGTTAGTGTGTCGTCTGGAAATACAGCAACTCAAGTTACTACTGGTACAGCAGGCTCATCAACTGCCGCAACTTTTGCACAAACTCGTGTACAAGATGTTATTGATTGGTCAACTAATGGTACAGCACCTGCAACAGTTTCTCAGGCAGCTTCGATAGCACTAGCAACATCTGCACTACAAACTGCTTATGCTTCATTACAAGCCGCAAGAACAGAAATTGCAACTGATGCATATGGTTGGGTTAGAAAATACTACCAAGCATATAATATTGATGCTACACTAACTATCCGTGACGCAGGCTTAGTAGTTGATGCATTGAGTTATGACATGGTATTAGGTACTAACTTTAATAGTTTACAGGCAGCTCGTCGTTATAATTCTGTAAACACATCAGCACAGGCAATTATTAATAATGTTAACTCTGAAAATAGTGCAACTATCTCAGCAATTAATTTAATCGGCGCAAAATCTGCAACATATTCCGCAACAGGATGCGCAGTAGCGACCGGTGAAATGATCAATGATGCAACAAATTCAATTATTGGTTCAATCACTACCGTGGCATCTGCTACAACAGTTACTACAAATTATGTAACATTGACTAGTACAACTGGAATGGCGGCCGGTATGACTATCGTGTTTGCCACAGCAATGGGCGGTTTAAAAGCTAATAAGACATACTGGATTGTTTCAATTGCAAATTCAACACAAGTAACTGTTACTGCTAGTTATAACGGTAGTGCAGTTACGTTGTGGACAGTTACTGGACAAACTATTGCAACAACGGTAAATGGATTAGTAGTTACTCACGGTACAACATCATATAACAATACGCTTTCAACAATTAAAGGTGCTGAAATCTTACGTGCTAATAAAACATTTTTAGCTTATGAAGTAGATGCTTATATTAAATCGTTGGCTACTGGAACTTGTGCAAGCATTGCGAGTAACGTTATCACTACCGGTTCAGCACATAATTTATTAGCAGGTGACCCTGTAGTATTTTCCGGAACAATGATTGGCGGCGGCAATCTTACAGCAGGCACAAAATACTATGTATTGGCTGCTAATTTAACAAACATAACATTCTCAGTTGGAACAGCATACAATAGTAGCACTGCTATATCATTAACCAACGTTGCATCAGGCGGAACGATGGTTGTAAAATATTCTGGTAATGCTAGTATCATTACAGACATTGGTACATATATCGATGCGTTTGTTTATGATTTAAACTTCTCTGGAAACTATAAGACTCGCCGCGCAGTAGTATTATATAATAATGCAGTTGGCGGATCATTATTGTCCGATATGTATTATGTTCGTAATGCTACTGGTTTACGCAATCAAACAGTTTCAGGATTAACCGGCACACTAAGTGCAGTTAACTCTTACGGAACAAAAAGACCAACTGCTGGAGCATACACTAGTTTAGATCCAGGTTTTGGCCCATACGATACTAATGCATGGATTAGACAACGTTCGCCTTACATACAAAACGTAACAACATTTGGTACTGCATGTGTAGGTTGTAAAATTGACGGAGCATTACATCAGGGTGGAAATCGATCTATCGTGTCAAACGACTTCACACAAGTATTAAGTGACGGTATCGGAGTATGGTGTACTGGGTCTAACGCATTAACAGAACTTGTATCAGTATTCGGATACTATGGATATGCTGGATACTTAGCAGAGCTAGGTGGTAAGATTCGTGCTACTAACGGTAACTCATCGTATGGTACATATGGTGTACTTGCTGAAGGAGTTGACAGTTTTGAAACACCAATTACTGCTACGGTAGACAACAGATATTACCCAGCGACAGTTAGTAGTGTAGTAACCGACGGTATTAATCAACTCTTACGTTTCGAGTATTCAAATGCTGGTTCTAATTATAGTTCTGCAACATATTCAGCAAGCGGAACAGGATATAACGTAGTAACAGACGCTAATGAATTTAGAGATGGCGCAGTATTTCAAACTAGAAACGTAGTTAGCTATGGTTCAAACTTTGTAACACAGACAAACGTATGTCAAGCAGGTACTACTCAGTTAGTAACTATTTCTGCAACTGACTTAGGTGCAGCCAATGCATATGTCGGTATGCGAATTCAAATTACTAGCGGCTCAGGAGCAGGACAATCTGCATACTTTGCTACATTCTCTGGAGCAAAAATTGGTTATGTTTGTAAAGAATCATTCTCCGCACTTGCAGTAACAGCGGCTAGTTCAGGATTATTAACAGTTGCTGATACATCAACCTTATATGCTAATATGCCAGTTATATTAACAGGCACATTGTTAACAGGTATGGCTACCATACAGACTGGCACAGTTTATTATGTAATTGGTTCAACTATAACCTCAACACAATTTAGTGTAGCGTCAGGATCTGGCGGTTCTACTCCAGTAGCAGTAGGAACATCATCTAGCAGTAGCGGTTTAGTCTTAAATGCTATTGGTTGGGATCATGCTGTTCCAGGAACAGCAATCGCAGCCGCTCTTGACCTAACTAGTGCATATATTATTGAACCTCGTTTAACATTTACTGCGCCAGGATTTACAACAACAGCTAGAACACAGACAAACGCCGCTTGGGTTGATGTACAGTACGGAACAACTACTGGGACTTATTCAAGTATAGCGGCAACTGGTGGCTCACCGACAATTGGTGCATCATTTACTATAACTAGAACCGGCCTATCATATTCAATTGTTTTAGCAGTAGGCGGCGCTGGTTATAAAGTTGGAGATGTATTAACTATAGCCGGAACAAGCCTAGGCGGCGCAAGCCCAGCAAACGATATTGTACTTACTGTAAATAACGTTGCATCAGGTGCTGTAGTTAACTGGACTTGGACTGGAACAGGCATCGGCGGCTTATACCTAGCTATTCCTTCAAGCGGTACAACTACAATGTACAGTACAAACGGTACAACTTGGGCGGCAGCTGGCGGAACTGTGGCATTAGCAAGTGCTTCTTGGACTAGCTTAACTTACGGTAACGGACGTTGGGTCGCAGTATCAAACGGCACTGCAACATCAACAACTACAGACGCATTAACATTTACAGCAGGTACTATTACTAGCGGTAACTGGACATCAGTATGTTATGGTAATAGCACATTTATAGCAGTAGCATCAGGTACCTCTACTGCGGCGATTAGTGCTTCCGGTACAGCATGGACATATGCAACATTGCCTTCTAGCACTACTTGGACTGGAGTGGCATACGGAGCATGGGGAGGTTCTACAAGCCCAGCAGTATCTCCAACATACGGAATATTTGTTGCAGTTGCTTCAGGCGGTACAGTGGCTGCTTCGTCAATTGACGGTGGATCTACATGGGTAGCTAGAACATTGCCAGCAAGTGCTACTTGGTCTAGTGTAACATTTGGTAATGGACGATTTGTTGCTATTGCTTCAGGAAGTAAAATAACAGCATATTCAAAAGATGGTATTACTTGGGTACAAAGCCCAACAGGGATGCCAGTTAGTCAAACATGGGCACACGTTGAATATGGTCAAGGTTTATTCTTTGCTACAGCAACAGGATCAACCAACATCGCCGCAACAAGCGAAGACGGCATTACTTGGACATCACGCACACTAACAGCAACAGCAAGTTGGCCTACAGTGTCTTTTGGTAATAATAATTCATCACCATTGTGGGTAACATTAACTGCATCATCTACTGTGGCAAATAGTATTGTTACTGGAGTTACAGCAAAAGCTCGTGTTAAGGTGTCAGCTGGCGTAATTAGTGAAATTAGAATGATAGAACCAGGTAGCGGATATACATCTGCTCCTACTATGACACTAACTGATCCTAATCAAAGTGCAGTACCATATACTTCAATAATCACAGGAGTATCAGTATCAGGTGTAGCTGGACAATTAACAGTTCCAAGCGGCACATATGTTGTTGGAACAGCGGTTATTATAACTGGGACTAATACTGGTACTAGTACAATTACTGGATACACTTCGGGTAAAATATATTATATTTCTGTAGGAGGTGTTGGAGTTTCATCAATACAAATTACAGAATCGTATGCAAATGCGTTTACAAGTAATAATACTGTAGTATCTACTTCTGGAACAACTACAGGATTAACATTCTCAATAAACTTACAAGCACGTATAGGCAACGGCGCACTAGGTAACCCAACATTTATTTGTAGGGGATTACAGTTTACTACAGCAAGTGCATCAGTAGCTGGTAACGGTTACGGCGATGATTATCAAACTGGATATTACTTTAATGTTAAAGGATTACCGAGCAATCCAACTTCTGGATCAAACGTTGTACTTGCAAGCGATCCTACTTATTATAGACTAGTACAAGTTACTAACTACTTAGGTACATTAGGCAACGGCGCAGGCGCAAATAGTCCATATTCAGGAAGAATGCAAATTAGTCCTGTATTAACGGCAACGTCAGCTCCTGAGCACGGATCAGTAATAACAGCAAGAATTAAGTATAGTCAAGTTCGACTAACTGGACATGACTTCTTAAGTATTGGCACAGGTAATGTAACTAACACCAACTATCCAGGAACCCCATTATTACCAATCGATGCTAACAAGCAAACTGTTGCTTTTGGCGGCGGACGTTGTTTCTATACTAGTACTGACCAAGACGGTAACTTTAACGTCGGTACATTGTTTAGCGTTCAACAAGCAACTGGTGTAGCAAGTATTAATGCAGATGCATTTAACCTAGCTGGTTTAAATGCGTTAACATTAGGATCAGTATCGTTAGGTAGTACTAGTGCTACAATTACTAGTTTTTCAACAGATCAGTACTTTACTGCTAACAGCGACAATGTTGTGCCGACGCAAAAAGCAATTAAAGCGTATGTTTCTAGCCAAATAGGTGGCGGTTCCAGCGCATTAAATGTAAATACACTCACAGCAGGAGTAATTTACATCTTTGGAAACACCATTACAACTACAACCGGAGTACAAATTCTAGTAACAGCTACTATGAACTTTACCGGCGGTGTTGCTGGTATACCTATAGCAATGAACATGCTACTCAACTAAAAATAACGGAGAATTAAACATGGCAACAGGAAGATTAGGGGCAATAGACGTAGCGGCAATCACGCAGTCGCAATTATACGTTTGTCCACCAAATTATTTTACAGTAGCAACCGTTTCTATTTGCAATAGAAGTAACTCGGCAATCACTGTAAGATTAGCAATATCAGCAACAACAAGCCCAACAGCAGGAGAATATATCGAATATGAGACAGAAATCCTGCCTAAGGGTGTGTTAGAGCGTACCGGTCTAGTGCTAAATGCGGGATTATACCTTATGGTATATTCAAGTACGGCAAACGTCAGCGCAGTAGCGTATGGCATAGAAACGTCTACGACATAAATACTAAGTTAAGGGAATAATAACATGGGAAGATATATCACAGCAACCGGCACAGCGGGAAGTGTACTAAGAAACGTTAACTCGAGTTCAATTACTACATATACTGCCGTAGTCAATGACCGCATTCTAGTCAACACAGCAACTGCCGCGGTAACTATTACGTTACCAAGTATAGCACTAGACGGCGACACTATTCAAATTATCGACGTAGGCGGCACTGCTGGTACTAATAACATTACTGTACTTAGAAACGGATTGTTAATTAATGGTCTTACAAACGATTTGCTCATTGACTTGAGTGGATCAATTTCAACATTAATTTACTGCGGTTCTGCATACGGGTGGGTACCAGCTTCAGTCTAATGACGATAATAGGTTAAAATATGCCAAGCACAAAACTTTCGAGTATTATAAAATCAAAATCAGGCGGACTAGGTCCCGGCAGCGGTCAAACGACCGAGCAAAATATTGAGCGGGGTAAAATCTGGACTTATAGTCACGGAACCCATCAAGCTAGTTTGTATCAAGGATTTTGTTGGCAAGCACCGGGCTACGGCACAGCAGTAATTGAAATATGGGGTGCGAGTGGTGGTGGTGGTTGTATGTGTTGCTGTGGTAGTGGTATTCCAGGAAACCCAGGAGCATATGCTAAGAAAACAATTACAGTTGCTCCGGGATGTTTTGTTTGCGGACAAGTAGGTAAAGCCTGCCAAGAAGGCGGTGGATTTGGCTTTAGAGGTTGCTCAGACGCATCTGGATTAGTTTGGACAGGATGTACAGGCGGATACGGATGTATCTGCGCACAAGGTGGTATGAGTGGTTGTACAACATGCTCAACTACTCCGAGTCCATATTGTTGTTTATACGCCGCAGGTTATTGCGGTACACTGGCCCCGGACAATTGTGGATTAATTTGTAACTGGAGAAGTTACGGTGGTAGCTGGATGGCTTGTGCTTTCGGTGGTGATGTTAACTGCTGTGGCGGTATTAGTTGTACAAATTTCTGGTGTTGTTATAACAACGTACCTTGCTCGTTACAACACTTTGTTAGAATGTCAGCTGGCATATATTCAACAGCTGGCGCAATGGTTGTACATAGTTCAGAAGAAGGCAATGCCTACTCTAACTTTGCGGGCAACGGCGCTATGCAATTACAGCATGGATTAAATGCATTATCAAGAACTCCAGCAGGCGGCGTACCATTCTCAGCATGCTGGCAAGGTACTCTAGATTGCGGATGTTACGTTCAATGTTATAACAGATTTCCTGTAGGTGTCCCAGCTAACGCAAGTCAGCCATGTTCTGGTGTTCGCGACGGCGGCAACCAAGGTGGCGCTGGCCAAGTTCGAATTAGATTTTATTAATATAGGGTAAAACATGGCAACAACGTCATTAAGTTCAATACTAAGAAACAAATACACTGATCCTACTAGCAGTAGTAATCAAGTAATCCCTGCTGAAGAAAACTTAGAAAAAGGTCGTATTTGGTTATTTTCCGACGGCAACATGATAGGTAAGTATATTGGTTGTGTATGCTGGGTAGCACCGGCAGCAGGAACAGCAGTAATTGAAATATGGGGAGCTGGCGGCTCAAGTGCTCAAATATCTTGTTGCGGATGGGGACTACCTGGAAATTCAGGAGCATACTCTAAGAAAACTGTTGCAGTTACAGCCTGTACTACTATTAGAGGTTGCCTAGCTTTTAGTTGCGGTAATGCTAACACACTATGCTATCGAGGTAGATCAGAGCCTACAATGCTTTGTATTTGCTGTGTAGGCGGTGCCGCTGTACATCAATGTATGTGCGCTGAAGGCGGATTTGGTGGCACAAGTTTATGTGCTACTGGTAGTAATCCTTATTGCTGTGCAATTGCTACAGGCTTTTGTTATACTAACCATGGATCTGGTTGCGGGGTAATTTGTAACTATTCAACAACATCAATCGGTGCAGTTGGAAGTGCAGTATCAAGAGCACAAGCCTACGGTGGCGATACTAACTGCCAGGGTATGTTTGCCTGCGCAATTTATAGTGCGTGTTGTATGTATGCTCCATGTCAATATGGCGCAACTATTCCAGTACCTCCAGGTTATATTTCTACCAATGGTGCTAACATTACAATTCAGTACGAAGATGACAACGGTCAAGGAACATATAATGGCGCAGGTTTAGCTCAGTTCTTAACTGGATTAAACGCTGCCGGTAAACAACCAAACACTGGCGGATTTAAAGGTCACTGTTGGGGCGCCGCACGTAGAACTTGTGGCTGTTACGAAAATAACGGATGCGGCAACTGGCTACCAATTGGTACTGGTGGTTTATTAGTAACTCCATGTGCTAGTGTTTGCGACACTGGATCACGCGGCGGCATGGGCGCCATCAGAATAAGATTTTATTAATATTAATTAATAGGTAACTAAAAAAAATGCCACTACCACAAACATTATCACAAATTTTAAGAGCTCGAAACGAAAGTATTCGACCAAATATTGAAGAAACTAACCTTGAAACAGGTACAATATATCACTTTGGTGAAGGTACTGTATATGAAGCTGGTTACAGCTCACAATACGGAACTAACATGTGCTGGAAAGCACCGGACTACGGATGTGCAATTATAGAAGCATGGGGCGCTGGCGGATCAGGAGCTAGAATCGCATGTTGTGGATTTGCCCTTCCTGGAAATGCTGGTGCATATTCTAAGAAAAGCATTTGTGTTTGGCCAGCTGGCGGTCTTTCAGCCGCAACAACATTTACATATTCAGGTACAGGAGTTAGTGCTAGCGGAACATTTAATGCAGTAACTATTAAATCTACCAGCGGTAAAGGTACTGGAGCAGTGATTAACATTACTAAAACTACCGGTACTGCATACACATCAACTATTACTGCTACCTTAACATTAAGAACTGATAACGGAACAACAACTGGTTTGGGCTACGCAGTAGGCGACACTATTGTTATCGACGGTGCAAATTTAGGTGGTGTAACATCAACTAATGATTTAACAATTACTTTAGCAACCGCAGTTAATGCCGGTTCGTATGTTGCAGGTTGTATCGGGCGTTCTTGTAATAATGCAAGCGGAACTTGCACCAGGGGTTGTTCAGATCCTACAATGCTATGCTGGTGTGTAACAGCTAGTTGTGCCGGTTGCATGTGCGCCGAAGGTGGTAAGGGTGGCGTAGGTTTTTGCTCTACTAGTACAAGCGCATGGATGTGCTATTACTATAATGGATTTTGTGGAACTAACAGAGATTTTGCCAGCATAGCGTGTACATATCTAGGGCCTAATGCGGCTTCGTGTGCCGCAGCCAGAAAAGGCTGTGAAGATTGGTACTGTAACATTTATTGCCAAGAAGCAAAATGCTATACTTGTTTAGTTGGTAGCAACCCTAGTGCTTGCGGTGCTACAGGATGCACTTATACCTATAACGGTTGTGGTTACTGCGGAATTATTTGCAACGTATGCACGGGATCTTGGCAAGCTAAAGCCTACGGCGGTGATGTTAATTGCGCAGGTATACCAGGATGCCTAAGTTTTGACAACTGCGTACCGAACTGCTACTGTTATTACAAATATCATGCACCGTTACCGGCAGGGCTATATAGTACTGATGGTAGTTTAGTTACTGCAAATATGGGCGAGGCAGACGAACAACAATCAGGTGTTTCAGGCCAAAGCGGCTTTTCTTACTTTGCTGTATTAGGCGGACTAAGTAAGAGTCCAAGACAAGGCGCTAACAATCCTTATTGCTGGGCAGGTAGTAGAGGTTGTGGTTGCTATGAATGGTCGGGCTGTGCTCAAATAATGCCAATAGGTGCTGGTGCCCCGGCAACAGCAATTTGTGGCGACATGTGTGATCACGGTTTACGTGGCGGCATGGGCGCAATTAGAATTAAGTTTTTCTAACTAAATATATAAGTTAAAGGAAATAAGAAAATGAAAGTTGAATTTACATTTACAATACCGGATGATCCGTATACACAAACTGTTAACGAAGAACAAACAGTTAAAGCAACCTTTGAAGGTCCACGTTGGTGGCTCATGAGATGGGAAGCATCTACCGGGATCTGCCATAACATGATTGCAAGTGCCGAATCTGAAGATAAATTAGACGTTGGCGGAAGAGTCGAAGAAGAAGGACATAGATATATTCCAATAGATGCTGCCGAATTTCCATGGGAAGTGTCTTATTTGACACACTTGTACACTCATGAAAAACTTGAAGATCCTGTATATACACACGGTCTAGCAGACGACGGCTATGATATGGGAAGTTGGACATATCACTACGCAGAAGACAATGTACTAACTCAATGTCACGATGCATTTGCACTAGTATATAATCCGTCTACTAATACATTTACCCATCCTCCCTTCAGAACACACCTAGCTGATACAGATGATTTTTGGGCAGGCAATAAAATCCAAGCCGCAAACATTCGTAAATCAGTTTCCGAAGTCGGCGCATATACTACAGCAGATAAGGCTAAGTTACTCGAGTATGCTGAATGGCTAGAAAAATTAGAAAGTCGTTATAAAGCAAAAGGTATTCCGCATTGGCAAATTTCATTCCCAACAGATATGCCTAGATTAAATAACTAAAAAGCTCAAAAAACTTATTTAGGCCAAGAAAGGTCTTGTACATATAGTAGAAATGCTATATAATTCGTACAAGACCTTTTATTATCTGGAGATTATCTTAAATGAGTAGACCAAAGGCGTTTTTCCTTAACGGGGGTGCTGGCCGCATCCTGTGTTCAATACCGGCCCTAGAAAAATATGAAGAAGAATCCGGAGACGAGGATTTTATCATCATCTGTGAAGGCGGCACAGACATGTTCAAAGGCCATCCAAAGTTAGATGGTAGAACATATGACAACTGGCAAAAAAATCTATTTAAAGAAAAGCTAGCCATGCGTGATGTAGTAGCCCCTGAGCCGTATAGAGTCTGGGAATATTATAATCAAAAATGTAACTTATCTCAGGCGTTTGACATCGAGATTAATAATAAAGGTATTAGAGAATTACCTAAGCCCTCACTTAAATTGAACAAAGATGAATTAATCAGCGGACGTCAATTAGTTAGCGAAGTGAAAACAAAACTTAAAAAAGAAAAGATAGTAGTATTCCAACCCTTTGGTAGAGGAATAGAACATGTTGACGGTTCGTTTGTAGACCGGTCAGGTAGAAGTTTTGAATATAAAGATATTAAAGCTATTATTAAGAAATTGCAACAAAACGATTTCGGTGTTATCTTAATGAGTGAATTTGCTTTAGAACTTAAAGAAGAAAAACTTAAAGATGAGATTGCCCAGCCAAATAATGTACCGTTAAGAACATGGGCGGCAATTATAAAATATGCAGACCATTTTATTGGGTGCGATAGTTTAGGTCAACATATAGCATATACTATTGGCACATCTGCCACAGTAGTAACCGGATCAACATTTCCTATCAATATTTCATATCCAGACGCTGATCAAATTAACATACTAGATATGGGTGAAGTTGATCGAGAATATAGCCCTATTAGAATTGTGCAAGATGAACGAATTGATAGAAAAAATGAATCTCTCATGTCCATGACTCCAGAGATTGTCGATATACTAATTAATACAGTAATAGGGAAAGAATAAATGAATAAAGAATCAAAAAAGCCAGTATGGATTGCAGGCATTGCACGTGGACATAATTCCGGTGCATGTTTACTCAAGGATGGCGAAATTGTTTTTAGTATCGAAGAAGAACGATTAAGTCGTTTTAAATATGACGGCGGCCCGTATGCTTCTATTCTTAAAATATTAGAATATACTGATAAAATTGATTATCTAGTAGTAGCGCATACTCAATCGCTACAAGAGATGAGAGAAAACGGCGGAAGAGTAGATTATTCAGGAGACGATATATATACTGGTCTTTGTAGAAAAGTAGGTCTTATAGATCAAAAAAATCCTGCAGGACGACCACACCCACAAGTAGTTGATCTTAGCCGTGTACATCACAAGTTGCATGCGGGCCTTGCATTTTATCGTAGCGGCTTTGACGAAGCGGTAGCAGTAGTAGTTGACGGCGCAGGAACATTTATCCCATTGTCAAGAGATGCTAACAATGTTGTTACTGGGTTTGAAGTAGAAAGTGTTTATACCTGCGATTATCCGTCTAATTTTAAAACAATATTCAAACACATTGCCGTAAGAGAACCAATGGTTGGCGCACACATTACAGATTTTACTAGTGAAGCATATTCTGAAGAAGGCACACACGAAGTAATAATTTCAGACTGTGCTGGTATTACTAAAGTATATGAAGCTGTAACAGCATTTTGCGGGTTTGATTCAATTGAAGCTGGCAAGACAATGGGATTATTTCCCTACGGAAAACCTAATGATAAAATTCCTAAGTTGTTTACTGAGGACGGAATATATCCAGTATCAAATAGAAATTTAATTATACCAAACTATCCTAACGGTGCCTTTATCAATGAAGGAAATTTTGAAGAACTTGAAGATCGATCAGCACAAGATTTAACCAAGTTACAAAATCGTAGAGATTTAGCGTATGCTTGTCAACAACAGACACAAGAACAAGTAGTTAAACTAATCCGCAAAGCAGTTAAAGATACCGGCAGAACAAATGTCGTACTTAGCGGTGGATTTGGATTAAACTGCGTTGCTAACTATCATTATCTTGCCGCATTAAAAGAAGACGGTATTAACTTGTATTGCGAACCAGTCAGTAGTGATGCAGGTACAGCTATGGGTGCTGCCTTGATGTTCTGGAGAGCATTGAGTGACGATGCAACTGTAAATACTCGTGCTGATACATTGTATCTCGGGCCACAGTATAATTACACGTTAGACGATATTACAGCATTTACAGAATCACACGGTGCTGTGATTACTGATGCGACTCATTCAGACATTGTAGAATTGCTTGAAGCTAAGACTATTGTTTCAATGTTCCAAGGTCGTAGTGAAAACGGCCCTAGAGCACTAGGTAATCGTAGTATCTTATTTGATCCGAGATTTAAAGACGGTAAGGAATTTGTCAACGGTGTTAAGAATCGTGAATATTTCCGACCATTTGCAGGCTCAATTTTACAAGAACATGTACATGAATGGTTTGATCTACGCGGTATGGACGATAGCCCTGTTATGATGTATGCTGTGAATTGCCAACCCGGTATCGCTGAAAAGATCCCAAGTATTATCCACGTCGATGGTACTTGTCGTATACAGACAGTTACCCAAGAGCAAAACAAGCATTACTATGATTTGATCAAAACCTTCTATGATAAGACTGGTTGCCCTATTATCTTTAATACCAGCTTTAACTTAGGCGGCGATCCGCTAGTAGAAACCTTGTTTGATGCTATGGAGACATTAGCACAAAGCGAAATTGAATATCTATATCTACCAGAATACGGTAAATTAGTCAAAATAGCTAACAAATAAAGAAGCCCGAAAGGGCTTTTTTGTTAACTTGTCTGCTGTTTAAAATTCAGCTAAATACTTAATATGAACAATGAACGTAGATTTGCTGGATAAAATATGACGACAAGTTTAACACCTTACCTTTCACCAGGCCCGCAACATACTGTAGCGTTATCACCCGGAACTAACTTTTCCTATATGGGAAATCGTGTCGCGGTAGGCACAAACACCGAAATTGATCGATGGTATGTAGGGTCTTTCTCCAGCGCCAGCTATTTTATCACAGTTGAATTTGATTCAAATCGAAAAGAAACGATGCAAGTGTTAGTTATTGGGCGAGCAGAAGCCGCTAACTTATCGATATTCGGGCGAGTTTCATTACCAAAATTAATTAATTTATCTGCTACGGTCAACGACAGTTGGGTATCAATAATTGCAAATCCAATTTCTGATGTGTACAAAGGTGCAAAAATAAGTTTCACCGCTACTTACGGTCAGGCTATGAGTCAACCGATAGCACCGACAGCAGTTGCAACAGTGGTTCCCGGGTCAGGTTGTACACTTGATATTTCTGTTGCAAGTAATTTGTATACGATAACTGGGGTTAATCAAGGCGGTACTGGTTATACTTCTGGTAATTATCTTAAAGTATTAGGTACATATTTAGGAGGAACAACTCCTGCAAACGATGTATATGTTATAGTAAACACAGTAACTAGTGGGGCCGTAACTTCAGTACAATATGTTACAGGAACCGGCACTGGTACCGGAACGTTTACTAACCTACCAACTGCTGACGGTTCAACTGGTCCTAGTATTTCTGCAAATACAACAGTTACATTAACAACTACCCAAACATTAGAAAATAAAACATTATTAAATCCGATTGTTTCTGACAGAATTTATTTTAAAACAACTAGCGGTTCGGGAACTGTATCACTTCTTACTACATTAACTAATACCGATAAAACATTAACCCTTCCAAATACAACCGGAACCTTAGTAACAACCGGAGACACTAATACTGTAACTAATGCAATGCTTGCAGGCAGTATTGCTAATTCTAAACTAGCAAACAGCAAAATCACCATCAATGGCACAATAATTAATCTAGGTGACGCAGTTAACTTATCAATTCAATCGCTATCATTTGGCAACTATATTACCAGCTCGGGAACTTATGACGGCACTAATGCATTAACTATTGCAGTTAATGCAACACCTTCTAATTTACCGTCAACAGTAATGGCTCGTGATGCTAACGGAAATACTAGTACAAACATTTTAACAGCCGCCACAGCATTGACAACGACGCTTACTACTGGATCTTCTGTTACCACAGGATCTATGGTAGGTACATGGCAACTAGGAACCGGTAGTACACTCCAAGCAACTTGGGCTGATCTAGCTGAGAAATACTCCGCCGATGCAGATTACGAGCCTGGAACTGTACTAGAGTTTGGAGGCAAGAACGAAGTTACAATCGCAGAAGATAGTACTCGCAGAGTTGCCGGTGTAGTAAGCACAAACCCAGCATATGTAATGAATATCGAATGTGCAGGAGACCATGTAGTAACTATTGCTATGACTGGTCGTGTTCCTTGCAAGGTAAGAGGTAAGATACAAAAAGGTGACATGATGGTTGCAGCCGGCAACGGATACGCTAGGGCAGAATTTAATCCTATCTACGGAAGCGTTATTGGCAAATCCTTAGAAGATTTTGATGGCATTGAAGGCATTATCGAAGTCGTAGTTGGAAAATTATAAGCTAAAATGCAAGATAAATATACAAAAAGAGCAAACCAATGACAGTTATATATTCACCATTAGAATCATCCTATGGATTTATTAGTCCAGGATTTACTGTTGATACAACTGGAAACATTACAACACCTAATCTAACGGTTACAAATGTAGTAATGTCCGGTGACCTTGTAGCAAACGGTGCTAATTTTTCCAGCGCACTTAGCACAATTAGAATTAATAGTGTAGTTAAACTGTCAGCAACTGCGCTAGGATCTACAGTAGTAACTAGTAGCTTAACAAGTGTAGGTACACTAAACGGATTAACGGTCAACGGCCAGTTAACAGTAAGCAACAGTGTAATTCAACTAACTAGTATTACAGTTGGCACAATAGATAATGTAAATATCGGCTCTACTACGCCGGGTACTGGCCAATTTACTAGCTTAACTGTCGCGGCAACTCCGACAACAGCTACGGCAGTAGCAAACAAATTATATGTTGATCGAAGATCGGCAGCTTTAGCAATAGCACTTGGATCATAACGGGGAATTAAATGGCAAAACAAAAGATATCGAATTACGTTTTTTTACCAGGGGTAGGTAGTACTACTAACCTGTATCCAAATGCC
>Ga0114962_10000622_pt1 | contig 31220 bp, 31 predicted proteins | sample C_130820_MF_Meta_FD_87017 | JGI IMG/M metagenome (GOLD analysis project Ga0114962, IMG submission 87017) | Freshwater microbial communities from Lake Croche, Canada to study carbon cycling - C_130820_MF_MetaG | ecosystem: Environmental > Aquatic > Freshwater > Lake | place: Lake Croche, Canada...
AGTGTCTTTGACCCCAACGTCGCAAAGCGTGTTGCTCAGGCAGTAGAGCGCGTAGCAACGTTGGGTTGATGAAGCTTTCGGCTCCTAGACGCCGAAATGGCTTGACAAGTCATTAGTTGAAACTTAAACTACCTATAGTTGAAAGTTCTACTACTAAGGAGGATTGCATGAGCGATTTAACAGCATATGCAGGTACTTGGGCCATTGACCCAACACACTCACGTTTGGGCTTCGAAACCCGCCACGCGGTCATCACCAAGGTTCGTGGACACTTCGGTGACTTCGAAGGCAGCATCACAATCGATTCAGCAAATCTGGCTGCATCAAATGCGACGGTTACCGCCAAACTTGCTTCAATTAACACTGGCAACGAACAGCGCGACGGTCACTTGCAGAGCGAAGATTTCTTCGACGTTGCTAACAATCAAGACCTCACCTTCGTTGCAACTGGCATCAAGGCTGCTGGCGACGCATTTGTAGTCACTGGTGACCTGACCATTAAGGGTGTCACTAATTCAATCGACCTAGATGTCGAGCTAACCGGCACAGCAACCGATCCATTCGGTAATGCACGTGCAGGCTTTGAAGGTAGCGGCGAATTGAGCCGCAAGGACTTCGGTCTGACTTGGAACGTGGCTCTGGAAACAGGCGGCTTCCTTGTGAGCGACAACATCAAGCTTCAGCTAGACATTTCTGCAATCAAGCAGGCCTAACTCTTCGACTGCAAGTGGTCGGCATTCCTTTGGGGTGTCGACCACTCGTCGTTAAGTGGCGATCAACCCAATGATCCACAGGACGCAGATGCCCACACCACAGGCAACCTGAATTAGTGCTGACTTACTAAAGGCACGCAAGGTTGCCCACATCGCGTCGAAGGACTTGTGGATGTCATTGGTAGCGAGCAAATGCGACAGTAAGACACCCGCACTGAAGCCAATCAAAACACCAGCGACTGGAATTGCAAAGAATCCAATGACAGCAAATATTGCAGCAAGCCACAGAGTTCCACGTGGCGCATCTAAATGACCTGCTGACTTAGTGGGTATCCGAACTGTAGCGACCAGCGCACCAAACATAAGTAATGTCATGAGGGCAAAGAGCGACCAGCGAATCAGTCCGCCGCCATCGAGAAGTGCCCATGCCAATCCAGCGAGCCAAACCAGAATGATGCCGGGGGCAATAGGAATCAGAATGCCCAGTAACCCGATAGCCATAGCTAAGCCAATAAGTAATTCACCAAGACCGCTCATGGACTTACCCGTCTACTTCCGTTGCGGCCCGTGCTAGTCGATCAGCGATTGCTCGCTCAATGCCAGAGCCGGTTGGAGTGACCACGTAGATAACTTCAAGGTTGAGTTGATCTGCTTTATGCATTGCCGAGTACAACTGGGCTGCGAACTGGCGAGCGGTATCGGCTGAGCACAGACGAGTCAGCCCCGTTGGGGTGGGCACGCTAGACAACGCAATCAGGCCAGCTGATACCTGATGACCAGTTTGGGCATGTGCCTCCAGCTCCTCGGCACTTACCAAAGCTACCCGGGCCGCTGGTGCATAGTGTGAAGCTAATGCACCTGACACTCGCGGTGCGCTGTCTGTGACACTAGTCACCTGAACACCGGTAATTCGTTCAACATCAGATTGTGTGATCGCGCCAGGACGCAGAATCACTGGTTGTTCTCCTGTGGCAAGCACGATAGTTGATTCGAGTCCAACCTCACATGGGCCGCCATCAAGGATGGCATCCCCATGAGCACCTAAGTAATCACCGAGTTCAGCAGCCACGTGTGCTGCAGTGGTCGGCGAGACATGACCAAAGGCATTTGCACTGGGCGCTACCAAACCAAGTATGTTGTGCTCGCGGAGCTTATTGAGCAACTCAAGTGTTAGTGGATGAGCAGGCACGCGAACTGCAACTGTGTCCTGGCCGCCTGTGATTGCATCCGTGGCTAACTGTGTGCGTGGACCCACCACAGTTAGCGGACCGGGCCATGCCGCATTGATTAACACAACAGCCCACTCGGGCAACTGAGTAATCCAGTCGCCAACGCACGACACTCCCGCCACGTGCACAATTAATGGATGATTGTGGGGGCGACCTTTTGCCTCAAAAACCCGAGCAACAGCAGCCGAGTCGCCAGCATTCGCAGCAAGACCGTAGACAGTCTCAGTAGGAATTGCACACAGATGTCCCGCAGCGAGTCGAGAAACCGCAGCATCTACATCCTGCAAGACATCAATTGAAGCCATGAAGGCTTAGCCCCACCAGAAGGCAGTCGCGATCGCTCCATACAGCACAAGCAAGGTTGCACCCTCAAACCAAGTGGAGTCGCCATCGATCACTACAAGTACTGCAACAATCGCGGCCATGAACAGGACAGCAAGCAGCAGAGGACTCAGTACCAAGGTGAATGAACCAGCACCGACAAGTCCTGCGCATAGTGCCACAACTGGTGCAACGGTCATTGCCACTTGGACTGGTGATTGCAGGATCACCTGAAGCGCGTAGTCACTCTTGTTCTTGGCGGCGAGTTGAATGCCAACAACATTCTCAACGGCATTGCCCGCAATGGCAACGATAATCAAGCCAGCAAATGCTTCTGAGATGTGCAGTACATCGATAGCCGGCGTCAGTGCAGCGACAAACCAATCTGAGACCAGGGCCGCGCCGAGACCAGCGAGTGCAAGGATGCAAATCGCGACCTGGAGTGGCCACTGACCATGGTGCTCTTCTTCACTCTTTGCCTCGAGTGCCTCTGGGGTACCAGTGACGGGACTTTCATGAGTCTTGTTGCGCAGAGTGTCTGGCAAAGATGCGGCAAATAGGAGTAGCAAGAGGACGGAGACCACAACGGTTACCGCTCGCTCATGCTCTGCGGCAGGAGAATGTAGCGCTGAGGTCAGCGTGGGGACAGCTAACGCGAACACACTTAGCGTCAGAAGTAGGGCCAACTGGCGACTAGCCTGTGCGTTGAAATGTTGGCGACCATGTTTGAGCCCACCGACGACAAAGGCTAAGCCCATTACAAGTAGAACGTTGGCCAGGATCGAGCCAACCAAGGTTGCCTTTACAACTTCGTAGAGCCCTGCCTTCAGGCTGAACATGATGACAAAAAACTCAGGCAAGTTTCCAAGGAAGGACTGCAGGACACCTGTTCCACCAGCCCCAAGACGGTCGCCCAATGCTTCTACACTGCGCCCAACAAGGCTTGCCAGTGTTGCGAGCCCAGCACCTGCGGTGACAAATGCAATTACGGGGTTGCCGCCTGAATTATGGAAGATGCCAGCTGTGACCGTGACTGCCAATGTGATGGCAAACAGTCGTAGATCCGAATGGCTGAATGTTCCAGCAGGCTTAGGTGTTTTCGCACTGGTCAGTGGCTTTTTGGGGTTCGCTCGTCTACGGGACATGCGTACAGCCTACCGAGGGCACAGACGTTAGCGAAGTAGGTCAGGCACTAATGAGTGGCTCGAGTGCATCAACGAGTTGCTGGCGAAGAGCAACGGCACGTTGACTGAAGTTGAGTTGGTATTTGGCAAACTCTGCTCGACCTTCAGCGGTTTCCACACGAATCGGTTCGACACCTAAATCTGCAAGATCGTATGGAGCAACTTGCATGTCCACAGTCCTAATTTCACGAGCAAACTCAAAGGTCGCGCGCACAAGACTTGACCCAACAATGGGCGCTAGCTTTTGCGCGTATTTATAGAGGTCCATGTTTGCATGCAAGCACCCTGGTTGGTCATTCTTACTCTGATCAGCTCGAGTCAACTGAATCGGATTGAGTGGTCGCGCAACTGGCGTGAAGAAACGGAAGGCATCAAAGTGCGTGCACTTTAGTCCGACCTCATCAATGGTTGCCTGAATTTCATCCTGTGTGAGGCGCAACTTCCATGAACTATGTCGCACTTCTTCTGGGCCGAGAACCATGGCCCACTCGTGCAGACCGAAGCAGCCCGTTCGAGCGGGACGCTGCGCAGTGATTTTGAGAAACTCGCACGTCTGGGCCACGCGTTCAATCCGCTGTTCAAGCCAGGAGTTGCGCATCCTGATGTGTCCATCAGCGAATTCGTAGGCAGACTTGGGAAAGAGTTCCATGTCTTCGGCTTCAGCCGTCAGAGCGATAGCGAAACCTGGATGCCACGTCATGAGCTTGTTTGGGCTGACGGGGTAGTACTCAAAAAGAAAGTCATCAACTGGGTGCGTTTGACCGAGTGATCTGCGCGCCAGACGTGGGCTAATCCATGGTTGAACAATCTGGCGGTGCTGGGATTGCTGTGCGAGCCAGTCATGGCGCATCAACACCGTGTTGCACACCGCATTTGTCATAGTGCAATTGTCGGGCATGACCTGCAAGATTAGGTAATCTGTCGCCTTCACAGGCACGATAGTGCAGTGGAGATTGAGCCAACTGACCCCCAGTCACCTGATGAACAGGCAGTAGTTGCGCGGGCAATTGATGAGTCCGTTGTAGAGACCAGCGAAGTGAGCCGAGCTACTCTGGCGAGCCATAACAGCCAAGCAAAATTGCGCGCCTTGCTCGATGGTGTAGAACTTGCGCCCAGTCAGACTTCAGATGACATTGCTCCAAAAGTTAATCGCGATAGTGAACTCTTGCGCGATGTCCCCCCGCATCATGGATAGCGCTACGTCTCAATCCCGCTGATTGAGTTGGGTGAGCGTCGCACTCGTTGGCAGATTTATGAATTGAGCAAGACGGCTACAAGTTGAGAGTTGTTCATTCGGGCGGCAATGTTTCGAGCCTGACTGGGTGACACTGCAACTATTAGGGCGGAAGCGGGCGAGGTTACAGCTAGTCCATTTGACGAGGTTGTACTTCCGCCGGCACCGTTTTGTGCCACGACAATGACATCGTGTGCAATCAATGTAGCGCCAGGCTGAGTGGTGGTAGAAGTGGAATAAAGATCAATGTGGCTGCCTGCTTGCAAGGTGCTGGCATTTGAAATTTGAGAAGCAGAGATTTCAACGGCAACTGTGCCGGACGAAAGACCTCCCAGTAATTGGTTACCCACTACGTCACTTGAACTCAGCGGTTGACCTGAAGAGATTGCATGTGAAGTGGTTCGCCCCATTGCTTGATGCATCGAAGTGAATAGCCCATGCCATGGTGCATGGGTAGAGATGGTTGACGCGGCCAGATCGCCCGAGACTAAATGAGTTCCAGGACTTATGTCATGGGTAGCAACCACGATGACCTGATTTTCAGGGTGTTGACCCGTCAGGGCACTAGTGATTATCAGCAAGGCTAACCCAGCGCAGATAGCCGATATGGCTCGACGGAACTTGATGACATAGGCAAATAGGGATGTTTTCATGATGGCTCACCATAAATAGAAAATGCATTTAGGCATCGGCAATTGTCCACAGGTACGATAGGTGCAGAAAGGACGCTATGCCTACTTATCAATACCAATGTGGATCCTGCGAAGAGCAGCTTGAGGTTGTGCAATCGTTCAGTGACGATGCACTCACCGAATGCCCAGCGTGCGGTCAGTCGACTTTGCGTAAGGTCTATGGATCAGTGGGAGTCGTCTTTAAGGGTTCCGGCTTCTATCGGACCGATTCACGTTCGGCCTCGTCGGCAGCAACACCGGCAGCTCCTGCGCCAGCCAAGACCGAGAGCACAACTCCGGCGGCAGCGCCTGCGCCTGCGGCAAGTTCAACACCGAGCACTCCAGCGTCCTAACCCATGCCATCCCGCATACTGATCGCACTGGCTGCAATCGGCGCAGTTGTTGGTTCGAGTGCGCGATACGGTGTCTCACTTCTCATGCCGACCAATGATTCGGCACACATTCCGTACGCTACTTTGAGTGTCAACATCTTTGGCTCACTTGTTATTGGCGTGTGCGCAACCATTGCTGGCGTCATGGCATCTGAAATGCGTCGCACGTTTCTGGTCACAGGCGTGCTCGGAGGCTTCACAACTTTCTCGGCATTTGCAGTTGAGACCGTGCAGATGGCATCGCATCCATTGCAGTCTGTTGTCTACGTGTTAGCGACAGTTCTTGGTGGAATTGCAGCAACACATATCGGCACAAAATTGGTGCGATCATCATGATTGCTGTCGCCTTTGTTGCGGCCGCTGCGCTTGGTGGAGTCCTGCGCCTCCTCGCTGAAAATGGTTGGCCGCCGGTAGGGTCATCTGCATTTCCTCGAGCTACGATGATTGTGAATTGTGTTGGCTCATTAATACTCGGTCTCGTGATTCATGCACCACATGATGTTCGACTAGTGGCAGGAACTGCACTGTGTGGGGCCTTCACAACTTTGAGTGGTATGAGTCTGCAGCTACATCGACGCGTAGTTGCTGGTGGCGTTGTACCTGCTGCTGTCTATCTAGTTTCCACGCTTAGTGCTGGTTTGCTCTGCGCATTTATCGGTCTCGAGATTAGCCAGCGCATTTTTTAATTATTCGGTTGCAGTAATCAATCGAGTCGGCGTAACAATCATGTCGAATGGAGCATCATGCAATTCATGCGGAACAGAATCGACAACTTCATGATCGTAAGCAATCACAATTCTCAGAGGACCACCATCAATGTGGCGGGGCATGTTTTCAAGGAAACGGTCGAAGTAACCTGCGCCACGACCTAGACGGGTGCCGTCTACACCAACCTGCAGCGCAGGGATGAACATCACTTTGGCTTGCTTGATATCTATTTCAGCAGATGGAGGTTCAAAGATTCCGTAAGAGTTACGGGTTAATTCCTGGCCATCCCAGCCCCACTCGAGTTGACCCTGTGGGCGCATGATGGGAAGAGCGATCTTGCAATCCAGCTCTGCGAGCACGCGGCGCAGTTCGCTAGTTGGAGGTTCGCCTGTCATTGATACGTAGGTTGTGACGAGTGCACCACCACACAGACTGGACCAATCATGCGAGGCAAAACCCATCGCAGCATCTCGCACTTCTTGAGCACTCAATTCCCGACGATGGCGAATGGCTTCGGTGCGAGCGGATTCTTTAGATGCGGTGGTCACCCCGATAGCCTATGCAATATTCCTGAGTTTCACCCATTCAACCGTTTCAAGCGCCGTGTTGTAGGCAGGTTGTCGTGCAGTGGCGCCGCACGGATACCGTAAAGTCGGACTATGGCGCAGATTCCAAACATACGCAAAGCAGTTATTCCAGTTGCCGGCTTAGGCACCAGATTTTTGCCTATGACAAAGGCCACTGCTAAGGAAATGCTTCCGGTGGTTGACCGCCCCGCGATCCAATATGTGGCTGAAGAGGCAGTAGCAGCGGGAATTCAGGATGTGCTTTTTGTGACTGGGCGTGGCAAGGCTGCCCTTGAAGACCACTTTGATCGGGTTCCGGCCCTAGAGAGCAGTCTGGCTGAAAAGGGTGCGCATGATGCGGTCAAGGAAATCGTCGATCTAGCAATGCTGGCCAACATGCACTACGTGCGCCAAGGTAGTCCGCGAGGGCTTGGTCATGCGGTGAATGTTGGCCGATCTTTTGTTGGAAATGAAGCATTTGCTGTAATGCTCGGTGACGACCTTATTGATGCACGCACGCCTGTGCTGCCTGCCATGTTTGATGTTCAGGCGCAGTTTGGTGGATCTGTCTTGTGTCTTATGGAAGTTGATCCAACCCAAACACACATGTATGGCTGTGCTGCAGTCGTCGAAACTGATGTGCCAGGTGTAGTCCGCGTTACTGGCCTGGTCGAGAAGCCGGCTCCAGGTACAGCGCCAAGTAACTACGCCGTCATCGGTCGCTACGTAATCGCACCACAAGTTTTTGACATTCTGGACAAGCAGCAGCCAGGGCGCGGTGATGAAATCCAACTCACCGATGCCTTAGCAACGCTCATTGATGTGCCTACCGAAAATGGTGGTGGAGTACACGCTGTGATTTTCACCGGCAAGCGCTACGACACGGGTGACAAGCTGTCCTACCTCAAGAGTGTCGTGTCGATAGCCCTCGACCGAGATGACCTAGGCTCGGATTTGCGTGAGTGGCTCACGACTTATCTGGCTAGCGAGGGTTAATGCGTAGCGTCTCTGAACATCTTGATGCTGTACTTTCTGGCATCAAAGCGCTCGAGCCGCTTGAGGTTGATGTTCTGGGATCGGTTGGTTGCGTCCTTGCTCAAGATGTCTCGATAAGCGATGAAGATGGAGAACATATTCTCTTAGGTCGTGGCACAACCATTGCGCCGAGACACATCGCCCTGATTGCAGCTGCTGGACTTGGTCGTGTTTCAGTTCATCCACGACCACGGGTCGTTGTTGTGACTGTCGGTAGCGATCTATCAAACCCCGGTACATCTGCCGAACTCCGACCGGACATCAACGGCGTTGCACTTACCAGCGCTGCGACTGCCGCCGGTGCGATGACCTTCAGAGCTGGTCCGCTTGCCAGTGATGAAGAACTAGTGCGTAGGTCTATTGAAGACCAACTTGTGCGCGCTGACCTGATTCTTCTGGCTTGTGGCATGAATGCTGATGACTACGACCTCGTTGTGCAGGTTCTGCGGTCGCTCGGCAAGGTTGAGTTCACTCGAGTTGCAATGCAGCCAGGCGGAGCGCAGGGTTTTGGCCTCGTTGGACCAGATTCAACTCCAGTTCTTGTGGTCCCCGGTAGCCCAGTAGGGGCATTGCTGTCATTCGACATATTTGTACGCCCTTTGATTCGGCGGTTGATGGGACATACCAAGCTGCATTACCGCACAGTTGATGCTCGCCTAGAAGAAGCCATTACGGGCTCAAGTGAAAATACTGACTACATCCGTGCAGCAATTACGCGCCATGTTGGTGTTCCGATGGTCCGTTCGATTGAGCATGATGAAAACCATCCGCTAGCCGGTCTGGGAACCGCCGATGCGCTCATAGTGTTGAATCAGGGCACGCCAAGCATCGCTGCTGGGCAGATTGTCACAGTCATTCAACTCGACAATCAGGTTGACGAGTGAACAAAGTGTGGCCCGTCACACTTAGCCATGGCGAGGTAAGGCTGCGGCCGATAAGACCCAGAGATGCTAAACGTTGGCAGGAATTACGTAAGGCCAATCAAGATTGGATGCAGGAGTGGGAAGCTACGGCGCCGCTACCGGCAGCTGATCCAGCACCAACATTTCGACAGTTGATTCGCAAGTTACTGCGAGATGCTAAACAAGGGCGGTGCATGCCATTCATCGTTGAATACCGCGGTGATTACTGCGGGCAGCTAACTGTTAGCGACATTACCTACGGCTCAGCACGGGGCTGCCACTTTGGCTACTGGATTTCTCAAGAATATTCAGGACGAGGCATCATGACGACCGCAGCTGCCCTTGTGACCGAGCATCTTTTCACGACCGCGCATCTGCATAGAGTGGAGATTGCTGTACGCCCAGAGAATGAACCGAGCAACCGATTGGTTCACCGTCTGGGATTCCGATTTGAAGGAGTTCGTTCGTCATTCCTGCACATCAATGGCGCTTGGCGCGACCACAACATCTATGCGATGACCGCTGAAGAGCACACGGTAAATTTGCTCTCCAAACTAAAGCCCTAGTGCGACACGAACAACAGCAAGTAGTTGCTTCCAACAAATCATTCATAAATGCCCGTACCGTAAGGAAGCATGACGGGTCTGCTCTATCTCATGGTTATCGTGATGTGGGCTGTTGTACTCGTACCAATCTGGCTCAAGAGCCATGAGCGTTCTCGGATAGAGCAAACGCTGCGTGAAGTTGGCGAGTTGCCGGCTAAGTGGCATTGGGCCAAGCGTCAACCACGTGATGCTCGCACGCAGGCATTTATCCGTCGGCGCCGCACTTTGATGACCTTACTTTCAGTTCTAATCGGCACGATTTTGATGGGCGCATCTGGGGTCATTTCTCCAGTGCTGATCGTCATACCAACTGGGTTACTTGGAGCATTCCTATACGCAGCACTGCAGGTAAACCGCGCTCCTAAGCGAGTTGCGGCCAGTCGTACACCGGCTACTACTGCGCCTGTGCAGCAGCCATTAGTAGCGCGTGAGACTGCAACTCCAGTGACTGCACCCGCTGAATCGCGCCGCTGGCAGCCAGTTGAATCGCCAATGCCGTCCTATGTGCGTGCTGCCAAAGCAACTGCCTACCCTCGCAACCTCGATGCACAGAAGCCATACACATCTGCGGAAATGCTGGAGCAAGCAGCTGCTTTACGTGAGGAACGTGCAAAACGTCTGAGGGCTGCACAGTTGCGTATCGAAGAGGCTCGGGCAGTGTCCATGGAAAAGGCCCGCAAGGCAGCTCTTGGCGCAGTTGAACGCAAGGAGCCACTTGCCAAACCAAGTGCCGAAGACCAACCACGCGCTGTTAACGAATAGTCGATCACTCACTGCGTGTGAGTTTTCGCATTCCATGAAGATTCCAATAATTGTGGCTGGCTTTTGCCTGTAGTTTGGAATTAGTGAGGTGCAATGTGAAAACAATTTTGAATGTGGCTGGCATGACGTGTGGGCACTGTGAGAAGGCTGTGACAACCGAACTTCTCATGCTGGATGGGGTGTCTACTGTCACGATTGACCTCGCAAGCAGTACGGCACTTGTTGAATCTGAAGTGTCATTGAATCCCTCGGAAGTAGTCACGGCTATTGATGAAGCAGGATACGAACTGATATCAATCGGTTAGGTCGCCATGAGTAATAGAGCAGTCGAGTTAAGTGTTGGTGGGATGACCTGCGCTTCGTGTTCTCGGCGGGTAGAGAAGGCACTGACTAAGGCTTCGGGCCAGAATGTGACGGTCAACTATGCAACTGGTGAGGCTCACCTAGAAGTACCTAGCAACGTGGCAGATGCCGCGTTAGTGACGGCCGTTGAAAGTGTCGGCTACAGCGCATCACTCGTAGGTAAAGCAGTAGAGCAGTATGGACTCAAAGAGTTCCGGATACGCCTGATCTTTGCAGCACTCTTGGCAGTACCCACGATGGCTATCTCTATGGTTCCTGCTTTGCAGTTCCGTGGCTGGCAATGGGCTGTTGCTGCTTTAGCAACACCGGTGGCATCTTGGGCGGCTTACCCATTCCATCGCGCTGCACTACTCAACCTTCGCCATCGTGCCGTAACTATGGATACCCTCGTGAGTCTCGGAGTGACGGTGGCCTATGTGCAGTCACTGTGGGCCCTGCTCTTCACTTCTGCTGGTGACATTGGCATGACTATGCACATGGCGGTATTTACCGTTTCGCGAACTATGGGAGAGCCTGCTCTGTATTTTGAGGTTGCGGCAAGCATTCCAACTCTTGTGCTCTTGGGTAAGTATCTGGAGTATCGTGCACGCCATCAGTCACTGGCCGCGATTGAAGGTCTAGCGAAACTGAATCCGCAGTTTGCTCTGGTTGTACGAGGTGGTCAGCACATTCAGACTCCGATTGCTGACGTGGTGGTTGGCGACGAAGTCTATGTGCAGGCAGGTGCGCAGATTCCGGTTGATGGAATTGTGGTGGGCGGATTGGGTCATGTCGATAAGTCATTGGTCACAGGCGAATCTCTTCCAGAACGCGTGACAGTAGGCGATGCAGTCATCGGAGCCACCGTCCTCATTGACAGCGCCCTTACTGTGCGAGCGACTGCTATTGGTTCTGGAAGCGTCTTGTCCGGCATCTCGCGCATGGTGCACCAAGCGCAAGCCGACAAGTCGCAGCTCACTCAATTAGTCGATCGCGTATCCGCCATCTTTGTGCCAGTCGTTGCACTGCTTGCTGCAGCAACCGCACTTGGCTGGTACTGGGTAGATCAAGATGTGACGCGAAGTCTGACTACTGGCATTGCAGTCTTAGTGATTGCTTGCCCTTGTGCGCTTGGCCTAGCCACTCCCACTGCACTGCTCGTTGGCACGGGTCGTGGTGCGCAGTTAGGCATTCTGATCCGAGGTGCACAGGCTGTGGAATCAAGCTCGTCTTTAACCACAATCTTTTTGGATAAGACCGGCACACTTACGCAGGGTCTTATGAGTGTCACGGATGTCACGACAACGATTTCTGATGTAGAGCTGTGGACGGCAATTGAGGCACTTGAGGCAACGTCGGTGCATCCCATTGCAACAAGTTTGCGTGCGTATGCGCAGAAACTCGGCATTCAAACCGAGGCAGCCACGGACGTCCAAACCATAAGCGGTCGGGGAGTGCGTGGCTTTGTGGATGGTATTGACTTTGAAGTCACGTCGGCTCATGACATTAAGTACGCAGATTCCAAGTTGGCGCAGGTCGCTCGCACTTACGTGAGCAGAGGTGACACGGTAGTAGTGATTTACCGACAGACCAATGCAGTTGGTGTCGTGGCATTAGCCGATAGTGTGGCAGCGACTAGTCGCCAGGCAATCAAGGACCTGCGAGCGCTGCACATCGAACCCGTAGTCATTTCTGGAGATCATGCGCAGGCCGTACAAAGGGTATGTGCGCAGTTAGGCATTACCAACTTCCATGCAAGTGTCACGCCGGATGAAAAACTCAATTTTGTGACGCGAGCTGTAGCGGGAGGTGAGGTTGTAGCCATGGTTGGCGACGGCATCAATGATGCTGCGGCACTTGCCAAAGCTCACTTGAGTGTCGCTATGGGTTCAGGCACTGACATTGCAGCAAGTGCTGCCGATGTAGTGCTCCTTCGGTCAACCATGGGTGCAGCGGTCGATGCTATTCGGTTGTCGCAAGCCACGATGCGCACCATCAAACTCAACTTGTTTTGGGCATTTGCCTACAACGCTGCAGCGATACCGCTTGCAATGGCTGGCTATCTTGGGCCGGTCATTGCTGCAGGTGCGATGTCAGTCTCAAGCGTTTTTGTAGTGACGAACAGTTTGCGTCTGCGTCGCTTCACATCGACGAGTGACTAGATCCAAGACTTAAGCCACATCTTGCTGTGCCACTGCTCGTATGGCAATGTTTGACCGACGGCCAATGGGTAGAAGTACCACGTAAGCAGCGCAACCGCGGTTACTGCAATCACAATGGGCCAGTAGGTCAAGAACCACCGCTCAGTTGCAGTGACTACCACCGGGTAGCCCTTGAAGTCTTGGGGAGCTTGGCCTGTGACTGATGACTCCGACCGCCGTTGGACTGCAGCGGTTATGTAGTACAACGCAATTGCACATGCCATTACGGTGTACGGGATGAAGGCAACTGAATAGAAGCTGAAAGTTGTGCGCTTAGGGAAGAACAGCCAAGGAATCCAGCCTGCGGCAAATGCCACTAGAACTGGCAGCGCTGCACTATTGCGGCGTCGCACAGCAAGGTAACCAAGGAAAGCAAGCGCGGCAACTCCACCCCACCAGATCAGCGGATTGCCCAAAGGTACAACTTCTTGAGAACAGGTCGGTGCTCCACACGTTGCATCTGACCCGTAGTAGAAACTCGTTGGACGAATCATGAGCGGCCAAGTCCACGGGTTTGCCTTGTAGTTGTGAGCCGTTGTCAGGTGAGTGTGGAAGCTGAGCATTTCCGCGTGGTAATGCCAAAGGCTACGAAGCGCGGTGAAAGCCTTTCCGCCATTTGTTGCACTCCACTGTCTGTCCCACGCATCGGTCGAGCGGAACCAGCCGACCCAAGACGCTATGTATGTAGAAACGATGACAACAGGTAAAAGTAGTGCTGGAGCAACGTCCCTTTTCAGCCAAAAGATGGCTTCGCGCTCTGGCTCGTACTGCTTACGCAGGCTGTAGTCCCAAAAGAGCATGAGTGCCCCGAAGGCGACTGCAAAGTAAAGGCCACTCCATTTGGTTGCACAGGCCAGACCAAGGGTGAAGGCCATAGCCCAACGCCACCAGCGCACTTTGTAAGTGATGCCATCACGCATGCGATCGCGAACGAAGTCACGATCAAGGATGAGACAGCCGAACGCCGCTAAGGCAAAAAACGAAAGCGGTGTATCCAGCAGAGCAGTACGACTCATGGTGATGTGCAGGCCATCGAGTGCCAGTAGGAGGCCAGCAGTTGTGCCAATCAGTTCAGAATTTGTGAGGCGCCGAGTAATCCGCACCGTCATGATGACGCTCAAGATTCCCAGAATGGCCATTGGGAAGCGCCAACCAAATGGTGTTGCACCAAAGATTTGTTGACCGTACCCAATAATTAATTTTCCTAGTGGTGGATGCACGATGTAAGACGGCTGTCCGTTGAAGATTCCTAAGTAGTTGTGACCGCCAGATGCCAGCAACGTCGCGTCAGCACCTTGGACCGCGCCTTGCTCGTAACCGAAGTTCACGAGTGATAGGCCGTCCTTGACGTAGTAGGTCTCGTCAAACATGATCGCGCGTGGCGTCCCCAAGCCTGGGATGCGTAGGAGAGCTGCGACCAAACCAGCAACCAAGGCGCCAATCCAACTGATCCACCCGGTGGCAGGGTTTTCCCGAATGTCGTCACCGTACGCGAGCGTGGCGCCTTCGCTTTCTGAAGTCGCTGGCTTCTTGAAACGGAGATTAAATGCTGGAGCCACATAACCAAACTACCGTGGATGCCCAGTCTTACGAGATGATGGTGGCATGTCTGGTCGTTTGTTTCTCGCCGCAACTCCAATTGGCAACGTAGCTGATGCTTCACGCAGACTCTGTGAAGTACTTGAAGCAGCCGATGTAATTGCTGCCGAAGATTCGCGGCGGGCACATCGACTTATCTCAGATTTGGGGATTACAACCCATGCTCAGGTCTGGTCGTTCTACGACGCAGTTGAAGCCGCGAAGAGTCCTGAACTTATTGATCGTGTTGAAGCAGGGCAGACGGTTGTGATGATTTCGGATGCGGGAATGCCGTCAGTAAGTGATCCCGGTTACCGACTTGTGCGCGAAGCAATCGAGCGTGACGTTCCGTTTTCGATTATCCCTGGACCTTCAGCAGTATTGGCAGCTCTCGCTGTGAGTGGGCTACCTGTGGATCGGTTCACCTTTGAAGGTTTCTTACCACGCAAGGCAGGCGAGCGCGCCACTGCTCTTGAACAACTCCAGACCGAAACGCGAACCATGGTCTTCTTCGAGGCACCGCATCGCTTGGTTGAAACCTTGGCTGCAATGGAGATTGCTTTTGGTTCGGATCGCGAGATCGTGGTGTGCCGAGAACTTACCAAGACGTATGAAGAAGTTATTCGTGGAACCTGTGCTGAACTCGTGGAGTGGAGTCACCGCGAAATTCTGGGTGAAATCAGCATTGTGGTTCATGGAGCCGAGGCTATTGCTGTCACTTCAGTGGACGACTGGGTTGCCCAAGTAGCAACCCGCGTTGCAGTTGGCGTTTCTCAGCGTGACGCTATTGCTGAGGTGGCTAAAGAGCTTCACGTGCCGAAGCGTGATGTCTACGATGCAGTATTGGCAAGCCGTAAAGAGCACTGAATTCTTGTGGCGCCGTTACGGCTCTAGAATTGCAGAATGACTGAATCCGCGAGCAAGGCGTTTTACCTGACTACGCCTATCTATTACGTCAACGATGCCCCGCACATCGGGCATGCATACACGACGGTTGCTGGCGATGTTATGACACGTTGGCATCGAATGGCTGGCGAAGATGTCTGGTTCTTGACTGGCACTGATGAGCATGGCCAGAAGGTCTTGCGCACTGCTGAGGCTAATGGAGTCGCTCCGCAGGTATGGGCTGATCGTCTCGTTGAGGAAGCTTGGCTTCCAGTCTTGGATGTCATTGATGCCAAGAATGATGATTTTATTCGCACAACTCAGCCACGCCACATTGAGCGCGTACAAAAGTTTCTATCTGGTTTGAAAGATGCCGGACACATTTTTGAAGGATCTTACGAGGGTCCGTACTGCGTGGGTTGCGAAGAGTTCAAGCTTGCCGGTGACCTTCTGCCAGGCGAAGGTGGTGCTTTACTGTGCCCGATACATTCCAAGCCCGTTGAGCAGGTAAGTGAAACCAACTGGTTCTTCAGGTTGTCTGCTTACGCTGATCAACTGATTGCGCATTATGAGGCCAACCCAAATGCAGTGCGACCAGAGTCGGCATACAAAGAGGTCATGTCCTTCTTGCGTTCTGGCTTGCAGGACCTCTCCATTTCACGCTCCACATTTGACTGGGGCATCGAGGTTCCTTGGGATCCAAGTCAGGTCGTGTATGTCTGGTTTGATGCACTGCTCAACTACGCAACCGCAGTTGGCCTAGGTGACGAACCAGATTCTGAAGGCGGCCGTAAGTTCGCACAGACGTGGCCAGCGGATGTACATCTTGTGGGCAAAGACATTCTGCGTTTCCACGCAGTGATTTGGCCGGCAATGTTGATGGCTGCTGACTTGCCACTACCAGGGTGTGTGTTTGCGCACGGTTGGCTGCTTGTTGGTGGCGAGAAGATGAGCAAGAGCAAGCTCACTGGTATTTCGCCGAAGAGCATTGTTGACCTTGTGGGTTCCGATGCGTTCCGTTACTACTTCATGCGTGCCATCACTTTTGGCCAGGATGGTTCGTTCTCATGGGAAGACCTCGTAGCTCGCTACACATCCGAACTTGCAAATGGTCTGGGCAACTTGGCCAGCCGTGTACAGGCGATGGTCGGTAAGTATTTCGATGGCGCATTGCCGGCCGCTGGAATTTCGACAGATGCCGAACTAGCTATCCAGAAGCTGCTTGTTGAAACTGCATCCAAGGCAGACAACTCAATTCGTGCTTTTGATTTCCAGACTGGCATTGTTGCGGTCAAGGAGTTCATCGATGCGGTGAACCTCTACGTGACTGAGCAGCAGCCATGGGTTGTTGCAAAGGGCGAGGACGAAGCCAGCCAAGAGCGCCTTGCCACAATCCTGTACACAATCTGTGAATCGTTACGTGCCATCGCCGTGTTGTACTCACCAATCATCCCGAAGGCTATGCACACTCTCTGGACGGAAATTGGTGCTGTTGACTCAGGCTGTAACCAAGCGTTTGCTGGTGTTGCAACGTGGGGTCAGTTGAAGGCCGGTGTCACAATCACCAAGGGTGATTCACTTTTCCCTCGAATTGAAGAACCCGAAGCCATCTAACTTGCGTTGAGTTCGTCCTCGATGAGGTGGGCGAAAATGCGACCACCTATCTGAGTTAAGTGCACGCCATCTGGCACAAAGTAGCCCTTGTGGCCAGCGCTTATGTTGTGCCAGTTCGCGATGCGAACATTGGCGAACTCCTTTGTGACCCCGGCAATTGTGTCATTTGATCCGTTCATCCACACCCGCGGAACTTGAACATTCACAACCACTACACGACGGCGATCACGCAAGGCTTTGAGAATTGGTCTCAGATCTTCGGCTCGCACTAAGCCATTAGTGCCCATGTGAATTACGACGTCACTACCGAGCCGACCCTCCTCGCGCCGGATGCGGATGCGGTTGGCAATCTCCCAAGGTTGACGGCCGACTGCTGCGTCGATGGATGCTTCGCCAAGTACTGCCTGCAGGGCTAGGCGGCTGCCAAGAACCACAGAATCGCCAAAGATTGTTGGCACACCCGAACGGGTTGGAGTCGGAGTAGCTGTGATGAGCAATGGAGGTGCACTCGCGGAAATCGAAGGCTTCGGTGTTGCAGTTATTGAGTGCATCGGTACTGGGGTCGGATCCTCATCGACCAACGTGATGCCACCAAAGGCAGTTGAATTGCCCAAACTTGGTGTACTCGCCGTGACGACTCCTGTGAAAGAAAAGGTGAGAACTGAAGTGATAGCAACTGCGGTCAGTGCTAGTGGCATTGTTGGACGGGGAACGCCCACTGTCTTCCAGGTCGCGAAGGTACGGCTAAGTACGCCATTTCGGATGGGCATTTCGACACAGCGATATGACAACTCAGCCACCATAAGGACTGACCCGAAGCGCACAACATGTGTTACCAAGTCAGGCCAAGCCACATCAAGGCTCGGACGAAGTAGAAGAAACACTGGCCAGTGCCAAAGGTAGATGCCGTAGGAACGTTCACCAAACCAGGTCAGTATTGGTATCCGCAAAATCTTGCCGAAGCGCAGCGCCGGATGAGTGGCGAGCAAAGTGGCAATTCCTGTGGCTAGAGCCAGACCCAGGAAGCCGCCACGATAGAGCCATGGTGTGAGTTCGCCCACCTGGGTGAAGCAGTACACCATGAAGGCGATGGAGAGCCAACCAGTAAGCGACAGGATAGTGCCGCGGTCAGGGTTAAGTTTTGAACGAAATGTTTCTGGTTTCCACACCGCGGCTGCAGCGCACCCAATAAGCAGGCTCATTAGGTGAGTGTCGGTACCAAAGTAGACACGGCTGGGATCATGCGGAAGTGGGTACCCATTAGCAAGTGAAAGATGTCGCATCCAGAGTGTGCTGGCTATTGCACCTGTCACCGACACAGTGAAAATGATTTTGCGCAGGCTGAAGAATTTGGTAGTTATTCGTGCCAGTGCAAGCAGCACCAAGGGCCAGACAACGTAGAACTGTTCTTCAATGGCGAGTGACCATAGATGCTGTAGTAGTGGCGGCCGAGCAATGTTGATGAAGTAAGACTGTTCAAAGAAGAGATACGACCAGTTCAAGACGAAGGTCAGTGCCCATGGCAAGTCGCGCCGGACACCAAACGCGGCATCAGGAACCCACAGACCAGTAACCACAATGGTGAATAGCAGGACGAGAACCAAGGCTGGTAAAAGTCGCCGGATGCGTCGAATGTAAAAATCGCCGCGATCTATGTGACCGGTAGTCAGTACTTCCTTCAGTAGTAGGGAAGTAATCAGGAAGCCTGAAAGCACAAAGAACACGTCAACGCCAAGAAATCCACCATTTAACACGCCAAGGTCAGCGTGATAGATGACGACCGCGAGCACAGCAATACCTCGTAAGCCATCAAGGCTCAGAATGCGTTTGCTCACTTTATGTACTTTCACCCGAATATGAATACCGACTGCCCATAAGGGTAACCCAGAGCAGTAGCGTAGGAACGTGTTGCATGACCAAACAATTGTCCCCCTGGCTGGCCCAGTTGTAGACACGCACTGCCACATGAACATCAGCTTTGATGAGAGCCATCGACTGCCAACTGTGGAACAAGCATTGGCACTGGCTCGAGCAGTTGGTGTCACCAAAGTAATTGAGGTTGGCTGCGATGTTGAAAGCTCTAAGTGGGCAGCCGACACTGCTAACAAATTCGAGGATGTGTGGGCCACGGTGGCTTTGCATCCAAACGCCGCAGCTCATGACACCAACTTGATGGAGTCACTCGCCCAGATCGAAAAGCTGGCTCAATTGCCCCAGGTCCGAGGTTTGGGTGAGACTGGCTTGGATTATTACCGGACTGAAGAGTCGCAGGCCGCGGCTCAGCATGTGTCCTTCCGAGCACACATTGACATTGCAAAAGCCGTCGGCAAGCCCGTCATCATCCATGACCGGGACGCTCACGACGATGTGATATCGACATTGACCTCCTATGGAGCCCCAGACCAGGTGGTCTTTCACTGCTTTTCTGGTGATGCCGAGATGGCAAAGCTCTGCGCAAAGAATGGCTGGTACATGTCGTTCAGCGGTGTCATCACCTTCAAGAACGCACAGAATCTTCGCGATGCTCTCCAAGAGGTGCCAGACGAATTGCTCCTTGTAGAGACCGACGCACCCTTCCTGACCCCAGTTCCACGCCGAGGAACCCCCAACGCGAGTATCAACCTTGCCTACACAGTTAGGGCGATTTCAGCCCTGCGCGGCGTGTCAGAAGAAAAAATTTGTGACCTACTTTTCTCAAATGCTGCAAGGGTTTTTGGCACTTTGTAGGGATTTTCGAGTTGGCAATATGACAGCCATTCACGATATCGTGAACAAGTACGGAATTTACCCCTAAAGGTTTGGAGTCACATATGACGCAACGCGGTCGCCATCGTGCACCAGCTCGTCATGCCAAACCCAAAGATCCACTTCGCAAGATTCAAATCAGTTTGATTGCGCTCGGTGTCTTTGCGGCAGGCGTATCTGCCAAAGCCCAAAGTGCGCCAAGCCACTTGGCAGCCGATTCGGCTAACCCGAGGTTTGTTAACGCTCAGGCGCTCAAGGACTCAACCGCTGACAGTGTCGTGCTGCGTAATGGTGCTGTGCATACTGCGACCAAGAAGGTAACGCACCGAGTCAAGTTCCGAGTCATCATCAAGCGCGACAAGTCGCTGCCGAAGGGTAAAAAAGTAGTTCGCCGATCAGGTACTGCAGGCAAGGCTGTCGTGGTCTACCAAGTTCGGTCAGTTAATGGTGTAGAAGTTAGTCGCTCACAGGTTCGTCGCAGCATTGTCATTGCGCCCACCACCAAGGTTGTTGCGGTTGGCGTTGCTCCAAGTGCTGACCCGTCAGTTTCCGCGGTAGCCGTGCCCCCGGGTAGTGCTAAGGCCTTCGCGCAGTCCTACATCGCCGATAAGTACGGCTGGGGTAACGATCAATTTGGTTGCCTTGTTGAACTTTGGGATCGTGAAAGTCACTGGAATGCGCATGCACACAACAGTGGCAGTGGGGCTCACGGCATCCCACAGGCCATGCCGGGCAGCAAGATGTCGCAGTTTGGCGCTGACTGGTACAACAACCCACAAACTCAGATCAAGTGGGGAGCCAACTACATTGATGGTCGCTACGGCAATCCTTGTGGCGCCTTGGGCCACTCCAACTCAACTGGTTGGTACTAACTAGGTGTCAGAGACTGACTCCGTTGCTCATACCCAAGTGGAACTACTCGGCGCGGCCCACATTCGGCAACTCGCTTCAGCACTTGGTGTTGTTCCCACCAAAAAACTGGGACAAAACTTCGTCATAGATCCCAACACTGTTCGGCGCATTGCGGCTGAGGCGCACTTGCAGGCGCAGGATGTTGTGGTTGAGATTGGCCCCGGTCTTGGTTCGCTAACACTGGCTATGCTTCCTCAGGTCAAGCATGTAGTCGCAGTAGAAATTGACCGAGTTTTGGCTGTTCAACTACCAATTACAGTGACCAAGCACGCGCCAAGCCTTGCAGCGAACCTCAGTGTGATTAACGCTGATGCCATGACGGTCACGCAGTTGGGCCAGGCGCCAACCAAACTTGTCGCGAATCTTCCTTACAACATCTCCGTTCCTGTGGTTTTGCACTTTCTTGAGCAGTTCCCGTCGATCAGTGAAGTGCTGGTTATGGTTCAAGCTGAAGTAGCTGACCGTATGGCTGCTGGTCCAGGTAGCCGTACTTATGGAGTACCCAGTGTGAAGCTCGCCTGGTATGGCAGTGTGACGAAGGCCGGCAATGTTGGGCGTAACGTTTTCTGGCCGGCACCCAATGTGGATTCAGGTCTCGTGCGCATTGTGCGTCACGCTCAAAGCCCAGATGAGAGTCTGCGAGCCAAGACATTTGCGGTAATCGATTCGGCATTCGGCCAACGTCGCAAAACCATACGTTCAGCACTGGGTGCAGCCTTAGGCACTACAACTCAAGTTGAGACGGTGCTACAAGCAGCTGGGATTGACTCAGGACTCCGCGGCGAACAGCTCTCACTTGATGATTTTCTTGCCATCGCCAGGGCTGCAATCCAAGTAAGGTGACGTGTGTGAGTAGACCCATCACAGTTCGTGTACCTGCCAAAGTCAATGTTTATCTTGGCGTGGGTCCTCGCGAGTTTTCTGGCTTCCATGAACTTGCCACCGTATTTCAGTCAGTGAGTGTCTATGACGAGATCACAGTCACTGCTGCTGATGAGTTCACAATCACTGTCGCTGGTCCATACGCGCAGCACATTCCAACCGATGCTTCGAATTTGGTGTGGAAGGCAGCCCACCTGGTTGCGCAGGCGTGTGGTGCAGATCCGACAGTGAATGTGCACATTGACAAGAAAATTCCTATCGCCGCAGGCATGGCTGGCGGTAGCGCTGATGCCGCTGCAGCGCTCATTGCATGCGACGCCTACTGGAATGCAGAGCTCACTCGAGACCAACTCGATGGCATGGCGGCGACTTTAGGTTCCGATGTACCTTTCATGCTGCACGGCGGCTGTGCACTCGGCACTGGGCATGGCGATGTGCTGTCACCTGTTATGACTCGGGGTCATTTCAATTGGGTGTTTGCCACTTTCGATCAAGGGCTCTCGACTGCGCAGATTTATGACCGCATAGATGGTCTGCGCGGTCCAGACTTTGATGAGTACCCATCTGTTCCGCACGAGGTCCTCTTTGCTCTTGCTCAAGGTGATGCGGTGGCGTTAGGTCGTGCATTGCACAATGACCTTGCTATTGCTGCCGTCACTGTCCGGCCACGTTTGCAGGACGTCATCAATTTTGGTCGGGAGTTCGGCGCCCTCGGAGGATTGGTCTCTGGCAGCGGGCCAACGTGTGCATTCTTAGTGGCGGATGAATCTGCTGCTATCAACTTAGTTGTGGCCCTGACTTCCTCAGGTCTAGTCGATCATGCCTTTAAAGCACACGGACCAGTTCATGGTCCACGGGTCGTGCCATTCGCTCACTAAGAGCGTCGACTAATGAGTCGTGGCTTGCGATCTAGACCCGCAACGCCGTTCCACACCAAGTTCACCAGGTGTGCGACAACTTCATCTTTTTCGGTATCCCGTTCATCCAGCCACCATTGGCCGGTGAGCGCAACCATGCCTACAAACATATGTGCGTAGATAGGCGCAAGTTCTTTCGGGAAACCTCGTCCAGCAAACTCATTGGCGATGCGCGCCTCGACTTGCTGTGCAACGTCGGAGAGCAAACTGGCGAAGTTGCCGGTCGCCGTTGCGACTGGGGAGTCACGTAGCAAGATGCGGAAGCCGTCAGTATTGGTTTCGATATAGTCAAAGAGTGCGGATGCTGCTTGCTCAAGCAGCATGCGTGGATGCTCGGCTGTTAAGGCTCGAGTAATTGACTCGAGCAGGTAGTTCATTTCACGGTCGACAACAACTGCGTAAAGACCATCTTTTGATCCGAAGTGTTCGTAGACAACTGGCTTAGAAACTTTGGCAGTATGCGCAATTTCTTCAACCGTGACTGCCTCAAAACCCTTTTCAGCAAAGAGAGCCCTGCCGACTTCAACAAGTTGGGCGCGACGCTCATGACCCGTCATGCGGACACGGTCATGGTCAGCGGAACGCGAACGCAGAGCTAAGTCGACGTCGTCGTGATCATGATGAGTTACCGCCACGAGAATCCTCACTTGTGGGGAGAAGCCCCCAATGTCTTCCTAGATTACCGCACGAAGAGAGTGCATTTACTGTCGATATATCCCAATAAATTGGGCAATAGCCGTCCGACAGCCTAAGATTTTGCAGTCAGCCACTTTTATTGGGCGCTGATTATGAGTAATCCCGGATCGTCTAATGGCAGGACAGCACCCTTTGGAGGTGCTTATCGTGGTTCGAATCCACGTCCGGGAGCAAGTCGACAAGTTAGGCTAGGTACGTGACCAACACGCAGGATTCTTCAGCAAATCCTTTGACAGTTGTCATCTTGGCTGCGGGTATGGGAACCCGAATGAAATCCCAAACTCCAAAAGTTCTGCATGGTGTGCTTGGCCTGCCATTGATTGAGCACGTCTTGCATAGCGCATCCTTCCTCGGTGCCGAATCGACTGTGGTTGTGGTTGGTCACGGCCGCGATCAGGTCACAGCTCGTTTGAGCGCGACCTACCCACACGTTCAGACCGCAATTCAGGAAGTCCAGAATGGTACCGGGCACGCAGTGAGTGTCGCCCTTGAACATCTTGGTGAGACTCCCGCTGGTTCTGTTTTGGTTTTGGCCGGCGATGCGCCACTACTGACCAGCGAAGATTTGCATGACTTGGTTGAGGCTCAAGTTGGTGCAGGTGCAGCGGTATTGACTGCTCACTTGGATGAGGCCGCAGGCTATGGTCGCATTGTTCGTGATGTAGCAGGAAACCTTGAGCGGATCGTTGAACATGCTGATGCGACTGCCGATGAGTTAGCACTCCATGAAGTGAACTCAGGCGTTTATGTTTTCGACGCGAAGTTGCTTGCTAGCGCCTTAAGCCGTGTCGGTACGTCCAATGCACAAGGCGAGCAGTACCTCACTGACGTCATTGGCATCTTGCGCGAGGATGGTCATACCGTCCGTGCAGTTGTCACCGAGCAGGACAACATTCGCGGCGTCAATGATCGCCGACAACTTTCACATGTTGGCCGTGTGCTCCGTGATCGCATCGTCACCCACTGGCAACTTGCTGGTGTGACCATCGTGGATCCACAGACCACATGGATTGAACGTAGCGTGACACTCGAAGCCGATGCAGTTATTTTGCCGAATGTGACTCTGGCTGGTTTAACCACTGTTGCTGCTGGTGCAAGCGTCGGACCAGACTGCTCACTTACTGACACTCAGGTTGCCAAGGATGCACAAGTTGTGCGCACTACAGCCAATGGCGCAATCATAGGCGCGAAAGCAACAGTTGGCCCATACACGTACTTACGTCCTGGCACCGTTCTTGGTGTCGGGGCAAAGGCTGGCGGCTTTGTAGAGATGAAGAATGCCACTCTCGGTGATGACGCCAAGGTTCCTCATTTGTCGTACGTCGGTGACGCCACAATCGGTGAAGGTACCAACATTGGCGCCGCCACAATCTTCGTGAACTATGACGGCGTGGACAAGCATCACACCGTCGTGGGCAAGCATGTTCGCATTGGAAGCGACACCATGTTGGTTGCTCCTGTGTCAATCGGTGATGGCGCCTACACCGCTGCGGGTTCGGTTGTAACTGAAGATGTTCCAGCTGGCGCTATCGCTGTCGCCCGTAGTCGCCAGCGCAATATCATTGACTGGGTGCTTCGTCGCCGACCCGGTAGTACCTCTGCACTAGCGGCAGTGGCAAACTCATCTGGTAACAACAACTCAAGTGGAGGGTCCTAACATGAGCGGTCTGACTCAAGCGAATTCCAAGCGTATGGTTCTAATTGCAGGACGTTCGCATCCAGAATTAGCTAAGGCCGTCGCAGAGTCCCTGGGTGTTGAGCTAATTCCAACGCGTGCGTACAACTTCGCCAATGGCGAGATCTTCGTTCGTTTTGAAGAGTCAGTCCGTGGTTGCGATGCTTTCGTATTGCAGACCCATACCGCGCCAGTCAATGAGTGGATCATGGAACACCTTTTGATGGTGGATGCACTCAAGCGTGCATCTGCAAAGCGCATCACCGTTGTTGCACCTTTCTATGGATACGCCCGCCAGGATAAGAAGCATGATGGTCGTGAGCCGATTTCCGCTCGCTTGATGGCTGACCTATTCCAAGCCGCTGGTGCTACGCGCTTAATGAGTGTTGATTTGCACACCGCTCAAATTCAAGGATTCTTCAACGGACCAGTAGACCACTTGTTCGCTCTTCCGATTTTGGCTGCACATATTGGGCGCACGGTGGATCGTGAAAAGATTACGGTCGTTTCTCCAGATGCTGGTCGCGTCCGTGTTGCTGAGCGTTGGACTGACATCTTGGGTGCGCCACTGGCCATCATTCACAAGCGTCGCGATCCAAATGTGCCCAACGAGGCAAAGGTTCTCGAGGTTGTGGGTAACGTCAAGGATCGCGTGTGCGTTGTTGTCGACGACATGATTGATACTGGCGGCACCATTGCCAAGGCTGCTGAAGCATTGTTCGAAAATGGTGCTGCTGACGTCATCGTGACATCAACACACGGCGTACTTTCACCACCTGCTGTTCAACGTCTGCAGGATTCACGCATCCGTGAAGTTGTTGTAACCGACACATTGCCTATTGCACCAGAGAATCAGTTCCCGAAGCTCACAATTCTTCCGATTGCGCCGCTTATTGCCCGCGCGATCCGTGAAGTTTTCGATGAAGGCTCAGTAACCAGCCTCTTCGACAGCGTCGGCCCAAATTTGTCCATCTAACTGGTCGGATTTGACCTAGGGGCCTAGGTGTGGGCTAGTCTGAGCATGCTCCTCGGCGAGGGCTGCACACACGTGGCCGTTATCGACGAAGGTCTGCTGTGGAGCTTTCCAGCACGATCTATTCAGGAGTAAGCAGATGTCTTCAGCACTAGTTGCACAATCACGTTCCGACTTTGGCAAGGGCGCGGCACGTCGTCTTCGTCGCGAAGGTCAGACCCCAGCCGTTGTTTACGGTCCTGGCACACCCGTAACACACGTAAGTTTTGATTCACACGATCTTGTGTTGACCCTTCGCAAGCGCGCATCGTCAATCGAAATCGTTCTTGATGGCAAGACTCTGATTGTTGCTCCACGCGACATCCAAATCGACCCTGTTCGTCGGGATCTTGAGCACGTTGACTTGGTCATCATCACAGCCGCAGAAGCTGCATCAATTGAACGTGAAGCTGCTGAAGAACATGCTCGCCAGGAAGCTGATGCTGCCGCAACAATTGCGGACGCTGAAGCTAAGGCTGCTGCTCGTGCAGAGCGCCAGGCTGCTAAGGAAGCCGGCACCAGCGATGCAGCCGATGATTCAGCATCTGATTCTGAATAAGTTTCTTAATGTCACAGTCTGATGCGTGGCTTGTTGTGGGACTCGGTAATCCGGGTCCCACATACGCATCTACCCGCCACAACATTGGCGCCATGGTGATTGATGAGTTGGCTCGCCGCAGTGGTTCGAAACTAAGTAGGCACAAACGTGCAGTGGCTGATGTGGCCGAAGTTCGCCTTAATGGCATTCAAGCAATTTTGGTCAAGCCAATGTCCTTTATGAACACTTCTGGCGGCCCCGTCAAAGCTCTTGCAACTTTCTACAAAATTCCGCTTGAGCACATCATCGTTTTGCATGATGAGCTGGACATTCCCCTGAGCACAATTCGGGTGAAGTGTGGCGGTGGCGACAATGGCCACAACGGCTTGAAATCGATTCGTTCATCATTTGGCAGTGGCGAGTGGTTCCGTGTGCGCTTAGGTATCGGCCGCCCACCCGGTCAGCAAGACCCAGCTGATTATGTGCTTAAGCCTTTTGGCAGCGCACAAGCCGTGGATGTCGCCGAGCTTTGCGACAATGGAGCGGACGCAGTTATTGGTTTGATGACTGAGGGGCTTATCCCGACACAGAATAGGTTCAATTCATGAATGATCACGAGTTAGCCCGCCACCTCGCTGTCACTGCGGGCAATCTACTGAGTGGTCTTCGTAGTCATGCCAAGAGCATCGATGACGAGAATGATGAATCGTTGTTGGCTCTCGCTCGTGAGGTACTTGGCAAAGCCGGCGATGGTGCTGGCCATGATTACCTCACATCTGAGTTAGCCACTCTTCGCCCGCAGGACGCAGTTTTGAGTGAAGAAGGCGATGGTGCCGACACCTCGCGGCTTGAAGCGCAGCGCGTCTGGATTGTGGACCCGCTTGATGGCACATCTGAGTATTCTTCACATCGCAGTGACTATGCAGTTCATGTAGCACTCTGGGATAAGTCATCAGAGATGCCTTCGAAGTTGATTGCATCATCGGTAGCTGTCCCGGAACTTGGTGTCGTTTGGTCAATGGATGACGAGCCAGTTGCAGCACCAGCCACCAACCGACCAATTCGGATATTGGTGTCACGCTCGCGTCCACCACGCGAAATTGACGTGCTCTGCGCAAACTTGAATGAAGCGTTCCCTGAGCGTGGTACAGAAGTTGTACCTATGGGTTCTGCAGGGGCGAAGGTCGGCAATATCTTGGCTGGTGAGGCAGACATGTACATCAACACTGGTGGCTTTTATGAATGGGATCTTGCCGCACCGCTTGGTGTAGCGGTTCATCATGGTTTGCGCGTGTTCGACATTCATGGTGCGGAATTTACTTTTAACAATCCCAACCTGAAACTGACTGGCGCAATCGTTACGCGACCAGAGTTTGAGTCGCTCATTCTCGCATCAATAGCGTAAGCACATGGTACTAGGTTCACTGCTCGAGGCACTTGCGCGTAACCGAGTCATTCAGCAAACTCGCGATGACCTTGATCGTGGGATTTCTGCGCGTATTGCTTCCCCCGCGTCGGCAGCGCCTTATGTGACCGCGGCGCTTAGTGAAGGAATGACTCAAGTTGTCGTCATCACTCCGACCGACAAAGTTGCTTATGAGTTAGTTGATCAGCTGCAAGACTTCATGCCGGCTGCTGAAGTAGTTATGTTCCCAGCCTGGGAGACCTTGCCGCATGAGCGTCTGAGTCCCAGCGGGGACACGGTGGGAACCCGAATGGCTATTCTGCGCAGACTCAAGCACCCTGATGAGTCAACACCTATTCGAGTTCTGGTCACTCCAGTGCGTGCCGTCATTCAGCCGATGGTGAAGCACCTTGGCGATGTTGCACCCGTGCAGATTGTCGCTGGTCAGGACTATCCGCTGACTACTCTCGTTTCAGAGTTGGTCAATCTCGGGTTCGAGCGAGTGGACCTGGTCGATCGTCGCGGTCAGGTCGCAGTGCGCGGCGGAATCGTGGACCTTTTTCCTGCAGATGCTCAGCACCCCATCCGCATTGAGTTTTGGGGCGACACCGTTGAAGAGATTCGTGAGTTCTCGCTAGCCGACCAGCGCTCAATTGGCACTGCAATTCCAGCGACGAATATCACTGCCTGTCGCGAGTTACTCCTCACCGATGCCGTGAAGCACCGTGCAGGCAAGTTGGCTCTGGCGCACAGTGAGCTTGCCGAAATTCTGGACAAGATTGCTCAGGGTATTTGCGTTGAAGGAATGGAAAGTCTTATTCCGGTTCTTGTACCTGAACTTGAGATGCTTTTTGATGTCATCAATTCCAAGAGCGTCATCTTTGAGATTGAACCTGAGCGAATTGAGACTCGTGCCGACGAACTGGTGCGTACGAGCGCTGAGTTCTTGGAGGCATCGTGGCATAACGCCACTGCAGGGAATGCGACTCCTATTGATTTGGGCGCATCAGGTTTCCGTGACTATGTGGAACTCAAGGAAGCCTATTCAGCGCACACTTGGTGTGGTCTGTCTGCCTTAGCTCGCCCAGATGACGTCGTGCTTTCATTTGAACCGATTAAGGAATATCGTTCAAAAGTTACTGACTTTATTGCGGATGTTCGCATTTGGTGGGCTAGGCAATCTGATGTGATCGTCATCATGGCTGGTCATGGAAGTGCCGAACGCTTGGTGTCAACGCTCAGCGAATACGACATCCCAGCACGGCTCGCTCAATCACTTGATGCGCCGCGCGGCGAACATGTGGTTCAGGTCCTTGTCGCACATCAACGGCGCGGTATTTCACTTGGCGCATCCGACTATGTCGTCGTCACTGAGATGGATCTCTTTGGTGTGCGCGACACACCTCGCGAGAAGTCGGCTTTGCCAAGCCGTCGTAAGGCTGCGATTGATCCGCTATCACTCAAGTCGGGTGACTACATCGTGCATGAGCAACACGGTGTCGGTAAGTACATTGAAATGCAGCAGCGTCAGGTCCAAGGTGCAACTCGTGAGTACCTAGTCATTGAGTACGCAGCGAGTAAGCGTGGGCAGCGGCCGGATCGACTTTATGTGCCGAGCGATCAGTTAGACCAGATCACGAAATACGTCGGTGGTGAAGCGCCTTCGCTCAACAAACTTGGTGGCGGAGACTGGGCAGCCACAAAGTCCCGTGCCCGAAAAGCAGTTCGCCAGATTGCTGGTGAGCTCATTCGGCTTTATGCCGCACGCATGGCGAGCCAAGGACATGCCTTTGCTCCGGATTCACCTTGGCAGCGCGAACTTGAGGATGCCTTCGAGCATATTGAGACGCCAGACCAGTTGTCGACCATCAATGATGTTAAGCGCGACATGGAGAGCACTGTCCCGATGGACCGCGTCATCTGCGGTGACGTCGGGTACGGCAAAACCGAGATTGCTGTTCGTGCTGCTTTCAAAGCAGTACAGGATGGAAAACAAGTTGCAGTTCTCGTGCCCACAACCTTGTTGGTTCAACAGCACTTTGAAACCTTCGCTCGTCGTTACGCACAGTTTCCTGTGAAGCTCGCTGCGCTTTCCCGCTTCCAGTCTGATGCCCAGGTACGCAAAACCATTGACGGCATAGTCGACGGTTCAATCGATGTGGTTATCGGTACACACCGTCTTTTTAATCCTGAAGTGCGTTTCAAGGATCTTGGTCTAGTCATCGTTGATGAAGAACAGCGTTTTGGTGTGGAACATAAGGAACACCTCAAGGCCCTGCGTACGAACGTTGACATGCTCACCATGAGCGCGACGCCAATCCCACGCACACTCGAAATGGCTGTTACGGGTTTGCGTGAAATGTCGACCATTCAAACTCCGCCCGAAGAGCGCCATCCGATTCTTACTTCAGTCGGTCCCTACGATGAGAAATATATTGTTGCGGCAATCCATCGCGAACTCATTCGTGATGGGCAGGTGTATTTCGTGCACAACCGAGTTGAGAGCATCAACCGAGTGGCCAGTCGACTGTCAGAGTTGATTCCGCAGGCGCGCGTTGCTGTTGCACATGGTCAGATGAATGAACACCAACTCGAACAAATCATCGTTGACTTCTGGGAGAACAAGTACGACGTTCTGGTGTCCACCACAATTATTGAAAGCGGTCTGGACATCCCGAACGCCAACACTTTGATTGTGGACAGGGCAGATACATTTGGCCTGTCTCAGCTTCATCAGTTGCGCGGCCGAGTGGGTCGTAGCCGCGAACGTGGATATGCATACTTCTTGTACTCGCCAGATCGTCCATTGTCTGAGACCGCACATGATCGACTTGCAACCATCGCTGCTCACACCGACCTTGGGTCAGGTATGGCGGTTGCCATGAAGGATCTAGAAATTCGTGGCGCAGGTAACTTACTTGGAGGCGAGCAGAGCGGGCATATCGCTGATGTCGGTTTCGATCTTTATGTGCGACTCGTTGGAGAAGCCATTGATGAAGTTCGCAATGGTCCGCATTCAGAAGTGGAAAATGTGGTCAAGGTTGAGCTGCCAATCGATGCGCATCTGCCTCACGACTACGTCCCTGAAGAGCGTCTGCGTCTTGAGGCTTACCGCAAACTGGCCGACGCTAGCACCGATGTGGCCATCGATGAGACAGTGGCTGAACTCCATGATCGTTATGGCGCATTACCGCTGCCTGTAACGGCACTCGTGGCGATTGCACGCCTGCGCGTTGTGCTGCTAGCGGCAGGTATCCACGAAGTTATTGCTGCGGGGCGTAGCGTTCGACTCGGGCCAGTAGAACTGCCCGAATCGCGCACTCTTCGCCTATCGCGGCTCTACCCAGGTTCAGTTATCAAGCCGGCAACGCGTACGATTGTCGTGCCACGTCCGCAATCTTCGGCGCTGGGCGCACCTGTCGATGGTGTGTCTGGAATCGAACTTGTGGACTGGGTTACTGAACTGGTGGCATCGGTTGTCACTCAGTAGCGGCAA
>Ga0114962_10000624_pt1 | contig 31059 bp, 33 predicted proteins | sample C_130820_MF_Meta_FD_87017 | JGI IMG/M metagenome (GOLD analysis project Ga0114962, IMG submission 87017) | Freshwater microbial communities from Lake Croche, Canada to study carbon cycling - C_130820_MF_MetaG | ecosystem: Environmental > Aquatic > Freshwater > Lake | place: Lake Croche, Canada...
ACAAATGGGTCTATAGTATCAAAGATATGCATGAGACGACCTTTGGCCTTGGGATCGGGAACCATGTCGCGAATGGAATCACAATGGCCCTGGATCATTTTGAACGCGGCCGGCTGATAGACCTCCTTGATATAGACGGCCTCCTTGTTAAAATTAGGCTTCTGTTTGTTCTTTTTGTTCTTTTTGGTTTTAGCCATCCCTATAAGGTAGGGGTAGAAAAATTTGATCTTTTGTTGATTTGGTATAGCCAACAAAATGTCAAAGCAGCAGCTCATACTTCAAGAAAAGCTCGATTGGTATCGCAAGAATCTGGAGCAGCAGACCTATTTGTCGAATGTGGATCCTGTGCTCCACTATCTTCATGAACATTATCGTGATGCGAGGCCCAGGATTCCAGCCGGCTTCAAGAAGAACCTTATGGCAGCCACACAGTCCATCAATGAATTTGCCGGCCACTATAAAATCCGCTTCGAGGATGCGCTCCTAGTGCTTCACGATTTTGCGACAACCGAGTCGGGTCTCAACGAGGTTATTGGTGAGTAAAATTGAATCGGTTCTTATTTTGTTAGGAGAGCATCATGGCATTTGACACGTATAGTGATGAGTATTTAATCGATCTCTTTGTGAATATCAGTCGATCCCACATTCTAGGTGAGAGTCTTGTGCGTCAGTCTAAGCGGTGGCTCGCACTAGGCGATCGTAAATACTACTTACAGCATGTGGCATCCGAGATGCTGACGGAGGATTGTATCAAGGGATCCAAGATGTGGAACGATATTCTGGAACGAGAATCGGCGCTTTTGAAGGGAGCCTATTCCTTGTCCGAGACCTATGCGACACAAGGGAACGAGCATATCCTTCTAGATTACCAGAACCAACACTACAACTATCATATCTGGCTCGCTCTAACATCTAAGATTATGCCTGATCGGCTTGAAAAAATAATGGATTGCGCTTACAAACTGGAGAACAAGGAACGCATGAGAGAACGACAAGAGGCATTCTTGGAGATGTATTCTGATTTCTAAATTCCTTTGGAATTTAGAAATGATCCTTAATTTTAATTCCAAAGGAATTAAAATTAACGCGGATTTCTGATAACGCGGATTTCTAATAACCTAAGTATAAAACTCAGTACCCTTATAATGAGTTTTGTAATTAACCACAATCCGCCATTTTTAATAGAGGCCAATACACTGGTTCAGGCCTATACTAAAAAACATTCACTCAGGCTAACAGAAATAGGCCCTATTGAAGATTGTAAAGAATTTATGGATGACTTTAAAAAGATTGGCGATAAGGCCAAAGAATATGTTCGTGCTAATTTTCCTATTGAGGCAAATACCTTCTCACAGATTTTCGATAATAGAATGAAGGTCTGCAATGGCCTGTTAACCAGAATTGGTAGGATAAGTGCCGCGCATAATACGATTATTGATTCGTATAGGCTGGATTGTGTAAAACTCTTTGAAGAACGTATATGTTCTGAGAAGAAGAAAAAGGAAAAGGAAAAGGCAGAAACATTAGAAACGGAACGGGAAAAAGAAAAAGCAGCAGAGAATAGGCTAAAAGCGGCTATTGATATTTCTAAATTTATAGATACATGTTTTATGAAATTACATGATTCGCTATCTATGCATTATAAGCCAGAAGGTATTTATCAGGGAATAAGAAGGCCTGCTGAATGGATCCCTGATTTTAATATCAATGTAATGAATTCTATTCAGAATGAATGTTCTAAGTTTATACAAATATTAGTGACGCAAAAACAAATACATGTACTTAGACAGTATATTGATATATCCGATAATGATCCTATCCTACTAAAAGTGCCTATAGTTAGGAAGGATATTGAATATAAATTATATAATGTAATATTTGAAAAAGCTGTCTCTATATCCCATGAAAAGGCAGATAGGCTTAGAAAAGAACATAAGTATCAAGAGGAGAGGCTTCAACTTGAAAAGGAAGAACGCCAGGCTAGATTAATTGCAAAAGAAATAATTAAACTTCAAGGCAATAAATAACACTAAACATCTACCAATGCCTCCATCCAAGGCCCCTGTTCCTCTTCCGCGATCATTAGATCACGGAACAAGATCTGGGCCTGTTGGATACGTTCATTGAAAGGCAACGGAATAAGAGACACAATCCGTTCCTGTAAGAGTTCTCGGTTATCCATGATGGAGGAGAATCCCTCCTCAAAGCCCACCAGAACATTCACTAAGCGCGCAACCTTTCCGTTCGCACAGTAAAGGTAGCCATCCTCCAGTTCCTCGAGCAGCCTCATAATGAGCTGATCCTTGTGCTCATGGGATCGAATTCTGGCCCAGACATGGTCGACTATATCGCTGTATTTATAGACCTTGTCCTGAAGAGAGACGGATAGGGTGTCGAGGTCGCATGCGAAGACATAGAGCACCTCGCGTTTTTCTCGGAACAGATTGCGACTCGTATATGCGTCTATTATTTCATTGAAGGCATTCATGCCATTCGGCAAAGGCTCGGACATCAGCCTCATCAAGGTCTCATTCATCGCGGTCTGAACGGGAGCTCTGTGAACGGACTGGGAGTCATTCGCGAAGGCCTCCAAATCAATGGAGCCCTCAGGATCGCGCCGCCTGCCGATCTCCCGTCTTTGACGGGCTGCGATCGTCTCATACAGACGATCCGATTTCGGTATGAGTGAGAACCAGTCTTCCGTGGAATACTGGTCGAGTGCGGAACTCAGTGCTGTCAGAGCATAGGTCCGCTTATATTCGGACAAGGTATGATAGGGTGTCGCCTTGGAATACTTCTGCTGCTTGTGGAGGCGCAGCATGGCCGACATGAGCGTCTTGTAATGAGCGGTCGCCTTGATATTTCCATATTTTATAAGGGCAAATGCTCGAGCACAGTCCATACCAGGCAGATCCTGTTCGGTCCATAAACGCATCATAGATGACGTGTAAACGGCGATTTCCATGGATCCCATTGTATCGATCTCAGAATATAGAGAGGGCATTCTATTACTATAATTTGGATAGGGGTTTATATCAGTGACAACAACTCTTCGAGTAGCGTTTTGGTCTTCAATTTTTTCCGCCAACAAATTTTTGCCAAAAATTTGATAGCACGGGATTTCTATTTAGCTGCTAGACACGAATAGGAATGATTGAGTTAGACAATGATACATACGATGATTACGCGGTTCATGCGATCGCCAATATTGACACGCCCAGCGGACCCCTGTTAGTTAACTGGATCCCTCGGCGAAAGGAGATACTCTGTAGCTATGGGGGGCGTTTCTACAGGGGCCAGAACGAGAGTATCGGCGCAACTATTGCAACGCTGCTCGAATGTTCTGTAAATGTTCTTGTTCCATCGGATCTCAAGGTTAGCGAAAGCCGAGGGGTCTTCGTAGTCAGCACGGAGAAGCAGCTAAGCGATCTGCTGGAATGCGAGTGGTCGGATTATGCATGCGACAAGATGGCCTTCACCTGCTATATGTATGTTCCTCAGAATGGTGGGACTTAATGCGCTCGTAATGGTATAAAGTAATGGGCGATATTTTTTTGGCAACCGGTCTTATTGAGCCTGATCTCCTTTTCAAGAACGGTCTTCATCAGAACAGTCTGACTCTGTATAATATGTTCGAAACCATGGGCTACACCTGCTATGCCATTGTGGAGAAACGAGGAAATTTTGTTCCAGGATATCGATTCTTAGAACCCGAGGACTATCTGCGCTCCGAGAACTCTTATCGACCCGTGATCTATATTGAAATTGGGCTAAGTATGGATCTGGCCTGGCGACAACATTTACAGAAGAAGGGAGTCAAGACGGTCAAACTCTATCTCGGCAATATTCTCAACATCGACACCGAGACCATTCTCATGACACCTGGGATCAACTTCCACCATCATAATGCGGGAGGACTCGATGAGATCTGGACGAGTCCCCATTATGAGATGAATATGGCCTATGCATGCGCCGTGAACCGGCTCCCTTTAAGTGCTGGACGGCTAGTTCCCTATGTCTGGGAGCCAGTCTGGATCAAGGGACTGGGGCGATGGCAGCCAGGGAGCACATGGATTAACACGGATATAGTTGTTATGGAACCCAATATATCGTTCCAGAAGTGTTCTCTGTATCCAATTCTGCTCGTGAATGCCTTTGCCGCCGCCAATCCAGAATGGAAGGGTCGGCTTGTCGTCCAGAACTCGGATCGACTTCTGAGGAGCCGATGGTTCCGAGAACGGATTCAACCCCTTATAAAATGCCCTGTGGTCTGGAAAGGGCGGCAGACGCTCGGCGAAGTGATCCATGATTTCCCTGGAGCCGCCTTTGTCAGCCATCAGCTCACAAATGACTATAATTATCTTGTTCTAGAACTCATGCATCTGGGATATCCGTTGCTCCATAATTCCAGTAAGTGGGCCGGCTTTGGCTACAACTGGTCTATTGACAACTGGGCCAAGAGTCTTGAAACGCTGCGTTCCATGCTAGAATATCATGCTATTCGTCTTGGCGGCTATCAGAGTCATGCGTCTGCTCTAGCCTGGGTTCACAGTCCGACAAATCCTGTGAATCGATCCGCTTGGCTGCGTTTGCTGGGAGCCTAAGTAAAATCATTCTAGAATACGGAGAATGAAGATCGGAATCCCTTTCCGTGCAAGTCCAAGCATCTATGGCTCTGGCTCGGGCCAGGCCATTCTTACAATTGCCTATGTGTGCCAGGGCGCAGGACATGAGGTCACATTGCTACAGGTAACGGACAAGGAATGGTGGGATGATGCCAAGGGTCTAACGGCTGGCTATACCATTAAGAAACTGACACAGGACGATGAGTATGATCTGCTGATTGATGTGGATGGAATGGTGTCGCCCGATCTTCGATGTGCCAAGAAAGTCGTGGTGTTCTTTCGCTCGGATCCGTCCTTTGAGTATTTAGAGAAGGCGGCCTATATGAGCGAAGAGCCCACCTATTCGCTACAGGGGGTCCATGAGGTCTGGGTCTGGGATGTCATGGTGGGGGAAGAGCGTGTTCCTCTTATACAGACTATGATGGAAGGGCTCCCTGTGCGCCGCCTACCCTATGTGTGGACGTCCGATATTGTAGACAACTATCTGAGGGGGCAAGGGGGGAGCTTGCTCCCACCTCAAGTGGACCTTCCAGAAGGGGGGCAGGGGGGGAGCTTGCTCCCCCCCTGCCCCCTAATAATTGCCGAAAAGAACAACAGTAACACGAGTAGTTGTCTGATTCCCTTGCTCGGTGTCGCCAAGGCAACAAATGTCAACGAGATTCTTTTGTGTAATGCCCTAGATCTCGAGCACAACCGATTCTTTCAGGACAATCTCATCCAGAAGGGGGCTGCCTTTAAGTCCCCAATTGTGTATCATGGTCGCCTGCGCTATGCGGATCTCGTCAGCAGCCCCTGTATTCTCGTCAGCCACTTGCGCCATGTGCCGATTCGACCTGGTCTTATTGAGGCCCTGTGGCTCGGAATCCCTCTCATCCATAACTGTGAACTGTTGAAGGACTTTGGCATGTATTATGCTGAGAATGATGTAGATGGAATTGCCAAGGCCATCGATACATTTTCCATCGAGGAATATCGTTCAAAGCGTGTAGATCGAGAGACCTTTACTGAGAATCAGTGGTCGATTCACAGGGGTCTTAATGGCTGGAGGCAGATCCTCAGCGAATCTGGGGTTGGGGAGCCTGTTCTGCGCATCGGATTCACGAATATGTGGCAGGGATTCGATGTAAATGACAATTTCTTTCTGGATCTCATGCACTCTGTCAAGGTGAAAGGGTCAGCTGAGATCAAAGGTGCCGATCTCGTTATTTGCGGGCCCTTCGGACCTCTTCCTAGCGTCGAGAAGTCGCGGCTAGTCTATTATAGTGGAGAGCCCCCCATGATGGGCGAATGTGATGATAGCCGCGTAGATCTCTATCTCACTCATTCACCTATAGAGAATGAGCGACAAATGCGCCTCCCCATGTGGCCCCTATTTGTCGAATGGTTCGGAAAGTCGGGGGGTGAGAACCGTAATCCCAACCGTATGCCAAAGGAACTCACAGTTCAGCCATTCAGCGGACCTAAGACAGAGTTCTGTGCCTTCGTGGTCTCCAATCCTTTGTCGGCAGAACGCAATGCAGCCTTTGAAACAGTGAATGCCTATAAACGGGTGAACTCGGGCGGCGCATTTATGAATAATATTGGGGGACCTTTGAAGGCCCTATATGCCGGCGGTGGAGGGGGCGACCAGGTGAAGGTCGAGTTTTTGAACCGCCACCAATTCTGCATCTGCTACGAGAATTGTGTGGCACCCGGCTATGTAACAGAGAAGTTGCTCCATGCGAAGATGGCCGGCTGTATTCCCCTGTATCGGGGTTCCGAGGATGCCGTCAAGGATTTCAATCCCAACGGCTTCGTTCATGTGAAGGATGGGATGGATATCGTCCAGCTCATCAAGGATCTGGAGGCGGATCCAGAGAGAGCCGCCGCAATCGCAGCAACACCAGCTCTCGACCCCGTTCGTTATGCTGCGATTCAGGAACGCCTCCAGATAGTTGGTAGACGTTTGATAGAACTCGCAACAACAAAGGTCCAGAAGAAGGGATCCAATCAGATCGTTCAGCCGATTGTGACCGATAATCAGAATCTGGGCCCCCCTCCAGTATTTACCTCTTTCGCAACAGAGGCCTATATACCGAGCCTTCTAGACCTTCTCAAGTCAGTCGAGCATCTGCGAAAGAAGAATCTTGGAATTCAGATGGTCGTCTATGTCGGTGATGATGTCACCGATTTCACTGTTATAACAAATCCGTTTCCATGGACCACCGTGAGACGTCTAGGAAAGGCTCCAACAGCGTTTCCTGACATGTTCGAACCCAAGATGTTCGGCTGGAAGCTCTGGCTCCTACACGCTATGTGCCACGATCCCATGTTTGAGGGAACTCCCATTATTTATGCGGATGCCGGCTCCAATTGGCTGGCTCTTCCTAGAGACATGCTATCCGTGATTCAGCAATCGGGTGTCTGTCTCATTAAGGATAAGACACAGATCAATCGCACTTGGTGCCAGGCCAGTATGGTCCAGGAGATGGGACTGACAGAGGCTGAACTTGCCGAACATCAGTTAATGGCGGGATTTGTGGGATTCCAGGGAGGGCATCCCGCAGCTCAGCGCCTATTCGACGAAGCCTTGATGTGGGGCTCCAAGAAGAGCTGCCTATTCGGTCCCTATGTGGCGGGAGTAGGTACGGATGGAAAACCCTTCGGCCATCGCCACGACCAGAGCATTTTGAGTATCTTGGCCCTTCGTCAACATGTACCGACCCTCGATTCTATGCGCTTTGTGAATGAGACCAGTGTGCGAAAGGCCTATCAAAAATCCACGCCCATTTATCTGCATCGCGGGAATCCAGTGACACACAAACAGGTGCTTCCTGGGATCGATGATCTCTGGGTCATCAGCTTGGACCGCCGCCCTGATCGCTGGCAGAGCCTCATGTTGGCTCATCCAGGTCTGCTGCCGATCGCAAATCGATTGCCAGGGATTGATGGAAAGCTCCTCCAGCTGACTCCTGCCATGGCAAATCTCTTTGCCAAGAACGATTTCAAGTGGAAGAAGTCCGTAACGGGCTGTGCGCTCAGCCATATTCTTACATGGGCTCAGCTTGCTTCCGAGCCAGCAGGAATTAAGAACTATCTCATTCTGGAAGATGACTGTCGCTTTGTAAATCAGGCCGGATGGCAGGAACAGGTGGCCGATGCTGTTGCCAAGGCCCCTGCTGACGCAGAACTTCTCATGCTCGGCGGGGTCCTCCCTTCCAATATGCCGGCGTATCCAAGTGCTCTTGAATCTGTCAATGACTTATGGGCGACCATCAAACCTAATCAGATGTTTACAGGGAATCAGCTCATTCCCTTCTTTCACTTCTGCGCCTATTCGTATATTTTAACAAGGGCAGGGGCCAAGAAGCTCATGCAAGCCCTTCAGGTCAACGGTGTTTATACGAGTATCGACCACTACCTGATCCATCCGATGCAGGGACTCAAGATGTATGTTCTCAAGGATTTGATAACTACCTGTTTTCAAGCGTCTGACCCTGTTTATAAGAAGGCGGCCTTTGATGAATTTTTGCGCGTCGATTCTTATGATAGCGATATTTGGAACAATAATGAGTGTTTCGTTGTATCGCAGCAACAACCGACTCCTCAACCTCTATGGCCCGTTATTGTTGATGTTCTCAACCAGGCCCCTCACAGTATTCAGACACGAAATACACTGAGAGAGGATGCGATTACTCAGCACACTCCCACAACCGTCTATTACTGCCCCGATGGCAATTCAAAGCTCGATGCCACTCTGGAAGAGGGCTGGCTAAAGTCCTTGTGGCCGGCCATCCAGTATCTTCCCTTTCCTACCGCACATACACTTCCACCGAATTCATGGCTCCTTGTCGCAAGGCCGGCCCTCGATTTCTGGGAGGATGTGGCGAATGTTTTGAATCGCGCAGAAAAACCCTTTAATGTGCTTCATTTAAGCGATGAAATGGGAACAGATTCAATCCAGTTCTACAACCTTCCATTCTGTAAGAAGGTGATTCGTAATTATCCGAGGGCCAATTTGGACGAAAAGGTGCGTGTGTTTCCTCTCGGCTATGTCGTACAGCCGCCTCCGACGAATGTAATTGTTCCTGAGTTCAAGGATAGGCCCTTTGTCTGGGGATTTCATGGATCCAATTGGGCCAATCGGGAAGAGCTCATGAAGCCGCTGATGGGTGTGGGACCGAATAGCTGTAAGTTTACGGGAGATTTTCAGAATAAGGAGATGTCGGGACCCCAGGAGTATCAGCAGATGCTGCTACAGAGCCAGTGCGTTCCGGTGCCACGAGGCGTTCATGTGGAGACCTTTCGACTATATGAGACACTGGAACATGGGGCAATTCCGCTGTATGTACGAAGAGAGGGAGGAGAGGATCGGGAGTATTGGGCGTGGCTCAAGGGGCATCTTCACCTGATGGAGATAGGATCATGGGATAAACTGCCGACGATTCTGGAACTGTTCCGAAAATACCCGGAGAAGGCCGAACAGTACCGGGCAGGTCTCTTGAAACAGTGGGCGGCCTGGAAGGAGGAATGTAGAACCTACTTTCCTTAGAGTTTGGGCTCTTCGCCCAAACTCTAGAATTTAAATGATGGATGGCCTGCGAAGCAGGCCATCGATGATGTATTTAAACTTAAGATTTGCATGAAAACACAAGCCACCACCTATCCGTGAACTAATATGATTCAATTTGATTCAATCATATTATCAGTCTTTTGGTATTTACTCTAAATCTAAAGTTTAAATACACGATCGATGGTCTGCGCCAGCAGACCATCCATCATCTAAACTCTAGAGTTTGGGCGAAGAGCCCAAACTCTGGCGAAGAGCGCCAAGTCTTTACATTTCGGACTTGCGCTTCGCCGCCATCTTCAACGCATCACCGAACTTCACGTTCTTGTCATTTGCCTTCATCTCCTTGTAGACCTTCATGACATGCTTATTCCAGGGGGTCAGAGCCCTCTTTCCCTTACGCGTTCCTGCTGCCTTTTTGCCTGCCTTGCGAGTGCCTTTCATTCCCTTTGCCATTTGTTCTACTTGAGCGCGTGAAAAAACACGCACAGCAGCAACTCCACCAAAACCCTTTCCAGCCCCTCTTTTGAAAGGCCTGACTCCATTCATCCGTCGTATACTGGTTCCCCATTGACAAGTTACAACGGGCGCAAATCGGCACAAGATTATCAATCGTAGTCTCTCCTCCTTTCGATTCAGGAATCTTATGGCCCACATGAAAATCGAACACATTGATCTTATTTTTACACCAAAAGGTGGGACATTTACCATCAAACGATGGCCCCATCTCCTGTAGCCATACTTGCTCTCTGAGCGCCTTCGGAATCGGTGCCTTTGGCATTAGATATACTGCGATACCAGCGTTTAGATTCGAACCTAAACTTCTACAAACTATACACAAGTAAATGGCAGAGTTCGCCTCCTTCGTTTCAAGCCTCGAGCAAGAATTATCGCTGCCGACAAATCAGCCAGCCACCGTAAAACAGCTCAAGATCCTCATTGTCAGCACCCATCTCAATCAGGGAACCGGCTACAGTAAGATCAGCTACGGAATCATCAAGGAACTTGCCAAGGTCCCCAATCTCAGCGTAGTCCATTTCGGCATTCAATCCGCCACACATACAAAGTTCGGCCGCACCTATCCGTCCAATATCAAGGTCTACGATGTCTTGCCGCTAGAAAAGGAAAAGGAAGGAGGCTTCGGTTACACACTTTTAACTGAAATTATACCTAAGGAACGACCCGATATTGTCTTTCTCTATAACGACATTGGGGTTGTCAATCTCTATCTAGCAAAAATTGGTCCCTTAAGAACGGGCCCCAATGCCCTGTCTTTCAAAATCTGGACCTACCTAGATCAGGTCTACGAGTGCCAGCTTCAGCAGAACATCGAAATCTGCCAGAAGGAGACGGACCGCTTCTTTACCTTCACGAAGGAGTGGCGCGACGTCCTTAAGAAGCAGAATGTCACGCGGCCCATTGATGTCCTTCTTCACGGCTACGATCCCACCATCTTTCCTCTTATGACAAAGTCCGAGGCCCGAAAGATCATGAATATTCCCGACGAGGTCTTCCTCTTCATGAGTCTGAATCGCAATCAGCCGCGCAAGCGCATCGATATCATCATCATGGCCTTCGTGGAACTCATCACTAAGCATCCAGCCAAGCCCCTCTTCCTCATGTGTGTCTGCGACAAAGGCGATAAGGGCGGCTTCCCTATTTTTGATATTTTCAGCCGAGAACTCACTATTCGTGGCTTCCCTGTCGACAAATTCGCCAATCGACTTCTTGTAACTCCTAAGGATATGTCCTATAGGGATGAAGAGATTGGCAAGTTCTATCATATTGCGGATGTGGGCTTGTCCGCAGCCGACGGAGAGGGATTCGGCCTCTGCACCTTCGAGCAGATGGCCCAAGGAGTCCCTCAGGTTCTGACAAACGTCGTGGGACACCGCGAATACTGTCGTTCCGACAACTCGATCCTGGTAGATACCGCCCTTCGTTCCTATCTGCCCCTCTGTATGTCGAGCATCGGCGGAGAAACACGCACAGTGGATTACAAGGCCTTCGCCACAGCCATGGAGACCTATGTTTTCAATGATGAGATTCGTCTTCTTCATGGGGCCAATGCCAAGCAAAAAATAACCGAATACAGCTGGCCGGCCGTCATGTCGAGCTTCATCAAGCGTCTCGATCTTTTGCGGGATGAGTTGGCCCTCGATGAATAAAGACCCAGATGGTGAGTGGATAGCTCTCATCAAAGGTGCCTGTAAAGGTATCGATGCGCCGCCGACCCGTGCAGCCTGGAGGAGACGAATAGAGATGAACTTCGATGCTGCGCGGATGCTGTTGAAATCCATAGGCCTCCTTTGCCGCTTCAAGGAGCTCGGGGCCCGTCGAGGCCTTGACAATGCGGCTAAATTGACCGCTAGGATCTGAGAAGTTATCCGGTCGAAGAATAATCACTGTCATTGTCGGTTTTGTTACAAATAAACAATGTCAATTTTAGATGGACCGTCTTTCCGTAATTGAATATATTCTCATAATCGCCATGTTGGTCGTTATTGTGCTGTCAGGCTATTTGACCGTCATTCGTCTCGTCTATGGAAAGCAGTATATTTGCTACGACGCCTGGGTGTTTGGCACGAATACGGCACTGCTTTTACAGATGTATGATAATCATTCAACAAAGAAATAAATGACGGATAGGTAGGTGATATGCTGTCTCAGACAATAATCTATCTATTAGTTCTCCTAATTATCGTTGTCACGGCGGCAGCAGTGTTCCGTGCCTACCAGATTCGATTGGAGGGGTTTGAAGCTTCGAACAGGGCCTATAACGAAGGAGAAGGGGGCTATAAGGATCAGCTGGCACTCGTTCGATCTCTTCAGGATACCCGTTATAATGGCCGCAGGGACTTTAATGATATGCTTCAAACAGTAGATATTCCCCCCGAACAACAGTGTCTAGTGAATTTCTATTCACTCGGCTGCCGCTTTACGGGCTATCTGGGCCCCTTTAAGTCCGGATTCTTTGATTCGAACAATGCGGTTCTGGCGGCACTCAAAATGGGCTGTCGAACACTGGTTCTAGAGATCGATTACTATGGGGATGTCTGTTTGAATCCCTATCCCAGACTAGTTGTTCGCGATGCTACAAATGCGAATGTATCCAATCCGAAGTCCGACGTTCAGTGCCAGAACAAGAGTCAGTCAAATATTGCGGATGTTGCTGCGGCGATTGCCGAATATGCCTTCAGCAATTCAGTGCCAAACCCTGCCGATCCCCTCATTGTTGTCCTCTACATTCTCAGAATTCCTAGGGGAGATAGTTCGCAGAATCGAGATAGGGTAAAGACGACCTTCTTTTCGAATATTGCAGAGTCTCTCAAACCTTTGCTCCCCTACGCGGTCAACAGTTTGGCCACAGGAGGAAACTATTCCCGACAGGCCCAGGAATCCAAACTTATGACAAATCCTATCAGCACCTATTCGGGCCAGGTTCTCTTCTTCTGTAATGCGGATACGAGTGTTTTCCGATCACAAAGTGATATTCCTAATAATCTGGATCTGGACTACCTTGTGAATCTCCGTTTATGCTATAATATAACTCCACCCGATCCAAAGGACGAAGCTGGTAACACGGTCACTCAGTCAACCAGCACAAATTCGAATGGAACAAAATGGGCGATCCTCGATACCGTTGAGGAATATATGCAGCTTCCAAATGATAGATTAACACCCATACAAACTACCACAAATAGCATGTGGACCGTATTATTTGACAAGGATCCGAGTGTTATTATTCCTGAAAAATCTGCCGATCAGGTCATGGATAAGATCGGCGTTCATTGTGTCCCCATTCAGATATGGGATGCTGGATATAACTATATGTTTGATAAGAAGCACTTTGGTGTTCATAGCTGGATCCCTAAGCCCCCTAATCTCCGTTACACCATTCCTTCTACCGCCATTCCTGCTCCCGCAGCCAAGCAGACAGATGCGAATGGCGGATCTCTTCGCGCACCAACCACGTTATAATAATTTCAATCGAATCAATAGGGTATGGAAGATCGAATACAGACAATTCAATCGCCCCATTTTGATAAGGACAAATTTAAGACACAGCTCGAACGGATTTCTGTGATCGCCGATGACGCCCAGAAGCGCATCGACTTTGAATCGGCGCACAATCCCGATGTCCTGAAGTCCATTGAGGTGGTCGAGGCCTTTTTACGACGCAAAGGGCGGCTCTGCTACGGGGGTCAGGCCATTAACGCCCATCTGCCGGCTAAATACAAGTTCTACGATCCTAAATACAATGTCCCCGACTACGACTTCTTTACACCGGATCAGGCCAATGATATCAAGGAACTCGTTAATGATTTGAGGGATGCTGGATTCTCGGAAATATCGGATCGCGAGGGCATGCACGAAGGCACTACGAAGCTCTATGTCAACTACATTCCTGTCGCGGATCTCACAGCCATTGATGAGCGCCTCTATAAACTCTTGTCCGACCGTGAATTTAAGAGCAACGGCATCTCCTATATGGACTCCAACACGCTTCGCCTTCTCATGTATCTGGAACTCAGTCGGCCAAAGGGTGAGGTGGAACGCTGGTCGAAGGTCTATGAGCGCCTCCTGCTCCTCAACGAATTCAGTCCTGTGAAGCACTGTCGGCCTAATCAGAAGAAGTTTCCGAGGGGCATCATGAGTCCCAAGGAGGTGGATGCCATCATGGACTTTGTCATTCAGGAACAGAGGGTTCTGGCCGGCGCAGATCTCATCGGATTCTATAAGCATTCCTTTGGAAAAAAGCAGCCGTCTGCTAAGTGGCTGCTCCATTCACGCCAGCCCATCTTCTTCTATTCGCCCGATTTGGCGGGGGATTCCAAGCATTTTACCTATGAATTACAGCATACTTCTAGCAAGAAAACGTATGTGACTAAGGTCGAGGCAGTCGGTGGCGATCTTATTCCCAATATGACGATCTTTCTGCGAAATAATATTCCATTCCTGATTATTCTGTCGGAATCGGCCTGTCATTCCTATTACAATGTCCCCGTCTATGAGAACAAGTTCTTGCGTATTGCGACCATTGATACGTTAGTAACCGCATTCTTTGGACTCGCGCTCCTCAAATACAAGTTCATGAGCCTGAGAGCACTGGAATGCGTGGCGAATGAACTTGTAGAAATCTCGTATAGGGCACGGTCCAATCCGGATGTCTTTCCCTTTCCGTTCGTATCACTGATCTGTTCGGGACACCAGACAGCATTGCCGAGTTTGATTCGTGAAAAGGTGAAGCGCATCAAGAAGAAGCGCGCCACCCAAAAAGAAAAGGAGAAGAGATCATTTAATTCTCATACGAGGAAGAATCGGAACTAAGTCATAATATTCACGTTTTATTTATGGCAGCCATAAATAAAAGACTCAACATCGTAACTTATGTTACGATGTTCACGTACCCAGTCCACAATATCAACGGAACCATATATGGCAATAGCGTGCTATCCTCTTGCCATACATGAGCCGTAGCGATAGCTGCAAACAGAAGGGCTCCAATATTGAGAATAGTAAATATATTTGTATTAGAACTAAAAGAAGTTAGGATAGGATAAGCAAGCGAATAGAGGAAGAAGAGGATGAGGATAATACACGCATTTGAGAATTGATTTCCGTTCTCAGAATACAATTTGTAATGAACGTATCCAAGAAGTGCAAAGATAATCATCCAGATGGCCCCCACAATGCCGCCCCCTGGGATATATGGGTTCTTAGGCAGCCCTTTCGATATGTTCCATTTTTGACTGAAGATAATCCCGTTCATGAGGAGCGCAGCAACCACAGGAGTTAGAATATGAATATAGACCTGGCTCATCTAATCTAAAGCCGTATTAATATTTCTATATGTCAGGCGGCGGACTAACCGGCATAACTCAGTTTGGTATGAGTGTCTCGCTTTTAACGAGAAAGTCGTGGGTTCAATCCCCACTGTCGGTACTCACAAACGAAAAGATGGCAACATCTCACAGACGAAATACGCAGGAATACACAAGTGGTTAAGTGGCGCCCCTTAAGAGGGTGTGCGAAAGCGCGTGGGTTCAAATCCCACTTCCTGCAATCAAACTATATGCTATATAGTTTGATTGCATATATCAACTAATCCATTCAAAGCCCCATCTCTGTCCTCTTATTAATCAGTGTTCCATCCTTCGCATACATCTGAAGTTTCAATAAATACGCAACGCGTTCGATTGCCTGAGCTAGCAATTCTTTGACTTCTGGAATTTCAGCATTAATAACTTTACATTTGGCAATAATTTGATTTGTTGCTGCTTCCTGTTGCTGAACCTCACTCATATTCTGAACGACTTGTTGTTGAACCTCTTGTTGTTTAGGTGTTTGCTCCACATATATAGTTCCATTCTCATCTTGGCAGGAATTGATTCCATTTGCGTCAGGATTACAGGTAATAGTGGTCGTATAATCTGCGAAACCACCGATAGCAGGAATCTGACTGAACGCATCCTTGACCTGAGCGATAATTTTATTTGACTCATCGAGAATAAATTCAAGGGCCCCTCTATAACATTTGATATTCGCTGGAACAACCTTACTTAAGACGGATAGGGTGGAATTAGCGTCCCATTCAGTGTCACACTCAATAAAACAGGCAGGCAGTTTACTTGCCATTTTACGATCTAAATTATAATTCATTTTCAATGTTGCGATATACTGGGCCTTCGGAGGACAGCCCGCCATCCATTTATCTCCACAATCTACCTTCGGATCCTTACATAAGGAGGCATCTCCACACGTATTTTTCATAACTTCCGTGATAACCTTGTTCCAAAGCTCACAGACCTCCGTATGAAATTCGTAGAAGGCCATGAAGTCCGGATCCTGAGACAGATCGACTGACGGTTTTGTATAGTCGATCGCCACGAATCCTTCAAAGAGAAATCGCCGAGTGATCGGATGGCTCAGATGAACGACCAATAGGAATGCGACAAGAAGGCCTATCAGAATCCATATGGAATAATCCATTACCCTAGTCATTCTTATGAATTAAAACTATCATCAGTAGAGATGTCCGAGGTTTTTAGTGGCAACTTCGCTTCGGGGCAGACGGACAAGGTCAATCAGGATGTTCTGAGGGCGGCGATCCCCAGAAGTCTAGTGACGGGAGGACAGCCAAGCCCTCAGTATAAGACCATGAAACAGAATCAGTGCCCTCCGCCCTTTATTAGTCCCTATGCTGGCGGGTCTCGCTCGAGCATTCTTCTCCAGAATCAGATTGGGGCCGCTGCCATTTGTAATGCCGCAAATGACTTGGCGGCAGCGAAACTGAGACAGATTCCGGGATGCCCTGTCGATGCCACCACACGCTTTAGCCAGTATCAGCCTTTTCGCCCTCCTGCACCCTGTCCCGTCTATACATATAACCCTGCTCTGCCGGCGGCCATCAATGGACCCTGTACGAACGTAATTGGCATCGTGCAGACGTGGCCGCCCCACTAAAAATATTAAAGCGGCTTCTAGTAAGGTCCAGATGGACGACGAATCCTTTCCTATAACAGAGGATGATATCAATGATATACGAGAAGAAATAGATCCCTCTGGCAACTGTATGGTCTGTTTTAACCCCTGTAAATCATGGTCGAATGACCTCTTTCTCTATACGTGTCATTGTATCTACAGGGTTCATCCAGAATGCTTTAAAGAATGGCGTTTGAGAACGGCGACGAATAGGGTGTGCTTGATCTGTAGGGAAGAGTTCGATGAGTTTGGTGTCGCTGGGCCTGAAGAAGAACAACAAGAAGAGCCTGCTCCCGTCCTAGTTCTTCGCCGCATACGATATAATCCAGGAGTAGATGATCGTATTGATGAATTCTTAGAGCATCGACGCTTCGGCCAGGGATCATTTCTAGAAAAAATATGTATTGTTTTTTGTTTGACATTAGTTTTTACTTATTTATTTGGCATGCTACAAGCCCTTTTTAGGCGCGCTTAGCGATCACAACGGGCTTCTTCTTGGTAACCTTGGGCTGAGGAGGGGGAGGGGGGCGCTCAGCCTCCTCTTCCTCATCGTCCTCATCCTCTTGAGAGGCTGCTGCTGGAAGCACCGCTGCGAGCACGGAAGGACGCGCAGCTGCTGAATTGCTGGTTGCCGCCTCCTCTTCCTCATCATCGACCTGATTGGACTCAACAGCAGCCTGAGGCGTTACACCAGGAAGCTTGAAAGCGAACTCGGCGCCAGAATCAGGGACCTTGTGGACGATGATCTGAGATACATTCCAGCGAATGTTGAACTTGCCCGTGCCAGCAATCCAGACATCCGATGCTTCGATCAGAGCCGTCAACAGAGCACCCTTGCCAAGCATCTCATCCACTGGAATTCCCTTGAAAGGCTTGCCAGTGAGATCAAAGAACTTGGTCTCATAGGCATTTCCATTACGACGAAGATTGAGCTTCATGGTAGGAGGATAGTCCTTTGAGCTGTCCTTGCCGAACTTGATACTGGGAGTGTAGAAGGCCTGAATCACCTCGCGGCTCTGGACCTTGCCGAACCAGGCCTTGGAATTTGCCACAGCCTGATCGATAACCGTATTATCAAGAGCTGAGATAGCATCATAGAAGTCCTTGACCTCACCATCCTGTTGATATCCATTGAAGGAGAGGTTAATGCTATGCTTATCCTGTCCGCCACCCTCGGCAGTGTAGATACTGAGACCAAAGGGAGACTTCATAGCAGTGGCAGTTTGCATGCGAAGACGCTCTCCATTGTGGTTAAGGAAGGCCTTCTTGCCAACCGTTTGGCGCTTTCCATCCTTCTCAATCTCTACTGCCTTAGGGGCAGACACCGTGACGTTGCGTCCATTAAATTCAGTGGCAGTTATGGTAGGTGCTGACATCTTATGCTTGTGTTTCTGACATCTTTATTGACGAAGGTTGCCGTCAAATTTTTTTGTGCTTTTTTTATTATGTGAGTTTATATGATAAACTTACATAAGTGCTAGCATTTTTATTTTTTTTTTATTTGAAGAACATTTTTTTACGTCTAAATACATCATTGATGGTAGAATCATAGGGTCAAATAATCGATGATCGACTCATAGGATCAAATAATCAATGGTCGACTCATAGGATTAAATACATCATCGATGGTCGACATAAGTCGACCATCTATCATTTAAATCTTAGGACTGGGGCGAAGAGCCCCAGTCCTCTCTACATAGCATGGAGCCAAGGAAATGCCTTCTTAGCCCCTGTTGATACATGGGTCAAGGCCGTCAGAACATAGACCGCCGCCAAGGCCCTATTTTCTTTAAGTCCTGCGGCTTTCACGAAGGTAAGGAGGTGATTAAAGAGCTGGTTGAGCGCAGAACTTAGCAGATTTGTGCGGATAAGGGGGCACAGATTATGCGTTTCAACATCCCATTCGGGATAAATGAGAAGTTTCGTTGCATTAGTGAGGCCAAGGCGGGTCGTCCACAGGAGGTCGAGGGCATCCACGAACTTGTGGACCTGGGCGACAGAGGCCAGTTGAAACCAGGCGACATTTGTGAGATATCCATGGCTGTCAATGAGAAAACAGAGTTCTACCATTTTCTGCTGATAGGGTTGCGCCAGATCGGTCGTGGATCCATTGTCGAGATTGTAGCGGCGTTGAAGGAGCCATTCTATCTGTTTCTGTAGACGAACGAGGGTTGGTGAGGAGATCGGAAGGGACGTATAGGGATTATGGAAGACATTGTCCTCCACACGTTTGCGTTCTTGAAGGAGGGAACGAATATCGAAGAGCCAGAGATTGGTCCCCTCAATAAAGGAGAAGCGGAAGGGAACCGGGATGGTTCCTATATCCTCCATGGAGGCCAGTTCTGTTCTATTATTGGCAAGGGCAGGACACAAAGCGGCATGTCCTTGCCGTTTCGATTGCATGAGGCCGGCCTTGAAAGCGCATAATTTGATAAAGCGCACCAGGCGGGCCTTGTTTCTCCGTGATAAGACGGAAAGGTCGATTGCTTTCGCGAACGGGCGCGGATTTTTATTATGAAAGGAGCAGTATTCTCCATTTTGAACGGCTCTTTGGCAAGGAACATCAGGGTGTTTCCTACTTTTACTGTTCCAGCAGAGACGCGCGGGGGAGGCCATATTTCTCTCCTGCTAATGGGAGTTTTAATGTTTTGAACGCACTTTCAAATTATAATCATGGGAGGACCCCGGCATTTTCAATTAAAAAAAAGGGTAAGGCCGGGATGAGTCTGAGAATTTGAGGACAGATCGATATAAAAATTTGATCGTCGATATTACCAGTTAGTGCGTTTAGATAATATGAATAGTTCCACCGGTAGTAGTACAATGAGCTCCGCAACCAAGTCCGTCAGCGTCGTAAAGAAGGTCGCAAAGAAGGAGGCAGCTGCCCCTGCCCCCGCCCCTGTCGTGGTTGCCCCCACGCCTGCCCCTGTTGCCGCTGCGCCTGCCAAGAAGGCCAGCAAGAAGGCCGCTGAGCCAGCTGTTGCTGCCCCTGCGCCTGTCGTCGCCGCAGCCCACGTCGAGCCCCCTGCCGCATCTGCTGTTGCCACTGCGGCCGTCAATGCCGAGCCCCTCACCACTGTCTCCCAGGACATCGAGGCTTTGACCGCCCAGCTCCAGTCTGTGCGCGATGCCGCGATCTCTGGCCTCAAGGCCCTCACCAAGCTCTCCAAGCGTGTAGCGCGTGAGGTCAAGGAGGCTGGTCGTCGCCGCCGACGCAACAAGGCCGTCCCTGTCGAGGGTGCCGCGCCTGTTGCCAAGCGCCCCACCATCTTCACCACCCCTGTGACCCTCCGTGATTCTCTGTGCGCCTTCCTCGGCAAGCCCAAGGGATCTCAGATGACCCCTGCGGATGTCACCAAGGCATTCAGCACCTATGTGGAGAGCCACAAGCTGAAGGATGCTGAGAAGGGCCACACCATCCACCCTGATGCCGCCATGCGTAATGTGCTGGGCGTCAAGGAGGGTGAGCCCCTGACCTACAGGAACATCCAGACCTACCTCTACAAGTTGTATGACCTTCCCAAGAAGGCCGCCGCAACAACTGCGTAAACGTATAGCGTAGAATAAAAACAACAAATCTTATTTTTCATGTGATTTACACGTTAAAAATAAAATTTATATACTGTTTATTGCTTTTGAGCCTTCATCTTAGCAGCAAATCCCTCGGCCGCCATCTTCATATCCTTCATATCCTTCATATCCTTACCGGCAAATCCCTCCATCGACATACGATAAACCACCCTGTGAGTAAAGTGAAAGACGAGAGCAAAGACCAGGCCGTGCACGATCGCAACGGTCAAAAGAGAGCCCTTGGGGGGCAGGCGCAAAAGGACGCCGGGTGTCAGGAGGACGAATAGGAGTGCGATGTAGAGGGTGACGACGATACTATGCATTTTGTTCTATCTATACGTGTTTTTTTACGCGGGCATTTACCATTTCTTAGGTAGATCGGGAGTAGAAGGGGGATTCATGTATCCACCCCTAGGGATTGTGGGAGGACCAGAAGGAGACTTACTAGGGGGGGTATTAATTCTACACATTCCTACTTCAGGGACAAAGTGGGCTCCAGGACCACATAGAGAGCCATTAGAATTACTTCCAAATTGACTGTATTGGAACCCTTCAGACAGATGATAGACAGTCCTATGCGTAAAATGATAGATTAGGGCAAAGACTAACCCATGGATGATCGCAAGAGTCAGAAGAGAACCTTTGATTGGCAGACGCAGAAGAACACCAGGTGTCAGAAGAACGAATAGAAGCGCGATATAAAGGGTTACAGCAAGATTCATGATTATCCTATTTCTATCCTTGAATAAATTTGATAAATTATATCTATATTTACGCATCAATGCTATTCTTTCTTACTGCCGTCCTCGGCTATGATATCTGGTTCTACCTCTCCCATCTGCTTCTACATACAAGAACCCTGTATCGCATCCATTCCATCCATCATCAGAAGACCGAACCCAAGTGGTATGATACTTATCGAGGCCACTGGTTTGAAACAGTGCTACAGGGCCTCGGATTCTTTGTTCCGCTCCTCATCTTTGATATGCATTGGCCATCCTTTCTCGCCGCCCTCCTATTCGTCAATATTCGTGGCATAATGCGGCATGATGATCGCTGTTCTTGGCTCGTAGGCAATCATCATCTGATCCATCACAAGAATCCTTCCTGTAACTTTGGAGAGGTGTGGTTGGATAGATTATGTTCTACCTATGGCAGAACATAATCTAGTATCTTCATTAAACATTAAGACATGTTATATTTTTATATGGATAAAATACAGCATATAATGCCCGTTCAAAATAATGCCCTGCTTCAGGAATAGGATGATCTTCCAACTGCTTAATAAGTGCTTCATAATATGATTTTGGTTTTTTAACAATATCCTCTCGTGAAACACTTATAAGTCCATTCCACGCAATACATTCATTACGCTCACCATTCGTGAATGTATGCTCGAACCATTTACCAAATGGCCTTACATCTGCCAATTTAAAACATGATTCACCATCCCCCATTTGAAAATTATAGATCCAGCCTATCTTATTCATATCAGATCCACACGAACCAGCAAATACAGTGTCATTCGTAGATTCTACAGCACGTATCATTGTCATTGCTTTTTGAAGTCTGTTCTGTCGAAAGAGTGTTCCCAGTAAAAAAATAGTTACATCCGCAAGATTGTCATAGTTTTCAATAATATGATATAAAAATGTATGCATATCTCGTCCAACATTTGGCAATGGCACTACTCTAAGAAGATTCGGGGTCTTTGTAAAGGCTTCATCTGTCCCCTTATTATACACAATATACGGATAGGAATGAAAGGGTTCTTGCGTAATCCAATTCAAATCCTCACTGTATCTTGCGACTACAATTTCCTTTTGCGACATAATACGCATATATATATTTGACTGTTTAGACTAGAGCATCGTAGAAGTCGGCGATACACCAAAGGATTTTTTAACAGCCGCCGGCAACTGGAGTGTCAGCTTCAGCGAATTGCCAATGGGAGCCTGGTCCGTAGTTCCATCCAGCAAGTTCCATCGACGCCACAGTAGCTCCTTGCCAACCGTGTAGCGCCACGGAAATCCCTGATACTCCTCCTTGATATGCCGCCCTTCTATGAGTCGGCGATTCTGCGTGCGAATGAGGGATCCCTGTGCCTGGACGAGGGACTTAAGGCTCTTTAAGTCCCCCCGAGCGACCAGGGCGCACCAAAAGAGTTCGGCCCAGGCCTCTGTTTCGGCCTCTCGCTCCTCCAGAGTGAGCTGGGTATTATCGGAGCAGGCCGAGTGAAAGAGCTCATGGATGAGGACGCGTGTGGCATCTTCGGCCCTGAAAACAAATACGCAATCCGCATTACACGGATAGGTGTATCCGCCGTTAATGTGTCGCGGTGTGACGTGCTTGCCGTAAGGGGGAAATTCACGGAGCGCTGGGTGCGCCAATAGAAAGATCGTATGGGGCTTACGATTAGGGCGGCGATAGCACTGGACGATTTGGGACCAGAGGGCCCAGGGGACATCCTGGACGAGAATGGTCTCGGGAAACAGGGCGACCACAATGTCCTTCGTGATCTTGTGTTCGCACACATAGGGTTCAATCTTGCCGTCCTTGTATTGTTTGAAAAGCTGCTGCTTCGATAGGATCTCATCGAACTCGGAGGGCTGCGTACATTCCTTTTCGAGAATGGCAAAATGCTCGGCATCTAGTGGCCGAAGTTGCCAGTCCCCGACGCGCCCTTTCGGCGCCTCTCGAATAAACTGATTTATTTGCCGCAACATGGCTCCTTACTAGGGGTGCGGATAATTTCACAACTACTAATAGGGTCCATGACACGGAAAGGTTCAAAAAGTCATCGCACAGGAACGCGTTCCACTGCTGTCTACGCTCTGAATCCCAGATCCACACGAAAAAGCGAGAGAAAGCCCCTATCCGTCTTAGAAGAGGAGAAGTCGGCGAGGAAAAAGGAGAAGGAAAAGAGCATTATGCGAAGTGCATCCGCGACCTTGCAGAAGCAAGAGGACGTCAAGGCGGCCGAAGAACGGGCCCTGAGTCGCATCATGGAAGACCGCCGAAGAGATGCGGAGCTTGCGAAACTTGTTCCGAAGTCCGCATATTATACGCGCGTTGCTCCGAAATCCACCAAAAATGATATCGATCGGGCCTTGGAAGAAGAGGCGGCAGAGGAGGAACGAAAAGAGGCCTCCAGAGAACGCCGCCTGGCGGGTGCCAAGGAGGCTAGGCGCCGTTTCAACGAGACACAGAAGGCCAAAAAGGTTCGAAAAGCGTGGATGGCGATCGAAAAGAAACATGGACTCGAACATCGCAGTTTTGAAAAGATCAAGGAAGAGAAATTACGAGAACGATTAGCGGCGGGTAATGACGAAAAGAGGGCAACCACAATTGCGGATATGTATGCCTTCGGTCAATCAGAACCCTATATACGTATGATGAAGAATGACAAACTTACATGGGCCGATATATTGGATATGGAGGATGAGAACGCGGCAAAGAAGCCGAAGCCAAAACCCAAGTTTGTTGTTGATTCTGTAGTCGTCGGCAATTTTGGAATTACGCCACTCAGACCCAATGCGAGCATTCGACCCACAAGAAAGGCGACAGACCCTAGAAAATTAATCGTTCTTGGTCTCCCCAGTGAAACAGGACGGGGTCTGCTCGATATTCGCAAGATGAAGCGATCCGTGTTCGGAACCATGACAGGGATGGAGATCTTTCCTACAAAACCGGATATTCTCAAAGAGACAAGTGTGAATCCCATCCTGGATGATAACTATAGACTCGCCCCATTCGGCGAACAAGTGTATGAAGTCAAGGGAAGAGGCAATAAACTCTCATTCTCTGTCATATATCCCACAGCAGAACTCGCAAAACAAGCACTCGCCTATGCCAAGACACACCCTATCAGTATTAAAGGAGCACGAGTCCGTGTCGAACAGGCCCATTAATCTATTTCCAACGAATCACTAATAGGTTGATGGGGTCATGTTCCACTGTGATATTACAGTCAGGGAAGAGCCGATCAATGCCCCTGCGAATGGGCGCATAGAGCTCTTCGGGAATCGGGCGTCTCATGAAATAGTTATTGAGCGATTTGTCCGATTTTCGAATGGACTTGCTATGCCAGGGATAGTTGTATTCGCAGGTATTCAGGAGATACTTCTTCACCTGATAGTCATCGACTAGCCAGAAGGTGGCATAGTGTTGATTGCCGTATTTTGCCTCTTCCAGAACAGTATAATAGATGGCCTTAATATAGGCCTGAATCTGCCGCAGATCACGACGGCGCCGATCCAGAGTTTTGAGACCTTGGAGGTCGGCGGCTGTCATAGGTTCCATATCTTTGCTATTATATTTAGAAAAGATATGGGCGTATAATTCAAATTTATGCTTGGGCCAATAAATACAGGGTGCGCGCCAGTTTCAAGTGAACGGCCTCCCATAGAATGGGAATTCTATAGGAGGTTACAAGAACCCAGCCGCTGCCCGATTCCGCACGCCACAGAACCTCCATGAGCGTCTTACGCTTTTCAGGGGTGATCCAGGGCGTCTTATAGATCGTATCAATCCAGTAGCGAATGACATCCGTCCATCGCAGATTTCGTTGAAGACACATGTAGATCCAGTTTCGCACCTCCTGGACTCGCCCAGGGCTCCAACTGCTCGACCAAGTATCGAGAGTCTGCTTAAAATGTGTGGCCCAGACATCGGCGGAAGGTAGTTTCGCCTTTTCTACATATTGTTTTAGGAGTAGATCCTGGCCTACAACAGGAATTTCCAGGCAGTAGTCGCTCAACCTGGCGCACACAGGGAGCTCTGTTGTCAAGAGAACCGCAAAACTGGAATTCTGTTCCAGAGACTCCTGGAGCTGGAGCGTGCTCTCATCCGTCAAGTAATGTGCATGATAGAGAACCAGATAACGCGTGCCAATAGAGGTGGATGACAGAGTTACATCCTGCTGTCCCGTCCAGCGCCCCAGAATGGACTGGAGAAAGATCTTATCGCTCATACTCATACGGGCCACATCAAAGCCCATGTGAAGTGCTGATTCCTCATAGGGGATGGTCTTGCTCGTACCGCCCTCCTCATCCTCCTCATCGGGATCCGCGGAACCATTGCTCGGCTTCGTCAAATACCACACGGATTGCTTGACACTGAAAGGAATATTGGAGCGCTTAGCCTTCGCCTCTAGGTGTTTTAAGAGCTGCGTGCGCTTTCCAGAACCGGCGGGGCCGCGCCAAGCGAAGGATACGCAATTCATTAAAGAGTAATACGGGGCTAGCCTTAGGTTTCGGTAGGTTTGGACCTAAACGTGATCGGCGCTCATTCTCTAAGAAGCAGGATGCTCCTCGCAACTCCATATCAAACAATTGAATTATCAAATATAGATGTGCTACCGTATTATAAGGATAAGAAGGCCAGAACGATTGCGCCGATTCATTATAATAAACAGGGTCTGTTATTACAGGGGTTTACAATTCTGTCACCGCCACTCATGGTATGTTCCTATGATCCATCGATGAATCGACTTCAGTTAAATGTGGCTGGTAATAAGACTTTCGCAAATAAGTTCATCGCAATTCAGGAGTATTTAGCAAATACGAATCTATCCGTTCCGTTTCAGAAACTCTGTGTCAATTCCATTCTAACGCTGTATCTCTTTCCAAATACGCCGTTTCAAGATGGAACTACCGTAGCGGATGTTAAACCGGGCGATACAGTACGCTGTGTCATCCGACTTCATAATCTTTTGCTTCTCGAAATAAAGGGGCAGAATACGCTGCGATTACAGCATAGTGTTCCTGTTTTATACCGGGTCTAGACCCACTATAAAAGAGCAGCTGCGCTGCCTGTTTTATGCCGAACTTAGGTTCGATATAAAAGGGCAGTGCTACTGCCTGTTTTATGCCGAACTTAGTGCGTAATTGCCGATATTGCCACAGACGTGACGGATAGGGTAAGAGCAACCGTTGTCAGAACAATTGCGATGCGTGCCAAATTATTTATATCCGTCCATTGAACGGATAGGAGAATAATACCAATTGCTAGAGCAATGGATCCCAGAATGGTGGATGCTAAAATGAGTCCAAACTGATTTGAGAATTTATCAAAATAGGCCCCTGTTCCAATCGTATAATACACAAATGGCATACCGATTAAAAACCATAAAATACCTCCAACGGAAAGGAATGTCATTATCGCTTGAAAGGCTGTCATTCCTTTCTTTGGTTTATCATCCATCGTCTCTACCCTAAGGACGTGAAATTGCTCCAATCGACAGCGCAGATACAGAGGCTCCTATTGCTAGAACAGATGCAATAAGCGTAATTGTTGGAATTGTCTCCTCGTTAATATAATATATACTTAATCCCATAGATCCAAAGCCCAGGGCCAAGCAGCCTAGAACACCCACGCCCAGAATCATTCCCCATACATGCTCATCATTATAAGAAGAGAAATCATCCCCATTCCCAATCATAGGAAACATGGCTCCTAGAGCAAGACCCCACCAAAGCATAAATACAAATGCAAATACTAATATGATGATGGTATATGTATCGAATATCATTTCCCTAATTCATCTATTGCTTTAAAATTCTTGACCGTATTGCCACCATATTCATAAAGATTGCGAATCCAAAAGCCGTCATAGCAAAAAAGAGAGCCAAATACACAATATAATTGCCGAGCGTCATATGATTAATTGCGGCCAGAAGAAAGAAGCCTAAGAACACCGTAGCTGCCACCATTTCGCCAAATATTTCCCAGATACCACCAATATTTGCCAATTTATTGGCGTTCTGATACATACGTCCCGTAGCCGTTCCCAACATGGTTATGACAACAATTCCCGAAAAGATGAGACCGAACCAGGACAGATTCTCCTCCTTTTGTTCCAAAATTCCATCCATTAGACTCTTATTGATCTTCTTCTCCAGCTTCTCGGCCAGTTCCAAAGCCTTATGCGCTGTTTTATCTGCTTCCATAGTTGTATGTCTTTTACCAGCAGAGTTTGTATATATATCACTCATAAAATCCCTACTAACGAAGCGTATTTATTATTCAGATTGTTTTCGCTGGAGGAGCCGTTGGTTTTGTACCCACCACCGCTTCCATCATAACTGTCGGCAGAATGCTTAGACGAGACACATCCTGGAAGTTAAATGCTAATACAATGAGCGCAACAATTACAATCTGTCGAAATACCATTAACACCAAATTACTGTATGAGTATTGAAACTGGTCCATCTACCATCCCGCCTTCTTTTTATTCCCTATAAGTAGGGACATGGCCACGAGAAAACGAAAACTCAGTGCTAAACAGGTCGGATTCTGTCATCCGAAACATAAGGGAAAAGGAAAGACCAAGTGTTTGCCTGCTGCTGTTCGGCAGAAGCTGAAATCGGTTGAGGCGTGTAATGGCGGAGAACACTGTATGCTAGATCAAACCACCAGTATACCTAATAGTGAAAAAGAGGCGCTCCGTAAGGAGTATTTACGGCCGCGATATCCAAAGGAATGGCTTCAAGATGAGGATCAATGGCTCGATAACTTCCAGATCGCCTCCGTCATGAAACAATACGAGGAGGCCTATCCATGGTTCCACTTTATGGGGGCTTTACCCATTGACTTCTCTGCCCCTGATCCCTATTTGGCCGATAAGACTAAGAAGCAATGTATGAATCCGGAAATGTGTAGTCTAAATCTGGCTGCCGAACATGCCCGAGGAATTCGTGCGATCGGGATTATCTTCAATCTTGATCCGCACTTTAAAGGCGGCAGCCACTGGGTGGCTCTCTATATCGACATTCACAACCTCAAGAAGCCCATTGTAGGCTATTCAGACAGTTATGGTTATGAGCCTCCGAAACTTATTGCGCGCCTCATGAAATCCCTGACGCTCCAGGCACCGGCCATTAAATTGGCCTTCAATGCCCGCAGATTTCAGAAGAGCGAAAGTGAGTGCGGTATGTATAGTATGTATTTCATTATCTGTATGATCCACGGCATTCCGTTCAAACAGTTCTGTAAAGACGCTGTGCCGGATGAATTTATGCTAGAGCTTCGCAAGGTCTTATTTGCGATGTGATGAGATGCGATGCGATCCTTATCTGTTATTTTAGATCATCGATCTATAATAGGAGAATGCAGCGTCCGGCTTCAAACACACGGTCCGCTTTTTTTAGTCAAAAAAACAGGACCACCATTCAGCAGATCGTCATCACGGATTTCCAGCGTCGGCAGGGCCAGCAGCTCAATGACCGTCAGATCGACCGACTAGAACGCACGGTTGATCACTATGTGGAACAGGTTTATGAGACACAGGGCGATCAGCCCCTCCCCGTTCTAAATCGTGAGGTCATCAAGATCACGGCGCAGGATTTCAGCAAATATCTTCAGCGCCAAAATGTCATTCAGACACAGGTTCAGACCCCTACACAGGCCGTCATGAGCCAGAGTCAGAGTCAGGTTGCCGGGCTCTTCCAGGACACCTCCTCACGCTATGAGATGATCCAAAATGAACGCCAGGAGACCAAGGCCCTTACGCCTCCTGCGCCGGATTTCCGCATTGCGCTCGATGATACCGGTCCCTCCTCGGTGGACTTATACGAGCAGGCCAAGAAGGCCCGTGAAACAGAGGCTCTGCGTCTCTTGAATGCGTCGAAGGATGCTATGGAACGTGTGGACCCTCTATCAGGGCCAAATGCCCTGATAGAGACTGGCCGCTCGGAAACTAGGTTTCCGAGGGGCGACCCTGGCCTCAATGCCCGCATTTCCGCCGACGACTCTTTCCGTCAGTCCCAGCAGCAGCAGAACCGTGCCACCGATCTCATGGTAGCAGAACGCCGCGCTATGCCAAAGATCTTCGATATGCCCCTGGTGGTTCCTCCCGATGGACGCGAGCTGCTGCTCGCAAATAATCCGGGCCCCCGCGTCCTCGGGGATGCCAATGCGTCCTCTGTGACAACGGTGCCCCCCGTCATGAGTCCCTTCAAGACAAATCTGCCCCAGGACTACCTCATTCGCCAGGAGGATATCGTAAATTACAAGGAAGTGGAGAACAACCTTTTCATCTATTCGGCAGATCGTGACTGGCTCAAGAACACATCCGAGAATCGCTATAGCTTCTCGGTCAACTTTGATCCTGCGAATAATAGTCAGGGTCTGTATCCTCAGGTTTCCGTGCAGCAGAAGTTCAAGAACATCGTGCGCATTGAACTCGTCAAGGCCATTCTGCCAATTGAGGGACTCCAGACTGTTATTCAGAAGAATGCCGATGCCTCCAATAATACGAACTATCAGCTCAATGTGCTCTCCTTTCCTTATGTCTCGATTCGCATTCCAGAACTCGAGAATAACAACTACGGCTCAGATAACTTCCTGGACCGCGCCTTTGGTGTTCTTCAATATGATGCCAACTGGTATTCTGATCCTGGAACAACGCCAGGGCAAACGGATAGTCGTGGCTTCACGGCGCTCATTCCCAAGTTCTTGAAATGCCAGAAGATCTATTCGCCCGCCCCCCTCTCCACCCTCCAGAAGCTCACGATTGACATGCTCCAGCCCAATGGAAATTCCATTTCTTTGGCGGCTGATACCTTCGATATTAGCAATATCTATGTGAGTCCCAGCTTTGGCATAGTACCCTATAATGGCGGGTCCTCCTCAGCACCTGAATACTTCATGATTGAAACGACTCGCTATTTCAGTCGCTTCCAGATTGCTGTTGGCGATACGATTCGCATTGCGAACTTTGGCTACACGAATAACAATGTCACACCGGCAATCCAGGACTTTGTAAACTGGATCAATCAATTACAGGGACATGTTGTTGCCGAGACAGCGTATGGGACCCCTTCAGGAATTACTGCGAATGGAACAAATACGGTAGGCTACTCCAACTTCATTGTTATTCAGAACAAATATACGGATCCGACAACCGGTTCTGTTGCTCCCTATCAGTTTGGTAATGGAAATATTGGAAGTAATCTGACTACCTATACGAATACACTGGTTCTTCCGAGACGTGCTATTAATCTGAATCGCCAGACCCATATGGTCTTCCGTGTCATTACGCGTGAAATGGATTCTGTCGCCCAACTTCGTCCCGATAATATGTAAGGGTAATATAGGATATGCAACTTGTAATACCACTTATATCATTAGTTTTGATATGTATTTTACTTATAGTTATTGTTAAAAGGCCAGTGGAACCCTTTGAGAATGAACTTCCAATAGGGGTATTTCAGACACCATCCATTAGGAGCAATAAACAAAGATCCAAGGACGCTGTGACAGGTACGCCAAGTGAAGTAAAAGAATCGACGGCAGCACCTGTTGGTATTTCAAAGCCGATTGGACCATTGTCAAATATATCAAGTACACCATTAATATATGGCGGAGCACCTCCAAGTACACCATTAATAAATGGTGGAGCACCTCCAAGTACACCATTAATAAATGGTGGAGCACCTCCAAGTACACCATTAATAAATGGTGGAGCACCGCCAAGTATGCCATTAATAAATGGTGGAGCACCTCCAAGTACACCATTAATATATGGTGGAGCCCCGCCAACTACATCTGGCATGGGAATGCCAAATATGCCTATATCATCTGGTGGAGCAATGCAGAATGTATCAAATATGCCACCATCACCTGGATATAAATCATCTGGATCGACTGAACCAACAATATCTAAACCAAATATATCAAACCCTGTTTCTTCAGGGAAAATACCTGAACCAACAATATCTAAACCAAATATATCAAATCCTGTTTCTTCAGGGAAAATACCTGAACCAACAATATCTAAACCAAATATATCAAATCCTGTTTCTTCAGGGAAAATACCTGAACCAACAA
>Ga0114962_10000625_pt1 | contig 31050 bp, 28 predicted proteins | sample C_130820_MF_Meta_FD_87017 | JGI IMG/M metagenome (GOLD analysis project Ga0114962, IMG submission 87017) | Freshwater microbial communities from Lake Croche, Canada to study carbon cycling - C_130820_MF_MetaG | ecosystem: Environmental > Aquatic > Freshwater > Lake | place: Lake Croche, Canada...
GACCGCGGCATCGTTCAAGGCAGCACACAAGATGAGTCTGGCAGATGCCTTTGCCGCAGCTCTAGCCAAGGAAAAGAAAGCCGAACTTGTCACAGGTGATCCCGAGTTCAAGGCCTTGGAAGGACAGATAAAGATTCATTGGCTTAAGTAACTATACTTTTTATGCCTACTCCATGCCGGTAAATGAACGCCGCGTGCTGGGAGGCACGGAGTAGCCTACGCCTTGGCGTAGCCCGCAGGGCGATGCTCGCGGGAGCGAGAGCGGCAAATGGGAGAAGGCCCTGAGAATGATCAGTGACTGCCGCACCCGCTTTGCCGGGATTCGTTTGTCTGTGGCCACGGAATCCCGCTTCCTCCGCATTTCCATGAAATGGGGGAAATCCCTCGGCCTCGGGCGATGATCGAGTATTTTGGAAATGCAAATCGGGAACAGATCCTGTCTGTTTTTTTGAATTTGGAGGGCAGGAAAAATTCCGCTGGGGACTTTTGATGGCATGTTAGCATAATTTCCCAGCCATAGCCTCATCCACACAGAGTCAGAATGAATACGTTTTCCAATCCCTGAGCAGCTATATCAAGGAAGAAACACCCCTATTCGATAATTAAGTGCCGGAGCTTTTTTCAAGCCGTTCTAAAAATCGTTTTGCGATGTTCGGCAAGAAAGTCAAGTTCTGGCAGCGCTGCATCATCTAGGATGTGCAATTTCTCTCCTTCGTATGCCACAAAGTTTTCTGCTACCGCTCGATCTTTCAATTCGGTTTTTAATCGCGGGGATAAGATTAGCCGCAGATTGTCGTCGAAGGCTGTCAGCCCCTGATCAAAAGCGGCATCGTGAAGCCGTGACAGGCATAATCCATTTCTAATATTCAATCGCTCCTTAAGATGACTTCCCCACGGAAGTATATGCGAAGCAACAAGAAGTTCTCTAATAGACAAGCCGGTTACTCCGCAGCGTCCTCCAAAATTGTTTAAGACGGCATTTCTAAAATAGTCTTGCCCTCTGCGCAGTTTCACTTTCGCTGTGGTCTCAGTAATGCCATTCGACGATTTTTTAATAAGCATGATGCCTTTGTTAGGGAGTACCTCAATATTATTATGAGGGCCGACAGAGAACAGTTTTCGAAAAAACTCTTCACTGGATGGAACGGATTCATCGATGTTTTCGTGAAATTCTGCCCACACTGATCGATCCAGTCCGCTGGCACCTTTCAATCCTCGAATACCACGAAGTTGTAGAGCAGGGTCAAGTGAAGCAAAATTACTTAGCTTCATTGCGAGGCTGTTTGGAGCACGGCCCATTTTTTTAGCTACTGCCATGATGACGGGCTGGCGTCCGTGGAACTGACCGAAATTCAGCTTGTGGTACAAATTTAATGTAACGAGCAGTTCGTCGCGTGTCCAGCGCTTACCCAAAGACATATTCAAATGATGGCATGTTTTTATATTGGAGCAAAAAGAAGATTTGCAAAACAGCATCTATCTTGCCAGGTATCATTCTGAAACTCGCCGCATGATAAACACGATAGATTTAGCAGTTGAAGATGCCATGAAGGCCGGAAAGGCCCTGCTCAAATTTATTTCCCGTAAAGATGTTGGTGAAACCGGAAACCATCAGCACGGTTACTATCTCCCAAAACACAGTTGGAGGATATTCACCGATATTCCCCCTGAAAAAGGAACTACTTGCACGAAAGATGTAAGAATTACTTGGGGTAATGGTCAGCAAACCGAAAGCTCTCTGAAGTGGTATGGAACAGGCACCAGAAGCGAATATCGGCTGACAAAATTCGGGCGTGGGTTCGCCTATATTGATCGGGATCATGTAGGCGGTCTCTTGGTTGTCATCCCGCACGACTTTTCTCATTTCAGTGCTTATGTATTTAATCAAGAGGGGGATATTGAGGATGTTCAGGCTTTCCTTGGGACTGAGGTTGTTGGAAAATTTGCAGTCTTTGAAAAAAGATGCGATCTCCGTTGAGGCGGAGATGCCTTTTTTGTCCGTAAATTCTGGGCATTCGCAGTGGATATTGAAATGTTTTCGAGGGCGCGCCTGCTTTCAGATGCCACAAGAGAGGCATTGATTGATTGCATCAGGTCATTTCAATCTGCAAATCCTGATAGGCGATTGCTGCGCTTGGTGCAAGAAGAATATCGGCTTTTCAGAATGCTTGAACGAAAGCTCGCCGAGCCTGAAGTAACAAGACTGTTCAAAAATATTGAAGACTTTATAAATGTAGCTCAATCCTTGCTCCAAAGGAGAAAGGGCAGGGCGGGGCTATCTTTCCAGAACCACTTCCAAGATATTCTGACGGAAGAAAAAATCCCTCATGATGCCCAGCCGGACATTGAAGGGCTTCCTGATTTTGTAATCCCTTCGGTAGAAGCCTATAAGGATAAATCGTATCCACCCGACCGTCTGTTGATTCTTGGCCTCAAGACAACTTGCAAAGACCGGTGGAGGCAGGTTCTAGAAGAAGGACCTCGCGTCCCACAAAAACATATAGTGACCTTGCAACAAGGCATTTCTGTATCTCAGTTGCTGAAAATGAAGAAATCCAATGTTTCACTGGTTGTACCTAAGGACTATCATAACAATTATGATGTCGGTGCCAGTGGAATAGAACTTTTATCCGTCGCGCAATTTATCTCTTCAACTAGGGAAAAGTTTTATTAATCCCGTCGTAATTTGTGGTCACCGTTGTCACTAAATCCAAAAGTTCCGAGATAATGTCCCGGATCCATGGAAGGGGAAATAAACAGACTGAGGGTTTTTTGGTTGAACTTTTCCGAGAGGAAAAAATCTCTGGATGGCGGCGGCACTTGAAACTTCCCGGCAAGCCAGACTTCACGTATCAAAAATAGCGGCTGATCATCTTTGTAGACGGCTGTTTTTGGCACGGCTGTCCGAAGTGCTACCGCGCACCGAAAGGAAACCGCAAGTTCTGGGAGGACAAGGTCGCCTACAATCACCTGCATGACCTTGCGGTAAACCGTGAACTGAAGAAGCGCGGATGGAGAGTCCTACGTATTTGGAGTCACTCACTTAAAACGAAAGATCGAGGAAGACTGGTCGCCCGGCTGCGGAAATCTCTCGGCTGTTCAGTCTTACCGGTAAGACTGGAAAATCGGCTGATCTACCAAGAAACGGGTTTATGAAAGACTCCGTCCTTGTCTTCCATTACGGCTGCAAACTGAGCTGATTGAAGCTGCGCCCAAGTGATGCCGTTTTGGTAAAAGCTTGCTGCGTTTTTTAAGCCTGCACTGGAGCGTAATTTTCTGTGACCTGGTCCGGATAACCTTTGTGGGTTGAGGATTCCCACAGTCTTTCGAAGCTGTTGTCTAGCCATTCTGATCGGAGTGATCAGATCTGAATCCCCAGTCACTACGATTGCGGCCTCATATTTATTCTGAAATCCGTCCATCAACAAATGTGCACCTAAATTCACGTCCGAACCCTTTTCTTCGGTCTTGTAAATTTCGATGGTCTTGGGCGGCGGCGTAACAACGGCGGCTCGGGTTGTTCGAGTGCGAAACTCGCCCAGAATGATCTCCGAATTCGGCGGGGTCTGCAGAGCCCTCCAATAAATGCTTTGGCGCATTGGTTGTTGAGGGTCATTCGGCATCGCGGATACACGGGCTGAGAAATATTTCGTGGCGATAATAGTGTTTCTTGGGAAGGCCTTGGAAATCAGCTCCACTGGGTTCAACCACTTATGTGGGGTTCCCTTGACGGCGCTGTAATAGAAGTTGAAGCCGTCGATATAGAGTATCGTTTTCATACTATTGAATTGCCTCTTTAAAATGCAAAGGCGGTCTCCGAAGAGACCGCCCCGCGTCCCGTCGTCGAAACGAACGGGAGGGATATATTACTAAAATGTCTTCTGGTGGATTATCAGTCAATGGCCTTTTTTGTTAAGGCGCCGGTAATTTGAGGTCAGAGTTAGACGGTCAAGTGAAGATGTAGTAATCCTACTGCGACCGCTGACCAACGCCACTATTGCCCAAAGGACCAGGTCCTTTAGGCAGTACGTCCGCAACAAGACTTAAACTTCTTACCTGACCCACACGGACACAACGCCGAGTGCTGGGAAGCACGGAGTAGCCTACGCTCTGGCGTAGCCCGGAGGGCGCTGCTCGCGGGAGCGAGAGCGGCAAATCATTCCTCCCCGCCATCACAACCAGGAGCACTCTTTTCCGAACTTGAGATCTTTGGTGTCTGCTTTAGGTTAAGGCCATGAAACTGGAGCTAGAGGTTCCCGAAACGGCCTTTTCCGCCCTGCGCCAAGGGCCGGAAGGAGCGGCTTCCTGCCTTCTCGTCATGGCGGCGGCGAAGCTCTATGAGATCGGGCAATTAAGTCAGGAACGGGCTGCCGAATTGGCCGGCCAATCCCGTCAGGATTTTCTCGTGACCCTTTCCCGTCTCGGCGTCACTCCCTTCCAAGGGATTGAGACTGACCTGGCTGCTGTCGGCCTCGGGGCATGACCCTGGTCTTCAACGCTTCGCCGCTCATTGTGTTGGCGAAGTCCGGTCTTCTTGACCGAGTCCTGCCCCTAGGGAACCATGTGATCATTCCCCGGCCCGTTGCCAAGGAGATCAGCGCTGTCAGGGATCCTCATGACCCGGCGGCAGCGTGGCTTCGACAGCCGGATGCTCAACCGCTTCTGTCGGATGCTCCAGAATGTTCCGCTTTTGTCGGCGCATGGGATCTGGGTGCCGGCGAATCCTCCGTCATCATGCTCTCCCTTGAGGGTGATGGCCGACAGGCTGTCCTGGATGATCTCGCTGCGAGGCGCTGCGCCTCAGCGTTGGGGATCAAGGTGATCGGAACCATCGGCCTGCTCCTGATGGCCAAGCAACGCGGTCTCATTCCAGCGATCCGGCCGGCCCTCCGATCTGTGGAGGACGCGGGACTTTTCCTTTCCGCAACGCAGCGGGAATTGATCCTCTCCCGGACCGGGGAGTAGCCGTTGCCGGGCTTTCTCTCAACCCTCCGCGAGGGCAAACTGCATTTCGCGGGTGTGATCGACGACATAGGAGGCATCAAGAACCTCAAAGCGCACGACTCCGCCGTCCTCCGCAAAATCGGCGATGACTCCAGGTCGTATCTCGTCACTTTCACGGATCTTAGCGTCACGGAGTGAGATCGTGAGGATGTCCGATATCTCGTTGTAAATGATTTTCATTCTTTTCCTGAGTTGACGGCACTTTGCTCCCGCAAAGCGGTACCGCCCTTCGGGTCCCACATGCGCCGGATCTTACTCGCCGATTCCCACTGGCTTGTTTCCAGATTAATTCTTTGCTCAGGCCGTCCTTCCGCAGCAACTCTTATATTTTTTCCCAGAGCCGCAGGGGCAAGGATCATTCCTGCCAGCCGTCTTCTGCGGCCTTGGAGCCGGAGCCTTCTGCATGGCCTGATCAAAAACCGCTTGGGCAGCCGTTGCAGCTGGTGACTGGGTGTTGTCGGCCCCTCCCTCGTTCGCTACCAGGTGTCCTTCGGAACCGAGCAGATCCTTCTGCATAAGATGACGCGGGAGGGAGGCGAGGAGCTGCTCGAAAGCCTGGAGATTGGTGGTGGAGCGGAAGAGGTTGTTCAAGACCTCGTTCTTGATGCTCTCCATGAGCTCGACGAACATAGCGTAGGCCTCGGTCTTGTACTCGGTGAGCGGATCCTTCTGACCGTAGGCGCGGAGGTAGACAGCCTCGCGGAGTCCATCCATGGCGTAGAGGTGCTCCTGCCAGAGTCGATCGACGGCATTCAGGATAACGTATTTCTCAAGTCCGCTACGGGCGGCGGCATCCTCGATCGCGGCCTTGCGGTCGTAGGCCTCGACCAGCGTCTGAGCCAACCACTCGCCATTTGCTTCGATCTCGCGGGAATCGAAAGCGCACTTCTCCTTAGTGAGTCCGACGGGGAAGGTGGAGTTCACCCACTGAAGGAGTCCAGCGACATCGGGCTCGGAGTCGCTGCTCTCGGTCGTGAGGAAGGCGGCAACCTTCTTAGGCACGACTTCGTGGATGACCTCGTGGATGAGAACGCGCGGGTTCTCGGAATCCATAACCTCGTTGCGATAGCCGTAGATGACCTCGCGCTGTTGGTTCATGACATCATCGAACTCGAGGGTCCGGCGGCGCATGAGGTAATTCCTCTGCTCGACGCGCTTCTGGGCGGTCTCGACGCTCTTATTGAGCCAGGGATGCTCGAGCTCCTCGCCCTCCTGCATTCCAAAGGTCTCCATGATCTTAGTCATGCGATCGGCGGCGCCGAAGTTACGCATGAGATCATCCTCAAAGCTGATATAGAAACGGGAACGGCCCGGATCTCCCTGACGGGCGCAGCGGCCGCGAAGCTGGCGATCGATACGGCGCGACTCGTGTCGCTCGGTACCTAGGACGAAAAGACCACCGAGGTCGGAGACGCCTTCGCCTAGTTTGATGTCTGTTCCACGGCCAGCCATGTTTGTTGAGATGGTGACAGCTCCACGCATGCCGGCGCGCGAGATGATCTCGGCCTCCTGCATGTGGAACTTGGCATTCAACACGGTATGGGGAATGTGTTCGCGCTTGAGCATCCGGCTCAAAACTTCGGATGCCTCAACGCTGGCAGTTCCAACAAGGATCGGCTGGCCACGACCATGGGAGGCTTTGATCTCCTCGATGGCGGCGGCCATCTTCTCGCGGCGCGTCTTGTAGATGCGGTCATTCTCGTCGAGGCGTGCCACGGGGCGATTGGTCGGGATGACCGTGACATCGAGTCCATAGATGTCGTGGAACTCGTTGGCCTCGGTCTCAGCAGTCCCGGTCATGCCGCCGAGCTTCTCGTAGAGTCTGAAGTAATTCTGGATGGTGATCGTGGCCATCGTCTGGGTCTCGCGATCAATCTGGACCCCTTCCTTGGCCTCGACGGCCTGGTGGAGTCCGTCGCTCCAGCGCCGGCCAGGCATCTTGCGGCCGGTAAAGGTATCGACGATGACGACCTTGTTTTCCTCGACGACATATTCGACATCCTTCTCATAGAGGCAGAAGGCTTTGAGGAGCTGGGCGATATTGTGCATGCGCTCGGCGGAATGGTCGCAGTGCTGCTGCGCGGCGGCTTTCTTGGCGGCCTTCTCGGAATCGGAAAGCGTGGCGTCCGTCTCGATGTCGGCGAACTCGGTGAGGAGATCGGGGAGAACGAAGGCGTTCGGGTCATCGGGGTTGAGGAAGCTCCGGCCCATTTCCGTAAGGTCAGCCTCCTGCTGCTTCTCCTCGATGGTGAAGTAGAGCTCTTCTTTGAGAGCGACCAACGCATCCTTGGAGGTGTCTTGGTAGAAGGAAAGTTCGGCCTTGTCGGTGAGGCGGCGCAGCTCGGGATCCTCCATGGCGCGGAGGAAGCCCTTGTTACGGGGCTGGCCGAGCTTCACCTTGAAGAGGGACATGCCGGCAGCTTCCTTCTCTCCCTTGGCAAGGAGTTCCTTGGCGTCGGCGACGAGTTTATTGATGTGGGCTGTCTGCTTGCGGACGAGCTGTTCGACAAGCGGCTTGAAGCGGTCGTACTGATGGGTGGAAACCGTTGCCGGACCACTGATGATGAGCGGGGTGCGGGCCTCATCGATCAGGATGGAGTCGACCTCATCGACGATGGCGTAGTAATGACCGCGCTGGACCTGCTGCTCGCGGCTGGTCGCCATACCGTTGTCACGGAGGTAGTCGAAGCCGAACTCGCTATTCGTTCCGTAGGCGATGTCGCACTCGTACTGGGCACGTCGCTCCTCGGGTGACTGATCGTGCTGGATGATGCCGGTGGTCAGACCAAGGAAGGCATAGAGCTGGCCCATGCACTCAGCGTCACGCCGGGCGAGATAGTCGTTCACCGTCACGACATGGACGCCGCGCCCGGTGAGGGCATTGAGGTAAACGGGGAGTGTGGCGACGAGGGTCTTACCTTCGCCGGTGGCCATTTCGGAAATGCGTCCTTTATGGAGCACCATACCGCCGACCAGCTGGACGTCGAAATGAACCATGTTCCAGGTGTAGTCGTAGTCGCAGACCATGAACTGCATCCCCACCATGCGGCGCGCGGCACTTTTCACGACGGCAAAGGCTTCGGGGAGGATTTCGTTGAGCCGCTTCTGGAGTAGCACTGGATCTTGGATCTCGGAGAGCTCGTTCTTCCAAGCGGCGGTCTTTTGCTGCAAAGCATCGTCAGGCAACGAATGCAAGCTTTGCTCAATCTCGTTGATCTTGGCAACGAGTGGGAGCATCCGGCGCACTTCGCGCTGGTTCTTCGATCCGACGATTTTCTTTAAGATCCAGTTAAACATGAAATTAAGCCCTTTTTGGACGGTTGCTGACTAAACCCCAAGGCGTCCATTGTAGCAAGCCAAGGTGGAGAGGTAATCGGTGATCGGATACAGGGTTTCTGAAACACCTTGGTTTTTAAGAAGGCTCTGAACGATACTCCATTGCTAGCTCGGCACGCCCCCGTCTTTCGGCAAAAAAGTTTTTTAGCACCTGGCCGCTCTCCTGAGCAAGCACCCCTCCAGTGATGTCACATCGGTGGCTAAGTCCATCCATCTGAAGGATATTGATGCTGCCACCTGCCGCGCCACCCTTCGGATCATGGCATCCAAAGATGACTCTCCTCACCCGTGAATTCACCAGAGCCCCAGCACACATCGGACAAGGCTCCTTGGTTACATAGAGATCGCATTCGTTCAGGCGCCAATCGCCGATTGCGTTCTCGGCTTGGGTAATAGCAAGCATCTCAGCATGAGCGGTGGCGTCCTTGAGCGTCTCTACCAGATTCGAAGCACGGGCGATGATCTTCCCCTCGCGAACCACTACCGCGCCGATCGGCACCTCCTCGGCCTCGTAAGCTTTCACGGCCTGACGCAGGGCCTGACCCATGAAGTAGTCGTCACTGGTCAGATCTATGATCGGATCCTCGTCGGGTGGCTCGTTGATAAAGATCTCCATAGGTTTCTGCCCATTACATTACCCATTACCCATCCCCGATGTCCTATCCCCGCAGGGCGCGGATCTCAGCAGCCCGGTCGACGGCCTTGAACACCGATGTGCCGGCGACCATGACATCGGCACCAGCCTCACGGCAGAGAGCGGCAGTCTCAACATCGATACCCCCATCGACCTCGATCAAAAATCCAAGCCCCAGATCCGTTCGGATTCGATCAGCCTCACGGATCTTGCCAAGCATTTCCTTCATGAAAGGCTGACCGCCAAATCCCGGCTCAACAGTCATGATCAGGAGGATGTCGAAACGTCCGAAGAGCTCTCTGGCCTGGTTGAGTGGTGTTCCAGGCTTGATCGAGAGGCCCGCCTTCTTCCCTGCGGAGCGCACCATATCCAGCGTGACTCCTGCATCGTGGTTGGCCTCGAGGTGCGATGTCACCGAGGCTACTCCGGGGATGTTCATGAATTGCCCGATATAGCGGTCGGGCCGCTGGATCATGAGGTGGACGTCAAGGGGCAGGCTCGTGTGGCATCCCGCGGCTTTGGTGATGGGTTCCCCAAAGGAAATGTTGGGGACGAAGTCGCCGTCCATCACGTCGCAGTGGATCCAATCAGCACCCGCATCCGTCACGCTCTTCACCTCTTCTCCCAAGCAACCGAAGTTGCACGCAAGGATCGATGGAGCGATAATGGATGGGCGCTGGGCGGCCATGAAAAACGTCCGGATTGTTTAAATGTGGATGGCGTGACCGAGGGCGGCCTCGGTCGCCTCGAAGACAGCCTCGCTGAGCGTGGGATGCGCGTGGATCGTGGAGGCGATGTCGTCGTAAGTGGCCTCAAGGGTGATGGCGAGTCCCATCTCTGCGATCATCTCGGTGGCGTCTGCTCCAATGATGTGGGCTCCAATGATCTCGCCGTGAGGCTCGTTGAAGAGAAGCTTCACGAAGCCATCGGTCTCTCCGACGGCCTGAGCCTTGCCGCTAGCCTGGAAGGGGAATTTGCCGATCTTGACCTTGAGACCCTTTTCCTTGGCGGCGCGCTCTGTGAGTCCGACGCTTGCAACCTGCGGCTGGCAGTAGGTGCAGCCGGGGAAGGTGCGCTTGCGGGCGGGGGTGCGCTTTCCTAACATTCCCTCGACAGCCTGGACGGCCTCCCAGCTGGCAACGTGCGCGAGCCACGGGGGCCCGATGATATCTCCCGCCGCGTAGACTCCGGGGATGCTGGTCTCATAGCGTTCATTGACTGCGATATATCCGCGGTCGTCGAGCTTAATGGCGGCGGCACCGCCAGGAAGGAGTGGCGAAACACCGATTGCCACAAGGGCGACATCTGCGGAAAGAGTTTCATTGGCTCCGCCAGAAACGGTAATTTTCACACCATCTTTTGTCGCCTCGGCTTTCTCGACCTTGGTTCCGGTAAGGATGCGGATGCCCTGTTTGAGGAGAGACTTCTCGAGCGCGACGGAGACCTCGGTATCCTCGACGGGAAGAATGTTGGGCATCATTTCGACGATGGTCACCTTAGTACCGAAGGCATTGAAGAAGTAAGCGAACTCAACACCGATCGCGCCGGCACCGATGACGATGATCTCCTTGGGCTGCTTGGCGAGTGCGAGTGCGTGACGGCTGCCGATGATGCTTGTTCCGTTGAACGCGAAGCCGGGCATCTCACGGGTGACGACTCCGGTGGCGATAAGGATCTTCGCTGCGATGAGCGTCTGTTCCTTACCATCTGCACCACGGACCTCGACAACACCAGTATCAGGCACGCTGGCATCGCCCTTGATGTAATCGACCTTGTTCTTCTTAAAGAGGAACTCGATGCCGCCTGCGAGCTTATCGGCGACCTTGCGCGAACGACCGATGACCTTGTCCCAATCGTACTTGAGCCCGGAGACTTCGAGCCCGAAATCCGCTGCATGGTGGCCGATCAGGGAATAGAGTTCGGCATTTTTGAGCAGGGCTTTGGTCGGAATGCAGCCCCAATTAAGGCAGGTGCCTCCGGCGCGTTCTTTCTCGACGACTGCAACGCGCTTGCCGAGTTGGGAGGCGCGGATTGCGCCGACATATCCGGCGGGGCCGCCGCCGATGACGATGAGGTCGTAGGGTGTCGTGGACATAAGTGAAAAGAGATTCTGTGCGGAGGGGCCTTGCGTCAAAAAGATTCTCGCTGTTTCTCGCTGTTACTTTAAGCAATCTGATTTCCCAAGAGACTTTTATCTCCCCTTGGTTATCGTTAAATGATGGAAATAACCTTGTCTTTGATCGGAGATATTCCGATCTTCCGCCTCAATGGACGCCTCGACATGAACACGAGCCCGCTACTGGAGGAGCGCCTGAACCTACTGATGACCGGACAGGAAAAGAAGATGATCTTCGACTGCGCTGACCTTTCCTACATCAGCAGTGCGGGACTGAGGGTCTTTCTCTCCTGCCAGCGCCATTTTTCTGCCCTGGGCGGGGGCGTCGGTTTTGCTCACCTGAGCAATCCCGTTGCCGATCTTTTTCGGCTGTCGGGCTTGGAGGATCTCTTTCTGATTACTCCAACTATCGAAGAGGCAGCCGCACGGCTGCGAGGCTAATCAATCACAGCTGGGCGGTTTTGCTATCGCTCTTTCCTTCCGGAGCCATACCGTGAGCACCGAGATGTCGGCTGGCGTGACTCCGCTGATACGCGACGCTTGTCCCAACGTGTCCGGGGCGAAAGCCGCGAGTTTCTGCCGGGCTTCCAACCTGAGACTGGGGATCCTGTCGTAGGCAAGTGTCTGCGGAATCTCGGTTTCCTCTTGATGCCGCTGACGTTCGATTTGATCCTCTTCCCGACGAAGGTACCCCTCATACTTCAAATCGATTTCCATCAAGCTCCAGACTTCAGCGCTATAGCGTCCTAAGAGTTCGCCGGGAAGTTTCTCCGGAGTGTTCTCGGAACGCTTTAGCCACTGGGAGAGAGGAATGCCCTCGTGATGGATAGAGAGCGCTTCCTTCCTCAAGGCGGAAAGGGCATCAATCTTTGTCATGAAGGCCTGCTTCCGGTAATCACAGGCAATTCCTATATCTAAAGCCTTACCCGTCAATCTGATATCGCAATTATCCTGACGCAGGCGCAGACGGTATTCGGCCCGGCTGGTGAACATCCGATATGGCTCCGGAGTTCCCCTGGTCACGAGATCATCGATCATGACGCCGATGTATGCCTCTTCTCGTCCAAGCAACAGAGGATCTTTTTTCTGAATCTTCAAAGCTGCATTGATGCCAGCTATCAGTCCTTGCGCTGCTGCCTCTTCATATCCCGAGGTCCCATTGATCTGACCGGCAAAGTAGAGTCCCTCGATTTTCTTGGTCTCCAGAGTGGAATGAAGTTGATGAGGTGGGCAATAATCATACTCCACTGCATACCCTGGACGCAGGATCTCGGCGTTTTCCAGTGCTGGGATGGACCTGATGAACTCGTACTGAATTTCATACGGTAGGCTCGTAGAGACCCCATTCACATAGACCTCGCCGGTATGACGTCCCTCTGGCTCCAAGAAAATCTGATGCCGGTTCTTGTCAGCAAACTTCACAACTTTATCCTCAATAGAGGGGCAGTACCGTGGACCCACTCCCTTAATCGCCCCCGCGTAAAGCGGTGATAGGTGCAAATTAGAACGTATAATCTCGTGGGTTCGTTCGGTGGTGTAGGTGATCCAACAGGGGATTTGTTCCACATGGAACATTTCTCCATGAAAATGATTCAGCGTATGGAGATCATCTTTGTTCCGGCGGATACTCTCAGAAATATAGGAAAATCGTGGCGCAGGTGTTTCTCCGTCTTGACGATCGCACTTTTCAAAATCAATCGACTTAGCCAAGAGACGGCAAGGAGTTCCTGTCTTAAATCTCCCCACTTCAAACCCAAGTTCCTTAAGATGGTCGCTGAGCGTGGACATAGTATCACCCATCCGCCCTCCTACTTGAGTCTGCATACCAACATGGAGAAGGCCTCTCATAAAAGTACCCGTCGTCACGACCACAGCATTTCCTAGAAAACGTAGCCCTAGATTCGTTTCCACTCCCGTCACTCGATCTCCCTCGACAATCAATCGTGTGATGTTGGCTTGTTTGAGAGAGAGGTTGGGGAGATCTTCTAGAATCGCTTTCATGCGGAACTGATAGGCCTTCTTATCGCACTGAGCACGAGGAGCACGGACACTTGGCCCCTTAGAAGCATTCAGCATTCGGAACTGAATCCCTGTAGCGTCTGTATTCAATGCCATCAGTCCCCCTAAGGCATCAATCTCACGAACCATATGCCCTTTAGCCAATCCCCCAATGGCGGGGTTACACGACATCTGCCCAATCGTATCTGCATTCTGTGTCAGCAGAAGTGTTCTCGCCCCAAGTCGCGCTGAGGCGTGCGCCGCCTCGATACCGGCATGACCGGCACCAATAACGATGATATCAAAGAAGTCTGGATAAGTGAACATACCTTCTGTTCCACATGGAACTTTTTTATAAGATTATTATTATAAGAATTTTATGATTATTTTTATAAGATTCTATAATTGAGGATTCTTTTGGGAACTGTTTGTGGATGAATGGTTCGTTCTGTGGCTTTATTGTTCCATGAAACAGGATTTCATCCCTTCCCCCTCAGAGGTTCATTCATCGTTCACATGCGGAGATCAGGGGTTAGAAGGAATGAATAGAATGGTTTACATGAGATCCAGACCTCTTGTTCACACGATTATTATTATGACTAATTTGGCAAAAAGATTTATTGATTAATCCATCCTGTGAACAACCAAGAGTCAAGGATGACTCAAAAAAGGATTTCGAAGAATTCTTTCAGAGTTGGCTTGGAACAAATAGAAAAGAACATCTCATGGGAAGTGAATCGTTAAAAAGACCGCAGAGGGTGACAAGATCTCTTTTTGCATGGATCTTTGTTGCCTGCTTCCTCTGCTCCCTCATAGTGCACCTTCTTTTTCTTGGTGAATCAAGGGCCTGGGTTATTTCAGGATTCTCGGCTGCTAATTACGATACGATCGTTCCTAGAACCTTCCGAATGAAACGTGTGGAGATTGATCCCAAAACGTTGAGCAATGCCGATCTGGTCTTGGAGAAAAAGAGTGACCGCATGCCGGTCATGCTTTCTCAGGATCATCCGATAACTGACGTAAAGCTTCCAAACCAGGAACAGCTACATGTTATGCAACGGCCCAAAGAAATCGTCGCGGAAATGGGAATGGATAAGAGTGTTGGAAAACTTTCTGGAACGGAAAGCTTCATTTCCGATGTGCTTTTGAAGACACCCCCTTTTCCCGAGACGCTGTTGGAACCGACGAAAAAAGTTGCGAACGCTTCCCTTCATCCTAGGAGAGTGGAAGGACGGGACGGGACATCTGGAAACTTGGAAGAATCCAGACTAGCAGGGCAAGCTAGGGGTAATGGAACAGCAACCAATTTCAGTAATATCGATGAACTATTGGCCGGTACGGGGACGCTCTCTACGAAAACAGCCCCTATTCTGATGCCGACAGACCTTCTGTTTGAATACGACTCCGATTTGTTGAGAAAGGAAGCAGCCCAATCGCTCTCAAAACTCGGTGACCTCATCAAAAAAAATGGAGAGGCATTATTTCGTATCGAAGGCCACACCGACTCCTTTGGAAGCGACAACTACAACGATCAACTCAGCCTTAGGCGGGCTGAAGCGGTAAAGACTTGGCTGATTCAGAACTCCGGATTGGATTCACGTCAAATCACAACGGCAGGACTCGGAAAGAAACATCTTCTGGCTCCTCCATCCGGGAATGTCGCAGAGCAACAGCTCAACAGACGCGTTGAGATCGTCATCACCACGGACTAAAGGAGAATCTATCCATGGAAGGCATCATCCCTCTGTCAGAACATCGTGCGCGGATTCAGAGGGAAGTTGCTCGAAAGCTTGCGGATGTCCTCGAGGGGGAGAAGGAATTACCCTTTGCTAAGCTCCAGACCTTTCGCAAAAAGGAAGAGCATCGCTTGAAGATTTGGCACCGCGGAGGAGAAGGGGGAAAAGAGATTGCGGGACGCAGAACAGAAATAGTAGACATTCTCGTCAGAGAGATTTTTCAATTTGCGACAATCAAAGAATGCGGAGAAAAAGAAATCCCGGGATTTCTGGTTAGTGCCTTCGGAGGATATGGACGAAGAGAGCTCAATCCATTTAGCGACGTCGACATCACGTTTCTTCATGCCGGGATCAAACCTACCGAGGCCATGGAGAGGATCATCTCCACGTGCCTCATGGTGCTTTGGGATCTAGGGTTCAAAGTGGGACATGCCACTAGATCGGTGAAGGATGCGCTGAGTAAGGCAAACACCGATATGATGACTAAGACGGCAATGTTGGAAAGCCGTTGGCTGGCTGGAGATAAAAAACTGTTCCAAGAGTTCCGGAGTCAGTTCGAGATCATTTGTGTTACAGGTAAGGAGAAAGATTATATCGCCTTCCGGATGAATAACCTCAAGGAACTAAGAACGAAGTACGGGACGAGTGTGTTCATGCAGGAACCCAATATCAAGTCAGGGTGCGGGGGCCTCCGAGACTATCAGAACCTTCAATGGACAGGGATGTTCCATTCCGGAGCTTACACGACAAAGAAGCTCGTAGAGGAAAAAATCCTTCGTGAGAAGGAGAGAAAATTACTGGAAGAAGCTCATGATTTCCTTCTGCGTGTCCGCACGGAAATGCATTACCAAACTGGACGTGCCTCAGAGCAACTGACCCTTCAACTGCAGGGAAAGGTAGCCACAGCACTGGGCTATCCGGAAAAAAACATCCTCCGTCGCTGCGAGGCTTTCATGAGGGACTACTACCGCCATACGCGAGCGATTCACCTCATTAGCACCCTGGCCCTCGGGAGAATTCGAGAGCAGCAGGGGAGCCGCCTGAATCTACTGACCAAACTCCTCGGCCGAGAAGAAAGCATGGACGAACTGGTGATTAGGAACGGAGAGCTGTTTCCCAAAGCCAGGGATATTTTCAACCAGGAGCCCGCCCGCCTCATGCGTGCCTTCCAGTTAGCTCAGACACGCAATATTCATTTTTCTGCGGAGCTTGAGGATCTGGTGAAACGAAGGCTGAACCTCGTGGACCGAACCTTTCAGTACGACAAAGAGAACCGCGCCATCTTCCTTTCCATCCTTTCGCGAAAAGGTGAGGTTGGCCGCATCCTGCGGCTCATGCACAATCTTGGATTCCTCGGCAAATACTTACCGGAGTTTGAGCCACTCACCTGCCTCGTGCAGCACGAATTTTTCCACCGATATACCGCGGACGAACACACCTTGGTCTGCATCGATAAGATCGATGATCTACTTTTCACCAAGGAAAAAAAGCTCTCCCGGTATCGTAAACTCTTCCGGAACTTCGAGGATCCCGCGGTCCTCTACCTCGCCATGCTACTGCATGACACAGGCAAGGCGGCCAACTCTCGGCATCATGAGGAGGCCAGCGCCGTGGCGGCCCAGCGGGTGGCAAGGAGGCTTCAGCTAAATCCGGCGAGGAAAAAAATGCTGATCTCGCTCGTCGACAACCATGGTGAGATGAGTGGGATTGCACGCACTAGAAATGTCGAGGATCCGGCAACAGTGGAGGAGTTCGCAGAAATTATCCGCGACCCCATCATCCTCGATGCGATCATGGTGATCACACTGGCCGACGGCATGGGAACGAGCGACGAGGGTTGGAGCGACTGGAAGGAGCAGATGGTCTGGACGCTCTATCACCAAACACGAGGATTGCTGATCAACAGCGAAGGTTTCCGAGAAGAGAAGCAAAAGCGCATGGAAGAGTTGAGACGCAAGGTCGCCACCGCGTTGCCAGAAACTTTTGAAGAGGAAACGACCGCGCTAATGGACCGCATGCCGGATCGCTACTTCCTTTCAAAGGATGCCGAGGAAATCTATCAGCATATCCGACTCTTCCGCCGCTTCTTCGAGCAGGGTTTAGACACCGAAGGGCCCAATCTCTCCCCCGTCATCGAATGGGTCGATCGTCCCAAGTTGGGCTATGCCGAAGTCCTCGTCTGCGGCTGGGATCGCGAGCGCCTGCTAGAGCGAATCGCAGCGGCCTTCCTGGAGGCCGGAATCAATGTGCTCGGCGCCGACATCTTTACACGAAGCGACGATCTGGCACTCGACATCTTCAAGGTGAGCAACCATCGCAACGAACCTCTTCCCAGGGAGAGAGAGCGCAAGATCTTTGAGCAAAAACTCAGTGACTCCCTCCTGGCACCGGGCAACAGGCTCGTCCCTGTGCCCAAACCGAAACCTGGGATTCTCACCGATAGGACGACTGGAACAGACGATGAGGAATTACCCGTGTGGGTCGTAGTCAACAACAATGCCCATCCTTCCTGCACCATTCTCGAGGTCCAGGCTCCAGACCGTCTGGGATTACTCTATCATTTGCTGAGGGCGATCACCCATGGAGGCATTACCATCGATTCCGCGCGCATCGCCACGGAACAGAAGGCTGCGCTGGATGTCTTTTATCTCCGCACCAAGGAAGGAGGGAAGCTCGAGAATCACACCCAGCTCATGCGCCTGGAACGCCGCCTCCGCGCCGCCTCCGCCCGAGCCGGCGATCACAACGGATGATCCGACACTCGCAAGGAAAGATCTTCTGGAGGGGAAGCATCCGGCCTTTCCTGCTCCACCCGCGTGCAGCTATGCTCAGCATCTTGAGCATCGCGCTTGGAGTGGCCGTCTTCCTTGCGATCACGATTGCCAATCGCGGCGCGGTCGAGAGCTTTCACCGGGCGTTTGCGATGATCACGGGAAACGCCGATCTGGAAATCCGTGGGCATGTCCCGGAAACCATTCTCCCCGAGGTGAACAACATCACGGGAGTGAAGGCAGCGACACCGCTGGTTGAGGCGATGGTGACGCTACCTGACTATCCAGGCGAGTCGCTCCACCTCGTCGGGCTCGATCCATTCACAGCTGCTGGCTTGCTCTCGCTCACACCATTTTTTGGATCACATGCGCAAACCACAAAAGGAGAAGAGGGGGGAGACCTCGTGGAGTGGCTGGGAGACGAATCAGGAATAGCGGTGCTACGGGTTTTTGCCGAACGCCACGATCTCAAGCAGGGCGATCCGATCAGGCTCCAGGGAGGAGGTCCATCCCGGCGCCTGCACATGCGCCACATCATCCGTACGGATGATGCCTCGGCAGAGGGTCGCGGCGGGGTTGCGGCACTCGATCTGGCAACGGCACAGGAGTGGGTGGGAGAGCTAGGTTATCTGAGTGCCATCCTGATCAAGCTGCGCTCTCCGAGTGAGAAACAGGCGGTCATAGCACTGCTTCAGCGGCTTGTTCCTGCAGATGTGACGGTGCAGTCGCCAGCACGGCGAACCCAGCTGGTCGATATCATGCTCGCGGCGTTTCGTCTGAATCTCACTGCGCTAAGTCTTGTCTCCCTGATGGTCGGGATGTTCTTTGTTGGCAATTCCGCCGCTGCGTCCGTGGTTCGTCGCCGCGTGTCGCTCGGTATTCTTCGAGCTCTCGGGGCCAGCAGGCCGATGATTCTTGCAATGGTGCTTGTGGAAGCCGCGCTCAGCGGGTTGATCGGATCCCTCATCGGCATCCTAGTCTCGCCACTGATCGCAGGGATTCTGGCTGCACCTGTTGCGCAGACAGTGACAGCTCTTTATCTTCCGGTCGATGCCCATGGCGGCTGGCCCTCGCCGCTGGAAGCCGTGGCTGGAATGGTTGCAGGAGTTCTGGCCGCTTTGGTGGCTGCATGGATACCAGCCCGACAGGCGGCTTCGGTCGACCCAACGAAGGTCCTCCATCCGGGAACAGCACCGGAGATTTTCCCGATGCCCGCACTACCGCTGGCACTCTGCGGGGTGGGGGTTCTTCTGCTCGGTTTCTTTTGCTCACTCGGTGCACTCTTCGGAGGGGTGGCACTGCTTGGATTCGGTGCTGCGTTTTTTGTCCTGGCAGGGTTTTCGCTTATGGTTCCGATGGTGGCTGTAGTGGCGGCCGGGCTTTTACGAAGGCTCTTGGCCCGACCCCTCTTGGCACGAGGAGCCATCCTGAGGATTGCCCTCGAACAGACCATGCGCTCTCTTCATCGGACGGCCCCGACGATTGCAGCCCTTGCCGCTGCCGCCGCAATGACGGTGGGGATCAGTGTCATGATCCATTCCTTCCGTGGGAGCGTGATTGCTTGGACAGGGCGGACATTGACGGCCGACCTGTTCATCGCACCTGCTGCCAATGAGCTGTTGGGACTTGAGCACACGATGCCCGAAACTGCGGCTGCGTGGTGGAGGAAACAGGCTGCTGTTTCTGCTGTGGGAACTTTCCGCGAGGTGGAGGCCCGCAGTGTTGAGGGAGCGCAGGTGACGCTTGGCGTGGTCTCGGGGCCAGCACGTGGATCCATCGACTTTCTTCATGGCCATGGGGCTGAGAAAACGAGGGTGCTGGAGCGAGGTGAGGGAGTGGCGCTCTCCGAGAGCCTGGGACGCCGCCTGAAACTCGGCCCCGGCGACAAGCTGGTTCTTTCCGCACCAAACGGGCCCCTGACGCTTCCCGTGATCGACCTCTACCGAGATTACACACGCGATCGAGGCATCGCGATGATTGGCGCGGATTATTTTGCCAAGGTCTGGGGGGCCCAAGGGGTGCACTCCCTCGCGATCGAGTTTACTCCCGGAACTCCAGAAAAGATGCGTGATGAAACCAGTGCCGCCTTTTTCTCCGTCTTCGGAGGCAAAGAGGCATTCATCTGCTACAGCAACCAAGCACTGAAGACCCGCATCATCGAGATCTTCAACCAGACCTTTGCGGTGACGGCTGTGCTCAAAACCATTTCGATAGCCGTCGCTATCGGTGGGGTGATGCTCACGCTCGGCATTCTGGTCATGGAAAGGACACGCGAGCTGGGGGTGCTCAAGGCCATAGGCGCTTCACGAGGGCAGATTGTCCGTGTCATGCTAGCCGAGGCTTCGCTGATCGGTTTGCTGGCGAGTCTCGTGGGGATTCTAAGTGGGGCAGCCCTTGCCTTGGTGCTGACCTGGGTAATCAACAAGGCCTTCTTCGGATGGAGCATTGATCTTGCTTACCCGTGGCGCGATATCGCGCTTCTCCCTCTATGGATGACGGCGGCAGCGCTCGTGGCTGGATTGGTACCCGCCCTCCGTGCGGCAACTCTGCCACCAGCATCCTCTCTCAGAATGGAATGATAGAGGAGGGGCAAAAAGGGGATCTCATGGGTATTTCTGGCACTGGTAGGGAAAATTGTTAAAAAACAAGAATTTAAAAAAACCTCTTGCAGAAGAATGAAAACCTTATAAGTTTAGCTTATCGAAAGATTGTTCTGGGGGGAACAACAGGCCGTTGTACCGAATGGTGCGGCGGCCTGTATTTTTTAGAGCGATACCATTGCCTGCATTATTTTCACGGGTCAACCGAGCCCGGAGCAGGCATACTCTGTCTACTACTGCATCGATCTACCATGCCGCCCCGATATAAAAATCCCGAGGACTCGGAGCACCCTCCTGCCATGTCCGGAACGCCCACGGCATGGCGAACGCTGATCTTGCTTGCTTTAGTGCTCGCCTGCTGGTTTTTCTTCAAGCCGTTGTTCTGTGGAGTATTACGGGTCGGTCTGGCGATGGCCACCTGGGGATCCGGAGGGGTGTTGCACATGGATCAGCTATCAATCACAGAGGAAGGATGGATCGAGGCCCGAGGTGTTACATGGCTTTTAGGTCCCCTCGACCACAGAAGCAGCATCAAGTCTGACTGGGTCGGTGTGCACCTCGTCTCGGTGATACAACTGCTTCACTTCTCGGAGCGTGAATCGCATGGAATCGTGCAGGAGATTATGGCAGGCAAGACCAAGGTGCTGCTGGATACCCGATCGAGCATGCAGGCCGGAAAGACGCCCAAGTATCGCCCCTTGTGGGGGATGAAGTCGTTTCTGCGCCCCACCCTATTTCTGCCATCGTCCTCCTGGACCATGGGATCCACCGATCTGGTCATGATCGGAGATCATTATCGGTTGGCCTTGAATGGAATGATCCTACGTTTGCCCGATCGATGGGCCGGAAGGATTTCTTATGCCGCCGGGTCGTTGGATATAGGCACCTGGCACCACATTCTTCCAAAGGCTTCGGTGCCCGCATCATGGGAGGCTGGAGTCATTCGTCTAGGCGAACTGGATCTGGGCCATGAGCTCCTCCTCAAGGAGGGGTCTCTTCGACCCATGGCCGATGGCCTCGACTTTGGCATCCGGGGAATTGTTGGCCAAGGTATTCTAAGGGGTGACGGCACCTTGGGAACAGCCATGGATCCCTATCATCTCGAGCTGACACTTGTCGGTGAAGATCTGGCACTGAAGGCCTTCCACGAATGGATGAAGGATGAAAAAAAGGCAACCGGTGTCATCAGCCAAGCCCGCCTTACGTTCCGAGGTAATCCCTCCAACCCGGTGGATGCAGATAGCTCACTGCGCTTGATTGCCCGTGACTTCCATTGGGAGGGGAAGGGATGGGAGTCGCTCCGGTTGGCAGCGACGCTTACGGGTCGCAATCTCACCCTTTCGGAACTCCTTTTACAGCAGAAGGAGAATCAAGTCACGGCATCGGGACAAAGTCATCTTCCGGCAGATTGGCATGCAGCGCTTCGGGCTCCGTTTACAGCGAAATTTCACGCCGAGCTGGAGGATGCCAGTGCGCTGGCGGCACTAGCGGGTTCCCAATTTGCACAGTTAGGTGGCGGATTAATTATTGAGGGAGAAGTTCAGGGTTCCGAGAACAAGGCGGAAGGTTACTGCAATCTCATCGGTACTGGTATGACTATTCGGAAGTTGCCGCTAGACTGGGTCAAGGGGCGCATGATCTTTGCAGGCGATCAGACCAAGTTGACATCTCTGGAAGCATGGAGCGGGCGAGATCATCTGATACTTAGCGGTAATGTCGCCAATAGCCGCCCCCATGCTTACAAAGCCGAAGCCGAGGTCGAAGTCCGAGACCTGACCAAGCGGCTCTCCCAATTGGGAATTACCACAGCCACCGTCATAGGGGGTGGAGGAATGAAATTCCACTGGCAGGGAGAGGGCAACGCCGATACGCACGCCGGATCATTTCAGGCCCAGGTTAACGGATGGGTTAGCAAGTGGACGACCACCGGCATGTCCGGAACCTTTGAGGGAATTTATGCACCAGGGAAAGTCGAGCTCTCCAAGGCTGATTTCAAGCAGGATGATCTGACGCTAGCGTTGAAGCTTTCGGCAACGACCAACGCCTTTCGGGCCACGGCCATCTCGGCGACGCGGACAGGCAAGTCAATGCCGTTGGTGAAAGGAGATCTTCTGCTCCCGATCAATGCACCGGAATTCTGGCAGAGCGGCGACGCGCTCAAGACCATCGCCATGAATGGGCCGTTGGAGATCAACCTTGCCCTTCAGGGGATAAAGGCCGAAGAAATCGCAGGGCTATTGGGACAGCAAATTCCTTTTGTGGGCACTCTGGAGGGAGCGATCACCGCGAAGGGAACACCCGCAAAACCTATGCTCCACGCCGCGATGGGAATCCGCAGATTTTCACCCAAGCTGGGTGGACCTATGGCGGATCTTTCCGTTTCCCTGGAAGCTGGGCAAGGGAAAGTCAAAGCGACGCTCGTTCAGGAACCAGAATCCTCTTCTCCATTGGACGTGGAGTTGGAGATGCCGCTTTCGTTAATCAACGATCAAGGGAGTCTCCGATTGGAGGATACTGATCAACCAATCAGAGGATCCGCAACCTTGCAGCATGTCCCCCTAGACGGGTGGGCCAACCTAGTGAGGCTGGAGACATGGCCCCTCAAGAAGGCCCGCCTTGATGGGAAAATTCGTCTCTCAGGAACTTACCAACAGCCTGTCTTGGAAGGCGCCTTAATGCTTGAGGCGGATGAGGGGTATCTTTTCGGTTCACACCTTTTAGAGCATGTTTCCTTACCTATGACGCTTTTCTCATCGAAGGTGGTGCTCGGCTCCGGAAGCGCCGTTTACCGCGAAAAGCCGATGACGCTTTCCGGAGAAGCCTCCTGGGAAAAATCTCCTTGGAAAGGCAGTCTCCGCCTGATGGGGAAGGATCTACCCATGACGCTTGGCAGCGGCTTCGATATGCTTGCCGATGCGGACCTACTACTAGGAGCCATCGGCGCTCAACCCCCTTTGTTGAGCGGATTGTTAAGGCTCCATGGCCTCTCCGGAGCACTGTGCGCGAAGCTGACACCCGCCTTTGCACCCCCTGGATGTAATTTTTCCCCTCCCGCAGGAAAGAGTGCACAAGAGCAAGAAACTGAAAACGGTTTTAAAAATCTACAGCTCAACCTTTCACTCAAAACCGACGGCTTGGTCACGCTTGATCATGGATCAGAAGCCAGCATAGCCGTTGACGTGAAAGCAGGGGGTTTGGCTCGTGCGCCTGCGTTGATGGGGACGATGGACCTGCGGAATCTAGACCTCACCCTTCCCTGCGGCACTTTTGTCGTTCCGCAAGGCCACGTGGTTTTGGAGACCTCTCGTGGCATGCTTTCGAGCGACATCGCGTATGGACTGACCGAAGAAGGCTTTTGCGCTCTCTCCCTCGGTGGAACACTCTCTAATCCAGCGATAGCTTTTGAAGGGGAGTCTGGGGTCTGCGCCTCGGATCTCCTGATGACCATGGCCAGCCGCCCTGAACAGAAAACGAGCCTCTTGGTCCAATCAGCGGCGTGGAGCCGGCAGACGCTCCTGTTTCCTCTCCCAGCGACGAAATGGGCTACCTCGAGTCTGGGGGACTTCGAACCGGCCGCCATTGGTTTTTATGGCTCGCCCTGGATCTGGAACCTCTCGTGGAGAGGAATCGCCCAATAAAAAATCTTATGGAAAGCATGACAGGACATGGCCGGGGAAGCGCTCTGGCGGAAGGGTGGCTAATCACCGTGGAGTGTGGCTCGGTAAACCGGAAAGGGATCGAGATCGCCATCTCTTTACCAAAGCCCATTTCAACGCTTGAGCCGAAACTGCGGGAAGTGATTCAGAAAAGAATCGGCAGAGGGCGCATCAATATCTCGATTTCCCTCGAGAATGCCACTGGACACGATAATTCCCAAAGCGTCGTTGACATGCAAGCTGCACGCCGAATTCTTCATGAGCTCAAGGCCCTTCAGGCAGAGCTGACTCTTCCTGGCCAGATTTCCCTGGAACTTTTGCTCCAGTCGCCCGGAGTTTTTCGAAACGGTATGGAGGAGACGCCTGACCATGATGCTCTCTTGCCTGCACTGCAGATCGCGCTCAACCAAGCGCTGGATCGGATGATCATGATGAGAAAGAAGGAAGGTGCGCACCTCGTCGCCGACTTACTCAAGCGCATCAAGCTCCTCGAGGGTTCAGCAAAGGCTATCCGCACCCGCGTTCCGGCCGTATTGCGCCTTCGACGCGATCATCTGAAGACTCGCATGGAAGAGTTAGGAGTACCATTGCCAGCAAATGACCCAGCGCTTGCTCGGGAGCTCGCCTTCCTGGCCGAGCGCAGCGACATCACTGAGGAGTTGACGCGATTGGAGAGCCATTTTGTCCAGTGCAGAGAATCGCTGAACGGCACCGAGCAGGCCGGCAGGACGCTCGACTACCTGGCCCAGGAGATGTTCCGGGAATTCAACACACTCGGAAACAAGGCGGGGGATGCCTCCATCTCCCAACGGGTCGTGCAATCCAAGGCGGAACTTGATAGGATCCGCGAACAGGTAGCTAACCTCGAGTGATCCGCGTGAATCATCCTTCCCACCATTTTCTTCGCTCCGGCATCCTGTTTGTCATTTCAGCACCTTCGGGCGCGGGAAAGACCACACTTTGCACGGCGCTCCGACAGAAGCCCGATTTTATTTGGTCTGTTTCATGCACGACGCGTGCACCGAGGCCCGGGGAAATCGAAGGGGAGGATTATCATTTTCTTTCCCGCGAAGAATTTACGAGGAGGCTTGAAGCGAACGAATTCCTCGAACATGCCGAGGTTCATGGCAACCACTACGGAACGCTGAAGAGACCCGTGATCGAGAATCTCAAGAACGGCATCGATGTCCTTCTCGACATCGACACTCATGGCGTTGACAATATCCGCGCCTGTGGAGATCCGATCATCCTCCAGGCACTGGCCGATGTCTTTATCATGCCTCCTGCGCTCGATGAGCTTCGCCGGCGGCTCATGCGCCGTGGCACGGAGACGGCTGAGCAGGTCGAGGTTAGGATGAGCAATGCGGCACGTGAGATGGAATGCTGGCGTGATTACCGCTACACGATCATCAGTGGGTCGATGGAAGAGAATATTGAGAAGTTCAGGGCCGTCATGCGTGCAGAGCGCTATCTTAGCCGCCGCATGAGTGTTGTGACGGGAGAAAAATCATGAGCGGTGTGGCGCCGACATCCAAGATTGTGGGGAAAACAATCGTTCTTGGTGTGACCGGATCGATCGCCGCGTACAAGTCCGGAGAGATCGTGAGTCAGCTCCGCAAGGCGAACCACGATGTCTTTGTCGTGATGACTCGCAGAGCCACGGAATTCATCACACCCCTCACGCTCGCGACGCTCTCGCGCAATCCCGTGCTCTGCGATCTTTCCGAGGAAAATGCAACAGCTTGGAAGCCTGGCCACATCGAGTTGGCGGATCGTGCCGACCTCCTCATGATCGCTCCAGCAAGCGCGAACACGATTGCGCGACTAGCCCATGGATTTGCGGACGATGCAGTAGGAGCTGTTGCGTTAGCGACGCGTGCAGCACTTCTCATCGCGCCGGCGATGAACGGAAAGATGTGGGATCATCCGGCGACGCAGGAGAACGTGGAAACATTGAGGAGATATGGAGCCTCATTTGTAGGGCCTGCGGAAGGCATGCTTGCCTGTGGGTATGAAGGTCTGGGAAGGCTAGCCGAGGTGACGGAAATATTAAAAAGCGTGGAGAATATTCTCGCAGCCGTCTGATCATCGGAAAGTTTTCCGAAGTCGCAGAAAACATGCTGCGAGAATTTTTTAGAAAATCGGTTGACGCACAACATTGGGCGACTTATTCACATTAATCAGTGACTTATTCACAAATCTTTCACAAGTGCCGCGCCTGCGGAACAAAGGAGGTGGATTGAAATGCCCATTAAGAAAAAAGTACCCGCTAAGAAAGTTGTAAAGAAGGCCATTGAGAAGAAGGCCCCTGCTAAGGAAGTTGTAAAGAAGGCCGTTGAGAAGAAGGCCCCTGCTAAGAAAGTTGTAAAGAAGGTCGTTGCGAAGAAAGCTCCTGCAAAGAAAGTCGTCGCAAAGAAAAAGTAAGTCTCTCCCGCCGGAACAACATTTCGGCGACGAGCTAGAACTTGGGGGAAGCGCCACAAACGCTTCCCCCAATTTTTTTCTTCATCAGAATCTTGATCACCATCGTTCCCTACTCGACCACACTCTATTGCTCCACTAAATTCTGTAGATGGAAGAACTGCTACTCACGACTGCTCGCGATGCGGCTCTCGCCGCCGGAGGAATGATCCGAGGCCATTTTGAGAGGGAACTGAATGTCGACTCCGCCGAGGCCCACGATATTAAGCTCGAACTCGACCGCCGCTCCCAGGCCCTCATCGAGTCGCTCATCTTAGGCATTTTCCCTGACCATGCGATCTATGGGGAAGAGGGAATCCGGGGAGACCAGAGCGCACCCGACCAATGGATCATCGACCCGATTGACGGCACGGTGAACTTTTTCTACGGCATCCCGCATTTTGCCGTTTCGATCGCCCATCGCCGGAACGGGGTGATCACGACCGGTGTCATTTACCAACCGATGACCGACGAGCTCTGGATCGCCTCCCGTGCCACGGGTTCTGTCACGTTGAATAGTCGTCCTATACGGGTCAGTGGCCGCACCAAGCTCTCCGATGCGATCGTTGCTGTCGGAGTCTCGAAGACGGAAGCCGCCATAGAGAAAGGGCTCCCCATTCTGGGAGAGATGATGCGCTCTGCGCGGAAGACACGCATGATGGGAAGCGCCGCACTCGATATCGCTTTCGTCGCCTGTGGGCGCCTCGATGCCTACATCGAGAGTCAGATCAGCCTCTGGGACATTGCGGCCGGCATGCTGATGGTCGAACTCGCCGGAGGGAAGGTCGACCTCAGGCCCCATGACACCGTCCCGGACAAATACTCCTGCGTCGCCTGCGGCGGGGGAATTTCCTTCGAACATCTTTAAATCTCGCGCAGAGACGCAGAGACGCAGAGAACCCCAGCATCGAGCTCCAATCAACCAATGCCCAAATCCAGGATCACCCGCAGCGGCATCGGATACGATGTGCACAGGCTTGAGCAGGCTTTGGAGGAACGCTTGCTCGTGCTCGGAGGAGTGATCTTCCATCATCATCAGGGACTGACGCTCGCGGGTCATTCCGATGCCGATGTGCTTTGTCATGCGATTGCGGATGCCCTCCTCGGTGCGGCGGGCCTGCAGGATATCGGTCACTATTTTCCAAACACCGACGCTTCCATTAAGGACATCTCCAGCCTGGAAATCCTGCGCCGTGTTTCAGCCATCATTGCTGATAACGGAGGCACGATCATCAATGTTGATTCCACGCTGGTTGCCGAGGAGCCCAAGATCGGCCCCTATGTACTGGAGATGAGAGAAAAGATCGCCGGAGCCCTCGGACTTGATGCTTCGCGAATGGGTGTTAAGGCAACCACGAATGAGTGTTTGGGGTTCCTGGGACGTGGCGAAGGTATTGCCGCGCTGGCTACGGCATCCGTGGAGACCACTGTCGAATAGAGATCATGGAGACCGTTCAGATTCTCAATACGCTCTCCAAAAAGCTAGAGCCGCTCGAAACCCGGGAAGGAGAAGGGAAAACACTTTCCCTCTATACCTGTGGGCCGACGGTTTACGCCTACGCGCACATCGGGAACTTCCGAGCCTATGTTTTCGAGGATCTGCTTCAGCGCCACCTTCAGGAACGGGGTTTCTTTGTCCGTCGCGTGATGAACCTCACAGACGTCGATGACAAGACGATCCGCGGTGCCCATGCCGCCGGGATCGCGCTCGGGGAGTACACGCTCCCCTTTAAGAAGGCCTTCTTTGAGGATGCCAAGACGCTTCGGCTGTTGCCTGCCGATGCTTATCCCGCCGCCACCGAACCGGAACAGATCGCACGGATGATCGCAATGATCAGGACGCTCCTGGAGAAGGGGCACGCCTATCAGGCCGAGGATGGCTCGATCTATTTCCGCATCGCCTCCTTTCCGGGCTACGGGAAGCTTGCCCACGTCGATCTTGAGAATCAGCGGAGCAGTCAGCGCGTGGCGAGCGACGAATACGGCAAGGAGGCAGTTGCCGACTTCGCCCTCTGGAAAACCTGGGTCCCCGAGGATGGAGCTGTCGGTTGGGAAAGCCCGTGGGGAAAGGGTCGTCCCGGATGGCACATTGAGTGCAGCGCCATGGCGACGGGCCTCCTCGGCGAGACAATCGATATCCACTGCGGTGGAGTCGACAACATCTTCCCCCACCACGAAGCCGAGATCGCGCAGTGCGAGTGTGCCAGTCACGGCAGCAGCCCCTTTGTCCGCTACTGGATGCACTGCGCCCATCTGATGGTGGAAGGATCGAAGATGGCGAAATCTGCGGGAAATTTCTTCACCCTCCGTGATCTTTTGGACAAGGGATGGACGGGACGAGAAGTTCGCTATGCCCTGATCTCTGTCCACTACCGAGGAGCGCTCAATTTCACGATGGATGGCTTGGGGGCCGCGCGCGTCGCACTGGGTCGGCTTGATGCCTGGCGGAAACGCCTGATTGAGACTGCCGGATTAGACAACACTGCCGAGTCACCGGATCCCTCAACCGAAGGATTCTTTGCCGCGCTTGATGATGATCTGAATATTTCCAGTGCGCTAGCCGTTCTCTTCGAGACCCTGCGGGAGAGCAACCGGCGGATGGATGAGGGGGCATTGACCCCCTCGCAAGCACATGGACTTCTAAACTGGCTTGTCCGCGTCGATGGTGTGCTTGCCCTCGAGCCGGAGGATATCACCACAATCCCATCAGAAGTGGAGGAGTTGCTCGCTGCTCGCACTGCTGCGCGCGATGCGAAGGAATGGCAGAAGAGCGACGAGATCCGCGATAAGATCACCGGACTCGGCTGGACCGTGAAGGACACAAAAAAGGGCCAGAAGGTAATCCGCGACTGAAGCCTGTGAAAGTATGAGGAATGAAGTATGAAAAAGAGACACTGTAAATCGAATCCAGACTCCTTCATGCGGAATTGGCCCGAAATCCCTTCATAAATCATAATTCATAAACCATCCTTTCCCCATGTTCGCCCCCGACACCCTCCTCGATCTCGACCGCACCGAGCACAGTGTCATCTTTGAGAATGTCACTCATGTCTGGGAGGCAATCGCAAAGATCTCGACCTATCTCCAGTTCCGCCTCAAGCCCGGCATCTATGGTAAGCTGATCGGCAAGCCGTTCATCAGCGGAGCGGTCTATATCGGAGCCGGCACCATCATTGAGAATGGTGCCATGATCAAGGGACCCGCCTGGATCGGCGAGAATTGCGAGATCCGTAACGGCGCCTACATCCGGGAGAATGTTTTGGTGGGGAATGGCGTCGTCTTGGGGAACTCCTGCGAGTTCAAGAGCTGCCTCATCTTTGACGAAGCGCAGATTCCACACTTCAACTACGTCGGTGACTCTATCCTGGGTCACAAGGCGCATCTCGGTGCCGGAGCCATCCTCTCCAATGTCCGCCTCGACCATCAGCCGGTTACCGTGAAAACCGCCGAAGGAATCATTCCGACGGGCCTTCGGAAGTTCGGTGCTATCGTTGGCGATCGCGCCGAGATCGGATGCAATTCCGTTCTAAGCCCGGGATCGATTATTGGACGCGATACGATTATTTATCCGAATACGTCTTGGAGGGGAGTGCTGCCCGCAAACTCGATCGGGAGAGTAGAGCCGCTGACCTTACGCATCCTCCCTCGTCTACAGAAGTAGGCTTAGGATATCGGCGGACAGCTATGTTGGCCTGCTAGCGACGACGCACAAATAGTATATTTTGCTGAAACATGTTAGTAAGTGATCGCAAATCAATTATTTGCAGCATCTTTAAGCTGAGACAAAAGTTTCTCCGCTGCAATGGCACCTGCTTGATAAAGTAAATGAGAAGGATTCTCCCACGGTTCGTGAGGGTTGTCATCAACGATTGAAGAATGACCGCGTACAATTACATCGTGAAAAGCAGAAAAGTAGTCATAAAGTAGATCAGATTGAAACTGCTTTTCTAGCTTTTTGAGAATGCCTTCTAAATGCTGTTGGTTGGTCACAATTACACCCCTTAACACGCTCACGGCCCTTGTCAAGACGTTCAACATCCAACAACTTTCGACAAAAAAAGTTTTGAAGGATTCTAAATTATAGGGTATATTATACGCATTTTTATGAAAGCTGATAGATGGTCCCACATTCGGTCAGGACATCGGGCGCGGCACGAATCTTCCGGTGAAGAGTGAAGGAGGTGAAAAAACGAAAGGGGTCGATTATTGAGCGTTTCTGTCGTACCTCCAAACCGAGAAGCCACTGGTTTCCAGCACTTTCGTTCCTGCATCGAACTGTTCTTCGAACTCGGGGAAGCGGGTGTCGCCTTCGATCGGTCGTGGTACTTTGGTAACGTAGAGTTCCTGCACCTTGGGGAGGAGGAGTCGATAGATTTCCTCGCCGCCGATCACGAAGAGGTCGCGACCGTCGGTCGGCTCTTGGATCTCCTCCACGGAGCGCACGATAGTGATGCCCGGTGGAACGGACTCTTCGGGCATCGTGCGCGAGAGAACGATATTTTCCCGACCGGGGAGCGGCTTGCCGATCGACTCGTAAGTCTTCCGCCCCATAAGGATCGCATGGCCCATGGTGGTCGCCTTGAAGAATTTGAAATCCTCGGGAAGACGCCACGGAATCGTGCCGGTATTTCCGATCACCCGGTTCTCTGCCATAGCCACAATCGCCTTGATCATCTGGAAACAAAAATGACTTCAAATTCTCGCGCAGAGGCGCAGAGGCGCAGAGATGAAGAAAAAGA
>Ga0114962_10000626_pt1 | contig 31045 bp, 45 predicted proteins | sample C_130820_MF_Meta_FD_87017 | JGI IMG/M metagenome (GOLD analysis project Ga0114962, IMG submission 87017) | Freshwater microbial communities from Lake Croche, Canada to study carbon cycling - C_130820_MF_MetaG | ecosystem: Environmental > Aquatic > Freshwater > Lake | place: Lake Croche, Canada...
GATAGTGCTGTGTTCATCACGTCCGCCAGTAATTCCTCACGCAAGCCGTGAGTGTGTTTAGGGCCGCCATTATCAGCCACCCATGATAAAAAGGTCTTAGAGTCTAGGTCTTGACAATGTTCATGATAGCAACAGAACGAACGATCTAGGGGTTTGTATCTAGCTTCAGGGTTACCATCGCTATGACTAGCGCTGTTAGGGCATACGACACCGATCCAGCCCTCGCCATTAGCAGGCGTGACAATCATTCCATTAGCACTCATCCAGCTCAGGACATCGTCACCGCCATCATCTTTAAGTCTAATAGACGTGATAGAGGCGGTGTCAGCGGGTGCTGGTGTTACATGTAACGCTTCGCATATCTGAGGCAAACTGAACTCACGCTCAGGGTGTAACTCAATCAGCTTAGAAGCAAAATTATCACGATTAGGTTTAAGATTGACACTACCAGCAACTCTAAAGTTACGGACAGGGTTAATAGCACCGCCATCCGTGAAACCAGCATCAGCAATGGCTTTAATCGCAGCACTAAAGTCTCCCTTCAGAGGTTGATCGTCTAACGCAAAAGTATAGCCATACTGATAATTAGCAGGGCTAGTCTCAATAATCCATGTAGGCGCCAGCGGTGGCACCTTAGACTTAGTGCCTACGTCATCTAGCACCATGAACGCGACACGCTCACAGTTAGATGCAGACGCAGACACCTTGCCATCAGCAAAGCGGTCTAAAATAAAGCAGGCGGTATTAGCGTACCAAGCATCACCCTTTTTAATCTTAGCCTGCTCAGGCAAATACGCAGGCCATGTACACTTGATCGCACCATCGTTATGATATTGCAAAGCGCCCTTATCAAGTAAAGGCTTTTGTTTAACTAATAGGATAGTCTCACCTACAGGGGCAATCCCTACTAAATAGTCAATGAAATTTAACTCACTCATTTTCCATACCTCGTCATTATATCGGCTTCAATAGACAAAGGGAGACCCTTAGCCCATTCAGGGGGCGTACACATTACATCGCTCATTCGTTGTAGCACTTCATTCGGTGTATCGGTCTCGATTACAATCTCATCGTGTACGTGTAAGATCACGTCGTCTAAGTTTCTTAGTGAGTGTCGGAGTAGATCGTTAGCAACGGCCTGGGTGATGTTCTCACACGCCAAGCCCTTCCATAATCTAGCTCTAGGCCACTCGGTAGCGTCAGCAGAGGGCTTCCACGCTGCTTTAGCGTAAGTCACCCCTTCAGGTTCTAGCTTTGCATGTGGATAGCAAAGTATTCGACCCGAAGGCAAAGCATACCATAAATGTACGCCGTCGTATAAGTAGGTCACACGGCCTACACTAAACTCTTTACCAACATTACGCATCGCCCGCGTGTAGGCAGACTCTAGTGACTGCCAATAATTAACAGCCCATTGGTTAGCTCGTCGCCAAGCGTCGACTGTGCGTCTAGCATCTGACTCGCTAAGTATAATGCCATAGTTACGGCCCATAGCGCCAAAAGCCCCCACGCCGCCACCAAAGCCGCATGACAATATTGCCACTTTTCCAATTTGGCGTTTGTCTGGCGTAATCTCCATCTCGGCTTGGTGAAATATTGCCGCTGCTTCTCTAATATAAATATCACGACCTGATCTAAAAACATCTAGCACCTCTTCTGCACGTGGATCATTGGATAACCAAGGGGTCAGTCTAGCCTCTACCGCGTTCCAATCGGCAACGACGAGGGACTTACCCTTAGCAGGGATTAACGCAGGACGTAGCATACCTTTTAGCACGTCGGTGATACGTCTGCCGTATGTCGGCACTATCGCATGACCTCGCACCATAGCATGTCTAACAGCCTCTGGGTCTTTAGCACACTTACGTGTGAAGTTGTGAACCTGAGCGCCATAGCTAGACGCACGGCCTGTAGCGCTACCACCAGCAAACACAAATGCACCACGTACGCGGTAGTCCTCTTCATCAGCGAGCTGGGATAAGCGGTTGAACTTAGCGACAGATGATGCCCACAGATCGTCAGCACATTGGATAACGTCAGCGACATCGGCTGGCACTTCGTCGGGGTTCTCTTCGGCTAACAGCAATAGGTTAGCGCGAACGGATTTGTCAATAGACATCTTCTTGTCTCCATCTTTAATAAGCGTCATTAGCTTGAGCGCTTCAGGGCCAACGCGTTCTTGCACCCACTCACGCATACGCGGTGAACGTACTGACGTGATAGCGCCCTTTGTTACCTCAGACACGATGCGCTCGATCTCTTCTAGCTCTACACTAGCGTAGCGAATAGCGGAGTCGGCAAGGTCTTTATCTAGCAACACACCCTTGTCGTTGATACGTTCATTGACGTGATAATCTGCAAGCTCTTGGTCTGATAGGTCGCGTAAAGCTTTTGAGATAGTGCGCATGACTTTAACGTCCTGCTCACAGTAGGCAATCATCTCAGCCATCAAGGTTGGGTCATCATTAAACGTGCCGTCAGCACGAGGGAGTGATAGCAGTCTGATTAACTGCTTACCACGGTGGTCTTTACGCATCGTAGCCCCTGAGAAACGTCCAACGTCCTCTAGTGAGCCAGGCGCACAGTTAGCACGAGCCTGTGTAGCTGTGCAATAGAACTGTTCTAAATCAAAGTTAATCTGTAAGACATACCAAAAGACTAGGCGCTCAAACGTCGCATTGTGCGCACGTATTTGACCCTTGAAGTTACGCACCTCTTCGGGGAACGGCATATCTGGCGTCCATGTAATGACGTCACTATCATCAAACGCATAGGACATACATAGCACATCGGTGCTACTGTCTTGAGCGTAGTTGTAGACGCCGCGACTAGGTAAGTCGCAGCGGCTACGTGACTCAAAATCGAGCCACAGTATCATTATGTTGAACGACGACGACGTGTAGTTTCAGCAGGTGCATCTTCTTCAGCAGTCTCGCCTGAAGCTTCAGCATCCATACCTACCCATTCTTTAATCTCAAAGACAGGAGTATAGATTTTGCCATACGACTTGTGTTGGTAATGCTCTTTCTTCAAATAGATGACAGGTACAGGCTTAGTCTGATCTGCTTCTACTTGATTAGCAATGGCTACTGCCAACGCTTGAACTGCACGTTTACCGCCAACAGATGTAGTAGAGAAGCGAACTTCTAAACCTTTATCTTCGCCAGAGATGCACTTCAATGACAGACCTACTTGCGTCTCCCATCCACGTTTAGCTGCAGGTGGCGCACCATCAAGCTCAGGCAACGGCTGTGATACTGACACCATCTTCTCACCTAATACGTCGCCATCACCCCATGCGATAAAGCCATGAATGAATGAGAACGGATTAACAGCCCATGTAGCGTCATCTTCGACTTCTGTTTGGTCTGCACCAAACACCCAATGACCTGTCTTGTCCATCTTAAGAATAGCAACGCCTGCTGGCGATACATCATTCTCAAGTGAACGTAAGGCTGTGCTTAAAGAAGATACTGCTGGTAGATTTGCTTGTGAAAAAGTTACGATATTAGACATTTTAATTTCCTTTAGATGATTTTATTAAGGGCAGCGGTCAATTGCTGTCCGATTTGCAACAATGCTGGGCGAGGATCATCCTCGTTTGCCAGCGTACTACCTGAACTAATAGCGACGACTGTCCCTTCAGGTAAAGTAAGACCGTGTTTTTTAAGCACCTTCTCAGCTTTAGCTGGTGAGATTAACGTCGTCTCTATTATGTCAGATTCTGGTAGGTCTTTAAGAAGTGCAGACTTCGCATCCTCTTCGTTGACCCATTGTCTAGTCGCACGTTTGGCAACTAGCTTATAGCCTGGGACAAGTTTACCTGCCTCTAGTATTTGGAAAGCTAACGCACGTAAGTCTGTGATCCATTGTTCAATTACGTCGGCGTTTTGCAAGTATACACCTATTTGTTCTACAGGCAACGCATCTAATTTGGTGTGCAACACTCGGTCAACAGCGCCAGTCATCTGAGGACAGATAGGCTTGCCTGCACACCAACGGCAATGATCGCCTGCATTAAGTCTAGCGTCAGGTGCTTGTGATTGACGGACTGCAAGGGCTAATGACTGTTCAAATAACTTGATACGGTTAACGTTTGTCGTCCAACGTTTAACGTTAGGCGGTTGAACAATAATCATCTCGATAGATGTCACGCCATCAAACACCCATGACACTTCTTTAGTACGCATGGCAGCAGCAGCGTAGAACATAAGCTGTGGGTTCTCTTCTACTTCCACGGCTACACCGTCACCGAACTTCCAATCTAATACATAGGCTGTGTCACCGATACGACCTAAGAAGTCGGTTGAGCCAAATACATTTGGCAAGAAGTCACCAAAGCCTACGCGTGTCTCGACTGCATACTCCATCTGTTTGTCAGGATCAATCGCATCTAACGCATCAAGCGCAGGTTTGATTTTGTTGTCAATCAGTTCTTGCGTTAACACTTGATCTTCATACACGGTGCCAAGGTAATGCTCAGGCGTGTGGCCTTTGTCAAGTATTTCTGCAATCACATTATGTAGTAGGGTTCCTTCGTCTGCATACTTATTAGAAGGACGTGGTGGCATCTTGTCGCAGAGCGCGACTGAGCCAGGGCAGGCAATAACACGTTTAGCGGTTGAACCGCCTACGACTGAAGAGTGTTGCATTTAGTTTCCTTTAATTTACCTATTGAGTTTGCAGATTAGCATACATAAAATTAGTATGTCAACATTTAATTTAATAATAAATTGCTTGACACATAGAAAAAGGGTAAGTAATGTGTGCTTATGTTAGAAAAACAAGTTGAAGCATACTTTAAAAAAGTAGTCGAGCAGTTAGGTGGCAAGAGCTACAAGTTCACATCGCCAGCGCATCGGGGTGTGGCTGATCGTGTAGCCTGTCTGCCTAATGGACAGACATGGTTTGTAGAAATAAAAACAGAGGGCGGTAAGCTGTCAGAACTGCAGAAGTTATTTGCGTCTGATATGCAGAGGCTCAATCAACATTACGCATGTTTATGGAATAAGGATGATATAGATGAGTGGGCTAAAACTACGACCCTATCAAGACACGGCGGCTGACTTCCTGTATGAGCATGACCGTGCCATGATTTTAGCGCCTGTGGGTGCAGGCAAGACCGCCATCACGCTCACCGCCATGCAAGACGCTATTGAGACTGAGGTAGTGACACGCTTCTTAGTGTTAGCCCCTAAGCGTGTCTGTACTGACGTGTGGCCTGTCGAGCAACCGAAATGGGCGCCTAAGCTTAAGCTCGTTGTGGCTGTCGGTACGCCTAAGCATCGTGACGCAGCATTTGCGTCTGACGCAGATATTGTGGTGCTAAACTATGACAATTTGCAGTCTGTACATAATTTGAACGGCATTGACGGCATTGTGTTTGACGAATTAACTAGGTTAAAAAACCCGTCAGGCGCACGTTTCAAGGCGCTGTCAAAGCTATTAGACAAGATCAACATACGCTGGGGCTTGACAGGTAGCTTTACTAGCAACGGCCTTGAGGACGTGTTTGGACAATGTAAGATTGTGGATCAAACAATATTAGGGCGTAGCAAGGGTGCGTTCATGCAACAGCACTTTATCTTAATCAATAAAGAATACGGTGACTGGGTGCCAAGACCTAACGCGCTTGAGCAGGTCATGGAAATTATTAAGCCTGCCACTTTTGTGTTAGACGCTGGCGAATATAAAGACAAATTGCCGTTACTGCACACAGTCGAGTTACGCTGTGACATGGACGACAGACTGCCGTATGAAAAGATGAAGAAAGACTTTGTCGTTCAGTTCGGTAACACACAGATCGCTGCAGTTAACGCTGCCGTAGTGACATCTAAGCTACAGCAGATGGCGTCAGGCTTTATTTATGACGCAGATGCCGTACCGACATGGTTTAGCAAGCATAAGTTTGATAGGCTTGACGAACTGCTAGAAGAGAACCAACACGCTAACACCATCATTGCATACGCATTTAAAGAGGAGTTAGCAGAACTTAAGCGACGTTATCCGAAGGCTGTAACGCTAGATGATGATGATGCCATCACACGATGGAACGATGGCAAAGTAGAACTACTGCTCGTGCATCCTAAGTCTGCAGGTCATGGCCTCAACTTACAGCATGGCGGCAGTAAGATTGTATTCCTATCGTTGCCCTGGAGCCTTGAGCTTTATGAGCAGACGATAGGCCGTTTACACCGTAGCGGGCAAAAGCATGATGTATGGTGTTACGTGATGTTGACAAATAAAACCGTTGACGAACGTATATGGGCAGCCCTGCATGACAAACGGGCTATTTCTGATATTGCTATGGAAGAACTAACATGACTAAAGACGAAGCATTAAAACTAGCGATTAAAGCACTTGAAGCTTGTAAAGAAGCATTAGAACAACCTGCACAGGATTATGTGTTGATATGTAAAAGATGTGGTGATGATTTAGGTATTGAATATGTGCCTGATGAACAACCAGCGCAAGAATGTAAATGGTGCAAATCAAGAGAAGTTAACTTTGATGATGATGTTGATCCAGGCAAAGCATACGAATGGAAACATGGTGCAGGGGGTACATTATGAATGATGTAAAGATATTCTTGACATGTCTATTCTTAAGCTTTATAGTGGGCGCATATACAGTCGTATTGGTTAACAAAGACCGATACGGATGTACAGTAGAAGTAAGAGATGTTGGCGGTATCACACATGTATTTTCTGGAAAGGTTTACTAATGACTAGATTGAATTGGCGATCACTTAATGCGCAGCTTACTACGTTAAGCGAGGATGAAGTGTTAGCCTTGTTAGAAAACGAGCGTGAAGGCGAGAAGCGTATCTCTATGTTACAACGTTTACATCAACGCTACACTATCTTACGTGCTGCACGTGAGCGTGTAGAGATATTGAAAGGAGCAGTACGCCCATGAACAATCGTGAGATTTGGAGTGAGCAAAACTTTAAGTTCGGTCACGTAGACCCTACGCCTTGGATTCCGTTTGATGACGAGCCAAGTTATTTAACTAAATTATGGAGAAAATTAACATCATGGGTTTATACACGGTAAAAGTTTATGGCATCGAGTTAGATGTCTACGCAGACGTAGAAGTTGAACGCGATCCGCTAGGGACTGGCGACAGTCCTGCAGCGACTTACGTTGACATTATCGCTATTGAGTTAGCTGATTCTGCGGTTGACATCACTACGTTATTAAGCGACGGTGTGTTAGAAAAGATAGGCGCACAAGTACAGGAAGAGGCAAAAAATGGGTAGCGGCGCAGATAGAGAGTTTGTGTTATGTGACTCATGCGGGTCAGAAAAGTATGAGGATGAGGTGTGTCCGTGGTGTAGTTTAAAAGTTAGTCCGCTAAATAAACAAGAGGGTGGGTCGCACTACAAAGACATGATTATTCAGCCAGTAGAATACATCACGGCTAACCGACTAGGTTTTTTAGAGGGCAACGTAATCAAGTACATTACACGTCATATTGCTAAGAATGGCGCTGAAGATATACGTAAGGCCATACATTATTGTCAACTAATCTTAGCGACTAGATATAAGGATATAAAATGAGCTATGAACAACAGTTAAAGTATGAACGGTTAAAAGAATCAATGTATAATCTTATGGCAGAAAAGCCTCAGACGCGTCGTATGTTGATGGAAGCGTTTAACTTAGGTAAAGATCAGTTGAGCAATCATCTACATCGCTTGATAGATAAAGGCTATATCAAGCTACATAAAGATAAGATTGAAGAACGTAGACTTAAAACTATCATGGTGTCACAGTATTATGCTAACCCTGATATGCCGTTCAAACTTAAAACTGTAGAGCAATTAGCAAAAGAGACCGTAGAACGGTTCGCTGGGTCTGGCGTTAAGAAAAGAAAACGCGAAGAGGACCCGCCAGGTGTTTATCGTTTATTAGACTTTCCACTTGCTGCGCCAAAAAGAACTCACAAGAAAACAGTTGTGAGTATCGCTAGTGGCTTTAATCAGTTGGGGTGGTAAAATGAGAGATCAAAAAGTGCAGTTACAAAAATGGTGTTGGTGGGATAAAGGTGAATGTGTCGTTGAAGTGCTGAGGTCAGGTCACTTTCCCACTACTGCTATGGTAAAAATGCCAAATGACCGTGAAATAGAGATAGATATTGATGAATTACGCATTAACTTTGACTGAATACGCGATTTGCTACTTCCCTGCCTTTTTGGCAGGGTTTTGCATGTGTGGGGCTATGGTAGCCTTAACCCCACTCTGTTCTCGCGTTATACGTCGATTGCAGAAGCCGAAAATCTACCGATTTTAATAAAAAATCGATTTAAGAGTCATAATCATCAGTTTCGACATACATCTCTAATCCGTCGCCACTAAATTCAATTCTACCTAAGTTAGTGATGATTGTAATTAGTTCAGTATCATAATCAACTTCGATTTCTTCAATTGTTTGGCCTAGAAGGTCCTCACAAATTTCTTCGGGTGTGCGTTCAGACATAGTTACTCCTCTATTAAGCCAATGTCACAAGTGTGACGTTCAATTTCGCCGTGTTCTTTATGTAAAATTATAGCACACATATCTCGACCCGCACGGTAACCTTGTCCTTGATGCCAAGCATCTCTAGCTGCAAGTGTTCTAAAATATTCTACTGTACCGCCATGATATTCTTTTACTTCTTTATGATGAACATGTCCGACATACCAATATCTAAATTTAGATTCGCCCCATTGGACTGGCTTATCCGCAGCCATAATAGACAACATGTCCCTACCTTTGATTGTGTCGCCATGTGTAGACCCGATTAAAACTTTACCAAACTGATAGTACCAAGATACGGCAGGTGACAAGTCTACTTCAATTCTAGGCTCGTTATGGAAGTAACATGAGATCATTAACGCTAATGCGTAAGATGAATGACCGTCATGGTTGCCTTTGTTAATTCTAAATATTACTTTAGTGTGTTTTTTTAGTAACTGTTGTAAACAGTAAATCATGGCGCGAAGCCCAATCTGCTGTACCTTTGCCCAGCGTCCGTCAACGTCAAGTTGATGGCCTGAGTTAGTTACATTCTTTTGGTTGTCTGCATGAAACATGTCGCCTAAGTTAAGCAACATAGCCGTTTCAGAATCAGGCGAGCTTGCAATCAACCTGTCAATTGCATTACAAGTTAATCGCTCTGCAATCTCTAAGTCAAAGTCATCGCCTGCGTCTTGATGCCAGGCGTGTAATCCGAAATGCGGATCACCCATAGGGATAACAGTCATAACATCTGACCTGTTTAGTTTTGGTTTTTCTATTAAGGGCGCTAGACCTTTTACGCCTTCAGCTAGAGTTAATACAAACTGTCTAATTGTTTCCTCTAGTTTGCTGTCGTCTATCTTAGACTTGACCCATTGACCTGACGCTTTACCTTCAGCGTTGTAGTAGGTTGATACACCTCTAACAATGAACGGCTCTGGTACAGGTCGCACCATGTCTTGCTCAGGTGCGTATCCGCTTGTGGCAGCTCGGCGACGCAGTAAGCTAAAAGCTTCTACAATTGCGCTGTGATTAATGTTTAGTGATCTGGCGGCAGATCTAATTCCACCGTATTCGTTAACTGCGTCAATATATTCTTTTTGGCGTTCTGTTGCGTAAGTCTTTAAGCCTTCATCGATTAACATTTTCTTGGTCTCTAACCCACTCTTGTAAGTGTAGCAATTGTAAGACGTCAGACGCGCAGTCTAAGGGACTAGCGTCGACGGTACTAGGTACATCGCTTTCGGTTTTTCCATCAATGCTTTCGGTGGTGTCGGAAATGTCGGACACGTCACGGGTATCTGTGTCGCGCACCCATTTAATATTAGGGTGAGCAGCGTAGTAAGCATTAAGTTTCTTGACAGCATTTGCATATTCCTTCGTTACATTAGAAGTAATTTGTTTCTGTTCGGTGACAATTGCGTTATTCTTTTGTTGCAAAGCTTCAGTACGGATGCTTAATTCTAGCTTAAACGCATCAAACTTTGCCTTTTCGCCTGCATAGCCTTGATAGTAACCCAGTAACCCAGCGGCTACAATAGCGCAGGCCACGGTGATCTGTTTCCAATATAGTATCCAAAGATTCATTTGGTGAGCTTAGTTGTAGATATAAAACGTAAAGCCATATTAACACCAGAGATAGCGGTAACAATAGCGAAATATACGCGAGGATCAAAATAGCCTTGCACAATATTAAGAGATGCTTCACATGCTGCTCCTACACCGACAATAAAGTTAAACCATAATACCTTAGATTTATACCATTGCTTCATAGTGTTTTACCTGATTGGAAGTCTTGTAAAGTTAATCCGCCTGTGTATTGACAATGCGCTAATTCTTTAAACTTGCCAGTCCATCTGCCAGCCCATTCCAAGCCTAGCTCTTCTGCGATGATCCCGCAAGCAGTAAATAGCGCTTTGTTATCCCATTGACATTTACCGTTGACGATTGGGCAGAAGTCAAACGCAACTTTCCAGTTATGAAATGACTGACCTGCCTTAGCGTTAGTGACTATCTTACCTGGTGTTGTGCGCCCTTGATTGTAGAGCGCTGTTTGAGATTCCGTATCACGGAACGTTGACGTAATAATGACGTCGATGTTTTGCTTTGCACATGAAAATATGAATCGCTCACATAGCGTTTTAACTCTAGGATGTAGGTCTGACAGATTACGGCTATTTACCAAAATAGATAGTCCCCATCACAAGGCCACCTACGATCAGCCATACGATACGCTCGACCCATGCGCTACCTGCGTGTGCAACTTCAATCTTGTTCACTCTACCTTCAAGTGTGTTTTGGTTTTGATCGTAGTTATCCATGCGTCTGAACAACGTAATCATTCGTTCTTCCATACGGGCTAAAGAGATGATTGCCTCGCCTACCTTATCCAGCTTCTCTTCAATTCTATTCAGTCGCGTTGTTTGATCGTCCATGATAAAGTCCTATTGTGCTAATGCGTTTTGATTTTGGTTGTTAAGCATGTTTATCGCGTTTGTTGCCTCACGATAGGTTAAAGGTAAATTACCTGTAGCACCTTGGAACATAGGTGGGCGACTGCCGGTACCTAGTCGCATTATTTTAGCTAAATTATTAACTTTTTGCTCTTGTCTTGATGTAGCTAATGTTTTAGCTGCCATACCACCTGCAGCGGTATACGCGCCCCAAGGATTGACCGCGGTAAAAATTGCGGCTGCAGGAGTCATCGGTGTAAATTTAGCTACTGTATTAAGCAAAGCTTGAACAGGGCCACCTGCAGCAACTTTTTTAATTTGTTCTTGTTCTGCTGGCGTAAACACACGCATTTGCTTTTCATTTTGCGCTATTTTTGAAACTTTACTTGCAATATATTTACCTTTATCGCCTTGCGTAAAATCTGACTTATCTAAAATGCTAGTAAATATTTCACTTTTCTTCATTTTTGCATAATCTTCTCTTGCTGCTTCCCACGCTTTTATAGCTGATTTAGTTCCGCCAACTATAGCGCTAGGTGGTGCATGAAGAACATAGTCATCAAACTCATCCATTAATTCCATTGCTACTTGGCGCTCACGTGGCTTATCACTAGCTTTTAAACCCCCAATAACTTTACGCAACGTAGTTATTTCAGCAACATCTTTAATATTTCCTGCGGTTAATTCTTTAATTGCTGCATCAACTTCTGAGCCAGGTCTAACTACATAGCCAATATCTTTTCGTAATTTATCAGGTATCGTAGAAAAATGCGCATTAAAAGATGGTGCGTCTAATTGAAACCCTGAGTTATCCAAAACATCATAGTTTGCTTGCGCTCTAGCGGTTAACTCACCTGCTGTTGGAACTTTAATTTTTAAAGGTACATTCTTACCTGTAACTGCATTATACGCAGGTATAAACGCATCTTTAGGCATACGTGTGTTGCCAGCTACGGCGGTAGTTAAACCAGCCGCTGCGCCTAATAAAGGGTTATCGGTAGTTTCAGCAACGCCTTGAGAAACTGCAGCAGACGTAGGTGCAACTGCAAGTTGAGTTATTGGTGCGCGGCTAAATTCTTTTCCTGCACGACCTAACAACCCTGGCGCTGATTTAACTAAATTAGCGGCCGCAGGTTCAATCCCTGCAGGTGATATTGCACTTGATGCTATGTCAAGCATACGTTCACCTGTTGTTGCGGGTGTAGGCGTACCTAGCATATTTTTAACTGACTGAGATGCGGTAGGAATATTTTTATTAGCTAAATAGTTATACCCCATAATACCTAAGTCAATTGCAGGAACCGCCATAGACCCAATTAACGCGCCTGCAGGAACTGTAAGTGGTGCAACAGGACCGCCTAAAGTTCCTAGTAAAGCGCCAGCACCTGCACCTACAACAGCAGGCGCTGCGCCGCCGAGTGCAATTCTAGCTTTGCGAGTTAAATTATCTGCAACAGACAATTTGCTAATTTCATGTTCTGCTGGCGTTTTTGGTTCACCTGCTGCTACCCATTCGTCATAAGATAATGGCGCAGATGTTGCAGATTTACGTGAAGGTATTTCAGATTTACGTGAAGGTATGTCAGATTTAATTGGCGCTTTCGGTTCGCCTGCTGCAACCCATTCGTCATAAGATAACGGTTTAGCCATATTTTCACCTGCTTGTGCGGAAGGAACGATTGAGCTTAATATTCTATTTGCATAGTTTGCACGCGTAGCGTTTTTCTTTTCGTTAGCGCCAGCACGTTCGTAATGATTTGAAAAATTAAACGCGGCTTCAGTTGCATCTTTAGAGTTTAACAACTTATCTCTAGCACGTGTTTCCGTTGTGTTTAACTCGTGATCAATAAACTCTAACTGCGCTGTCGGGTCTTTAATATCTTTTTTATTTTTTAATGCAAAGTCCATAAATGACTTTTTACGGCTACCTAGCCATTGCGCTAGACCAAATGCGCCCGACGTAGGGTTTTTTGCCGTAGGATTTAATGTACTCTCTTGCATAAGATTACCCGCAATACCTGCCGCTTGATGCGGTTCGTATCCTTTACCCGTAAAAAATGAGACTACATCTTGTTCATTCATTATTTATTGTCACCTGAATGTGCTTTTAAATATGCTTCATACGCTTGTGCTTTCATAGGATTTCTTGCTGGCGCGTTAGGTTTAGCTGCCGCAGGTGCGTTTGTACTTTGTGGAAGTTCAAATCGTTTTGGGTACCTTACAAAATCTTCTTGATGGGTTGTAGTATACGCATCACGCAATCTTGTTTCAGCGCCTGCAAGTTGAGCGTCAATTAAGTCCATTTGTTGTCTAAGTTTTTGCGGCGTCATTTTTGTCTCATCTAACGCAGCTATCATATCTCTAACTAAAGTCCATTCTTGTACTGCCATAGACCCAATTGCACCGCTAGCACTAGCGGCAATTTTACCTAGTGAAGTTACCTTGCCTTTTAAGTTAGCTAAATCGGTATCTACGTTTTTAGCTGTTTCACCTAATGAAGGTAAATATTCGCCGTATTTTCCTGTTACTTTACCTAATTGAGCGTTAGTATAACTTTTAACTTGCGCGGTAGCCTTTTTAACGTCTGCAAAAGATGCAATTGCATCTTGTGTTGTTTTATAATCTTTACCTATGTCATGTTGTAACTTAGTATCTTGTAGCGTTGTTAGTGGTTTTGGCTTATCAGCTCTAGTTTCGCCAGCTACGGTGCCTTGCGGATTTTCTGCTGTAGGCGGATAGTACCAAGCGCCTTGATTAAAGGTTGGTTTTTGTTCGCCAGGCGTTGCGGTCATTGCAGAAGAGCTTACTATTTCTTGTTTTCCTGTATATGGATTTACGCTTACAATATTAGCTTTACCGCCTAAGTTTTGTTGCAATATTTGAGGCTTGTTAGCTTCAATATACTTATCCGCAGACATAGCTAGTTGCGGAATAAGCGCAGGATCATACTGTGCAGGTAACATTTTACCTAGTTCAGGGATGTCTTTAATTGCGTTCATGCCCCATTGTTCATATGAGGCTTGATCTCTAACCGTAGGCAATAAATCGCGGTGAAATTTAATGCTGTTAGCTTTAAGGTCTGATGCCGCTTTTTCAGCTTCGCGTTTATCTTTACTAACTTTAGCTGATGATTCAGCCAAAGCTTTAGCTTCATCTAAGAACCCACCTCTAGCTAATGCGTTTACTTGTTGGTCTATGCTCATATCTGGTGCAAAACCACCTAATAACGCATTTCTACGTTCCGTGGTTGCAATACCACGCTTATACTCATCCATCTTCATCTGATTAAGTTGATTAGATTGTTGAGCGTTTTGCAAAGCGTATACGTTAGCCATCTGATTAAGCGGGGACTCAATCTGTACTGGTTTAACTCCTAAAGCGATACTTGCGTCAATAGCCATGATTTAATCCTTAATATTAACTACCGTACCCTGTTTGTGGAAGGCCCATTCGCGATTCAAAATTAGAAGCGCTTGTATAAGGCGTTGCACTTGCACTAGGGAATATTCTGTTCATCAATTGGTTTTGCTGATACGCATTTGCTGCACCGCCAAGTGCTTGGTTCCACGCATTAGCACTACCTACGTAACCTGACGCAGCAGCATTACCTGCGTTCATATACGCGTTACCTGCGTTAGTCGCATAATTCTGACTTGCATTACCTAACGTATTAGCTGTCGTTTGTCCTTGACCTGCAAGACTTTGTAGCGGGTTTAAAATATTTGCGCGGTTAGTTTGATAGCGGTTGTACGCGTTTTGATATTCTTGTGAGGCCATGTCTTGACCGTAACGTGTAGCGCCTCTTAACGCTGCGCCTGACAACATACCGCCGCGTGCAGCGGCAGTACGATCAAGTGCTTTAAGTCCTTCAGACATACGGAACGCATAGCCAGGATCAGCTTGATAGTCAGCCATACTAAAGTTCTTAGCAGCAGAACCATAGCCTTCAGCGCCAGCGTTACCGCTAAGTCCTAACAAGTCTAATAGTCTGTTTTGGCCTTTAAGTCCTGCTTCAAGAAACGGTTTTTGTGCGGCTTGTTGTTCTTGAAAAGCTTTATACTGTAAGTCTGCTGCACGGTTGGCTGCGTTTGCTTGGGTATTAGCTGCATCCTCTGATGCGTTACTTGACATTATTCCGCCAAGTAAGCTTCCGCCTACAGAAGCAATTGTAGCGGTAATTGGGTCGTTGTACCCTGGATGACGCATTAAACTACTAAATTTAAATTGATTACCGAACATAATTACTCCTGTCGCATCTCATGTATGTTTTATCTGAATCTTCGCCTGTAATATAAAATCCAAGGCGTTTACAAAAAGCTAAACCTTTATCATTGCCTTTTGAAACTAAAGTTACTACATAGCCGTACTTTGTCATCAATTCACCGACTGTTGCTTTAATATGCCTGCGTATAGAACTTTTTGGTACGCCTTTAAAACTAACATGAAGCTCGTTACCTTTGATCATTACAACGCCAATTAAGTTGTCATCTTGCATTAACTCTACAAGTTCCCAATCTTTTAGCACATTTTTAAACTGTTGCTTATCTATACTTAGTCTATCTTTAACTGACTCATACAATAACTCTACCGCTTTTTCCTGCATCGATGTAGCTAATTGCTGTGTCATGTTAAGCAGCAAGCCCTGTAGCTAATATCCAAATAGTGCCGTTCCACCAGATAGGTTTAACTATCGTGGTATCAAAATAATACTGACCTGTAATAGCGCTACCTGTAGGTCTTGAACTTGTAGGGCCTGAGTCAATAGGGTTTGTAGTATTAGTTATTGAAGTCGTACATTCAACAACATCGTTAATATTAAGACCAGATACAAAAGTAACTACGGTGCTTGATGTTTCAATATAGTTTACGGCGGCTATTTGTTTGCTACCGTTCACGTATACACTTAAGTTATTTCCGCCTACGATATACTGCATCGTAGTTAACGTAAATACAGTTTGTCCTGCTGTAGCCGTAAAGGTTTGTTTCTTTTGTGTAAATGGAACGAAATTAGAGTTTATACCTGTAAGGTTATCCCACGTTGCAATTAACACGTCTAAGGCAGTTTTAAGTACAAACTTGTAGCTAACGCCATCAGTTAACCAAATCTCACCTGTAGGCACTCGACCTGCTGAATCTAGTACGATAGGGTTAGCAAGCGCAGTTAAACCTAAATTAGAAGTATAAGCTGTAGCAGGGGTTGATGTCCCTGCTGAATAAGTGTACAGTAACCCACCTGCAAGTGGTACGCCATTATTGCTGAAGAACTGTGCGCCAGCGCCGCCTAACGGGGATAAGTTAACAGACATAAATCACTCCTAATGTAACGACAGCGCCTAGTACCGTGGCTAACCAATCATAAAAATCGCAAGTATGGATTGTTGGATGCTGATAATCATACCACTCTTTTGCAAAAGCTACCACCATTACTAGCAATAAAGCGTAGTAACCAATAAAAAAGTATGCTATAAGCGCCAAGATACCACCTGAATTAAAGTGCGCTTGCTTGTCAAGCGGTACAGGGATACGTGGGTTTGATAGTAATTCAGTTAGTTTTTTCATAGTTAATATACCGTGTAAGTGCCATCCATGTTAAACCATCTGCCTGTACCATCGTTTACAAACGTAATACTTACGCCAGAAACAGTATATGCTACGTTATTCCCAAAGTTACTTAACGATCCAGTACCAAGATTAAAAACACGTAATGAAGTAAAACCTTTATCTACGCCATCAAAGCCAGCAAAGATAACATCTGCATAATTCCAGTTAGTCCCATTTAACTTAGTTACTTCAGTTAATAAGTTAACTACCAAACCCCAGTTTTGTGCATTATTTCCCGACGGATAGTATGCGTTGTATCTAATTCTATACACTTTTGGTGTTGGTAAATTAAGAGGATAGATATTAGACGGGCTGCCAGATTGAGCATCTGGATAAGTTGATGTTAATTGTTTAAGCCCTTCAAAATTACAATTAACTACAGTTAAATTAGAAAGACTAGCTGCTGTAGCAGGTGAAACAAAACTTACTAAATAATTGCCTGTTGGTTGCGCATCAAGGAAATAAGTAACTACAGTATCAAGTTTTAAATAACTAACATTATTTTGTAATACAAAACCAGCAGCACCGCCATTAGCAATAAAACAGTTTTGAAAAGTAGCTCTAGCATTATTAAGGATGCAAAGTGTTTCTCCATAACCTTCAAACCAACATTGTCTAAATACAGTTGTATCTTGACTTGCAGCCTCGCCTGTATTTACAAGATATATACTTCTTGATCCTGTACCAGAAATTCCTTCAAAAGTACATTTTTCTACTAATATTGCACCGCCCGTACCAGGATTAGCTATTCCTGCGCCTTCACGTTGTGTAAATGCCGTATTAGAAATTGTATTAAAACGCAGATTTTTAACTGTTAATAAATTAGATGCAAATCTAGATCCACTAGAAGGCAGTATATTTTCTACTATAAAACCATAGTTACAGTTACTAATACCTCTTTGTTTAAAGTCATATGTACAATTGATAGCGCCTTGGTGTAATACGCCAATATCAAACCCGTCAATAGATAAGCCTTCATAGTTGCTATATCCTGCTATTTGGACTACAAGCCCTGTCCCTGCTTTAGCGCCTGCTTTTTGTAGCTTAATATTTTTAATTGTTGTACCGAGTATGCCATAGCTTGTATTATTACCAATTGATAGGCATGTCCCAGTCCCTGTGAAATAAAGCTCGGCGGCACCTTGTCCTTCTAAGTTACAGTAACTTGTGTTATTTGACAGCGATATTGTGGATGAAACAACATATTTTCCACTTGGAAATATAACTGTCACTAAAGAAGTTGGGCTTAGTGGGTTTACAACTACAGCTTGGCTATTAGCATAAGTAATAGCCGCGTTAATTGCTGCGGTATCATCTGTTGTACCGTCACCTTTAGCACCATAGTCTTTAACTGAAATAGTCTCAGCAAACTTCTGTGCGATTGTCCGATTGGATGTTGTTACCTGCGTGTATTTTGGTATTAAAGTTGCCATTATGCGTCCTTTATGCTAAAAGTATTTTTTTCCATGCGCCATTATATACATAGAAGAAATTGTTAGTTGTATCATAGTACATAGGTACATACCCCGCTATCGTTGCAGGTACACCTGTAGGCGCGCCTGCTGCTGCAGGTATATAATTAAACCCATCTGCCATAGTTGTCGTGCCTGCGGTGGCAAATATATTACCCGTTACTTTAAAATTAGTACCGTCAAAAGTTAACTTTGTATTAAATGCGGTAGTATCTGGTGCAGATTGATACGGTATTTGATTAGCTAATCCACCTGCTACATTTGTTGCTTTACCTACGGTTATCGTAGTAGGGTTAGTCCATTGCGGGGCTGTACCGCTAGAAGTAAGTATAAAGGTGCTTGACCCTATGGCTAGTTTACTTAGCGCTGTACCTGCTGCGTAATAGCTTAAATCACCTACTGCATAACTTGTTAGTCCTGTACCACCATAAGTTGTAGTAATCGGCGTTGCGTTCCATGTACCTAACGTTAGTGTACCTACGCCTGTAATGCCTGTGTATGCGCCTTGAATACGGGCAGTATTAATATTACCGCTAACAATCTGAGTAGCGTCAATTGCTATTGGTACACTACTTATGTCTGTAATACCGCCAAAATCATTTACCGTTATCCGTGCTACATTTGTAGCCGAACCATACGTACCTGGCGTAGTCGTGTTAGTTCCTGAATACGCTATTGTGTAAAGGTTATTAAAAAACCTAAACCATTCGTTTGCTACAATCCCTGTTTGTGGATCTACAAGCGAAACTCTAGGTGCAGGTATCCGAGTGTAGTTAAGCGTTTGTGCCATTTAAGATTAACTCCGCACCCATAATAGCTACCTTAACAGGATCAGTTCCTGATATTTCATACACACGATCACGTAGCTTTTGTGTCATCCCTAGACGACGCCAAATGTTACGATAACCATATTCACCTATCTTACCCATTGACTTCCAATGTTCGTTGGACCACGTATGGCCGCCATCATCAGACCATCTTAACATTACTTGCGGGTCATCACCTTGACCTAAGTTTAAGCCTACGCCTGACTCAATCTCTAACTGTAGACTGTGCTGTGCTGTACGCTTCAAGTTGTTTTGACCGCTAGGTAGCGCTCTCCATGAACGTAGCCATTTCTGCGGTGCGCTGTTATCTGCATACACATCTAAGTCAAACTTGTAGATGTTACCGTTTACATAATCACCAACTAATGTTGTTGATTGGAAGTTACATTGACAGTTTGAACGATGACGAGCAAACTCGCCGTTAACCAAACTAGCACGTTCATGCCATGAACCTGTTGCTACATCATACACCCAAGTGGCATTTGCTGTAGGAAAACTAATCACATAAAAGGCGTGGCCTTCTTGTTGGTATGTGTACGCTACAGCGTCTGATATAGTGCCATAGTTCTGTATTGCATATTCTACTGCATGTGTTGATACGCGTTGTGCTGCGTAGCCATTAGACCTAAACACAACGCCAAACCCGCGAGGGTCGTTACCTAGCCAAAAAAGAGAGTTATCTAGCTTGGCTACGGAATAGGCTGCAATACAGCCAGTCTCGTTAAACGCACCTTGAATAGGGACTAACGGAAAATCTGCAGCACCTGAGTCATACCACACTTCAGTTGTATCTGTACCAAATACCCATAGTTCACGATGGATTGTATTTAGCGCTACTACACCGTCGGGAGCGCCTTCAGCACTAGCAAAGTCTAAGGGGTTTATTGACGTGCCATCAAGAAGTTGCGTAATCCAAATCTTTTGGCTATCAGGCTCGTTATATACAAAATATCCATCTAAATAACACACAGTTCCCGCACCTGTAAAGTCAGGATCAGTAATTTGAGCAAACACGTTGGTTACTTCGTTGTAGATGTAGCCTAACGGATTAGCGGCAATAAATATCTGTGTACCGTTGTCAGCAAATGTGACTGGCCCTGTCCCTAACACTTCACCAATGTATTGTGATGTGTAGTCTGTGTTGATACGATAGAAGCCTGTACCTGATACGCAGTACGCGTCTGTACCGTTTGATTGATGCGCCCACAGACCTCTAATAGGGCCTGTACCTACGGTGCATAGTGTTGTTAGTCCAGGCGCACGATTAAGATAGCCTATCTCTAAGCCGTTCTCAGGTGTAGCTTCTGGAAACAAATTAACCATGCGGTTATCCGCAGCATTAATAGACCGAGCTATATAAGACTGACCTAAGATAGGACTTTTCATTAATAGTTACCAGCAAAAATATTAAAGCGTTGACGAGTAGCCACAATGCTGTAAGGCAAGCTCATAATATCGTCAGGGTTATTGATACGTTTCAAGTTACGCTTAGATGCCATCGCAATGCGTGATACTGTAGGAGATGGCTCTACGCCAAACTCAGGTGCTATTTCACAAGCTAAGTTATATTTAAAGGCACGTAAGTAACCTGGTGGAAAATAAATCTCTGTCGCTAATGTAGCAGGTTGAGCTAATTCCTCAACTGAAATAAAATGCCATTCCAATGCCTTTGTAGGTTTTGGATAAATAGCCATTGAAATGTTAGGGTGTTCCATGTTAATCCACATCACTTGTGGATAAGTAGAGGTTACAGTTTTAACTGCAATACCGTCATATTGTTGTTGATTGATAAACTTAATACCAAAAGAAATACCGTTAGTTGGGTCTTTAAAGTAAGTTGAATCATCTAACAATACTGGACGAGCGCCTACAAAGTCACCTGTAGGGCCTAATGTTCGTGTGATTTGATTTGGTGGCCAGGTAAACACTTGATCAATAGTGTTATAGATCATTAAGCGTTCTGTATTCCAACTATCTATCATTTGATTTAATGCAGATAGCGCATCTTGTGATGTCTCTGCAGATGGAGTTTCGCCTTCGGCTAAAATGCCAAGTAATCGTAACGCTCCATTAATTTGATCGCCAGCCGTTGCCATATTAAGGCTCCTTATTCTTTTCTACGTCGTTTAACTTCCAGTTCATTGACGGGAGCCGCAACTACTGTTGGTTTAGCAGGCGTATCTGGATTATACTCTATCCAGCCGTTTTGTGCATCTGCTTCTACTTCTGCTTCCATATAAGCAATTTTAGTGCCGTGTACTTCATGTTTCAAATAAGTAATAGCCATTTTTTATCCTATAAATAAGGGCCGAAGCCCTTATTTTTATTGACAATGAATCAATGCAAAGTTAATGATAACAGCTTCAGACAATGTACCGCCTGAAATATTACGTAATGTGATGCTTACAGTTCCTGCACCAAGAGCGTTAGCAAATACGTTATATGAACCTGGTGTAGTTTGACCACCTGAGATTGTTAATACAACAGTATCGTTTGCGCTAATGAAAGAATTGTTTAATGTAAATGTTGCGTTAGTAGCTGTAGTCAATGAAGCGTTGTTCATAGTAATACGGCCTGCAGATTTATTTAAAGTTACAGCAGTTGATTTATCCGTTAGTTGGGTAACAACACCTTGAGCATCGGTTGTATAGCCAAGTTGTTCACCTGCTAATACAAATTGAGAACCGATAATATCTTGGTCTGTATACGCCACACCAATTGGTTTGGTATTCGACATGATATTTCCTTTATTAAAAATCCACCCCGAAGGGTGGAGTTATGTTACTAAGCAATACGATATACAGTATATGCAGCGTCCCCTGTTTTACGGAAACGGAATTGACCTGAAGATGTAATTGCTACAGCTACGGTACCGTTACCACCATCAGTAAAACCTGTACCTAACGCTAACGCGCCAGTACCTGAAGATGTACCTAAGTTAACTACAACTAAGTCAAAAGTTGAACCTACTTTAGCTGAAGAAAGAACTGTGTCGATTGTAGAAGCCGCTGGTAATGTGTATGTTTGAGCAGCAGTAGCGCCTGAACCAACTAACAAAATACCTGCAGTAACTTGAGCTGCTGTTAATGTAGCTGTAGCAGCTACTGACGTAGGTACTGCTGTATAGCCTAAACGAAGTTCAGCTAAATTGCCGTCACCTAATTGATAACCACCTGCACCATTTGGAAAAGCCATGATAATTTCCTTTACTAATAAATTGTTGAAACCCCACCGAAGTGGGGCTTACCTAGACTATCCCCAGATACGGGCAGCCATTTGTGGACGAATTGCAGAATAGCCATATAGAACGTCAATACGGCAAGGCAAACGATCATTGTTGATGTCATATTGACGAACAACACGTAGTGAGATGCCATTGTGTACTTGACGTGAAGCCATGTCTACACCTTGTGGTAACAACAAGTCAGCAGTTGCAAATGTAATTGCATCTTTATGGTATACCAAGTTTTGTGCGTATTGTGTTGATGCTGCACCGAACATAGTTACCACAGCGCCTGATACGGGTAAGCTGTCTACAGTTGCCAATGCGTTAGCTGGTGTGTATAGAGCTGGAGATACAGTTACTGTTGTTGTTGAAGAACCAGTTGCAGCAGCAGTTACTGTGAATTGTTGCAATGAACCAGTTGTTTCACGTGTTTGTGGGTTAACTGAGTAAACGTTAGCAATTGTAAAGATGTCGCCTACGTTCCAAGTTTTGCTTGAACCTGTGAAGCTCAAACCGATAGAGTTTGTACCTTCAGTTGTGATTGTTGAAGTAACTGTGATTGCAGTACCCCATGAACCAGTAGTGTGTTGTTTGATTGATTGAGACATATTAACTTCATCGAAGCCCAATACGCCCATACCCATCATACCGTTTTTGAATTGACGTGAAACTGTGTCAGTTGGGTTAAACAAACCTTTCATACCTTCAACCAAGCCAGCGTTAGCAGCAGGGTTAACAGTAGCGTAACGTGGTGACATTACAGCAGCGTTTTCATTTAGTTTTTGTTGAGCTTGCAACAATACCAATGAAGTTGATGGTGTAGTACCTGGTGTACCTACTGAGTTGTAGATAGCTTTGTATGCGTTTGCAACGTCAGCATCAACGCTAGAAGCCAATTGTGAGATACGTGGTTTCAATACACGTTCTGCAAAGTCATCTAATTGCATAGTCAATTCAGCAGATGTGAAGTTAACGCCAATGTGTTTTTGTGATGCAACAGCCAATGTTGTGTATTGTTCGTTGTCATCTTGAACTTGTAGAGCTGCACCGTCAGTTACTAAAGCGCGATCTGGTAAACGGATACGCAAAGTAGAACCAATTTTAGCGCCTTCTACAGCGAAAGAATCATCGTACTGACGATTCACGTTACGTGTGATCACAAGGTTGTTCTCTAGGATTTCTAAAGCTTTACGAGTGATCATATCAATGGTTAAGATTGAATTTGACATGATATTTCCTTATATAAAAGTTAGCGGTTTTTGTTCGCTTCCCATGCCTTTGCTTGTCTAGCTCTTTCAGCCGCAATCCAATCAGATGTAGACATCGTTTTTACAGACCTAGGGTCTGTCGTGTCATACGCTGGTGAACCACTACCTTTAGCCGTCACAGGCGATATAGGCGCAGGTGCGCTTGTTGTTTTCTTAGTAACAGGCTCGTTAGCAATTTTTGCTTCAAGTCTGCCAATTTCTTTTGCTTGTAAGATTGGCGCTAAACGAGCAATACGTTCAGCTTCTTTAATGTTTGTCCCTAGGTAATAAGCCAAGTCAGGACCTACATCTGAAGCTTGAATAGATTGAGCCATCACTTGAGTAATAGGAACACTAGGGTTGTATGCAACTTGCTCGAAGTCGTCATACTTTGCTCGTGCATCTTCTTCCTTGTCGTGATAGGACTCTAAGATTTCATGCTGTTGCCTTTGTTGTTCTCTTTGCTCAATCATCTGTTCAGCTTTTTGCATTGCCAATGCTTCGGCATACGCTTCTACTGATTCAAACTGATCAGGCGCAGGGACATCTCTAGGTGCTGCAGGTGTTGAAGCCTGAGCTGCACGATCTCTTTCCCATTTACGCTGTTCTCTTGCCAAGCGTTTGCCAATGGCTGCATCTAGTTCTTCTTGTGAGAATACTTTAGAGGCTTCTGCTGGCTTTTCTTCCGACACTTCTACTGCTGGTGCATCAGTTTCAGGAGCTGTCGTAACTTCTGTCTCTGGCGCGGGTACTTCCGCTAGTACTTCTACTTCTTGGTTTTCACTCATTTTGTTTCCTTAGAAACCCTAGTGAACTGCACTAGTACAGTTTTTAAATTCTATGCGTAGTAGCTGATATTAATTTTAGCACTAGCTGTTTGTTCAATAAATTTAATTTTAGTCAAATCGCCATCGTACTGTAGTGTAACACCTGCTGCTAATGGCATACCTACAGATGCTGTAGGATTGACATCATCATCGCGCCAACGAACAGCTTGCGTTTCAGGTGTAATTAATGCGATAACAGGTCTGCAATTAAGTCCGTTTAGATCAACGGAAGGAACTGTCAGTCCTGTAGCCGCGCTAAGAGATGTAATTTGCTGATACCCTAGACGAGTGGTAATAGCTTTTAAGTTAACTGACATTTAAATTCTCCTACGTTGTGTAAATGATCTAATTTCGATCAATAATTGTTGATTTGTTGATACTGGTGGTGGTTCTGCCGCAGTATATGTAAATACAATAATTCCATTGCCACCATTACTTACAAAAGCGCTACTTCCAGCCATACCTGCACCATAAGCATTACTTCCTAATGAGCCAGCAGGATATCCTCCACCAGGTCCACTTCCATTACCTGCTATTTCACCATTAGACGTTTGTGTCCAAACAGGCGCTGCGCTACCATTTCCGCCTTTTGCTGAACTAGGGTATAAAGTACCATCGCCTAAACCGCCGCCACCGCCAGAGCCTGAAGAACCATTTTGTGCTGCATTTGATATTGTTGCCCCAGTGGTGTATGGATTACTACCTGAAGAACCGCCATCACCGCCATTACTAGTATCAGCACCAGAACCTCCATTTCCCCCTAAGCCTTCAGCAGACCCCGCGCCGCCACCGCCACCGTTGGCAACTAATGCACTGGACCCAAAAGAACCATCACTAGCGCCGCCATTCCCGCCATTGCCTGTATTACTAGGCGCACCGCCACCGCCACCAAAACCTATAGTTGCCGCACTACTTGCATTTCCTCCACGTCCGCCAGTACGCCTTAAAACTCCTGTAGAACTACCTGATACACCGCCGTTACCTCGCAAATATCCTACTGAGGGAAAACCACCTTGCGCTTTAGTTCCTATAGACCCTGATGTTCCTGATGCAGGGATTGCATTTGTATTACTAAACCATGTGGTTCCACCTGCTGTTGGAGATGCGCCGCTTGTTCCACCTGCGCCCACACTATAGTAAAGTATTGTGGTGCCTGCAAGCCAACCTGTTTGATTCATGTCATTTGAATAAGCATACGCGCCAGCACCGCCACCGCCACTAATTGCACCTACGCCTGCACCGCCGCCGCCGCCAATACATTCTACTGAATTAAGTGAAATAAAATCACTAGGTAACGTAAATGTACTTCCTGATTTTAAAAATATAACGTTAGTCGGCATTATCATCTACCTCTGTAATTATTTTCCATGTAGCCTCATCCCAATTAAATCCATCAGGAATTTCTACAAGTTTACATCCAATTGGCGGGATGTCAGTCACTTCAGCGATAATAAAATTAACCTGAGTGTTAGTTTCTATATCAATGACAGCGCATCTAGCCATTTAAAGTGCCTTCCGCAAACGTAAAGTGGGTAATTAAAACAATCATGCTAAGAACCTTAATCTATAAATTGTAGATAAGTATAACGCTACTACTTCGTCAATTAAATTTTGTATTGCGGTATCTGTTTCATCGCACACTTTATAGCGATCAGTTTCAATTTCTTCTAATTGACTTTCTAAAAACTCAAGCACATTAGTCGTTTTTTTAGCTGACTGCAAAGAAATTGGCCCCATCAAACCATGACGGCCTTGATAAGCTTCAGCAAAATTATCTGCTAATTCAATAATATTCTCATAAAACTTTTGTAATGCTTTATGTTTTGAATAGCTACGTGTATTAAGATGTACAGAGTGTGTTACATCACGCGCTAAAAATAATATTCCTACAAAGTCACAGGCTTTCATTGTTGCATCCCTTCAGATGGTGCCATTGGTTGTTGCTCTTGCATTTGGTTAGGCATTTCAGGTGCGCCGCGACCTGGCATCTCACCTACTAAATCGCCAGTTGTAATCATACCATGCACCGTACCCATTACTATATCTTGTATTTGTTCTGGTGACATAGACGCTTGAACTGCGCTAATACGTTTAGTTTCTGCATCATACGCTTTAATGTTAGCTTCTTGTTCTTTAATTGCCAAATCTTGCGCTTCCATCGACTTGCTAACATTTTGTAGCATGCCGTGTAGTTGATCTAGCTCTTGTCCCATTGCTTCCATTTGTTGCTGTGCGGCTGCCAATGCTGGGTTATCTTCTGCATCATTTAATAGCTTAGGATCAATCGTTTTAGCAAAACGTTTAGCCATCTCTTGTGCGCCAGGCCAATCCATGTTCTTAACAAACAAATCGCCAGCTACTTGCCACAATTGTGGGTTGCCTTGCAATAATTGACTCATTGCATCTAATGATTCTTGACGTTTTGTCATGTAACTTGGGCCAGTAGACACCGCAATGTCGTACTTACCAACGCTAGGATTGTAGATTTTCTCAACTACAATGCCTGTTTCGTTCACTATTTTTTTGATTGGTTCAGGCTGATCAGGGTTAATTTTCGCTGATTTTACTTCGCCATCAATGCCAATAATACGTGCTACACGTTCTGTATCGTAGATTTTTGGGATTAAGTCCACTAATTGACGTCCAATATGGCGAATAGCACGCGCTAAATTGTCAATATAGTGGTATGTACCCGTATCACCTTGTTTTTCTCTTGCTAAAATCGCTCTTCCTGAGCGTTCATTGCTTGTTGCACCTAAACTAGAGTCATATTGACCTGTAGATGATTTAATATCGTCTGAAGCGCCTGCTTTTGCTTGTAATAGACCGCTAGAAGCCATTGGTGGTTGCGCACGTTGTGGTAAAGGTAAAACGCTACCTGCACCGTCTGTTACGTCAGGGTTAACCTCTAAATAAGGCCAATTTGTCGTGTTTGCAGTTTTCCATTGAGATTCATAGCCTTCAAATTGACCGCCGTAACCGATAAATGGTGCTTTTGGCGCCAATGCCAACATCTCAGCTTCTTGTGAAACCCAGTAGTTGTACATACGTTGTGCATCTTTTGCATTACGTATAAGGCCAGACACGTACAATCGTCCATCTACTTCATACTCGTTACCTACTACACGCACAACAGGGATGTAGCAACCTGCCCACTCTTGTTCTTGCAAGATTTCAAAGCCGTTTGTCTTTAACCACTTGACTTTTTTAACGTCAGCAGTACGTGACTTGATAGGTTTTTGACCCATATCTTTCATTTGCTTATCTTCAGGGCTATTCTCTACTACTGAGATGTTGCCACGGTATAGATTTAGCTTAGATGGCGTGTGATCTATGTAAAAATACTCTGCAATACGGACTGTATCTTCTGTTAACCATTGGCTTAGTGAAGAGTCGCCTACACCTTGTTGCATAATCGATGAAATTGGTGCTGCATCAGGGAATTGACGCTCGTATTCAGCTTTTGTCATATCCTCTGTAATAAAACACCATTCAGCATCAGCGCCAGTTGGGTCTTGGATTGTAGGGTCCATGTACACGCTAAAGGAATTGCGGATGCGACCAATGTAAATGTCTTGATCAAATGTATTGTCGTCGCAATATTTAGTTAGTACACGGATATAACCTTCACCATAGGTGACCTGATTCTCACATGCTGTGTCGTATGCGACATCTGCATCTGAGATATATTCAATATGCCTAATAACTCCCTCGAATATTTCTGCGACCTCTACGTCAGCATTATCATCCACAGGAATTACCTTCACCGAAGGTCGGTTTTGGCGTTGTTCATTAGTAACTTGATGAACGTGTTGCGGTAACTTGTTGATTGTTAAGCAAGGTCTAGCATTAATCGTCTGACCTTGTACTGAACCGCGTGTTGCCAACACATCCGCAGGCCATTGCCATTGGTTGTCAGGCGAACCAGCCTCAAAACGTAAGTCGTCAAGCTCATCTTCTCTTGACTCTGAATAAGCAGAAACCGCCATAGAAAAACGGCTACGCATTGTAGCCAGCATATCCCTAGGATCGCTTTTCTTGTTGCCGCCATTAGCGACAACACCGACGGTTACCATATCATCATTCATTTATCAGTCCAATCACTTCCGTGTTACGCATCATTAGGTAATCTTTACCGTCGATAGTCGTCGTTTGACCTGTGTACTCACCAAACATAATATGATCCCCAACTTGAACATCCATATTTGATAGTTTTCCATTCTCTAGTTTCTTCCCTGGGCCGATTGCGCGTACGTATCCGCTAAACAACTTCTTAGCACCTGGTACAAAAATAATACTGCTTACTTTTTCTTCGTCTTGCTCTACAACAATGCAGTCGCTTAATGGCTTAAGTCTCATTTTTTACCTTTTTTGGCCGCTGAACGCTTTTCGGAATACGCGATGGCAACCGCTTGTTTGATTGGTTTCCCTGCTTTAATTTCAGCTTTAACATTTTCACGGAACGCTTTTGGTGAGGTAGATTTTTTTAATGGCATGATTATTTCTTCTTCATAGGCATTGGTTTAGACTGTTTTTTATCTGCGTACATGTCTTTTTTGCTACCTTCTTTAACGCCTTTTTTCTCTACGTCTTTTTTAGACTTTTCAAACGATTTAGCTTTCATTTCATTTTCCTTTTTTAGCGGTTTTAGCTGAGTCTTTAAAATCTTTAGCTGTTGGTGCGCCTTTAGCGCCAGGCTTTCTCATTTTTTCACCTGAGCCTGCTTTAATACGTTCTTGTTTTGCGTGGATATTTGCGTACAAACCTGGTTTAGCTGCCATAATATGTCCTTAACACTTCCATTTTTTAAGTGCTGCTTTTGCTCTAGGTGCATCACCTTTAGCATTTTTTACTACGCCACCCATTCTAGCACAGAACGAGGCTTTACGGCCTTCGTCTGCTTTTGTCTTTGGGCTTGGTGCTGGTGCCTTTAAATGACTGCCGTTCTTAGCATTATACTCTGCACGGCCTTTAGCTGTCATGCCAGCGCCTTTATCTGTAGGCTTGTAGTTTGCGTCTTTACCTTTTGTGGTATGCGCAATAGGTTTGTCATGTGCTTTTTTTGTAGCCATTTTAGCTTCCCATCCATGAACTAGATATACCGCCACCGTTAGCATACGACTTTTTTATGCCTTTGTCAACATACTCACGATGCGCTACTGGAAATGCAAACGTAACGCATAGTGCATCCGCTGCGTCAGGACTTGCCATGCCTCTTGCTTTCATCTCTTTCTTACCTTCTAAGAAGATTGTACCACTACTGTTTGGCTTCTTCATTGGACCTGTCAGGTCTGACTTTAGTTTTCTATCCTCTGGTATGCTCGCAGTCTTAAGCCACTCTCGCATGGCGCCCCACATCTCTGCCCGCTTGTTGCCCCACATGATGCTGTTCTTAGCGCGTGACCCAAAGTTCACACCTCTAACCTTGTAGCGTTGCTCGGTTAGCCTGTCCAATATGCCATACCCCAGGCCGCCTTCGTCGATGACTGTCATGACAGGCTTGAACTCTTCTATCGCCTCGATGACACGCCCAACGATAGACATCGTATCCTCGCCTTGGTAGCGTTTGATACTTATAATGTCACGGCCTTGACGCACTAAGATGACTGTGCTATCCGCCCCGCCCCGCGCTGGGTCCACTCCGATAACGATTGGCGCAGACGTATCCTTATATCTCTCACGTTTAAATGCGTCCTCGACGAGTGTCGGGCTGATAAACTGATCTTCTCCCGCAGAAGGAAATTCACCATAAACCTCGACCCGCGCCTGTGACGAGTCCTCACCATACTCTGCAATAATCTGTTCATAAACCGCTTTATCTGTATCCTCGACCTGACGTGCATCTATTTGTCTCCCATGCCAAAAGTCTCGTTTAGAGTTGAAGCACTCAAAGAAGTAGCCTTGATTACGGCGCGGGTTGCTGAACGCGAACCAATACCGATCTAATATGTTCTCCGTGAAGAAGCCAGCCCCTACGGACCAGATGGCGTCAGGTATGCCGCTTGCTTCATCAAATATTAACATCATGCCGTCGTGGTTATGCACACCCGCGTAGCTGTCTGGGTTCTCCTCTGACCACAGCTTACCCTCAGCCGCCCAGTACCGCGTCCCCTTTTTCAAGTCGCGCTCGACTAGCTCACACACCCACTTGGCTGGCACGAGCTTAGTCGCGCTGATCTCCCACCAATGCGCGTTGATGATCATGGCCTGCCACTTAGTCAGCTCGCCCCATGTGACGGACCTGAGCTGCGACTCGCTGTTAGCTGACACCACTACACTAGACCCGATGCGTGTTGTTAACATCCACAGTATTAGCCAACTGACTAACGCCGACTTACCGATCCCCCGCCCTGAGCTGACTGCCTCACGTAACGTTGACATGTCGACTTTACCTTGATTATCTTTGATGTGCTTGGCGATTGTTCTTAGCACGTCGCGTTGCCATTGTCTTGGCCCTCTGAACTTTGCTAACGGCGTGTTGGCTTGTCCCCACGGGAACGCGAACAGCACGAACGCTTCAGGGTCGTCCGCAACACGCGGGTCCCACAGACGTGACATCAATAACTGTTCTTCATCCGAGCTATATATAGGTAGTTGCATTATTCGTTGTCTACGACGGTGCCTTCAATAACACGCGATTGAGCTTCTTGCAAAGCTTGAGTAATACTTATTTTCTGATACACATCCACGCTGATCTCAGTCTTGGCTGTCCAGCCGTGTACATGTTGCAATACAGCGAGAGCTGACTTAGCGTCGCCTTCACGGGCTGCCGCTACTAGATGTTGCGCCATCTCTTTCTCACCGTCAGCCTTACCTTTTTGTGCTGCCATCTCTGCAACAGGGTCGACCTGGCAAAGTTGCCGATATTCGGACGGCATCATCCCTGCAGC
>Ga0114962_10000628_pt1 | contig 30989 bp, 27 predicted proteins | sample C_130820_MF_Meta_FD_87017 | JGI IMG/M metagenome (GOLD analysis project Ga0114962, IMG submission 87017) | Freshwater microbial communities from Lake Croche, Canada to study carbon cycling - C_130820_MF_MetaG | ecosystem: Environmental > Aquatic > Freshwater > Lake | place: Lake Croche, Canada...
ATGTTCGATGTTCGATGTTCGCGTTTCCCAAGAGGAGCCATGCGCGGTCCAAGGGCTCTGCTCTTGTCTTGGAGCGCAGCGGTCTTCTGTCTTGGAGCGCAGCGGTCTTCTGTCTTGCCGTCTTGTGTCTTCTCATGCGCTGGCCAGTTCGCTAAGCAGGGCTTGGTTGAGGCGAATGCCCGCTTCAAAATTGACGAGCGGAAAATTTTCGTTGGGGGCGTGGACTTGGGCGTCGGACAGGGCCAGTCCCAACAAAAGCGTATCGGCCCCGAGGATTTCGCGGAAGGTTTGGACGATGGGGATCGAGCCGCCTTCGCGGATAAGCACCGGTTCGGCGTCGAACACGCTGCGCAGGGCGGCTTGGGCGGCCTGGCCGAATCGGGAATGGGGGTCGGTGGCGTAGGGTTTGCCGTCGTGGCCGTGGCGGACTTCGATGGTCACGCCGGGCGGGCAATGGGCCTGGAGGTGGCGGCTGACTTTGGCCATGATGTCCTGCGGTGATTGGTCGGGGACGAGGCGGAACGAGAGTTTGGCGAAGGCTTCGGCCGGAATGACTGTCTTGGACCCCTCGCCTTGATAGCCGCCGCCGATGCCGTTGACCTCGGCAGTGGGGCGCGCCCAGGTGCGCTCGGCCGCAGAATACCCCGGCTCACCAAAGAGTTCGGGCGACCCGGAAGCCCGCTGAAAATCCGCGTCGCTCACCCCGGGGACGGTGGACCACATCGTGCGCTCCCAGGTTTCCAAGGGTCGCACTTCGTCGTAAAACCCATCGATGGCCACTCGTCCGTCGGCATCGTGCAGGCTGGCAACCAGTCGTGCGACCGCGGTGGCGGGGTTGGCCACCACGCCGCCGAACAGGCCGGAGTGCAGGTCACCCTTGGGGCCGCGGATGATTGCCTCGCAGCAGGTGACGCCGCGCAGGCCATAGCCGAGGGTAGGCACGCCCGGAGCGACCATGCCGGTGTCGGAGATGGCGATCACATCGCAGCGCAAGGCCTCACGCTGCTCGAGCAGGAAAGGTGCGAGGTTGGGACTGCCGATTTCCTCCTCGCCTTCAAACAGGAAAATGAGATTCACCGGCAGTTCGCCGTGGTTGCGTAGGGTTTGCTCCACGCCTAACACGTGGGCGAGCATCTGGCCTTTGTTATCGGCCGCACCGCGTGCCCAGATTTTGCCGTCGCGGATCTCCGGGGCGAACGGAGCGCTCATCCACAGCGCGAGCGGATCGACCGGCTGCACATCATAGTGGCCGTAGATGAGCACGGTGCGGCGGCCGGCGACGTGGGCGTTGCGGGCCAGCACGAGCGGGTGGCCGGGAGTCTCGTGGAGTTGCGCACTCAGGCCCATGGCGCTGAGCTTGGCTAACAGCCACTCGGCACAGGCGCGCACGTCACCCGCATGGCGGGAGTCGGTGGAAATGCTGGGAAAGCGCAAAAAGGCAAATAGATCATCGAGTTCTGAGGTCACGCGGCGATGGTGGCGGCGATCGGGGGCATTCCGCAAGCCGAATCACAGCAGAACTGTCTTGTCAGCAGCCACCTACAGGCCCATCCTCAGGCGTTCCTTTTGTCTGCTGCTTTATGAAAACGCTGATTGAAAACACCCGAATTATCTCCCCGGACCTCGACATAGAAGGCGGCTCGCTGCTGCTCGAAAATGGCAGGATCAGCGCCGTGCTGCAAGCCGGTGAGCCGCTCCCCGCGGTGCAGCGCGTCATCGCCGCCGCGGGTCGCATCTCGATGCCCGGCTTCATCGATATTCACGCCCATGGTGCCGATCATCACGACGTCTGTGATGGTTCACTGGAGGCGATCCGTCACATTGCTCGGCGCAAGTTGCAGGAGGGCGTGACCACCTGGCTGCCCACCACGCTAACGCAAGGACAGGAGCGACTCGAACAGGTGGCTGCCGCCTGCGCGGAGTATTTTGCCAACCCGGAGTTCTGCAAAACCCCGGGCTTGCACATCGAAGGACCGTTCATCAATGCGAAAAATGCCGGTGCCCAAAACCCGCAGTTTGTCCGTCCGCCCAATCTCGACGAGCTGCTGACCCTGCACGCAATCGCCAAGGTGCTCATGGTATCGTTGGCCCCGGAGCTCGACGGAGCGCTCGAGCTGATCCGCGCCGCCAAACAGCTTGGCATCACCAGTTCCGCCGCCCACACCTCGGCCACCGCTGCGCAACTCCGCGCCGCCACCGCCGCCGGACTCACCCATCTAACGCATTTTGGCAACGCTATGACCCCGCTTCACCACCGTGAAATCGGGGTGGTCGGGGCCGGCCTCAGCGATGACGGACTGATGCTCGAACTCATCTGTGACACCATTCACCTGTGCCCCGATATGCTCAAACTGGTGTTTCAAGTGGTGCCCGTCGAGCGCTTGATGCTGATCACCGATTCGATGGCGGCCTCGTGGATCGGCGACGGTGAAATCTCCCTCGGTGGCCTTGCCGTGGTGGTCAAAGAGCGGATAGCCCGCCTCAAGGATGGCGGCGCGCTGGCCGGCTCCGTGCTGCGTTTCAACGAGGGATTGCGCCATCTCGCCGCCCTCATCCCGCTGCCGCTGCATCAACTCGTCAAAGCCACCTCGTGGAACCAGGCTCGTTCGCTGGGCCTGCCCGGCCTAGGCAAGCTCGAGCCGGACTTTTTCGCCGACATCGTCATCCTCAACCCGGATTTCTCGGTCTGGAAAACCCTGGTCAATGGCACGGAGCGCTGGCTTCAGCCGGCGTGTACTCCTTCGCCACCTCCATTCACACCTCCCAGCGGACACGCCGGCTGAAGCCGGCGCTCCGTTAGATTCTCATCGGCTGGCAGGCTGGGTTGGCGCGTTCTTCACGAGAGGCACGTCGCAGAAGGTCAGTGCAGCGATGCCGTTGGCACCGAAGATGAGGTCGTTCTGGCTCCAATTGTGCTCTTTCAAATAGGTGATGCGCTGCGCAGGGGTCGGAGCCTTCAGCTTGAGGGTTAGCACATGGCCCTTGACCGTGCCAGAGGCGACTTTGTTAGCCTCGCCATTCAGATAGATCTGGCTGGCTAGGGAGTCCATCCAAATGATCGGCTGGTCGAACTCGAGGGTGATGGTATCGTTTGCCGCACTGGCATAGCACGCCTGTTTGAGATTGGGCGGGGTGATCGAGTCGGCGGGTTTCTTGCCATAGTTGTCGCGTTCAACGAGCGGTTGGATCAGGCGGGCAAACTCAGCCCAGCCAACGAGCGGGTAGTGGCATGGGCCGGCTGGCTTGATGCCTAGCGTGGACATGACGCTGAGGTTGGAGTAGAGGCGCGGCAGGTTGCGTTGGACATCGCGGAGCATGTCGCCGGGGCCGCCTTCGCCGGCCATGCTGCATGAGTTGGGCCAGATCTGAAAGACATAGTAATGTTGGATGTTAGGAAAATCCTGCTTCCATGCCGCGGACAAGGCGATGAAGTACGCCTCGTAGGATTTCCAATCAAAGTCGCCGGTGGGACAGGCCGAGCCCTGGTTGTTCTCGCCCTGGTGCCAGAGGATCCCGCGGATGCCGTGGGTGAGCTTCGCCTGTTGGACGCGCCACAGCGTCCGGCCGTAGATAGTGGCTAGATCGGTGGGGTTCGCCTCATTGCGTTGGTGTTGGTCAATGCGGGTGCCGCCCACAGCGCCGTTGATGACGAAGACCGGGATTTTATTGCTAGCCACCAGCCGTTTGGCCAATTCCATACCCCAGTAGCCGAGTTCGGCTTTCTCACCTTTTTCGGCTTTCCACACCGGGAGGCACCACAGGTTAGTCGGGGCGGCTTTCGGATCGCCTTCCGGCCGGCCATAACTGCGGATCCAGTCGCTGGTGTCCGGCGGGGATTTTTCTCCGGTGTCGGTGGCCAAGGCATTGGATTGGCCCTGGATGATATAGGCATCGCCACAGACGAGGTTGGATACGGTTTGCAACAGCTTATCGGTGCTGCCGAGCTTGCTGCCGAACTCCACCTTGTACTTGACCAATCCTGGCTTGAGTTTCACCGCAAAGGCGTATGACTTATCCGCGCCGAGCTTGCTGGCTTCAACCTTGTAAGGTTTGTCGTCGGCATAGACCTTGAGAAACACCGAGTCGGCGGCTTCGTCGAGTGCGCCACGGTAGTAGAGTGTGCCTTCGTTCTTGTCGTCGCGGGCATAGAACTGGTTGTCCACCGGCTTCTCATCCTTGGCCGGAGTACGCACGGCCCATGCTTCGCTCTTCGGTTCGCTGACCTTGATAGAAATCGTCTGAGTGGTCGGTTGGCCGCCGTTTTCGATGCTTGCGGTGACGCTCAACAGCCCGCTGTTCTGGGCGCGTTTGAGGATGAGTTTGCCGGGCGCAATCTCCTTGACCACCGCGAGGCCCGTGACGCTCCATGAGAATTTCAAATCCCCGGCACCCTTCGCCTGCATGGCGCTCAGATTGCTGATCTGCGGCAGTACTTCCAAGGTCGTTCGTCCATCCCACGCGGCCGGCACTTTCAAGGTGAAGACCGGTTCGGCAATGTCCTCCTTGATCGTGATAGGAATGTCCTTGGTTTTGATTTCATTGGCATAGATCGCCTTGACCTGAAGTGTCGCTGTTTTGTTACCGGCCACCCGGCCGGCGTCAAATGCGTAGGTAAACACATCCGTTGCCAGGAGAGTTTCCTTGCCGTCGGCCTTGAGCATCCAATAAATCTTTTGGGCCCCACCGGCCTGCACGGTGAAGGTGGCATGCTTGCCTTCCAATACGGTGAGCTGTGCAGGTGTCACAGCAAACGCGTTGCCCGTCTGCACCAGCGGGCCTATCAATGTTTGCAGCGGCTTTTGGTTTTCATATTGCAATTTCACCCAGTCGGCGGACCGTGCCACCTTGGAAATGCGCACCTCATCCATATCGCCGACGAAGTTATAGCCGTTACACCAGCCGCCGAGCCACAGTCCCGCCGGGCTGAGGATATTCATCGTGGTTTGGGTGGGGGCGGCAACATCGAGCTTGCCATTGATATAGACTTGGGCGGTCTTGCCGTCGTAGGTGTGAATCACTTGTACCCACTCGGATTTGGGCAACGCGCTGGCGGCGTGGAAACTACCGCCGTCACTGTCGATGTAGATATGTGATGGGCTTTGCAATTGCATGCGCACCTTGCCGGCAGGGCTGCGGCCCTCGCGGCCCCAGCACACCAAGTCCATGTTCGAGGCGTCGGAGCGGTACCACAGTTCGGTGGAGTGCGGGCTCGCACCTAGGGGATAGTTGAGGATTTTATCGCCGCAAGCAATCCCCTGTTGGCCGGCGAAATGCCGCGCCGTGCTGATTATTCCCGTTCCCGAGGTGGTGCCCACATTCTTGGACTCCACGCTACCGCACTCATCCTTGACCGATTCATTCATGTGCCAGACGCTCAAGTAGCCGTTAGACTCATTGAACACCGCCTTGCCGTCGGACTCGCTCAGCGCATCCGTCTTGCCCCAAAGCATTTTGATTTCCTGGCGAGCATTGCCTTTGATGCTGGGCAGACGCAGCCAAATACTCGCGGTGCCGGCCGCCGCGTCCCACTCTTCGATTTGATAGGCCAGCGGCGCGCCGCTGGCCGTGGCAAAGCGCAGATCCTCACCGTTGGGCTTGGTCTGACTGAAATTGAACGATTCCTTGCGCAGCCGCAGCAGCACCGGAAAGTTGCTTTCCGTGGCGCTGGCCGGCAGGTTGGCCCCCTCTGGAGTGGTGAGTAGATAGATTGAGCCGCTGTGCTGCCAGCCCGCGTAGGCCGCAAATGCTGGTGGTGCGAAGCCAGCGAGCAAGGCGCTGGCGAGGAAGAGTAGGGGGAGTTTCATCTGGTGGTTGGGGGGGGGCTTCGCGGCAGTGAGACCGATCCAACCGATTCAACGCTGCGGCGGCGGCCAATCTTTCACTGCAGACTCAGACGGCTAGAAATTTTCTCGAGGGGTGTAGGCGGCTCCCGATTTCCCGGCCAGGGCGGATCGTGACAGAGGGACAGACAAATAGTGACAGGGGGACAGACAAGTAGTCTAAGAAGTGGTCTGAGGCTGTCCACCCGTCCCCGTTAAACTTCGCCCCAGCTCGCCAGGATCGCTTCCAATTCCTCGCGGTCCACCTCGTCGAACGCTCCTGTCACCAGGCCGTCAACGTCTAACACCGCTACCACCCGCCCGCAGGCGTCGCGAGCCGGCAGCACCACCTCGCTGGCTGAACGCGCATCGCAAGCAATGTGGCCGGGGAACGCATGCACATCGGCCACCAGCTGGGATTGACCGGTGGCCCAGGCGCTGCCGCAGACGCCGCGGCCCCAGCCGATACGGCCACAGCCCGGCGTCCCCTGATAGGGTCCGATGACCAAGCTGCCGCCGCTCACGCGGTAAAATCCGGTCCAATAAAAGTGTGGCAGCAGCCCGTGCAAAACCGCCACGATGCCAGCCATGCGGGCGAGGCGATCTGGCTCACCGGCCACCAAGGTGCCGATCCGCTGCCGGGCTTGGGCGTAAAGCGCGCGTTTTTCCGCCGCCGTTGGCACGCTTGTTGGGATATTCACAGGCGGGAGATACACGGTGCTTTGCCGCCAGCCAAGCCTGCCGCGTTCTGCCGCGCAAAGTTTTTTCGCTTTCTTGCAAACTCAGCCATGACAAATCCGCCCGCATCCCTACACTCGCCGCGTGAGCTATCAGGTCTTCGCCCGGAAATACCGCCCGAAAACCTTCGACGATGTCCTCGGCCAGGACCACGTCGTAAGGACCCTTCGCAATGCGATCGCCCAAAAGCGACTCGCCCATGCCTATTTGTTCGTCGGCCCCAGAGGCACCGGCAAAACCTCCACCGCCCGCATCCTCGCCAAGGCCCTCAATTGCCCCGGCGGCCCGAAAATCGACTTCAACCCCGACGATCCGATTTGCATCGAGATCGCCGAGGGGCGCTCGCTGGATGTGCTCGAAATCGACGGCGCGTCCAACAACGGCGTCGAGCAGGTGCGCGACCTGCGCGAGTCGGTGCGCTTCGCCCCGGCCTGCGGCCAATTTAAAATTTACTACATCGACGAGGTCCACATGCTCAGCAACGCGGCCTTCAACGCCTTGCTCAAAACCCTCGAGGAGCCGCCGCCACACGTGAAGTTTATCTTCGCCACCACCGAGGCTAATAAAATCTTGCCGACGATTCTGTCGCGCTGCCAGCGCTTCGATCTGCGCCCAATCCCGACCGAAACCATCTCGCAGCACCTCCTCCACATCGCCTCGCTGGAGGGCATCAGCCTCGGGCAAACCGCCGCCTGGGCGATTGCCAAGGGTGCCGACGGCGGCATGCGCGACGCCCAATCGATGCTCGACCAGCTCGTCGCCTTTTGCGGCAACACGATCGAGGAGGCCGACGTTCTGGATATTTTTGGCTTCACGTCGCGCGAAAAAGTGGCCGCCCTCACCGCTGAGCTACTGGCCCGCAACACGCCTGCGGCGCTATCGCTGGTGCAAAAGGAAGCGGAAACTGGCCGCGATCTCTCCCAACTTCTCGGCGAACTCATCGGCTGCCTGCGCGCCTTGCTCATCGCCAAACTCGACCCTACCGCCGATGGCGAAGGTATCCCCGGCCCGCTTTGGCAGGCGCTGACGGGTGCTGCCGGCCAGTACCAGCCCGACCGCATCCTCGCCACCATCGACGTGTTCGCCGATACCGAGGGGCGCATGAAATGGGCGACCAATAAGCGCCTGCACTTCGAACTCGGCATCATCAAGGCGATTCAGACGCTCGGGGAAATGCGTCTCACCGACGTCATTTCTGCCCTCACCCGCGGTGCCGAGTTGCTATCCTCCGCCGCCCCGGCAGACCTTCCGCCGGCCCGTGCCGCCACCCAGCCCGCCGCTCCCGTGGCGGCCCCGGCCCCGGTGCTGCCCTTATCACCGCCCGCGCCGCCACCGCCTACCGCCGCAGCGCCGGCGGCACCACCGCAACCCGAGCCCGAGCCCGAGCCCGAGCCTGAGCCTGAGCCTGAGCCTGAGCCTGAGTCCACCAGCCAACTCGAGGAATCCCCGGCTCCAGTGAGATATGGTCCTGGGTCCATCGCGTCCGGCCTGATGAGTCTTGATTCGCTGATTGCCGCCGCCCCCGAAGCCAGCGAGCCGCCTGCGCCCGCCACGCCGCCCTGGCAAGAGCCCGCTGCCGCTGCGCCGCCGCCCGCCACGCCGCCGCCGCCGCCCGCGCAAGACTCGTTTCACGATGATCCACTCATCCAAGCCGCTCTCCAGAAATTTGAGGGCAAAATCCTCAACTGACCCCGCCTTATGAATATTGCCAAACTCATGAAACAAGCCCAGCAGATGCAAGCCGGGCTCGCCGCAAAACAGGAAGAACTCGCCATCCAGGTGGTTGACGCCGCGGTGGGCGGCGGCAAGGTGAAGGTCACCGCCACCTGCGCCGGCGACGTTCTATCGATCAAAATTGACCCCTCAGTCATCGATCCCGCGGACGCCGAGTTTCTTGAGGGACTCGTGCTCAAGGGTGTCCAGGAAGCCCTCACCAAAGGTAAAAATCAAGCTGCTGCCGAAATGCAAAAACTCACCGGCGGGCTTAGCATCCCGGGAATGTGAGAAAGAAGACTCAAGACCGCTGCGCTCCAAGACACAAGACCGCTGCGCTCCAAGACAAGATCAGAGCCGTTGCGCCGGGCATGGCGCTTCTTCCTCTTGTCTTGTGTCTTGTGTCTCAAAGTCTTCTGTCTTTTTCTTTATCATGACCCGCGAATTACTAGCCGAGGTGCTTGACGAAATCGCGCTCTTGCTCGAACTCAAGAGCGAGAATTCCTTCAAAGTCCGCGCCTATCGCCAGGGGGCCGAGACCGTGCGCGGTTTTGATGGCGATATTGTCCAACTTGCCGCCGACAACCAACTCACCGGCATCAAAGGCATTGGCGAGGCACTCCGCGACAAACTCCACATCCTCGCCAGCACCGGCGCGCTGCCCTTCCATCAGCAGCTCCGCTCCGAATTCCCACCAGGCTTGTTCGATCTGTTCGACCTCCAGGGCCTCGGCCCCAAAAAAGTCAAAGCTCTCTACGAAATGCTGGCGATCAGCTCGATCAGCGAGCTCAAGCTCGCCTGCGAGGCTGGCAAGGTCGCCGCGCTGACTGGCTTCGGTGCCAAGACTCAAACCAAGATTCTCGAAGCCATCGCTCTGCGCGAAAAATTCGCCGATGCCTTTGTGCTCGGTGCCATCAGCCCGCTTGTCGATGAAATGTTAGACACCCTGCGGCTCCACCCGGAAGTCTCGCGGGCCGCCGTCGCCGGTTCGTTCCGCCGCGCCAAGGAAACCGTGCATGACCTGGATTTCCTCGTCGCGACCCAGTCGCCCGCGCTCCTCTGCGAGGACTTTACCACCTTGCCGCAAGTGGCCTCCATCATCGTTTGCGGCGAGACCAAGGCGTCGGTGCGCCTGCACAACGGCCTGCAATGCGATCTGCGCGCCGTTTCTAACAGTGAGTTCCCGTTTGCCTTGCAATACTTCACCGGCTCTAAGGAGCACAACGTCGCCCTGCGTAGCCTCGCCCTCAAACGCGGTTGGTCGCTCAACGAATACGGCTTCACCGCCACCGGTAAGGGGTCCACCGAAGTGCCTGCCGACATCCACGAGGAACCTGATATCTATCACGCCCTCGGACTCGATTTCATCCAACCGGAATTGCGCGAAAACCAAGGCGAATTCGCCGCAGCTGCAGCTCATAGCCTGCCCAAGCTCGTCGAGCTGAGCAACCTCCGCGGCACTTTTCACAACCACACCACCGCCTCCGACGGCCTCAATTCGTTGGATGAAATGGTCGCCGAAGCTATTGATATGGGCCTCGAGTACCTGGGCATCGCCGATCACTCGAAGTCCACCTTCATCGGCAACGGCCTGGATGAGACGAGGCTGTTAGAGCAACTGGCTACCATTGCCAAACTCAACGCCGCCCAGCCAGATTTTCGCATCTTCGCTGGCTCCGAGGTGGACATTTTGCGCGACGGAAGTCTCGACTTTGACGATGCGTTGCTCGCCCAACTCGACTACTGCGTCGCCTCGGTGCACAACATCTTTAATCTAACGGAGGATGAGATGACCCGCCGAATTTGCCGTGCGATGGAAAACGAGCACGTCACCATGCTCGGTCACGTCACCGGTCGGCTGCTGCTCAAGCGCGAGGGCTATCCGGTCAATCACGCCAAGATCATCGATTGTGCGGCGGCCACCCGCACCATCATCGAGCTGAATTGCAGTCCCTTGCGCCTCGACATGGACTGGCGCTGGTGGAAGCGTGCCCGCGACCTTGGCGTGCTGTGTTCGATCAATCCCGACGCCCACTCCGTTGCCCGCTTGCATCACATCGGCCTCGGCGTGCGCCTCGCCCGCAAGGGCTGGTTGCGCCGTCAGGATATCCTTAACACCCGCTCCCGCGCCGAAGTGGAGGCATTCCTCAGCAGCCCCAAGGCTGCGCGCTAAGCCGGGCTGATTCACTTGGCTCGGATGGGGTCCGTTAGGGAGCGACGACGTTAGTGTCGTCGTGCGAAAGGTGCGCCCATGCAGCGAGCCTAGGCACTCATGCATGGGCCGCGCTTGCGCTACCACCACAAAATGGGCTGGCTCCTTATCGCGCGGCCTCCTCGCCCCCCTAGCGACGCAATTTGCGCAGGAGTATGGCGAGGGCTTCGTCGGCTTCCGGCACGCGCAGCAACTTAGTAGTTAGAAAATAGGCGGCGGCGGCGGTGGCGATGGTGACGGCGAGCGCGCCGCAGCGTAGCAGCCACGGCAGTTGGCCAGGGTCGCGCAAGAGGAAATGGTTAGCGGCGAGGCACACGCCGGCGAGCACGGCACCGGCGAGCAGCAGCTTGGCGAGCATTACTAACAATTCTGCGGTATTCAGTCCGCCGGTGAAGCGGCGCATCATGGCGAAGAGGAGGAGGAAATTGAGGCAGGCGGTGATGCTGGTGGTGAGGGCGAGGGATTGGTGGCCCCAGTGGAGTTTCATGACAAAGAGATAGTTGCAGGTGAGGTTCACGCCCAGTGCCAAGAGGCTCACGAGCATCGGAAACCAGCGTTTGTCGATCGCGTAAAACGCCGGTTGCAACACCTTGAGCCAGGCGTAGAACACCAGCCCATAGCCGTAGGCCCGCAGCGCAATAGCCGTTTGCACCCGGTCGTGTGCATCGAAGGCGCGGCGCTCGTAGAGCAAACTAACCAATGGCTCGGCTAACAAGATCAGCCCAAGCGTGGAAGGCAGCACCAGAAACGCCACCGTGCGCAGTCCTTTTGTTAGGGTGGGTTTGAAGTCGGCGGAAATTCCGCCGATAGCCGCCCGCGAGAGCGCGGGCAAGGTGACGGTGGCGACGGCGACGCCGAACACGCCGATGGGCAATTGCATCAGGCGGAAAGCATAGTTGAGCCAGCTCACCGCGCCTTGGCACACCGAGTAGGCGAACATGGAATTGACCACCACGTTGATTTGGACCACCGAGGCGGCGATGACGGCCGGGGCCATGAGGTGGAGGATTTGGCGCAGCCCCGGATCGCGCCAGCGGAAGTTGCTGGTAAAGTGATAGCCCGCGCGCCGCAATGCCGGAAACTGGCACGTCAACTGGGCCAGCCCGCCAATGACCACGCCGATGGCAAAGCCGATCAAGCTGCGCGGGCCCCAGTGCGGATCCAAGGCATAACCGAAGACGGCCCCGCCTAACATCGAGCCGAGGTTAAAAAAGCATGACGCGAGAGCCGGCATGCCGAACACGTTGCGGGCATTGAGCATGCCCATGACTAGCGCGGCCAGCGAGACTAACAGGATGAACGGATACATCACCCGCACCATTGTTACGGTCAGTGCCACTTCGTCCAGGTTGTAATCGTGGCGGGCCGCGCCGGTGCGAGCCATGGCGGTTAGTATATCCACCATCCAGGGTGCGGTGAGGATGCCCAACAGGGTGACCGCACTCATGAACACCGCGGCGAGCGTCATCATCTTGTTAGCCAAAAGCCAAGCGGACGCCTCGCCCTCGGCTTTGAGTTTTTTGGAAAAGGTAGTGACGAATGCCTGTGACAAGGCGCCCTCGGCGAACAGGTCGCGCAGCAGATTGGGGACGCGGAAGGCGAGGTTGAAGCAATCCATCCAGCGGCTGCCGCCAAACAGCGAGGCAAAGAGCATTTCACGGGCCAAGCCGAGCAGGCGGCTGGCCATCACGGCGGCGCTTACTTTCCAAGTGGCTTTGGCAGACATGGTGACTTGTGAAAAGGAAAGTGGAAAAGGTAGGAGCGGGTATTTTCAACCACAGATTTCACGGATTACACAGATTTCACGGATTGAAGAAAGCCGATCTGAAAAATCCGTGCAATCTGTGTAATCTGCGATTTGATTTCTGAATTCTTCAATGAATGATGCGTGCGTGGTCGCTTTTTGTCTAACCAGCTGGTTCGGAACTCACCGGCCAAGCCGGATGGAGGTGGAGTGGCCGTGGGCATCGAGGCCTTCGATGCGGGCGAATTCCTCGACCACGGCGAGCGACTTGGCTACCGCCCGCTGGTCCATTTTGACGATGCTGGTGCGGCGCTGGAATTGATCGGCGCGCAGGCCCGAATACGAACGACCGGCGCCGCCGGTGGGCAGTGTGTGGCTGGGGCCGGCCAGGAAATCGCCGACGGCCACCGGCGAGTGGTTGCCCAGATAGATTGCGCCGGCGCTGCGGATGAGCGGCAGCCAGCGGTCTTCGTCGGCGGTGATGAGCGAGAGGTGTTCTGGGGCGAAGGTGTTGGCGATGGCAACGCCCTCGGCGAACGACTTGAGGTGCAGCAAAAACGTGCCACGCTTGAGCACCTCGCGGATGATCTTGGCTCGCGACAAGGTGAGCACTTGTTTTTCAAGTTCCTTGACGACCTTGCCGAGCAGCACCTTGGAATCGGTGGCAAAACCCACCACGCTGTCGCCGCCGTGTTCGGCTTGCGCCAGCATGTCTGCGGCGATGAACGCAGCGTTGCCGGTTTTGTCCGCGAGCACCAGCAATTCGCTGGGGCCGGGCAGCAGGTCGATGGACACCGCACCGACGAGTTGGCGCTTGGCCTCGACGACGAAGCGGTTGCCGGGGCCGAAGATGCGGTCGACCGAGCGGATCGTGCGGGTGCCGATGGCCATCGCGGCAATCCCCTGGGCGCCGCCCACCTTGATCGCCTCGGTGACCCCGGCGGCTCGCAGCGCATAGAGCAGCGCGGGATTGACTGAGCCATCGACCCCGCAAGGGGTGGCGGCGAGGATTTCGGGCACCCCGGCGGCTTGGGCAAAGCCGGCGGTCATCAGCGCGGTGGACACCAGCGGTGCCTTGCCACCGGGAACGTACACGCCGACCCGCTCAAACGGGAAAAACCGTTCGCCGACGATGGCGCCTTCGGCGTTGCGGGCCGACCAATCGCGGCGCAGGCTGCGTTTGGCAAAGGCATGGATATTTTTGAGGCTGCGGGCCACCGCGGTTTTAGTCGCCGCGCTCACCGCTTGTTCGGCCGCAGCAAACTCCGCCGCACTTACAAAAATCTCCTTCAATTTGAGGTCAGCTCCGTCAAAGCGTTTGGTGTAGGCAAGCAAGGCTTGGTCGCCGCGGGTCGCCACGTCCGCGATGATTTCGCTGACCAAGTCGCGCACGCCCGGTTCGGGTAGGGCGCGGCGGTTCATGCGGCGGATAAATGCGGGATAAGCGGGATCGCGGTGGCTGAGGAGGATCATGGCGGAAAGTGACCGCGGAGCATGCACCGGAAATCGCGCCGCGCCAAGCGTGATAAGCAAAGAATGTGACGGTGCTGGTTGACGCCGAGGGGATTCTCGCGTACTGCGCTGTGGCCCTCCCATGATCCGCGAAATTGTTCAATACGGCCATCCCGTCCTCCGCCAGCGCTGTCGCCACGTCACCGAGGTGGATGAGGCACTCATCCAATTGGTCGGCGACATGCTCGATACCATGGTCGAGGCCCATGGCGTTGGCCTCGCCGCGCCGCAAGTTGGCGAGCCGATTCGCTTGGCGGTGGTGGATGTGGCGCATGATCCGGAATGCATTTCCTATCTACGGGTCAACGGCCAGGCGGTGGAATTGGACTCGATCATGCCGCTGGTGTTCATCAATCCGGAGCTGGAATTTGGCCAGCCTAAGGAATTCGACGTCGAGGGCTGCCTGAGCATCCGCAACATTCGCGCCGAGGTCCGCAGACCCATCGACGTTAAAGCCACCTTGCCGCAACTCGATGGCTCGGTCCTCGTGGTGGAAACCGACGGCCTGCTGGCCCGCGCCTTACAACACGAAGTCGACCACCTCAATGGCGTGTTGTTTGTCGATCGACTTCCGGCCGTGGCTAAAGTGGCGATGCGCAGGCGGCTCAAATTGCTTGCCGCGGATCCTGCCGACGGCTGAGTTGTGAGCTTGGAAAGCAGCCCCTCTCGCGGTTTTTTTACCACCTTGCGAAATAATTCTGGATTGGGTGTTTGACAGCTGCGGCGAAAATCGGCTTATTTCCCTTGCCCCTCACGTAACAACGAGCCCGCATGAGCGAAAACGACCCACAACCCCAGGCTCCGTCCAAGCAGACATCGAGCGTCCCATTGAAAAAGGAAACCGTGCGCCTGACTCTCAAGGCTGCGGATGCACCGCCAGCCTCGCCGGTGGCCACTGTGCCTGGTGCCGCCCCAGTTCGCCCACCCACCCCGTCGGCGCCCCCGCCGCCGCCAGCGCCGCCCTTATCTTCCTCGCCGCCCGTCCCAGGTGCGCCGCGCCCGTTTGCGCCGGCGCCGACCATCGTCCTCAGGCCGGCTGGTGCACCCACCGCGCCCGGTCCCGCGCCCACCATTCGCTTGGCCACATCGGCCGGTGCCCGCACCTCCGCCCTCAAGCCTGCCACGCCGTCGCTGCCCAAGGCCACGGTGCAACTGCAAGCGCCCACCCAGCCATTGAGTGCCGCCAGTATGTCGGCCTCACAGATGGCCACCCTCAAGATGGACGATGAGGACGAGGAAGAAAGCGGCGGTGGATTGATGAAATTCCTTTCCTTGGTCGGCTTCCTAGCGGCCTGTGTGGTGGCCTACATCCAGTATGATATCAGCGATATTTGGACTTCGGCTAGAGACCGGGATGCCTCGATCAAAGATCACTACTTTGCGCAAATCTTTGCAGCAGACCCCAATTCCGAAGCGCCCGACTCTGACTACGACCGTGCGGCTGCCACCAGCGAGTTGCCGAACTGATTGCCTGCGGCCCCCTGATTTCTAACTAACTCACCATCCCCAACCCACTTATCTCATGGCCTTGCCTATCATTAATTTAGCGCTCGCCGGCGTCGCACTTTATTTCGCGCTCACGGCCTGTCAATTGGTCTGAGGACCTCTCACTGCCGGACTTTTTTTAAGAGCCGTTTCACCAATTTGGTGGGACGGCTCTTGACGTTTGGGGATTGCCGGTTACCCTCCGCCCATGTCTTTGAAACTTACCGACGCTAACTTCCAATCCGAAGTCATCAACTCCGCGCTGCCCGTCCTAGTGGATTTCTGGGCCGACTGGTGCGGCCCCTGCAAAATGCTCGGCCCCGTGCTCGACCAAGTTGCCAGTGAGTTGGAAGGCCAAGCGGTTGTGGGTAAGCTCAATGTGGATGACGCGACCGAGCTTGCCGTGAAATACAACGTGCGTTCAATTCCCTTACTGTTGTTTTTCAAGAATGGTGAGGTCAAGGATCAGATCCTCGGGGCCAACGTCACCAAGGAGCAGCTCAAGGCAAAATTGCTTGCTCTCGCCTGAGGTACAGCAGGCTTTTGACGGCTGATTTGCCGGCGATCACCCCGCCTAAAATCTCACCGAGGCGCCCGCTCACCCAGATCAGCGACTCCATCCATTCGCGCGTGCCGCACATGGCTAGCGCGGGTGGCCAGCAGCCCGAGTAGGCTAGCCGCAGCATATTGAGTGATCGTGGCAGGAGGCGCCTGCAGGAGGGAGTTGCGGCGGCCTGTCACCGCTGCTGCACATGCGCTGCCCTTGCGCGACGACGCTTACAGAGCGCCGCCACAGGGCAGAAGATAGATTCGTAGCGGCGGTCTGTGACCGACGAGTGCTTTTCTGCTTAATCCAATATAACCTGTGTTACCACGCGGGGTGGGTTGACGCAGCGCAGCAGCGACCAGATCGGCTGCGGCCAGATGCCGATGAGCAGCACCGCGGCGGTTAGGACCGCGATGCAGCCGGTGCTGATCGGCGGCAGGCTCACCGGCGTGGAGTCAGTCGGCGGCATCCACCACATCGCGCGGATGACCTTGAAATAGTAATAAAACCCAGCGCCAGCAGCGATCGTGGCGATGCCCACCGCCCACCACAAATGCGCCTCGACTGCCAGATAGAAGACGAAGAACTTGCCGATGAACCCGGCGGTGAGCGGTACCCCGGCGAGCGCGGCCAACAGCACGGTGAGGGCCAACGCCAGCCGCGGATTGGTGGTCCCGAGGCCGTTGAAATCGGCGATGTTTTCACCGTCGCGTTGGATGCGCACTTGGGCCAGCACGAAGAACACGCCGAGCGTCATGAGCAGATAGGTGGCGAGATAGAACGACACTACCTTGGGGGCATTGAGTTGAGCGTCGCCGGCTTGCCATGTTGCGAGCGCTAGCAGCAGGAAGCCAGCATGGGCGATCGACGAGTAGGCCAGCAGCCGTTTGAAGTTGGTTTGTGCAATGGCAGCCAGATTGCCGAATAGCAGCGTCGCGCATGCCAGCACCACCAGCAACGCCAGGACCGGTCCCCGTGTCACCGGGCTCGCCAGAAACGGCTCCAGGAACCGGATCATCAGGATAAACCCCGCAGCTTTCGAACCTACGGATAGAAAGGCGGTGGTGGGGGTCGGAGCCCCTTGATAGACGTCGGGAATCCACATCTGCATCGGCACCGCGCCGACCTTGAAGCCGAGGCCAACCATCACCAGGGCCACCCCGAAGAGCAAGGGGGTAAGGTTGGTCTGATAATAGATACAGGCAGCCGGATCTAGCAAGATAGTGCCGATCAATGGGAGGCTCATGGTGCCGGCGCTGCCATAGATCCAAGCGATGCCATAGACCAGAAATCCGGTACTCAGCGCACCGAGGATCAGATACTTCACCCCGGCTTCGAGCGAACCGACGTTGCGCCGCATGTAGGAAACAAGAATGTAAAATGTGATAGTGACCAATTCGAGGGCGACAAAAGCCCCGGCCAAATCGCGGGCGGAGGCCAGCCACATCATCCCCGCGCAAGCAAACACCGGCAACGCATGGTATTCTCCGGTGCCAGCTTCCGAACCCGGATGATCGGTGAAGCGCGCAAGAATTTTCCGGTAATCCACCCCCATCAGCAGCACCAGCAGCGTGCACACCAGCGCAAATATCTTGTAGAAGCGCGCCAAGCTATCGAAGGTGTAAAAATTCCACAGCGACCAGTTGGCCCAGTCTGCGGTGGGTTTGGCCTCGGGGCCGATGGCGAGGCAGGTTAGGCCGAGGATGCCGGCAAGGCCGATGGCGCCGGCAATGCCCACCCAGCCCTTGGTTTTGGACGGGATAAATGCTTCGGCCATTAGCAGAGCAATGCCAAGGGTCACGGTGAGAGCTTCAAGATAATAGGCGGGCATGATAGGGGAAAGCTTTATTTTAGCAGGTTGAGCAGCAGGTTTGGATAGAGGCCGACGGCAAACAGCACGATAATGAGGAGGAGCGCAGGGATCCTATCGGCTAGAGAAATATCCGGGGCGCTGGCGGTCAGAGCGCTAGACGGGCCTTGGAAGATGTTGCGATAGGCACGCAGCATATAAACGGCTGAAATGACCACGCCCCAGATCGAGAGAATGCAGGCGATTTGCACTGGTGCGAGGCCGCTGGTGCCGTTGTACGATTTGAACGCGGACAGGAATACCAGCACTTCGCCGGCGAAGTTGGCGAGACCGGGCAAGCCAATGGAGGCCATCGCTGCAATCCCAAACATGAAGGCCATGGCCGGGGCAGATTTGGCCAAGCCGCCCAGATCCTCAAGATCGATGGAACCGGTGCTGCGCTCGATGCGGTCAGCCAAACCGAACAACAGAGCAATGGAAATGCCGTGGGCAAACATCAGCACGATGGCAGCGGAACGCGCCAGCGGGTTTTCTGGAAACGCGATGAGCGCAGCTACGGCCAGAAAGATGTAGCCCATGTGCATCACTGAGGAATTGCCCAGCAATAGATCCAAGCGCTTTTGCGAGACGGTAACGTAGCCAACCCACAGGATGTTTCCTAACAACAAAAATAGCAACGGGTTGAGCCACCCCTGCAAGCCCTCGGGCACCAATGGAATGGCCAGTCGCAGCAAACCGTAAAGACCGAATTTTTTCAGCACCCCCGCATGCAACATGGCGATAGGTGCAGGCGCGCTGGCGTACGCCGGTGCGGCCCACGAGTGAAAGGGAAATAGCGAGATGAGCGTGCCAAAGCCGACGATGAGCAACCCGGCGATGCCTTTTTGCGCGGCCGGATCGATGCTGCCTGCCGCGGCCACCATCTTGCCCATGTCGAAGGTGCCAGAGAGAGCCGCCAGCCAAACCAGACCGGCGAGCAGCACGATGGAGCCGAGGCCCAGATAGATGGTGATTTTCCATGCGGCGGCACGGCGGTTGCCGCGGCCGAGGATGCCAATCATGAGGAAGGTGGGGATCAGCGCGAGTTCGTGGAAGGCATAGAAGAAGAACATGTCGGTGGCGGCAAAGGCCCCCAGCGCACCGCCGGACAATAGCAAAGATGAGCCGTAGTAGAGGGCCTCACGGCCTTGTGGAGCCTTGCCCGATAACACTGCCGCCAGCGTTACTATGGCCGTCAGCAACACCATCACCACGCTCATGCCATCAGGAAAACCAAATGCCAAGTTGATAGCCGGTTTGGCCAGCACCGGCACCGAGAATGCCCAACAAGTGCAATGCCAGCTCGTCGCAGCATACAGCGCGAGTGCCAGATTGAGCGCCGCGGCGCCGATGGAAGTGAGCCGCGCAGGTGCGCCGAGCAGGATCGCTAGAAACGCGGCTAGAGGGAGAAGGACGATGAGTGCAAGCATAGGTGGAAAACGTGGGGGGTTAACTCGCTTGTAAAAGCCGCGTCTCGTTATCTAGCAAGATTGCGGGTTCTGGTTGCGGGTTGAAAATGTGGGCGAATTGAGGCGTGAGGTGTTGATAGCCTGGTTCAACGAGGAATACTCCGTGGGAATAGAGGTGCTCATCGTCCTGATCGGTGGCGGATGCGGCGATGAGCCAAGCTTCGCACACGGCTTCAAGCTCTTCTTCCGTCAGGTTTTGGAGATCCAAATCCTCTTCGCTGAGAAATACGTCGGTGTTTTGCTGGTGCATCAGATTCAAATGACGGTTGGCAATGAGTGGGCAGCAGCGGCGCACATCATTTCGTGCGCTTCTGACAAAGGCCGGTTGGCGATGGCGGTGGCCAAGGACGGCCAAGCGGCTTCCCATGGGACGACGGCTTGTTGATAGCGGGAAAGGCGTGCTTCATCGGCGCGAATGAGGCTGCGCCGCTCGGCATCCAAGGCGGTTGCCAGCACTTCCTCGCCAGCGCTAATTTCTGCTAGCAGAGGTCTGCTCGCGTGCAGGTGTTTGGTGATTTCTGGGTGGGCATTTGCGAGTCGGATCAGATCCCTAGCGCTACGGGACAGAAGCAGTTGATCTTCGATGTTCTCAAGGCGGCGGGCCAGTTCGCCGAGGATGGGGTAGTCCTTCTCCCGCATGGTCATTTTCAACAACGCTAATTCCTTCAATTCGACGAATGGCATCGTCTCGTGATCCGCTTGCGTCCACATGGCTGCGAGTTGTTCGGGCGTGAGGCGTGGCGGGCGCGTGAAAAAGTCGGTCCGGGCGCGAATTCCCTGATAGTGGAATTCCAGATGGGCGCTCCACCCGGCGGCAAGCCAGCGGCCGTCCAAGGGGGCTCCGAAACGGTACCTTGCACCATGCTGGGCAAGGATGCCGCGAATGTGGGCAAGATCAGCTTCGGTCTCTCTGACAATCCAACCACCATCTTTGCTGGTAATCGCGAGACGATGCAAGACCACCGCCTGACCACCGCAAATGATGGCGCGCGTGCGGTCCTGGTTGAACTCGCGGGTGAGTTGGTGGTAAATTAGCATGTAATGCAGGTCAAAGTTGCTTGGCCAATTGCGGATTAGATAAACACAGTGAGGTAAATGACCAGGATGACGCCGAAGCCGAAGGCGAAGGCATAGGCTTGCAGGTGGCCGGACTGGACGCGGCGGAAGATATTGCCGGCACCCTCGGCGCAGCGGGTGAGGCCGCCGACCAGCAGGCCGTTGATGAGGAATTCGTCGAAGAAGTGAATGATAGAGGCCAGGAGGTTTTGGAAATAGCGGATGAGGATGGTGTCATAGAACCAATCGAACTTGAAGCGCTCGCGCAGCAACGGGATGCACACGGGGTCTTTCTCCTTGCCGGCATAGAGCCGCCAACCGGACACCACCCCGATGATCAGGGCCGCGAGTGAAATGCCGGAGACGAAATTTAGATGGATCGCGTCGCTGTGATCTTCCGGCAGGGCGGGCGAAAAGCGGTTCAGGAACGAGTAACCTGAAAGCAGCGCGAGCAAGGCTAACAAACCAAGTGGCACCAACATCAGCGGGCCGACTTCATGGGCGTGTTGCGCGTTTTCGGAGCGAGGCTTGCCGAGGAACGCCACGACAAACAGGCGGGTCATGTAAAACGGTGTGAGCACGGCGACGAGCGCGCCGACCCAGAACAAGGGCGAACCGGCCTTGTGAGCGGCATCCAGAATTAACTCTTTGGAGAAAAATCCCGAGGTGCCGGGCACCGCGATGAGCGCCGCACAGCCAGCCGCAAATGTCAGGGTGGTCAGCGGCATCTTTTTCACCAGGCCGCCCATTTTCCAGATATCTTGTTCGTGGTGGCAGGCATAGATAACCGCGCCGGAGCCGAGGAATAACAGTGCCTTGAACCAGGCATGCGTGAACAGGTGGAACATCCCCGCGTCCCCCGCCACAAAGCCCACCGCCATGACCATGTAGCCGAGTTGCGACAGCGTCGAGTAGGCGAGCACCCGCTTGATGTCGTCTTGCTGGGTGGCCATCAGCGCGGCTAACAGCGCGGTGATGCCACCGGTCCAAGCGATCACATCGCTCGCCGGAAGTTGCTGGAAAACCTCGACGCCGAGGGTGGTTTGCAGCCGGAAGAGCATATAGACACCGGCCGCCACCATCGTAGCCGCATGGATCAACGCCGACACCGGAGTGGGGCCTTCCATCGCATCGGGCAGCCACACGTGCAGCGGCACTTGGGCGGACTTGCCCACCGCACCGCAGAAGATGCACAACACGGTGGCGGACAACACGCCGGTCCAGATTGTGGGATTGGCGGCGCGGAATGCTTCGAGGCCGGGCTGCATCTGGTCGAATGTTAGATGGCCGGTGATGCCCCACAGCATGAGAATACCGATCATGAAGCCAAAGTCGCCGATGCGGTTGGTGATGAACGCCTTCTTGGCGGCATCCGCGGCGCTTTGCTTCTCATACCAATGCCCGATGAGCAGATAGGAACTGAATCCTACCAACTCCCAAAAAATAAACGTCATGATGAAGTTGTCTGCCAGCACGATGCCCGTCATCGAAAACATGAACATCGATAACCCAGTGAAATAGCGCGCTTTGCCCGCATCGTCCTGCATGTACGCTAACGAAAACACGTGCACCGCCAGCCCTACGCCGGTAACCACCAACATCATACCGGTCGACAGCGCGTCGAGCTTAATGCCAATATCTAGGTGGAAATCGCCGATGGTCGCCCATGGCAACGCGGCTGTGCCTTCAGTGCCCACCAGCATCACTGCCAGGATAAAAGTGGCCAGCGCGGAGGCCACCGATATGACCGGGGCCAGCCCGCTGCGTTTTAAAACGAGTTGGTTGGCCGCGGTGACGGCCAACGGGAGGAAAAGTAAAAGCCAGGCGAGATTCATAGATAATATATGTTAGATAATGGCAAAAGAAACCACGGATTACTCGTATTTTACGGATTAAGATTTTGAGAGGTGGTGTCTTCGGGATGATTTAGGAAGGGCGTGCGGTTTGCGGGTTCAATACTTGGAGTAATGTTATTGACCACTCGCTTGAACTGAATGGAAGCATTTCTGAAATTGAAGATCAGCGCGACTTGGAGGCCGGAGATAGCCAGATAGCTGAGAGCCTGCGCGATATGGGTTTCGCTGATGGATTCGGCGACTTTCAACTCGAGAATGACTTTGGATTCAGCGATTAGGTCGGTCATCAGCTTGCCTACGAAATGGGATTTGTAGAAAACCGGGAATTGGGATTGCCGGGAAAAGCCGATTTGCAACTCCGCCAGCTCGATGCACATGGATTTCTCATAAATCTTCTCATCGAGGCCAGGACCCACCGTGCGATGCACAGTCATGGCCGCACCGATGAGTCTCTCGGTGAGTTCCATGTGAGGATGACTGTGTTCTCGGTCTTGCATATCTACTCTTTAATCCGTAAAATCCGTGTAATCCGTGGTTTCTTTTTCTAACTACCCAAGACGGCGATTCTAGCCCTGCATGCTGGTTAGCTCGTCGGTGCGGAGGGTCTGGCGGGAACGGAACAGGGCGACGATGATGGCCAGGCCGACGGCCACCTCGGCGGCCGCTACCGTGATGACAAAGAAGACGAGTATCTGGCCGTTGTAGTCGGGTAGGTCGTGGCTGGGGTGGAAGCGCGAGAACGCCACCAAGGTGAGGTTGGCCGCGCTGAGCATCAATTCCAGACACATGAAGACGACGATGATGTTGCGCCGTAATACCACGCCGGCCAGACCGATGGCAAATAGCAGGCCGGAGACGAGAAGGTAGTTGTTAAGTGTGGCCATGGGGCGGGGCAGTTAAAAGTTATTAGTTATTGGGGAAAAGACAGAAGACTTTGAGACAGAAGACAGAAGAAAAGAGTAAGAGGTACGACTCAATCCCGTCTTCTGTCTTGTCATGAGCTTCTAGTCTTGCGTCTTTTTGGATAGGGTGACCGCGCCAACCGTGGCGACGAGGAGCAGTACGCCGAGAATTTGCAGCGGCAGATTGTAATCGGTGAACAGCGCGCGTCCTATGAGATGCACGTCCGGCAGGCTGCCGGCATTCAGCGCAGTGGCAATTTTACCGCTGCCGGCAATCGTGCCGGCGTTGACCAGTTCGCCGGAGGCCTTCGCCAGGGTGGCTGGATCGAGGGCGGGTGCGGCGGTGTCGGCGCTGCGGCAGAGCACGCTGACGAGCTGTGCGACAAAAGCCATGGCCAGGCTGAGGCCGGCGACCATTGGGGCGGCGGGCTTAGCGCGCTTGGTGCCTGGCTTTAAATCGAGCAGCATGATGATGAAGATGAATAACACCATCACCGCACCCGTATAGACTAGGATTTGAATGACGCCGACGAAAAATGCGCTCAGGCTGACGAAGAGTCCGGCGAGGCCGATGAAGCAAGTCACCACTGACAGTGCGCAGGAGACCGGGTTGCGGAACGCGATAACTGCGCCGCCACCGACGAGCATCACGGTGGAGAAGAGCCAGAAGAGATAGGATGGCATGGGGGAGGGGTCAGAGGTCAGAGGTCAGAGGTCGGGAAAGAGAACGGGGCAGGTGACTTTGCACCCATGACTCGTAATCCATCACTTATTTCAATTCATTCCATTTATTGACGAGCCCGGTGCGGACGCCGCCGATTTGGTAGAGCTTGTCCTTGTCGTGGACCATTTCCTTGCGGTTGAGCCCGGTGATGACATAGTCCTTGCGTAGATAGATAGCTTGCTCGGGGCAGACTTCTTCACACATGCCGCAGTAGATGCAGCGAATCATGTCGATATCAAATTCGACCGGGCGTTTCTCCACCTTGGCCCACGGGTCGTCGGAGGGGATTTCGCCGGGCACGATGCGGATCGCCTTGGGCGGGCAGATGAATTCGCAGAGTTGGCATGACACGCAGCGTTCGCGGCCCTGCTCGTCGGTGACCAAGGCTGGGGCACCGCGGTAGTACTCTGGTAGATGCGCGTCCCACGTTTGCTCTGGGTATTGCATGGTCACGCCGAGGCCGGAGGAGGCGAGGCCTTTGGCGCCCATGGATTTGCCCAGGAGCGACTTGACCGCGTGGGTCATGGTGAGGATGAAGCCCTTGAGCAGTGCGGTCAGATAGATCTGTTCACCGGGGCCGAGCTTGGGGCGTTGGAGTTTGACGACTGCCATGGGAGAGTTAGTGATAGGTTAGCGGGGAGCCGGTGGGTCAGGCGCGGAGAATGGGAGGCTTGGTCTCGGAGACTCTGGCGACCCAGATGATGGCCGCAGTGACGATGATGAGTAGCACTGCACCGATGGCAGTGATGGCGGCGGCAAGGTGGGGGGCCGCCACGATCAGCGCAGCGAGGAAGACGTTGACCAGAGCGGCCTCAAAAAAGATCACCCAGCCGAGTTTCATGAGCTGGTCATAGCGGAACCGCGGAATCGTCCAGCGCACCAAGATGAAAAACAGGATGAAGGCCACCACTTTGGCGAGGAAAATACCCATGTGGACCAATCCGCCAAAGCCAAAGCCGCCGATGCTCAACTCTGAAATCCAGGAATCGGTGCCGAAACCCAGCGACCAACCGCCGAGGAAGAGGGTGATGATGAGCGCGGAGCCGACGACCATCGCCGCATATTCACCCATGAAGAACAGGGCAAATTTCATCGACGAGTATTCCGTGTGATACCCACCGACGAGTTCCGTTTCGCACTCCGGTAGGTCAAACGGCATCCGGTTGGTTTCCGCAAAAATAGAAATGGTGAAAATTAGGAAAGAAATCGCTGCGGGGAACCAGAATAACAATTTTGATGCGAGCGTGTGGGTGGCGTCATGCCCCCAGAGTGGGAGCAACAGCCAGCCATGCTCAGCCTGTTGTTGGACGATGCTGCTGAGGTTGAGTTCGCCGAAGTAGAGCAACACCGGGATGATCGAAAGACCGAGGGCAATTTCGTAGGAGATCATCTGCGCGGTGGAGCGGACGCCACCGAGAAACGGGAATTTCGAGTTGGATGCCCAGCCGGCAATGGCGATCCCATAGACGGTTAGGGAGGCCACTGCAAAAATGAACAAGGGGCCGATGTCGATATCAGCGATGACCAGCTTTTCGGTGTACCCGAACAGACTGATAGGAGTGCCGAAGGGGATGGCGCAGGCGGTGATGAGGGCCGGAGCGACCGTGAGCGCCGGGGCCAGCCAGTAGAACGCCTTGCGCACATGCTTGGGCGTGAAATCCTCCTTGAGAAAGAGCTTGATACCATCGGCAATCGGTTGAACCAATCCACCAATGCCCAATATGCTGCAATCCTTTTTGAATCCGAACAGGGTCAGCGGAATGCCCACCCGGTTGGGGCCAACCCGATCCTGGATGATGGCGCTGAAGCGCCGCTCGAAAAACACCGACATTGGCACCAGCGGCAACACCACGAAAAACGTCAACGCGATGATCTTGATGAGAATGATGAGGAGAATCATTGGTTAGATGTTATTACTTAAGAGTTATTGGGTAGAGGTGAATGCGGCTGAGCTTTCTTTATAAACTCTAACCATTCACCAAGCCGGCGGCGATGCGGGCGCGTTCGGCGCTGAGGAGTGGGATTTGGTAGCCGGTATCGATGATGGGGATGCCGGTGGGGCTGATATTTGCTAGGCTCAGACCGGCGAAGGCGGGCAGGGTGGCGGCGAGTTCGGCAAAGATCTCGTCGCTGGAGGTTCTGGCGAATTCGTCGCCGGTGATGGCGCGGATAAGGTCACACAGGATTTGGCAATCATCGTGGGCCTGGCCGGGTAGGGCGGTGGCGCGGTTGAGGCGCTGCAGGCGGCCGGATAGGTTAACCATCGAGCCGCGTTTTTCGCTGAAAGCGGCGGCGGGCAATACGAGATGAGCGAGGGCGGCGGTGGGGTTAGCCAGCAAGTGGGTGAGCAGCAGGTAGGTCGGTTTACTGAGGTCTGAGCGGGTGAATTCGGCGTCGCTGATGAGGTCTTCGCCGAGCACGATGAGGGCGGTGATATCTCCGCCACGCACGGCACTGCGGATGGCATCGAGGCCGGCGTAGGGATCCTCGGTGGCGAGGACGAGCTTGGCACCGGTGGTGTTCGGATTGCGGTCCGCAGCGATGAGCAGGCCGTCGGGTTCGGCGAAGCGTGGGACCAGCGCGAGATGGGGAGTGCCGAGTTTGGTGGCGAGGAGGCGGGTGAGGTAGAGTTCCTCGTTGGTCATGCGGGCCGAACCGATGATGGCAATTTGTTCCGGCGGCACGGTCTTGAGTTGCGGGGCGATGATTTGCAGCGCCTCGGACCAGGTGGCTGGGCGGTGTTGCAGGCCGGCCTTGGCGAGCGGTTCGGTGAGGCGTTCGGCGCTATCGATGTAGTGGAAATTGAGGCGGTGGGAATCCGGCATCCAGTCCGAGTTGACGTCGTTGTTGCGGCGTGGGGTGATGCGGTGGATGGTATTTTCGCGGGTCCAGAGGGTGATATTGCTGCCGTTGCCACAATTCACATCGATGCTCGGGGTTTCCTTGAGGAACCACACGCGCATTTGAAACCGGAAATCGCTGGCGGTGAGTGCGCCGACCGGGCAGAGGTCCACCGTGTTGAGAGAATAGTTGGAATCCAACAGCCGCCCCGGATGCACGGTCAGGGTGGTGTGGGTGCCGCGCTGAGTGAACCCGAGCACCGAATCGCCGGCCACCTCGTCCATGAAGCGGATGCAGCGGCTGCACAGGATGCAGCGCTCATCATCCAGGCGGATGCGCGGGCCGATGGCCACGTTTTTGGGCTTCTTGACTTTCATGTCGACGAAGCGCGAGGCGCCGCGGCCGTGGCCGACGGACGTTTCTTGGAGGCGGCATTCCCCGGCCTGGTCGCAAATCGGACAATCCAGCGGATGATTGATCAGCAAAAACTCCATCACCCCGGCTTGGCAGGATTCCACCAGCTCGCTGGTGGTGCTAATCCCCAGGTTTTCACTCACCGTATTGGCGCAGGCAATCACCGCCCGCGGGCTCCAGATGATCGGCTCGTAGCCCGCGGCGTCGCGCTGCGGCTCTTGGCCAGGAGCCGGCCGCGGCGGATTGCCAATTTGCACCAGGCACATGCGGCAATTGCCCGACGGCGTCAATTTCGGGTGGTAGCAATAGTGCGGAACGGCCACTCCCACCTGCCGGCAGGCCTCGATCATCCGCGTGCCCTTGGGAAATTGATGCCACACGCCGTCGATTTGTACGTTGACCATGCCGAGGGCTGCGGCCAGGTCTTTGGGCTGCTTGATTTCTAAGATTGCCGAAGGGGTGTCGCTCATGGGTCGTGTAGCTGGCCGGGCGTGGTGCGCGTGGGACGTCCGGAGCTAGTCGGCGGCGAATATGTCGTCCCAAACTGAACCCGGCAAGCCTGCGTTGCGGAAAAATGCAAGGTTTCGCAGGAAAATCTGCGGTGCTGTCAGCCAGTGGCCGTTAAGCCGCCAGCGGCCGGGCTTGACGCGTCCCGCTGCAGGCGGTGGCGGCGGCCAATCCCGAGGGTTGAAGATTCTTCGCATGGGCTTGCCATCGATAAATGGCGGCGAAATGCCCCTGCGCCTTGAGGCACGCATGCCAGCGGGACCGAATCACTGCAATTCCTGATATACCTGCAGCGTCGAGCGGCACATGGCCCCGAGAGTGAATGGCTCGCCCACCGGCAGCGGCTGCGGCCGCCCGCCTAGAATGGCCCGCGCCGTGCTCAACAAGCCGGCGCGGTCGCCAAGCGCCACCCGTCCCATGGGAAACAATTCGCTCAGTAATTCACCCACTCCGCCACAGTCGTATCCGAGCACCGGCTTGCCGAGGGCCAAGGCCTCCAACACGGTGCGCCCGAACGACTCGGGCTGGCGGGATAAGCCGCAAACCACGTCGCTGACGGCCATGACCTCGCGCAAGTCCTGGCGATGGCCGAGAAACTCGACCTCGGCACCCAGGCCCAGTCGCTGCACGATGCCGTGCAACTCGGCCAGATAGGCACGCTTTTTCGGATGGGTATCACCCGCCACCAAGCCATGCACCGGCAGCCCCTCCGCCTTGAGCGCCACAAGTAATTCAAAAAACTCCTCGTGCCCCTTGAGCCGGGTAATGCGCCCGGGCAACAGCAATACCCGCTTGCCCGCTAATCCCGGTCGCTCCGCTTGCCATGCCGCCAGCCAGGCCGCCGCCGGGCGAAACTCCACCCCGAAATCCGCCGGCGCGATCCCCCGGGGAATGACCCGGATGATGTCGTCCGCCACCTTGGGATAGTGGTCCAACACATATTGCCGGACACTTTCCGACACCGCGATGATCCGCTCCCCGCGGGTCATCACCGCAGAGTAGCCGTTGACCGAGTAAAACCCGTGCACCGTGCTGACCAGCCGCGGCCGGGTGCGCGGATCCATGCCGCGCCAGGCTAGCCAGGCCAGCCAGCCGGGCACCCGCGAGCGAAGGTGCAAAATGGCCGCCCGCTCATTCGTTAGAATCCGCCGCAACCCGCTCACCTGCCACAGCGATGCGACGCTTTTGCGGTGGACTGGCAGCGCGATATGGCGCGCGCCGCAGCGTTCCAAGTCGGCGACCATGCGGCCGCCGTTGGAAATGACCAGCGCCTCATGGCCGGCGGCTACCAGAAAGGCCGCCAGTTCCAGCGTGCCGCGCTCCACGCCGCCGGCATTGAGTTCCGGCAAGATCTGAATGATTTTCATAGCGCATCTTCGCGACGAGCCAGCGTCAGCGCCAATCCAATCGCACCAATGAACAGTAGATAGCAGGCAAGTAAATCCAAGTAACTCCGGCAAATCCGCGGCACCTCCGGCGTAAACGCCGCTCCCAGCGCCGCCTGCCAGAATTGGTGCCGACCAATCACCTTGTCAAAAACATACAAAATCAGCAGCGCCGCGGCAATCAGTCCACTGCCCGCATGATGGCCCAGGGTGCCCACAAATTGCAGCAACACCCGGCGATGCCGCAGCGCGGTGACCAGCGCCACCAGCAGGATCGCCCCCACCACCCAGTTCTGGGGAAACGGCCGACCCATGATCAGCGACGCCAAATCCTCCACCTTGCCCATCACCGCAGCCACCAGCCCCAGCCCCAAAATGCGACACACCGGCCGGTTGCGCCCCGCATGCCCACTGGCCCCGAAAAACACCGCCGCCGCCGCCGCCAGCAGCAACGCTTGCAGCAAGGCCACCGTGCCATGCCCCAACGGCGCCGACGGCCGGTTCGGCAGCCAGGCCGGCAGCAGAATGGCGAGGCTGCCCGCGCAAATCAGCAAGCCGCGCACCAAGGTGCGCAACCACGAAGAACTACGCCGGATTGTTGCTTGTTCGGTGTCCACTTGGCTTTTTCTACGCGCTTTGCCACGCCAGGGCAAGCCGGATGCGCCGTCATTTCACCTCCAGCCACCCTCATGCGCCTCAAACTTTGCCCGCTAGCCCTACGCCACCCCCGAATTTTTCCCCCAACCCAAAAAAATCCGCAGCTAATTTCTTGACAGCTCCCGCCATCCCCGCTTTCCTTGCGCCCCGCAGCAATGCACCCGTAGCTCAATTGGATAGAGCGTCTGACTACGAATCAGAAGGTTAGGGGTTCGAGTCCCTTCGGGTGTACCACTACACCACCCTGCAAATCAACAGTTTGCAGGGTTTTTTTGCGACCGGATCAGAACACCCCAGAATGCCACCCAAAGCACCAAAATGCGGGTTTTAACCCGTTCTATTGCACGAAAAATGGGTCAGACTGCCAAAATTGACAATCTACTTCGGGACAGAGAAACCGCCCGATGCCGTGGTAGTGGGTCTGAATGCTCGAAAAGCGGGACTGACCCCAAGGGACTCTCACAGTAAGGCCGCCCAACCGAGCGCAGCAAAACTATTCCAGCAACCTCAATGCCGGGCTGCCGTCGGCCATGGCCAGGCCCAGGCGCTCGCGCAAATACCCTTCCATCGCCTTGCGCACCTTGACTTTGAGCACGCCACCGCGCATCGCGTAGTCGCGCTCCACGGCCTTGCGCTGGCCCTCGCTCAGTGCGTGATGCGGCCGAATCTGGACGGTCACCCATTGTTTCCAATCTGAGTCCTCGCGTGGCGGTAGCGCCTGCTGCCGGCTCCACTCGATCTCGATGATGCGGCTCAAAGTGAAATCCCGGAATTCGTGGTTCTTCTCGCACCAGGCCCGCAGATGCCAGCGCGCACCGTTGTGGCCGAGCGCCTGCGGCATCAGCCAGCGCCAGTCGTCCTTACCGCTGTTGACGCTGGCATACCTCACCCGCACCTGCAAGCCGTTGAGTATCGCCAAAAATACCCTGCGCTCAACGTCCGCGCTGGCCTCGCGCAGCGGCATTTTCAGCAGTGCGACGGCCCCGCTTCCCTCGCTTCCCTCGCTTTCCTCGTCGCATCCGGTCCAAGGGCTCGTGGCTTGACCACTCAAAAACCTCGCCACCGCCTCATCCAGCCGCGGCCTGGTCATCACGCACTGCATCTCCGCCGTCGCCTCGTAGCGTTTCTGGCGCAGGTTATACACGCAGGCGCCGGGGTTCATTTCCAAATACCGTTGCAGGTCAGACGACGCCTGCGCCATCGAAATGCCGAACAAACCGGCCAGATCCTGCCGGTTCACGATGCCCTTCCACCACGCACACGCCTCGATGAAGCGCAGTCGCTCCGTCGCCGCCCAGTTCTGTTCATTGGTCTTGTTGCCCATCTCGTCCACAGGGTTGTTCGACATCTCCTTACTTCATCCGGAAACCTTTAGCAAATCCGAAATAAAATATTTTAGACTGCGTCGTTTTTTTTGCTTGTTATTAATTATTATAACGGGTAAACTAATTGCAGCCACCAATTCATGCAAACAGAAATCGCCTTCATCCTCGATCGTTCGGGCTCCATGCAGTCCATGACCCACGCCGCCATCGCCGGCTTCAATGAATTCCTCAAGG
>Ga0114962_10000631_pt1 | contig 30850 bp, 34 predicted proteins | sample C_130820_MF_Meta_FD_87017 | JGI IMG/M metagenome (GOLD analysis project Ga0114962, IMG submission 87017) | Freshwater microbial communities from Lake Croche, Canada to study carbon cycling - C_130820_MF_MetaG | ecosystem: Environmental > Aquatic > Freshwater > Lake | place: Lake Croche, Canada...
TTACTGAAAGTGGTAAGAAGTTTACCAAGATAGGTAACAACTATCGTATGACCGGGAGTCAGTATTGCTGGATGTCTTTAGGGCGTAAAGAGAAACAAGATCCACATTTTTAGAGTTGCCATTATGACAACTACATTTGACCCACACGCCTACATTAAAGAACAGTACCAGCCCAAGCACATAGCACTCTGGATTAAAGAGATGAATATGGACACTGAAGTGTGTATGGACTATCTATCCAATTGCACTCAACCATCTCATGTAGATGAAATGCTATTAGACTATACCACATCTGAATAACTAGTTGATTTGAAACCTTGTAAAGATTTGAAACCTTATTGAAATTCAAACACCTAATTGGTTTATAGCTTGCACCACACCCATAAGGCATTCACACTACACCTATGAATGATATACCACTACCACTCACACTCATCTGTAATGTAACAGGTAAACAAGTTCGTTGGACTAATAGAAAGCTTATACAAAAGGCCATTGACAAACACGGCTCCTTGGATGCCTTCCTATCAGCTTATGTCTCTAAAGGTGCTAAGAAGAAACAGACAATTAAGTCTGGTATGACATTGCCAAGAGATGGCAATGTAAAGCCAATCAAAGCCATCATGAATGATGGAGTAAAGCTAGCACCACGTGGCCTGTCTACCAAACACTTAACAGCTGAGCAGTACGCTGCTCATTACCAACATAAGGTAGATGCTCTAGTAGCAATAGGTGCATCAGCATCTGAGATCAATTGGATGAAACAACGGCTGGATAGATGGCGTGGCTAACTATCATACCATTATCAATGGTAGTAAATTAACAACACACTCATATAATATACAAGGTAAAAAAACACAAGCAAAAAAACCCACTTAAGGGCAGAAATTAGTTGAATATAGTGCTTGCACTTCATACATGAGGTACGTGCATGCCAAACTTTGCGCAGATTTTTTAAGCCTAAAACACATATAAGCCCCTCTTCGAGAAATCCCTAGAGTACCCGAGTTCCAAATTTTTTTTCGCGCAATTTTTTTTACTTGAATTTCTATATAAGGTTCTTATAATATCCGTACATTATTAATTATAATAAACAAACAAATAATAAGCAGACAATGAACAAACAGACAACGAACAACAAGCAAACGATACTGGCAATGCATGCATTATTTAACCCTGTGCATGTTGGTAATGTGGTACCAAGAGTAGGTACAGCAGACAAGTTAACCATTCAGGCAGTCAATGAAGAGGTGCTATACCACGGTCCTAAGAACTGTGGGGTATATTGGTACGAAACCAACACGGACATAATCAAGGTAGGTAAGGTTGAGACTAAGCTTGCCACAAAGAAAAAAGACGGTACATTTGGTCGCGGTGGTAGTAGTGGTAGGTTAAGTGGTACATTTTCAGACTACTCTAAAAAGAGTACTGATGAACGTACAAAGAGTCACTTATATACAGCTGCAACTAACAATGATTGTAAGGTATATTTTGTACCGGCTAAAAATATTACACCCAAGCGTTTAGAACACAGTATAATAGTTGCTTTTGAATGGGGTGCTGGATACGTTAAGCCTCGAGGCAACTCCAAGCGTGCTTAATACAAATTATGCCAAAGAACAAAATTGTTACCAACAGACCAAGTTACTGTACAAGTGCAGCCTCGCATGCTTCGTGGTTACGGCGCATAGGCCAGAAAGCCCGTAAACAGCGTAGTGATGCTGGTAAAAAGCGCAAGTAATCTCTATAAATATATCCTATATGGCCAACATAATGGATAAATGGAAAGACAACGTTAACGGTAAGTTTTACGTTGACACACAATGTATTGATTGTGATTTATGTAGAGAGACCGCACCTAGTTGTTTTGCCCGTAACCATGATAGTGGTTATTCGTATGTGGTAAAGCAACCGGAAACTGCTTTAGAGAACCAGCACTGTAAGGAGGCACTGGAGGGGTGTCCGGTACAGGCCATTGGAGATGATGGAGTACAGGCATAAGTAACTTAAGTGCGCAACCAATACAAAGTACTAGCAGAAGCTTATTCCCTGGTAAAGGAGGATGGCGGGCATGATCAGAACTTACCCGGTAACCATACCAAAGACGGGGCTGTGTTTAAAAAACCCGAGGGCCATGCCTACAAAGTACGCGGTAAGTTTAAGTTAAAAGGAAAGCTATACGACTATGAGGCCATAATCGGTCACAATGAAACGGGTATGCCCATGGATGTCTTAGAGGTATCTATCTTACAACTACAAGGCGATATAGAACCAGTAGACATGACTAACAGGTTTCGTGGTAAGATGTTAAAAAGAGTAAAGGATTATATCCTAACTAAAGCCCAAGAAGACCCAGAACTACAACTACCTAATAGCCAGCATGATGGCAACAAAGGGTACTCGTTCGTAGGACTTAATAAGACGTAAGAGAATTGGAGTCGGGGGAGGGAGTCGCCTGCGGCGGGGGGAAAGCAGCGCTGCTGCTTGAAAAAAAAAGAAAAGGGTAAAGTAGAGTACTGCCTTGGGAGTAGGAGTAGTTTATTGTATCCGGTGTTGTAAGTACTTTTTTAACGTGAAACCTAGCACCTACATACTCTTTATACTTAAACGTAGAGAAGACTTTAACCCTATAAAGCACAATCCTAAAGGGCTGGGTACGGGGTTGTTTAATTCGGCTTCGTTTATGGTGGATATGCTTAATAAAGCTGGTATACAGGCCAGTATAGAAGTGGCCATTGACAACAACTGTATTGATCGGTTGGTTACCAAGCACAAACCCACACACGTTATTATTGAAGCTCTGTGGGTGGTGCCGACTAAATTTGCTGTACTAACCGAACTACACCCCACAGTTAAGTGGATTGTACGGTTACATAGTGAGATGCCTTTTATGGCTGGAGAGGGTATGGCAATGAACTGGATCGGGGATTACATTGTAAATCCTAACGTACTATTGGGTGTTAATGCCTCGCGCATGCTTGATGAGGTACGTACCTATGTACGTATTAAAACAGGATACAATAACAAACAAATTAAAGATAAAGTCCTGTACTTACCTAATTACTATCCACAGGGCTATTGTACTTCAAAAGGTATATCCCGTAAAAAGACTTGGGTAGATGTGGGGTGTTTTGGTGCCGTGCGCCCATTAAAGAACCATTTATTACAGGCCTTTGCTGCTTTGAAGTTTGCTACAGAAGTGGGCAAAGAGTTACGCTTTCATATAAATGTGGGTAGAGAGGAAATGAAAGGACAACCAGTACTGCATAACTTACAAGGATTGTTTATGCAATTAGCCAGTACCGGTCATGAATTAATAATGCATGAGTGGGTGCCAAGAGAGCAGTTCTTAGCATTGTGTAGACAGATGGATATTGGTATGCAATGTAACTTTAGTGAAACGTTTAATATAGTTGGAGCCGATTTAATAAGTCAAGGCATACCCTTAGTAGCTACTTCAGAGGTACCCTGGTCTTGTAATTTGTTTAATGCAGACCCAACACAAAGTGATCATATAGCTCAGGCCCTAAAACTTAGCTATTACTTTCCTGGGGTTAATGTTTGGTTAAATCAGCGGAATTTAACTAAGTATACAAATCAAACCGATAACGTTTGGTATAAACAATTTAAAACTATATGAAACGCACTGTAAAATTTTTTAACTGGGTACAAGGCAAGCTTGAATGTATGGAGCATGAATTTGCTAACCATAACGAAGCCTTAGAGTTTACTCATAAGCACAAGCACCATCACCACAGTATAAAGATGTTTAACAGTCAGGGTATTTGTATACATGAAGTAGCTAACCAGCCTACTCCTCCTACGTACGCATAATTAGAACTCGTTGCCAGGCATTTTCATAGCTAGTTTGCCTGCTTCTCTAGTTTTATTATAGTTAGGCTTTAATGTAAGTCTGTTTAAAAAGTTAAGCGACATAACCTTGTTTACATCTACTGCATTTAATACTTCGCAGGAGTGTTCTGGTTGTATAGTGTTACGTGGTATAGGTATTATCTGAAGCAATGGGGTACCAGCTTTAATTATCTCTCGACCTTGTAGTACGTGCCAATATAGTTGTACGTTTATAGCCGGCGATATATATGGATCTAAAATACCTGTAGCAGCTGTAAACCGGTCCTCTTCGTTGTAGTGTACGGAAGAAAACAAATAAATAAAATTGTCATCTGGTATTATATTCCAACCGGTGTTTATTTTTAATACTGTCTTTAATGAGTTACGTGGTACCTTTACATAATCATGAAACTGAGCCTTACTGTGAGACTGTAATGCATTTGTGGCGATAATATTATCCTGGTCTGGCCTAAATTGCATACCTGTATCTGCAGGGGATAGAGTAGAGGCCTGAAATGTAACCCCATCTCCGTTAGTGTCTACCGCAAAATCAAAAGGACAAGGTACTATGTACCCGGTGTTCATATACTCTTTTACAGCTGGACAATTTATCATGAAACCTAGTCCACGAAAACTAAACTCATGTATAGGGCATTTTTTAATCCGCTTTGTTTCGGTATTAAAATCTTTTGCATTCCGTTCTAACCAATCTCTTTTTAGTTCACTTGCTCTGTATATAGGATATGAAGGAGCAACTCCAGGTAAAATGTTCACAAAACGAATTTTAGGTTTCTTTTTAAAGAAATTAAACATATCTTTATAATAACTACATTATTGAAAAAAGCCAATAATAATAATATAAGTATATGTTCTTATGCAACGTTGGGACGTTATTAATACATTAATACAGAAATATAACTATAAAAGTTATTTAGAAATAGGCACCCAGCACGGTAATTGTTTTAGAGAAGTTAAATGTGAGCACAAAGTTTGTGTTGATTCCTCTAAAGACTTCGATCAGTTAACTCATACAATGACAAGTGATGATTACTTTAAACAGTATAGCGATAAGTTTGATATTATTTTTGTAGATGCATTACATACAGAAGAACAGACAATCAAGGATATAAACAACAGTCTTGTAATATTGAATGACAACGGTACGGTAGTGGCACATGATTGCTTACCGGATGGGGAAGGGGCAACTGGCATGCATGCATGTGGTACCTCTTATATGGCTCCAATATGGTTTAGGACTACTATTACAAACGTTACTGTTCAGGTTGTAGACACGGATGCCGGTTGCGGTATATTTCGCAAAGGCACAAATCCATTATACACTAAAGAATGTTACGACACTGCCAAGCAATTTAAATACTTTAACGAAAATAAAAAAGAACTAGTAAACGTTATTAGTGTTGAAGAGTTTAACACTCTGTTTAAATAAACAGTAAATGAAGTTCTCTATCGTTATACCCACTTATAATCGTTGGGATTTAGTTAAAAACTGTGTTGATAGTATTGTTAATACTATTGACTTGACAGATGGAGAAGTCATTGTTTCTTCTAATGGTTGTACGGATAATACCCCGGCTAATGTAGCTAGCACTTATGCAGGTAAAAATATATACTGTATACATTGGCACAAACCACTAGGCTATTCCAAAGCAGTTAATATGGGTATGTCTGCTGCTACTGGAGATATTGTTATTTTGTTAAACAACGATGCAGCATTTTTAGGTAGACATTGGTATGATGTGTTAACATTGCCATTTGTTACTACTCCTACAGCTGGTGTTACCGGGGTTATTAAACGTTACCAAGGTGGTAAGCCATGGATTCTTTTCTTTTGCGCAGCAATAAAACGGGAAGTTATTAACACTATAGGCTTACTTGATGAAACATTTACTCCAGGTTGTGGTGAAGATATTGACTACTGTATTCGAGCTTTTGACAAAGGCTTTACTATACATCAAGTTCCCGAACAAGTTTTAGAGCATGTTGCAGGGACAAACAAAATGTCTGGCTCGTTTCCTATATACCATGACGGTGGAGTTACTGTTAACAAGAACCCTAACCAGTCTGCTATATATGCTCGTAATATGAAGATAGTTATGGATAGATACGGTCCACCAACAGATGGGCCGATATTATAAGTAGTGTATTTTTTATTAAAGCAACTACCATATATCTTTTGGTAGGATTAAGTAAGTATATCATATGAAACGTAACATTTACACATTATTGGCGGAGAAGTACTCTATAGTACAAGAAAATCCGCTTGAAGTAGAAATTGAACCAGGTGGTACTCATAAGTCAGATCATAATGTGGAAATGGCTCGTACTAAAGCACATCAAGCAGCTGAAGTAGCTCCTGCTTTACATCATTTGTTAGACCAAATGGATGCAAATGCACCATTACAGGCTTGGATGGTTACTCATGTTACTCAAGCAGCTGATATGCTACAAGATGTATTAGCTAAGTTAAGAGAAGAGAACGAAGAACCAAATATGGAACCAGTTAAAGAAACAGATTTTGAAACACCAGAAGGTGATGGTGAAAACACTAGCAACACAATGGGTTCAGACGGTAACGTAAATGGAGCAATGTAATATGAAAAAATACAATTATACAAAAAGCAATCTCGGTCAAAAGTATCAAATCTTAACAGAAAGATACTTCCAAGAAATTACTAAAGAAATGATTCACCCAGAACATTGGGATGAAGCACTTAATCATCCAAAGCTACACTGCTTTAAAGAAGATGGTACTCTTAAGCAAGAGTGTATGAATGCTTTTCAGTCTTCCCCTATGGAGCAGGTACCTGAAACAAGTGAAGGTCCAGGTTTAGTTGCAGGTGGAGAAGATTCAATGGCTGGTTATGCAGGTGTTAATGCTATGGGTGGTCTTGAAGAAGGTAAACACCACCAACAATTAATTATGCAGCATTTGCATAACTTAGAAGAGTGTTCTGGTAATTGGGCTGATTCTGGTCATCCTGATGCAGCTTTGTTTCATGAAGCTGTACAGCATTTGAAAGAATACATGCAAGAGTGCTCTTACTAAAGAGTTTTAAATTATGTTTGGGGTAACAGACCGGTTAAGCCGTAATAACTGTTACCAATTAAATTTAGTCCTTTAGATATATAATAGTTATATATATTTTCAAGCACGCCATTATCAGCATACCACGCACTTAAAGGTACGTTTTGATTAAGTGTTGTAGATAAACTATCTGTGTAAACTGTCCAATCTATAAGGCTATTTACGGGGGTGTTTGTGGGTTGGGAATTATATACAAAGAACCTATAATTAGTTGCAACAGGAGTATTAACACCCCAACCGTAAAAAGAACTTAATGGATAAGAATTTAGCGGAAAATTTAATTGATTAGCTGGCGGAAAGTATGCCTGCATATTATTAGCAGTAATACTTGCATAAGAAGTTATTGACGGTATTTCTATTAACTCGTAGAAATTAGAATTGAATATGTCGTTAAGAACTATCTTTTGTCCAGCCACTACTGTTGTACTTAATGTTATAGCAGTTAATGCATTACCTAAATTGACGTGATCAGTAACAGCGTTAAAATTAGTATTATACTTTTCTTTTGTACCCCATAAACGTTCTTTAGAGTTGCTATACAAGTCGAACTGTCTTTGCAGTACTGGGGGTAAGTTATAATTATAATCATCAAATTTCGTATCTATCATACTCGCTAAAGAATATAATTGATTAACATTTGACGTTGTCGGGTCTTGGTTATTTAATACAAAGTTTGCTATTTTTTCGTAAGCTACAGTACCAAAGTTTTCAGTAGGGTGTACATTGTCTCCGGCTACTGCAGATAAAAACGTTATCAAATTGGTATCATTAGCAATAAAATCTTGCAAAGCATAAGACTGCAATTGACTACCGTAATTAAAGTTTTCATTAACTTTACGTACAAAATAATTCTTATAAAAATTATTTATGTTAAAACTAGCTGTACCCTTTAAACTTATAGCGCTTAATGCGTACGTTGTATTATTATAAGCATTATTTGCAGCATAGTAACCACCAGTGGCTGGTGGTGGTTCAATTATGGTTTTTAATATTTGAGCACTTAAAGTAAGAGTAGTATTTATTGTACCGCTTGAAAGTAATAATGAAGAGAGCGGTAAAGTACTAATAATGTTTTTAAAATAACCACCTGAATCTCTATTTATACTATCGTACCGGTTAAAGTTAAATTTTGGAATATATACTGTAGCAGCTGCTGAAGGAGTTACTGTAGCAAAAATAGTAGAATTTAATGTTCCTAGTAAAGGATAATTTAATAATGTAATGTTACTAAATTTACTAGAAGGTATTATAGCGCTGTTAACTGTTGCTATAAAAGATGTATCTGAATCCGGCCATATTGTTTCAGGTAAAGATATGTTACCACCATTAATAGTAATATTGAAATGATCTGCAGATAAATTTTTTATATAAAAATACGACGACAGTATTACTGTACTGTTAGAATAAGACGGAGAGTTACTGTCGTTTTTATCTTGAGGGTTTGGTATATTAATTGTATCATATATTATCCATAGCGTGGGTAATACAGGATATACAAAACCGTTATTATAATTTAAAGATGGTATATCGTCTACATAATAAAAGTCTACCGTGCCTGTATAACCAACTAATGTACCGTTTGCTGAATTAGAAGTATTACCGGCTGAATCTATGTATATAGGTATAGAGTTAAAAGCTGATATAGAACTAATAAAATTATTATTTAAATCAGTAAACCTCCAGCGCGGTCTTAATTGAGCGTATTTATTATTTGTTACAGATTCCCACGGTTGAGATAAAGAATTCTCTGAATATAAATTAAATATAATATTACTACTTAATAAATTAGATACAGTATAATTAAACGTAAGAGCCGTCGGGTTATTTAATGGTCCTGGAAAACAAGACTGAAAACCATGATATACTGCCCCGCTATTAATATTAGAAGGAGTCATATCAGGCCAGTTAGAGTTATTCCATTTTAACGTATCAATTACATAATTTACAGCTGTAAATGTTTGTGTAAACGTACTTAAAGGACAGCCATTCTTGGGTATAACTATTAATTTAACTTCATATGCCCCGGGCCAGTTATAGCTTACAGGAGACGTTATTAGCGTATTCGATGTAACTTGATTAATTTCTACTTCTTGATCGGTTTTAAAAAAAACAAATAATGAAAAATTATTTAAAACATCTACAGGAGATACACCTGTCGGGGTGTTCACAACCCCGTATATATATGTTGCATGAGTATATCCTGAAGCAATTGGCGTAGAGGTTGTTACTTCTTTCAAAGTAATACCTGTAACGTAGTCCCCTATAGTTAAACAATTCGCCATATATATTAAATATTAATTACTGAAGTATCTTGGGTCACATCTGTAGAGACTATTATACGAGTAGAAAACTCTGCTATGTTATTAAAATATAAAGATTGAAAATCTTCTAATTGATAATTTTTAGCAGTAATTGTTATATCATTGTTGGGGTATGCAGCATTCCATATTACTAAAGCTACACCTTGTACTTTATCCCCGGTATCAACTCTTTGGGTATAAACATTTGCCACTCCCTGTATACTCTCGATTTGAGCAGTCAAATTAATTAAATTAATATTATAACCTAATGTAATATTAGAAGGACTAAAAAATGACTGGACAATACCTGTAATTTTATTTTGTATAAGTTGAGTCGAAGTTTTTGCTGTTCTATCTAAGCTTACAACTAATTTAGTTTGGGTAATTATCGTATTAATATCAGCCCCTGTACCTGTATCGTACCCGATAGTAACTGCTTTATATACTGGGTCCATAATAATAATATCTGAAGTTAACGTTTTCTTATCAGACGCAGTATTTATAATCAAAGATTTTTGAGCTGGTGTAAGATAATTTATATAGTTGTTTGTATTTAAATTTGTTGTAACAGGTAAAGCATAGATGTATATATTATTAAAATTACAAGATGTAGAGAATGCTATTTGGTTGTAAAGCACTCTGTTATCCTTGTTAGGGTTAGTTAAACCTATATTATATAAATACCTCAAATGATTATTAACGTAATCATTGTTACTATATACTGTAACATCCTGTATAATGTTATTAAAATTAGATTTGACGAAATTTTTATAATCCTGTATTGTTACTAATCTATATTGAGATTTAAATGCAGCGGGTGCATTTGCTCTTATACTATCAGCATTTTCAGCAACAGTAAACGGGGTAGAAGGATTAGTATTGTTAAAGGTAAGATATGTAATACTACTATCGTTTAAATATTGTAGATCTATACTAAACACATCAGAACGAATATCGTTGAATTGAGATGTACTATAAACTACAGCAGGCAAGCTATTTAAAGCAGCCGCCCCTATAACCCCTTCAGTTCCTAAAGATTGTAAATAGTAAACCGCTACTATATCTCCTGTGTTTAATATTGCACCGTTTATACCATTACCAAATTTAAGTTCGTAATTTTTACTTTCGTTTAATCTTACCTCAAATGATGTATCGGTTGCATTCTGTAAATACAATGATTCTGTACGTTTCCATTGAGCCCATTTGCCTGTCGCAACCGTCTTTACATAAACATCAATATTAAAATGGTCTACGTTTACAGCGCTACCCGGAGCAACAAATACTGTTTCATTAGTTGCTCCTACTGCTGTATAAAGAGGGTATTCAGTCCATTTACCTTGATATAAGATAACTTGATTGCCTATATTCTCTATATATTGATTAGTTGAAAGTGTTTTAGTAAATGTAACGTCTTGATTAAAAGTGTACGGTGCATTGTTAATTCTTATAAACGAATAACGTGGTATAGTATAAGAACCTACTTTTAGATCGCTAGTTGCTGAACAAGTGAATACCACTGTGCTTGTCTGATTACCTATAGGAGAGTAATTAATTAACTTAACTATACGGTTAATATTTTCATAAATTTGAGCTTCACTAAACATCGACTCTGAAGAGGTCTTGTTTAGATAAAACATTAAGGTGTGAAACGAATATGCAATTATATTTGTAATCGCAGTTAAATTTGAACCCTCCAGATATTGATCGGTAAACAAACCACTCTGTGTTAAACGTGTACGAATAAACTCTCTAATTGTTGTAGCATCAAACGCAATATATTCGTTGGGTTGAATGTTTAAAGCTGAAGCATCTGTATATGTTGTAGACATCTTATAAAATTGTATAACCTGTTTTGCTTAAAGTGCCCGGTATCCTTACTGCTTGATTATTAAGATATGGCATTACTATACTTAATTCAATATAATAGGTTTGCTCGTTAATATTCAAAGTTATATCAACATTTGAAACCGTTATTCTTGTTTCATACATAGACAATCCGTTAACGATTGCGTTACCTATATTTCTAGCATTTGTTTCGTTTATTTGTTCAAACAAATATTGAGATAAATCTAATCCATATAACGGATTTAATAAATTTTGACCAGGTAGGGTATTAAATAAAGAATAAATAGAATTTTTAATAGCTGAAGCATCATAATCTGCTTGCAAATCTTTATTTATAGGGTTGTTAAAATCTAAATGCAAATCCGAATAAGTGTACTTGTTAGATACTGTTACCTTTTGTAAACCTGTAAAACTTATGGATGGCATTGTAAAATACTTAGGGGAAGAGTAAGTATAATCATTATATGAAAAACAGTAAGTTTAACTCTTTATTTAAAGAAGCTTATAGCCGTTTTACTAACGGAAACGGCTTTCTCGTTGGAGATGTCGTCAAAATGAAATCCGGATACGAATCTGTAGAGGGCTATAAGAGCTTAGGTGAAAATGTTAAACAACGAGTTAAAGATATGTTGAAGTCAGGTAACAACATACGCATAGGTAGATTGCATAATACTACAGCTAGTAGATACAGTGCTGATGGTTCAAATTCTTCGCCAGCACAATATGCTGATTGTTATGAAGAGTATGCACCAGGCATGGTAACAAATTTAATTACCCTTCCTATCGAATGTTTAGAAGAAGTTAATACAGGTGCAAATTTACCACCAGTATCTGAAGAACAAAAGGATACAGAAGAGCGAGTTACCGGACCAGATGAAATGGGTAAGCATGGTTGGCATAAAAATAAAAAAGTTAATGAACAAAACAAACTCGGTAAAAAGCAGAACTGGGTTGAAAAAGGTAATTACGAATTAGCTACAAAAAATACCAAACTCTCCCATTCTAACAAATATAACGATGCTTTACCTCCAAAAGTAAAAGGGCTTGAAAAAGTTAAAGAAGTAAAAGAATCTGCATTAGTAAAATCCGAAAATCTTTTAGATAATCTTTATTTTGAAATACTTAATGAAAGTGATATGGAGTATGAAGGTAACGAGTTTACTAAAAAATTAGCTCAAACTAAAAAAGGAGACAAGTTTAAAATAGACGGTAAAACCATAACAAATACAACCGGTACTATTGATGAGGAAATTTGCTCAGTATGCGGTAAAGAGATTTGTGAATGTGATATGATGGAAGAATCTGAAGAGATTTGTCCAAAATGTCATAAAAACCCATGTATATGCGAAACTGAAGTAAAAGATGAATCAGGCCTTCAAGCATACATAGGCAAAAAGAAGTATGGTGCAGCTGATTTTAAAGCTTTACAGAAAGCTGGTAGAGAGCACGATATGAAGAAAAAAGAGCAAATTAAAGCTAAACACTCACACCACGGAAGTTAAAGCAATAAGACAGGAGAAGAAATTAATCTCTTGATCCATTACTAAAGCACTTCGATACATATATTCAGAGACTTGCAGCAATGCAAGTCTTTTTTTATCTTCTATCATAGAGCTTTTGTATACTGCATTAAACAAGTCTTTCATTAACTTAGGGTAGTCGTTTCCAAAGGTTTGTTCCGACTCTATAACGAATTTACGTATAGACGTAAGGTCTTCTTTGTTCACCGTTTTATCCAAGATCTCCTGTGCGAATCCCTCGTTATTAATCGTGTTACTAATAGACAATACACTATCAACCACACTGCGTTGAATATAGTTAATAATTCTACGCAAATCAGGATAATGATAGCGAATAACTTCTTTAATTTTTTCTATTTGATCTTTACCTACTTGTATCTTTTCAGTACGAAGTATATGACCTACTCGCTTAGCGTATTCTCCAATAGGAGGAGTAAAATCAGTAAAAACTTGACAGCGGGATTGAATCGGCTGAATAATACGATGTAGGTAGTTGCCAGTGAGGATAAAACGGGTGTTACCGGCATATTCCTCCATAACATTACGCAAAGCTCTTTGACCTGCATCAGTAAAATTATCAAACTCGTCGAGAAAGATAACCTTAATTTTGCCATCAAGGCTTTTAGTTTGCGCAAACGTAAGAATGGAGGTACGGACCTCATCAATACCATTCTTCTCGCTTGCGTTAATGTATAGGTACTGTGCATCTAATATTTCATTTATAATAACTTTAGCTAATGTAGTCTTGCCTGTACCAGCATTACCAACTAGTAACATGTTAGGTATCTCATCTTTACGTTTACACTCTTCTACGAATGCTCGTAAAGATTCAGATAAAACCATATCGGCCAGTTTAGCTGGCCTGTATCGTTCCGTCCATATATTCATTAACTGGTCGTTAATTGTCATTAAACTTTAATACTAAATGAACCGTCGTTATTAGCTACCATCTTATGATTATAAGTTGAAATAGGATCCTTAAAGCCGTACGTACCGTCTCCGTTAGCCTTTATATTAGGGTTATCAGATGAACCAAAGCCTTTTTCACCGCGAGAGGTTTCAGTAGCTTGATCTGTCCATTCAATATCGGCTTGAATAAGAGGGTATATAATTAATTGAGCGATTTTATCACCTGCATTAAAGGTTTGATCCACTGTACCAAAATTATAAAGCTTAATACCCATATCGCCCCTATAAGGATTATCAATAATGCCGAAGTGAGGGAAGATATGTTTCTTGAAACCTACACCGGAACGTCCTTCAACCCGAATCCAGTAACCTGGTGTAATATGACCAAGCTTTAGACCTACAGGTACTACAGTATACCCTTTAGCAGGTACTATTGTTTGCTCTACTGCAGTAAGATCTATACCAGAATCGCCTGTGTATGGATCAGAGTGATTAAACTTAGGTAATACAGCTAAGTCATGTGTTTTAATGAATTTAATAGTAACAGGGAACATAATTAAGTAGTATAGAGTATGTTATTGATAAATCAATACCTTTCATAAATATTATTGTGAATCAACCGCCTTTACCGGATAATACAGCATCGGATAATCAAAATGTAATAAATCAAATAGATGATTTTATTGCTGGATTAAATTCTGAAGATAAAGAGCTAATTACCAATAACCCTGCTAAGGTAGAAGAAGTAAAAGTCGAAACACCTAAAACAGATCAAGAGATACAAGACTTTATATTAAAGAACTCTGCAGAATTAGCCACCCTTACTGTTAAAAGTGTTAAAGATATGCAGCAAATGGTTACTGCTATGGGGGATGCAGAACAAATGGCGGGTTTAGCAAGCCTTATTGCCGCGGGCGCGGGAGCATTAGAAACTATTAATAAGATAAACTTACAAAATAAAAAAGCTGAATCTAATAAAGATCTTAAAAGATTGGACATTGAAGGTAAAAAAGAAATACAGCGACTTAAAAACGATGGGTATCTTAATTTACCTCAAGGCAATACGAACATACTAGTAGCTACTAGAGAAGAAATGATCGCTCAATTAACCGGTAAAGTTAAAGCTAAGACTGTTAATGTTACTAACGAGGTTATTGAGTTGGAGTTGGGGCAGCTGTCTTCACAGCCTTCTTCTTAGCTTTAAGTACTTCTATAAGTACCGCAAGTAGTATTATACCGCCTAGAGATGCTCCTACTATCCACATCTCAACTGTAGCAGCTACATAAGCTAGTGCAAGAGACAATACCGATCCGATACCCATCGTAATGTTCTTTAATAATATTGCAAGTACTAAGAATAATATACCGACACCAATTAAGGCCTTTACCATTAAACCGATAAGCTCTGCTTTTTGAGCTGCTTTAGCTAAAGCTAATTGATCTGCTGCTTCTTTCTTAATTTGAGTAAGTTCGGCGTTTCTTTCAGCCTGTAGTTTGTTAATAGTAAGTTGCTGAGCGTTTCTTAAAGCTTGTTTTTCTTTTTCTTGTTGGTCTATTATGTTTTGTGCGTTGTCTAAAGCTTGCTTCTCTACAACAGCTAGCTCTACTGCTCCGTTATATTTTGTATATAATTGATCTATTGTTAAGATCTTCTCTTTGTTAATCTCTGCTATAATAGCTGCTTTCTGTGCATCTGGTAACTTATCAGTACGGTTCATTATTTCTTTTGCACGTAAATGAGCTACAAGAGTATTCATGTCTTGTTTCTTTTTCTCTTGTGTAACCATATATACCCCGTAATTTAGTTCACCTATCTTTGTAAAATTTTCGTCGTCTTTCTTTTTTAAGTCATCATAAGACTTCTGTAGTTCGGCTCTAGCTGCTGCGTATTTAATTTCCATTTGTTGACGAACAGCTTCTACTTTTTTATTTGCTTCTGCTATTTGATCCACTTGTTTACTAGTATCTTCTGCTTTAACTACAGCTACAGCTCGTTTACCTATATCAGAGCTAGGTGCACCGTTAAACACGTCAGGGGTCTTTATACCAAGTGTACAGCTAGTTAATAAAAAAAGAGAGAACAATAATACAAACGGTTTCATATATATACTTATATAAAATTATTTTATAGCGATAGTTATATCCTCAAAGTCATCTTCTCTGCGTTGCATAAAATAATTCTCTATAGAAAATTGATAACCCCATGGTGGATCAATGAGTTCTAACAATCCATTTTCAGCTAACTTTATATGCTTTTTCACATTAAAGTCGTGGGTTATGTTTATAATGCTGCGAGTGACGTATTTTCTCCCTAGCACTGTGCCATGATACTCGTGATATATGTCTCCTTTAATTGAACCTGTCTTTTTATTAACAAAACGATGAAACAATTGTCTCCATATCAAATGCGGATAAAAATCTGGTGCATTTTGTAAATAGCTTGTCTTTGCAGCCCCCGGCGTGAGTTCGGGAGATGCAACTGCATGCAGTATAGCTGAGTCTCCACCGCCAATAAAATTATAAGGATACAATCCTCCACCCTTAGTCCATAACGTTCTCGGTGCAGCAAATCCATAGCCACTAGTTATTAGTTTTTCTGTTCCTAAACTCTTGTCAGTTACAAGTTCTACTGTAACAGGATTAAAGGAAAGTATTGATTTATATTTACTACCTGCAATACCTCTACTATCTGTGCTTGTACAATACTCAAATACTTGAACCAAATTTAACGAGTCTAAAGCTATAGATAATTCATCATACCAATTAGGGTTCATAAACAATATATCATGATCTAACCAAGCAATCTTAGTATACTTTGTAGGCACAAGTTTTTCTGCTATATTAAGTAGAGCCTCTTTTTGAAAGCAAATATTTTCTCTTTTAGCTTTTATATGTTTCCAGTTAGGGTTACCTTGAGTTAAGTATTCCCCTGTTAAGGAAGCTTCTGCACCATAAACCGGTATATTTAAAGACTGCATTTGTCTCAAAAATCTGTTAAGATTTTGATCCGGCCTTCTATAAGCACACCAGTTAAAATGGCTTAATATGATTGCTAAATCATCTTTAGTTTTCATTTAAACGGTAATGGTAAATCAAATTGTATATTTTTTGCAGGGCACATTCCGCACTCCGGAATATCTTCGGTATTAAAAAATGCATTAATTTCTTCAGCTGTTGCGTCTAATGTAAGTGGTTGATAATCAAGATACTTATTCCAACTCTCAGACAAATTATATTTACGATCTTGTAATTGCAAGTATGCTAAAGGCGCACATTTCCATATTTTATTTTCAAAAATTTGTGTACAAAGCTTTGCATTACATATTTCCCATGAAGCTCGAGGGTTGTTATCTTTAAACGGCTCTATATTGTCACCTTTACCAAAATATCTTCTAGTCCATTTACCAAACGATTCGCTTTTATGTATTCTTGTACCGTACTCTTTGTTCCAGCTTTCTAAAAGATCTAAAGATGGTTGTATTTTTTCAGTATAAGCTGGATCACTATGGTGTACTGATACATATATATAAGCATTACCCACCTCTTTCATTACTATCGGTAATGTAGGATGTCTTTGTATGTAGAAACCATTAGTGATAACGCGAAGTTCTGTGTTCGGCCAATACTTTCTTGCAATCTTAAAAAACTCAGGCAATTTAGAATGTAATGCAGGCTCGCCGCCTAAAAATGTTAATGTATCAGGAACTATTTTAGTATGCCAATCTTTTAAATTACTTTCAAAAGTCTCTAAAGATAGTTGCCCGCTATGTCCTTGATTGGAATAATGCGAACAACTCTCACACGTTAAATTACACCCGTGGGTAATATGTACTTCGAGTTTAGGTATTCTACGCATTATTATTTAAGATTCGCAACTTGAACAAGTCAGAATAGAGCGAGCAAGCTCTTGCGCAGGATTAGCTGAGCGTTGATAGTATAAACTCTTGATACCGTTTTCCCAAGCAAATACTATAAGTTCGTTTACGTCTTTTGGTTTTGTATTAGGTGGTATCATTAAATTTAACGATTGACCTTGATCAATATATTTCTGACGTGCAGCAGCTTGAATAACTATTTCTTTCTGGCTTATCTCACCAAAAGTTTTAAACACGCTCTTTTCTTCTGGTGTAAGAAATTCGAGATGCTGTACAGAACCACCTTTTACAAGTATAGACTTCCAGACACTGTCTGTATTCTTTTTCTTTGTTTCAAGAAGAGCTTCTAAATAAGGATTCTTATAGGTAAATTTACCTTTTGCTAAGTCTTTAGTGAAGTAATTCGAATTAAGAGGTTCAACTGAAGGAGACGCTTGACCAAGAATAAATGAACTTGACGTTGTAGGCGCTACTGCAAGAGTGGTTACGTTACGGCGGTTATAACCTTTAAGTAAAGTTGGTTCACCATATTCTTTAGCCATTTGCGTAGTGGCTGCATCAGCTTTCTTTCTTACAGTGCTCCATATTCGAGTATTGAGAAGCTTGGCTTCCATAGACTCAAAAGCAATTAATTTAGACTGTAAGAATGTATGCCAACCAAGGGCCCCAATACCAAGGGCTCTCTGATTAACAGCAAAATTTCTTGGGTGAGCCATAAATTTCATCTTTTCAGTTTTATTAATAAATTCAGTCATTACCGCATCAAGAAAATATACTAATGTTTCAACTGCATCAGTATCCTTCCAGTTGTCCCACTGCTCAAAGTTTAAAGAAGATAAATCACACACAAATGATTCATCATTATTATTTGACAGCATAATCTCTGTACAAAGATTGCTTTGATTAATTTTAATATTTTTATCTTTGTATACTTGTGGTGCTTGGTTATTAGCGTTATCAGTAAAAAAGATATATGGGTAACCTGATTCGAAGCGTTTTTTTATAACTAAACCCCAAATGCGACGTTTTTCTTTATCCCCATCAAGCATAGACTTTAACCAAGCATCATCTACACAAACCCCTATAGAAAGGTTTTGTATTTCATCTCCATCGCTTCTTATCTTTAAAAACTCTTCAACGTCTTTATGGTCAATAGGCAAATAAGCTGCAAACGAACCACGTCGTACGTTACCTTGTGAGATGTAATCGGTTAATGCTTCAAATACTACTAGTTGATGGTGTACTCCAGTAGACTCTCCGCCAGATGAAATGGGTGCACCACGATGACGTATTTTGCCAAAGTAAGCAGAAGTACCTCCACCGGCTTTCGACATAGTGCCTATTTCTGATATCTTATACAGTATAGCATCCATATCATCATCAATGTATGAACCGAAACAAGAAATAGGTAACCCACGCGTACGACCGAAATTAGACCATATAGGAGATGCCAAAGAGTAAAAGCCTTTATGCATATACTCTTCAAACTTATTAGCAAAACCTTTCTTATTAAGATATGTTTCTGCTTTTTCAGCTATATCTCTTATACGCTGTTCAGCAGTTTCTCCGTCTAAAAGATAACCCCGTTCAAGGAATTTGCGTGCATCACTATTCAGCCAGTAAATGTTCTTGTTAATCATAGTTACAGTGTTTATATTATATTATTTTTGTTAATTTTCAAGACACGACCTATAGAATATCAATTTATTCCCCGAATAACGAGTCTTCGTCAAAACATTGCGACTTCTTAGAGTATTCAACGGGCCTAGACGAAAAAAAGTCAACCATATTATTACCAAGTAATTCTTCGTTAAACCAGTTAGCTTTTTTAATTAATGCAGAATCGATTTCAAATACAGTCGGAAAACCGATATTAACTAAGGATTCATTAATGCGATCTTTAATTAATTCTTTTAAAATAGGTGCAGATAGACCGTCTTCTTTAATACCATTAACCATCCAGTCGATAATTTTTGCTTCACTTTCATACGCTTCTTTTGCTTCTGATAAGATCTTGTCTTCAAGCTCTTTATCAAAAAGCTCTGGATGCTCTTCTCTAATTGTGTTAATAATTTTTATACCAACCAAGCCATGTATGCGCTCTTCATTACGAGTGTATTTAACTTGTTGGTCGGTATCTTTAAGTACGTTCTTATTACGAGCAAACCAATTAATAACGTAGAACTGACTCATTAAAGAAACGTTTTCTACAAAAAGGGTAAAGAGGATAATAGCATACAAATATTGCTTCTTTTTGTCTTTATAATACCGGTGTGTATATTTTTTAAGGTATTTAACACGTCCCTGTATCCAATCTAGTTTAAGATTTTCTTCAAATACATTTTCTAATCCGAGTACAGTGAGTAGTCTTTCATAAGCATTATTATGGATTACTTCTGTATTAGCCATAACATAACCAAGATCTTGTAAAGAAGGATGTGGTAAGTTTTCTCCAAGCTTAGCCCAAAAAGACTTTACAGCTATTTCAATTTGACCGATAGCAGATAGTGTACGGATAATAATTTCACGTTCTTGGTCATTAAGTTTAACCTTAAATTGCTGTACATCTGATTTAAAACTAAATTCCTTATGAGTCCAAAATCCATTATGCATAGATTCAATATACTCTTCAGTCCAGGGATAGCGATTAGGTTTACGAGAAATTTGTTCGTCGAATATCATAGATTTAGTTGCAGGGAATATTATTTACAGATTGTAGCTGTTTTTACATTTTTATCTCTCGAAAAAAACACTTTTTTACATGCCAGTGCTTATGATATAGTTACAAAAGTTAAGATTTTTTGTTATAAAGTTCTAATTTTTTTACAATGTACTTGACTATCTCACTACGTACAATATCTGCTTCTGTTAATGTAAATACGTGGATACCTTTATCTTTGCTTTCTGCATCGTTAAACACATTGCACATTTTTTCAAAGCCTGACTTACCATTAATGTCGGATTGCATTGGATCCCCGCAGATAAACAACTTACTAAATTGCCCTACCCGGGTTAATAGCGTTGTTAATTCTCTAAAAGTACTATTTTGTGCTTCGTCCATTATAATAGCTTTAGCGTTCCAGGAAAGCCCGCGAAGATATCCTGTCGGTTTGCCTTCAATACGGTTTTCTTTCATAAGCATATTAATATCTGCTTTAATTAACAGCTCGTCAAGTTTTTCCATTAACGGTTCAAGATAAGGGGTAAGTTTTTCGTTGGCATCTCCTGGAAGATATCCCATTTTGTTGTCTGAACTTTCTACTATACTGCGAATGTATATTAGGTCAGAAACCTTTTTTAAATTTAATAATTCTAACGCAACCAATGTTGCTAAAAAACTTTTACTACTGCCTGATGGCCCTGTAATAAAAACAATTTTAGTATTATTATCTAATGCTAGTTTAAGAAAATCCTTTTGCCTGTTAGTTAAGTCAGGTCTTTGACGAATCATCACCGGCCTTGCTAATTTTTCGGCCTGATGCACTAAAGGACTTCTGTCTTTAGTGTCAGGTATAATATTTTGACTGTTTTGAGATAACTTCTGTTTTTGCAGGCGTTTATTCTTACTCATTGATAATATTTACTTGAAAACCTAAATAATATATATGTTTAACCAATTTGATACAAAATTAAATGAACTATTAAAAGAGTTTACAAATACTTTTCCTGTTGAAGGTCATGCTCCTACTTGGCAAAAGAAAGCTGGGAAATCCCCATCTGGAGGTCTTAACCGTAAAGGTATTGCAAGCTATCGTCATAGTCACCCCGGTAGTCATTTGTCTATGGCTGTTACTACTAAACCAAGTAAATTAAAACCTGGTAGTAAAGCTGCTAAACGCCGTAAAAGTTTTTGTGCTCGCATGAAAGGGGTTAAAGGCCCGATGAAAAAACCAAACGGTAAGCCTACTCGTAAAGCTTTAGCATTGCGTAAGTGGAACTGTCACGAGTAATTTTTTAATTAAATTTAAGCAAAAAGAAACCCGACCATTGCTGGTCGGGTTTTTTAATTTTAAACGTATTAACGTTAAAATACTTATTATAGCATTTGAGCTGCAGTACCAGGAACAAAAGCGGTACCGAGACCAGAAACGATAATGAGGTGATAATATAATGCTGCACCGAAGATATGATCAATGACGCCATAACGGGTCATTAAACCAACACGTGGGCTGAAGTCATTAGGTCCGATTGTACGTTGTACCAATACTGGAATGTATGGGCAGTAAACGATACCGGTATCATAGTATTCAGCACCCTTGTAACCAAGTAGAGCATATTCTAGAGCAGTTGCACGAGCACCAACTTGGTACTGAGCTTCTGTACGGGTATCACGGTAGATCGTGAAACGACCACCAACGGTACCGACTTTAGCTACACCAACAGGTTGTGTGTTAACGTTGCCGTTAACTGAGAACCACTGGAACTCAGGAAGCATTTCAAACATTGCGCAAACACGAGGTGTAGCAATGATGAAGTTAGCAGCACCACGACGATTGCGGATAGCAACACGGTTAGCTTCAACAATAACACGTGCATAGAAGTCACGATTACGCTCACCTAACCAACGACCATCTGCAGAAGCTGCTGACCAGAATGAATAACCTTGACCAACACCTGCGTTTAACGCAACTTGGCACATACGGATTACCATTTCACGATCAATTTCAGCTTGAATTTCGTACGACATAGCGTTCGTTAATTCATTGTCGATGTCGATACCGTTCATGTTCTTGAGATCTTGCTCAAGTTCAACGGACCAACGAGCTGCTAAACGACGTGTACCAGCTTCAACAGCAGTCTTTTCAAATGAAACGACCATCTGAGGAATGTTGCTAGTTAGTTCGAAGTTAGCTAATAATTGAGCTACACCAGAATCGCTACCAAGCATTGGGAAAGCTGGATCAGGTGAACCGTTAGCTAATTGACCACCTGTTAACCAAGCAGCTGATGTGCCTGTAAACTGAGTGTTCAAATAGTTCCAACCTACTTCTTGACCTTCTACGGCTTGACCGTTAGCATATTGATTCCAAGGAGCAACAGCGTTTGATGGATTAGAACCAGAACTGTTTAAACCATTGTCAATTTGATTTTGTCCGAGTGGAGTGTTTTCGTATTTGTAACGTAAAGCAAAAGCAAGTCCGACAGGACCGCTCATTGGTTGTACGCCTACGATTTCGTTAGTAACGAGCTCTGGGAAAGTACGGCGGATCATCGTAATGAGGATCTTTGGTAAACGAGCATCACCAGAAGCATAGAAGTCACTTGACTTACCTGTCTGAGAGTTGTTGTAACCTAAGCTACCACCGAATACACCTGTTGTACCATCGCCACCTGCTACGTTAGCAGCTTCAAAGCACCACTTCTCTTGATTTTCAAGAAGAATAGCTGTGTTCAGCTTTGTGTGATCATCTTTGATTGCTGGAGTTGCATCGTCAGCGTGCTCGAGCAATGGTGCCCACTTTTTGAGAAGTTGGCTTGCGCGATCACGATCGATGTATGATTGTGAGGGTCTAATTGATTTCATAATATAATAATTTTTTAACTAACAATACCTCAAGCATTTAACAATGCTTCAACGTGTAGATATATTTATAAAAAAAGCCCCCATTTCTGGAGGCTTTTTGTAAAAAAGCTGATTTATTATTATACTAGTTTGTTCTTAAAAAGAGAAAGATAAGATTCAGCTACAAACTGCTCACCTGTTTCGTCATTTCCGGCAGAACTAAAAGATTTTGTGGTTCTCTTTGTTTCCTGCATATTTTCTACTAGTACATCTGCATTACGAGTTTTTGGCTTCGTGGATTCTTTAAGCATTTCTAAATTTTCTTCTTCGCGCTTATCGAACATTTCTAAAACATAATTAAAGTTTTCGTTAATAAATTTTGAGCTCTTTTCTGCAAGTACGCGTTGCATATAAGATTTTTTATTTGCTGGAAGATTTGAAGTTTTCTTCTCTAATAAAAGACTTGTTTCGATTTTTTCTACTTTTTCGTTTAATAATTGAGCGCTTTTAGCAGCACTTGCTGCTTTTGCATTTGCTTCATCTATTTGACGTTTGCCATCAAGTAAAGCTTCTTTTACACTCTCGTTAATAAATGTTTCATCTAAGCTCACTAAACGTTTAATTTCATCAATAATTTTAGCAGAACGGGTGTTCATTGTAGCTTCTTGAATTTGTTGGGTAGGAATCGCTTTATCAATATAAAGTTCAAGATAACTAGAGACGTTTTCAACTAATGTTTTCTTAAATTCATCTGCACTACCCTTGAGTGCACCTTCATACATTTTAACTAATTTTTGTAATTTAGCGGAATGATCAATATCAATTTTATTTAAAGCTGTAGAGAATTGTTTAGCATGTACTTCATCGATACGGGACACAATTTTAGTTAACTTTGCTGTATGGTCAGCATCAATAGCTTCTAGAACTTTTTCTAGTTTAGCAGAGTACTCTTCATCCTGTTGAACAAGAGCTGCTTCAACAGCGAGGGTTGCCTTGTCTTCAGCTTTCTTTTCGACAGCTTCAGAAATAGCTTTTAGTGTGTCCTCGGATAAGAGGTCTTTTGTTGCCTCTTTAAGAATTGTGGAAATGTCTTGGCTCATATCGTATTAAATATTTAGTAAACTGGGTTTAATTATCAGGATTTTTTGTTGTTTTTGTTTGCAAGCACTGTATCCGCTTTCTGGATACGGTTTTTTAATTTTTCATTAATAACTGCTCGTAATGTAGAATTAGCAGCAGAGTAATTATTATCCACTACATGCTTAATAAAGCTAGCAATTTGTTTCTTTTGATTCATATTATTTAAGATTGTTAATAAAGCGAATGATTTGCTCTTTTAAATAGCCATCAATATCTTTTTTAGGTAATGTACCAAGTTTACCTTGAAATGCGTCGTATACTTCTTCGTAACGACCGTCTTGCTTTATAATAAAATTTTTTGATTCTAAAATACCATTAACAAATGCGCCAGGAGCAGAAGGATCAGCTACTGCATCAACTGTAATAAGTTTCATGTTTTTAACATGATTAACACCGCCGCTTTCGTAGACCTCGCCGAGTGCTCTAGAAGACATTCCCATTTTTACACCATCTTGAACTAACGATCTCATAATCTCTCCTAATGGGGTGCGCAAAATTTTACTTTTACCTTTAACCAAATTACCATCCATTTTTAATTCAGTAATTAAATGACAAGCTCTTTCACTACTAACATTAGCACTATTAGGATGTTCTAACTCTCCTAAAGCTCTGCTAGTTTTAACAAATTCATTATTATAACGTTCTACTTCTTGAGCCATTTCATCTTTATTATATATGCGATTGTTGCGGTTTTTTTCTTCTGCAACCATATAAACACCGGACACATAAATATTAGCAGGCTTATCTTTGTTGCCTTCTTCTATTAAAAAATCAAGTCCCTCAGTAATAGGGGTTTGAGTTATAAGCTTGTAAAACATTACCTATACTTATGCAAGCTTGCTAAAAAACTATATAATTACTTGTATTTTTAGTAGTTTATAATAAAATATAGGCAATGATACTCAAAGATGTAACAGCTACTATTTCTACGAGAGGGCGTCATAACACTACATTACCTTTAGTTTTATCATCTCTTTTAAATCAAAATAAAAAACCTGGTAAAGTTTACGTGTATGACGATAACGATACTTTTGATGATCCAAGTAAGAACGATGTACTTAAAAATATATTAACGGCTATGTCGGTGTGTGGTATTATGTGGTACTGGGAGCCTGGTTCTCGGATTGGTCAAGTAGCTAATCATGAAAGAGCTAGGAAATCCTGTACTACAACATATCTGTGGCGTATTGATGATGATAATATGCTCTTACCTAATACTTTAGAGGTAATGTATGATACTATAAATGCAGATCCGGGTATTGGCGCAGTAAGCCCTTCTATAGTAGACCCTAAAAACTTAATGAACAACGCATTAGCTTCTAATAAAATGGAAGATATATTTTTAGGATTAAATGAACAGTGGAATTATAAACAAGAAATACAGCTTAAAGAAGTTGAGCATTTACAAGGCAGTACGTTTATGTATAGGGTTGCTGCTGCAAATCATGGTTATGACTTAACTTTATCTAGAAAAGGGCACCGGGAAGAAACTATATTCACGTATGAAATGGTACGAGCTGGATGGAAATTAATAGCGATACTTGGCTTAACTACTTGGCATTTTCATTATCAGTCTGGCGGTATTCGTAGTGAAACAGATAATAGAATGGCTCATAATGACGAATTACACTTTAGAGACAAGTTAAATGAATGGGGTATCAAACCAAGTAATTATAAGTTTTACTTTTTAGATAGTGGTCGTGGAGATCATTATATATTTAAAATGATGATACCAGAACTCTTAAAACGTTATAAAAACCATAAAATAGTTATTGCGTGTTGTTGGCCGGATTGTTTTTGGGATATTACAGACGAAAGAGTAAGATTATGTTCAATAGCAGATGCAGCTCCTTTTGTCAATAAAGATACTCATAATGTTTACAAATATATGTTCGATAATAACTGGAAAGGTCAAGTTATTGATGCTTATAAAAAGATATTACTATGAAAATTATAATTTGCCCATATTCTCAAAAGCTTCCTAAAGAAAAAATAACTGATAAAAATCCTTCAGGGGAAAATCCAAAAAATTATCCGTACTGGGAAGAGTTTATACAGCTATTAAAGCAACAATTACCCGATATAGAAGTAATACAAACCGGTGTTACGTCTGAACCTATTTTAAAGGGAGTAGATACTATTAAGCATAATTTGTTTCAAAAAGATTTATTGGAAGTTGTAAAGCAATGCGATGCTTGGTTTTCAGTAGACAATCTATTTAATCATTTCTGTACGTATTATAAAATTCCAAACGGTTTTGTGTTGTTCGGACAATCTGATCCGAATATATATGGTTATAAGCAAAATACCAATTTAATTAAACACCGAAAATATTTAAGACCTGATCAATTCGGTTATTGGTGGGAAAGACCATATATTAAAGAGGCGTTTGTAAGTGCAGAAGAACTGTTAAAAGTAGTACTACCAGTACTTAAGGCCTCCTAAGTATATGCATGGCATACGCATACAATCCAACCCCTACACATACTAACGTATATGGTGCTAGTGGCTTTTATTTAAGATTTACAGCTATTAGCGGGTTTTCGTTATCGGGTAATGATACACCAGATTTAAATGATGTACAGACTGGTTGGTTTGCAAACGGAGACACAGTTAATAATAGTTTAGTAGTAGCTATATCTGGACAAAATACAAATACAGTTACATTTCAAATAAATCAATCTACAGCGCTATCTAACGGAACGTATAATTTTTCTAAGCTACGTTATGTAGCTCCTGTTACAACCTCTACAGTTGGTCCGGCTGCATTTTTATCTACTAATTTAAACAATCGTATTCAAAGTTATGATATGTTAGCTGAACGTATATTTTTTCAGCTAGGTGCACCTTTAATTAATCTTGAAATAGCCTGTAATGCAGCATATGATATGATTGCATACGCAATAGAACAGTTTACCCGCTTTACTCCTGGTACTGAAGAACTATTAATATTTGATTCAAGTCTTTATACACCAAGACAAGGCATTAAACTAGACACACTCGTTAATTTTACACCAGAACTCTCTGGTTGGGATTCAACATTTCAGTCCGGTTGGGATCCAGACTTAAATGATTATAGAAAAATTATAAACATTTATGATTTTACGCAAGGTACTAATGAGGGTGTTAATACATTGTTTACTATAGAACAATCGTTAGCTCAACAAATGCATTTTGCTTATTCTTTAGGTAGTAAAGCGTTTGATATGATTACCTGGCATGTATTAAAAGACTGGTTAAAGACTCGCGAAAAATTATTTGCACAAAAGCAATACTGCCGCTTTGACCCGCGTACTCAAGTTCTAAGAATTACTCCTGATCCTGGTATTAAAAGTACTAACGCTCGTTATTGGGCTTGTGTCGGGGTTTATCTTGAAAGACCTATTAGAGATCTAGTAAAAGAGCGTTGGGTAATGGAATATGCTAAAGCGTTAATAAAAATTTCTATTGCTAATACTCGTGGCAAATTCGGTAACACTCAATTGTTTGGACAAGGTTCATTACAGTACTCTGATTTAATGAACCAAGGTATTAATGAAAAGAAAACTTTAGAAGATGAACTAAAGGGTGGTATGTCAGAAGTACAAGAACCACCTTTATTTTTTCTCGGTTAACCTGTCTATATAACCCTTTATTTGCTTAAGCTGTAGGTAAAGCACTTCCGCCACCGCCCACATTAGTAGGTCCAGCTGTATTACCTGGTTCAGGGGCCCCGCCCTCAGCCCCACCTACACCAGGTGTTTCAGGTCTACCTGTAGGGCCAGGACCAAATGAAGGAGCTCCTCCAGCACCAGGAGGCATTCCACCACCACCGCCACCCATACCAGGGGCACCACCTTCTTGACCAGGAACAACACCGTTAGTCATTGCTTCTTTCCAATTTTTACCTAAAGTTGTAATTTTATCAATTTCCCAGCTAAAACCAGCATCTTTCTTTAACCACTCTCTATTAGCTAGTATTTCGTCATCATTCCATTTCATATACTTCTTAAGAGCATATGTCTTTGAAATAGTGTTTTCTGTTTGAGTAGCATTTTTAAAATTAGTAAACTTAAGTTCTAGTAACTGTTGATCCCGCATTTCATCAAAATGCTTTGGCGGGTTAAGAATAATATTAACATCATTATCTTTGAGTTTATAATCTTTCCATAAACCTTTTAACTTAAGATGTGTTATTAGAGTATCTTTTATTGTAGAAGCAAAATGTCTTTGTAATCTTACAATAAGTTTAGCAAATTTAAGTTCTTCCCTTAAAATTTCAGCCCCATCAGCAAACTTAGCATCAGGTGTAAGTCTATTGCTTGGTACTCTTAAAGCTTTGTAAAGTTTCTTTACAAAATAATTTAAATCATCTAATTGACCTAAGTTCTGACCACCTTTTAATGTTTCTACTTTTGTACCAGTTTCTCCATTGCGGCGAGCAAACCAGTAACTATCTAGCATACTCTGAGGATCATAAACATTTACATTACCACCTTGATTAGAGTCGTAAGTGCGTTTTGACCAGTAATTTTGCATTAAACGTTTTAAGTATGCTTCTGCTTTTGCAGCGGGCATATTACCAACATCCACATAAAACGCTAAACGCTCTGGAGCTCTTACTAACCGATATACAACAATGCTATCTTCAATAAGAGATAATTGTTTGTATGCGCGACGCGCCACTTCAAGATAAGGTAAACGAATTGTTTTGTTTTCGTTCCAAATATGAGAGTGTAAATAGGTTACTTGATGACGTTCTAAAGGAATAATTTCCTTACCGTCTTTTTTAGGTCCACCGGAAGGCCCTCTATTAAATTGATTTGCTTGACCGGCTTGTTGGTCTTTAGGTACAGGCTTCTGAAGTATATACCCCTTGATAATCATATTTTGTACGTTATCAAAAATAGGATTTACATGTTCAGTAGGTATTTGAACTAAACTAATAATACCTGCTTCTTGATTATCTTCATTAATTACGTTTTCAAAAAATAGCTCTGCATCAATAAGAATTGTTCTAAAATACTCCCACCCTTTATTATCTAAATTAAACATTTCCATTACTTGGTGGTAAGCTTTTTGTAATTCTGTCTTTTGTACAGATTCAAGCTTTTCACTTAATATTAATTGAGCGTACTGGCCTTTATCGTCTTTAACTAAAGCTTCATCACAAATTTCATCTAAAGCATGGCTTATTTCTGCATATGAAGCCATAATACGATAATCAGCCACTCTTTTACCTTTATCAGAGTCTATTAATGCATAAAGATAATCATGATAACCCTTATCAACTATGATACCGTTTAAGTTACTAGCAGGGTCTTTAGGATCCTGCACTATAGAAACTGCTTGTCTTAAGTTTCTTTCTTGTTGAGTAGTACCTATTTTCCAGAATGTCTCAAACTTTGGATTCAATTCAGATATATTGTCTATAACTGTAGAGTTACCGTTGTATGGCAGTTTATTAACAAAATTGTTAAAAGATTTCTGAAAAAAGTTTTGCTGTGGTTGAGCCATTTAGATATATTTACACTGTAGGTTGTTATTATATACTGGATTTGCTAAAATGCAAAGATGTTTTACTATCAAAGTCTGGTGTACCCCCAGTTAATTACCCGAGAAGCTCCGCTATTATTAGTGATGTCAAATGTAAACACATTGGTATTTGCAACTGCTGGAGATGAAGTACTAATAGTACCAGCCGTACCGATAATTTGAGTGGGTATAGAGGTAAGAACTAAGGCGTTCCCGGTTAAGTAATACCAAGCATATTGTACTCCGATTACAGGAACGTTAGTATTTGTAACAGTCGCGGTTGCATTCCACACACAAATACCGTTTGGAATATTACCATTAACCCACATTGAATAAGTGTAACCATTGGGTACTGTAAAGCTTACGGTATTAGCACCAGAAGATAATGTCCAGGATCCTGTTGTACTGGGGTAGCTTAAACCTGAATAACCAGATGCTCCGTTAGAACCGATAGTGCCGTTTGTACCAGAGAAACCAGAATAACCAGATGCTCCATTAGAGCCAGTAGTACCGTTTGTACCAGAAAAACCGCTATAGCCTGAAGTACCGGAATAATAGCTACCGGCTGTATCAATTTGCTCAACTATAAAATAACAAAAACTGAGATTTAATGCGCTTGCACTTGAAAAAGTAGATTTTAATGCAACTTGTGTTTGAGTTGTAGTAGTCACTACTGCTTCTGCTGTTGGCTGCCAATTGGCAGAAGCAACAAGATTTACAGCCAATACTCCACCAGCATTACCTATATTAGTATTACCGTTAGTAACATTTATCCATTGATAATCTATTTCACCATTAGATACATTATTAGCTAATGCCAATGCTGCTCTTAAATTATAAGTTTTATTAGCTGCTAATGTAACATAACCATTGGCACTATTATAAGAAATAGCACCTGCAGATAATACTGTACCGCTTAAAGTGTATATGCTGTTTGCTGGAACCACAGAACCACCAGTTGCATTAAAATATAACCAATCTTTAGCTATAAAATTACCTGCAGGACCGGCTGGACCTTGAGATCCAGAATAACCACTAAAACCAGAAGCACCAGCATTACCGTTATTGCCTTGTGCCCCTGAATAACCAGAAAAGCCAGATATTCCGATATTAACGCTACTACCAGAATAGCCTGATGAACCATTAGTACCTGAATAGCCTGATGAACCATTAGTACCAGAATAGCCTGATGAACCATTAGTACCAGAATAGCCTGATGAACCATTAGTACCAGAATAGCCAGAAGTACCTATACCGCTAAAACCTGAATAACCTGAAACACCTAA
>Ga0114962_10000635_pt1 | contig 30729 bp, 24 predicted proteins | sample C_130820_MF_Meta_FD_87017 | JGI IMG/M metagenome (GOLD analysis project Ga0114962, IMG submission 87017) | Freshwater microbial communities from Lake Croche, Canada to study carbon cycling - C_130820_MF_MetaG | ecosystem: Environmental > Aquatic > Freshwater > Lake | place: Lake Croche, Canada...
CGAAAATAATATATTATTTTCGCTGTAGAAAACTCTGAAATCAGATTATTACTGCTCATATTAATGACACAAATACTCTCGTAATATAGATTATTACCGTCAGTAAAAATGTTCCCAAGGGGGGAGCATTAGTCCATCTTGTATATTTTACCTTGCGTATCCATTATATATCCCTTATATATTAACTTAGGGTATTTCTTCTTAATAGCTTTGCGAAGCTTATCTAACTCCACTAAATGTATATGCTGGTCTGTATCAGTATCCATTTCCTTAAATATTTTATATGCCCCACAATCTAAATGAGAAAACACTAATATCTCATTAATCTTATGAAGCTTAATAGCTATATCTATATGCTCATACAAAGCCTTCTTCCACATCTTCTTTTCATTTGCCCCTAACTCTGCTCCAGCTAAAGCAAATAAATCATAATCATCTTTGAGCTTCTTATCGTGTATTAAAAAGTCCGCCAACATCTTCGTAAAGCGTGGGTCTATACAAGCTAAGACAAATGCGTGAGCCATCTATATTCTATTATTCTTTTTTATTTTAATAGACACTTTACGATTTCGCTTACCCGCTCTAACCCACGTTTATTTTACGACGACATATAGGACACTTACACTCTACTGGATTACGTTGCTTATATGTTAATAAACACGGCTTACAAAAGTAATGCCCACAGTTCGTTATTTCTAGATTAGATGGTTGTATTATATCCATACAAACCGGACACTCCCATTCCTTTTTTAAAGCATCAGCCATCTCAGCTAGTTCGTTTTTTATATGAGCTGGTATGACTTCATTCGTTTCAATAGCCGTCGCATTCTGCCGTAATCTATTAAACATTTCAACATCTACGGAATGATGCCTATGCGTCTCCTCATAATACTTCGCCCACGCATACGCAATACGCTTATTACAACTGCTATGAGGATTCGCCATCTTCTATATATATGATACGGTAGTATTCTTTAAGCCTATCAGATACGGTAAAGTGCGTTTATTTTGGAGATTTTTACTACCGGCACTAAGTAGAAATGAATACCCAAGCAAACGACCTCTCCTACGGCTACGATAAAGAGAACATCAATCACTCTAAGATTGAAACACTCCTTGGGTGTAAGCTCAAGAAGTTGTCCAAGTATCACACTATGGATTGGGAGGAGCTTCAATCAGATGATGATGAAAGCCCTCCTTGGTATGTAGAGCAAAAGGCTCGTAAAATGACTTATGACTATTTACTAAACAACTACAAGTCTCCGAAGTTTCAATACCCCTCTGCTCTCATAGGTAAGAACAAAATAGACTTTATGAAGGAAAAGGGTAATGGTCTAGTCGTCTTTGATTTTACTGATAAGATTATGTATTGGGTATTTGATGAAGAGGAGTATAAGAAAATGGAAGTAGAAGAACAGTTTCTACGTGGCTCTCGTATTGGTTGTATTGATAAGCCTAATCCAGTTGTCCATATCCCTTGCTCACTCCTCAAAATACTCCCCGGGTAAGCGTGGGTAAGGCAAATCGTAAAGTGCGTTTATTTACGCCCTTTTTGTCCTACGGAACAATAGAATGACTTCTGTTGTATCTGCTGATTCGGTTGTATTAGAGCGTGATGGACTTCTAGAGTGTATTGAAGTATTAAATCAGTATTGTTGTGAAGTTTATAAAGATGGGATAATCCCACCCGGCGTAAAAGGCTGTATTGAAAAGCTTAATGATAAAGTTAAGCTATGCGAGGGACAGTTAAGTTGGCTCACGCATCTTCTGGAATCCACTAAGTCCTAATATAGACCCTTTACGATTTCGCTTACCCGCTCTAACCCCGATTTATTTACAATACTCTGCGTTTTTTTACACAGATTATTATTCCGGCGTATAGTAGAACAAAATGTCTAATGAGTTTATGCTTCATTTACACAAACGCCTTGCCGAGAAGACTTATGGAGAACCACCTAGACAACTCTCTGACACCACCGCTAATGCCTATATACGCACATTAACTATCCTTAATAATAAACTACCTTTCAAAAATCTCACCTTCCTTAAGAAGACTGACGAAATCCTCAAGAAGTTGGCTACATATGCTGAAACCACCCAGAAAACTCTTCTGGCTTCCATTACTAGCGTCCTTGCCTTGGATAAGGATAAAGCTGGTTATAAAAAGGCATACAAGTTCTACCACGATAAAATGATGGATAAGGCGAAGACAGTAAAGGTAGAAGGTGGAAGCATAGTAGCTAATGAAAAGCAAACAGAAAACTGGCTCACTTGGGATAATGTTCTTAAGAAACATTCCGAACTTAAAACATCTTGCGATGCCTTCGCTAATGAGAAGACTCTTAATGCCGACCATCTTAATACTCTACTTTCTCATCTCATTTTATCTTTGTATGTTGATTTGCCCCCTAGACGCAATCAAGACTATCTCAATATGGTAGTGTATAAGGCTCTTAAGAAGGATAATGTTGATGAACTACCCAAGGATAAGAACTACCTTATCGTCGTCAAAGGAGTCCCCACATCTTTCATCTTTAACGTTTATAAGACCGCTAAGACGTATGGAAAACAAACCATTCCTATTCCAGACACTCTCAAAGACACTCTCACTACATACATTAAACGTATGGGACACAAGGATAAGGAACATAAGCTACTTCCTATGGAACAAGACAACGCAATCACCAGACTACTCAATAAAGTATTCGGTAAGAAAATAGGAAGCAGTATGCTACGACATATTTACTTATCGTCCAAATACGACATTAATGAAATGACTAATGATGCTACTCAAATGGGACACTCCCTTGATGAGCAGAAAGCCTATATGAAGACTCCTCCAACTGAACCCCCTTCTAATGATGTTATACAAGAACTACTAGTAGAAGCTATTTGAATGACACTATAATAGGTGCTTCCGGAGTTCCATAGGTTATTTTAAAAGTAGGTATATCCTTCGTCTTCTTCTTTTTCACTACCTTCACTAATGGAACTACTGGCGGTGGGAGTTCTTGATTCATTATCTACTATCTCCGTAATGTTATTATTCGGTTGAATAACCGCAATAGATAAATACTCCTCGCACGTCTCTAAAAAAGAAGCCGGAATCATATCCACTACCGTTAAAACATTCTGTCGTAAGAATGCTTTGAAGGTTAATGATATGTTAGAGTCCTTTAGCCACGCATCTATCTTTCGCCTATTCTTCAACTCTATACCCCTATAATACTTATCACGACCTCTCGCCCTACGCTCTGCCTTCTGCTCCTCAGTCTCCACTATATTCTCTCGCATCTCTGCCCTACGCTCCCTCGCTTTTGTCCGCATCTGGGTAATACGAGCCTCACGATTCTTCTCATAATACTTACGATTAGCCAGTCGTTGAGCATCACTCGCCATATATATATGAGACGTTAGAAATCTTTAGGCCGTATCAGATATCTGACCGTATTTTATTAATAATAGGAATCACCGTTGAATAGGCAGTTCCTTCATACCCAAGCTCCTTTAGTGCCTTCACAATCGTCTGGGCTTTTGTTTTAGGATTCTGCGTTAATATATCCCTTATCTTTTCATCTCTTGTCATTTTTGCCGGGACTGGCGGGAGGGATTTCCTCTTATACTTTGGAGGTGGTGTTGGCTTTACTGGAGCTTCTGGAGCTTCTGGAATACCTCCCTCTATGTAGTTAAGTGAGTCATCTAAATCAGATAGTATCTTCTGATTATAATCCTCCCTTGCCTCTGCGGAATCAATCCATTTACTCACTAGCTTCTTCTTATCACGGATTGATTGAACAAAATATGATGCTTGACGCTTCTGTAATGCTATTGCCTCCTTGTCTGACAAACGCTTATTATCATCATCAGTCTCTATATCATCGGCTCTATCGTCAGCATACTGCTTCATACCAGCAATAAAGGCGTGGTCATCTAACATTAAGTGCTTATACTCATCACGCAACTCTTCTACCGTTTCTCTGAGTGCCTTGGATTTCGCACTACGGACATATACTGGAGACTCTGTATCGTGTTCAAACATCTTCGCCCTACGCTCACCATTAGGCTCAGCCATTATAGCTTTAAAACCAAAATGCTTCACACGCAACGTGGGGTGTAATCTATCTTGAACCATATCTGACTCAAATGCCGTCGTATAAGCTTCAAACGCCTTCTTCTGAAATGTATCCAACTCTTCCAAGTATGCCTTGGGACTAAATACTGCCCAGTTCGCCCACCCTTGCTTACCAGTTGATGATGAAAATGTCCCCCTTCTAGTAAAAAACTTCACACAGTTCCTATGCTTGAGTATCTCTTGGACTACCTTGGGACTCTTACTATTATCCAACCTATGCTCAGAAAATGGAGGATTACCGTTCGTTGCTACAAACTCTCCGTCCATTATAGCCTTATCAATCAATCCTAGTGCCTCCTTACCAGTCTTCAATAAACTTGCGGAATCACTCTTAGCTATTTTAATAGTATGAGTTATTTGACCCCTTATCCTTATCTCCTCTTCTGTCTCCTTTATTAACTTAGACGCATATTCAATCTCCGCTTCCCTTGCCTTCTTCTCCTCCTTATCCTCCTCGCCATATAATGCCTCTATAGCTTTTCTAGCCTCATCATCATTCTTCGCTTTAGCGATAATAGCCTCCAACTCCTTATCTGTCTTGTCTGGCAACTGAGCCTCTGCCTTCAACGCCTTAGCTTGAGCTAAGACAACTTCTGGAGAATGAACCGCATCTGTTGTTGGAGCTACTAACACATTCGTTGGAATACGCTCATCGTGTAGCACTACGCCACTATCAGCATCTACAAATACCCTAGGAAGCTTCTTCTTTACGGCGGGGTTAGAGGGGGTAGGCGTTTCCGCTAAGTTTCCAAAATGCTCCGCTAGTTCTGGGTGGATTGCTGGAGCTTCTTCCTCCCTTACCCTAGGAGGTGCTTTTCCCTTTCTCCTTGCCCTCATCACAATACGCTCCGCCTTCTGCTCATCAGTCTCCTCTGCCGTATTCCCCTTTGTAAATGGAACTGTTCCATCTTTGAAATACTTCTGAATAAATGGACTTGCTCCATAGTTATGAGTATTCGTTCCACTTTGTTTAGAGTTGGCTAGACGCTTGTAATCAAATGCCCTCCAAGCCTTCATAGTAGAATCTGGGGAAGCTGGACTCGTTGGCTTCTTATATTGACCGGAGTGTTTCTTCTTATTCTCCGCCATCATACGCTGGATAAATCCACTAGCTTTACTTACACCAGCTAATCCTCCTCTTAATGGCTTTGTATTATGTGCCTTTATCTCTAACGCTTGAGTCAGTTTCTCTTTCATAGATGGAGGCACTTCCGGCTTTGCTCTCATAGCCTTCAAGAACCCCTCTGTTAAACTAGCTAGACTCCAAGCAGTTTTTGAGTTAATCACTCGCTTGTCCTCCTTAATACCAGAGCCAGTTAGACCCTTTGCTAAGTCTGCCTTCTGCTCCTTCAACTCCGCATTCAATAACTCCGGGTTCTTTGATTCTAATGCTTTTACTAATCTACGATGCTCCCCTATATAATCCTCCCTATCCATTACGACTGGTTCAAGTGAATGGAAATACGCCTTCATCTATATGGAGGCGGATATTTTAAGTTTAGCCACAAAGTGCGGAAACGCTTACCCACGCTTACCCCGGCTATATAGTAGAATGCTCAGACGCTCCTTCAACTCTATCACTTCTTCTAACTGGGGTTGGAACTGTAATGCGAACTGGAATGGTATTGGAAACCATTTTAATCTCAATATACCCACATTATATCACGTCCATTTACAAGGTATGAAATATAACCCAGAATGTAAGCAAATAGAAGTATGGGGGCATTATCAAGATAAAAATGTTTCCCTATATTATAATGACAAGCAGAGTCCGGGAAGCACATCTTGCGTTGGCGGACGAGAGGGCAATAGAAAAGGAAGCCGAGAGATACAACCCAGTAAATCCCAAACAGATGTTGAATAATCGTAAAGAAAATATGGGAAGGCTTTCCGGCCAAGGTGCTACTCCTTCTATGGGGCTTAGTGAATATAGAGGTGGTAAAAAGCTTTCTAAAAAAATGCTGGGCGATGCCCACAATATGGGGAAGCATCTTTCTACACATCTTATGGAACTTCACGGTGGTGCTTTCCACCACGCTTTTGTTAAAGGTATGGGATATGGGGACGATGAGCCAGAAGGCTATACACGCCCAGTTCATACTTTTGATTCAGAAGGCCATAGAGTTGTTAAACAGTCCCCTATGGAAAAACGAGCAGAACAAGCCAAAGAAAACTATAACGCACGTGCTGGTGTTGGCGAGAAACTGGCCCAAGGAGCAGTTAATGCCCTTAGCAAAGGTGCTAAATATGCTTATGAAAACGCCCATAAAGTTGTCCCAGCACCCGGTGTAAAAGAAGCTGGTCAGTTCGTTTCAGACCATTTGATACATTCCGGCTCTGGATATGGACAAGTCCAAAGGGCAAAAATGATGCTAGGGGAAAACAAAAAGGGTCGTTCCCGTAATAATGGACCTCCCCTACTTTCTGGTAATGTAGATGGTGTATGGTCTGGCGGTAATATGCTCTCCCAGCCTCTACCAGTTAATGGAACTAATCTATCCCTTTCCGGCTCTAGTATGACTGGAGCATATGAAGGGCAAGGCAAGAAGGCTAAGCGTGTAGTAGGAGCTGGAGACGGTCGTCGCAAACGAGCAGAAGTTGTCAAAAAGGTTATGAGAGAAAAAGGTATGAAAATGATTGAAGCCTCCAAATATGTTAAACAACACAATCTATATTAAAATATATATCTATAATATAAATGTCAGCTTTTGGAACTGCGAAAATGCCGACGACAAGCCTAAATGTAGGTTTCCCATCAGCATTCAGTTCTGCTTACGCAAGATTTGGAAGCCCTAAAATGTTCGCACCCGAGCAGAGTCTTATGGCTCTTAATAATACGGAAGGGCAAGACTTCCAAGCCCTTTGGCATCAGCAGAAGATGAGGGACGCAAATCATATGGCTGGAGCTAAAGTTAGGGCTACACATTCCGCTCAAGCTAAGTCCTTTTCTTCCCCCCACGGATACTTTGAACACCCCAGACCAGTCCTTGGTCAGAGAAAGTTCGCAAACGCTTCTATGGGTTCTCTATACACACATACGACCCGTGAAGACCAAGCTTCCACTCACGCTCCTTGGGTAGAAGTTGATAATCGTTCTAATCCCTATGAAACCCATTTACGCTCTGGTGGAAGCATTTGCGGGAATCATTTGGTTGGTGGTGTGCTTAGAACATCTGCTGGACAACGACACGGCAAAGCTACTCTTGATGCTCGTGTAGCACAACTTAATGCTATTCAAGAAGCCAAACAGAACTTCCTATCTCAAGGCATTTCCGCACAACTTAATGCTAATGCCTTTGCGGGTGCTGCCCCTTCTGAAGATGCCCTTCTTTCCGCTTCTCCTCTTGTTGAACTAGCTAATCTACTACAAACCATTAAAGACTCGCTTATTAAGGGCGACCCAGATATGCCCTCTAGAGATACTTTCTCTGACTTTTCTAGGGCCTTCCCTCTTATCGTGAGAATGGCTACTAATAACCCCCCAGCAGATATTGCTAATGTCCTACAGTTCGTTGAAGGGACTACCTCTGGAGATGGCATTAAACAGTTGTTAGAAGACAAACTACAAACCTATCTGGAAGATGGGTATGATGCCGAGCAAGATATGAATGCCGATGCCTTTGTTTCTCGCCTACAAGCTCAGCTTGAATGGTGGGGTAGGATTGAAAGGTATTTGAAAGAAATGCTTAAAATCTCAGAAGAACCAGCTAGAACCAGACAAAACGCTTCTAATGCCCTTATTAAATCTGTTGGGTTTGCTAAACTACAGAGGGATATTAATACTACTTATAAAACGGGTATTGTCCCAGAGAATACATTTATTGATACTACTGGCCACATCAATAATCCTCAGAATGCTCAGAGGGCTTTGGACGCACCAGCTAGGGCTGGACGCTCTGGGGCTTTTATTAACCCCGCATTTGTATTTACTCCCTCTAGTCGCAGAAGGGAAGATACTCAACACGGCTTTATCGGCACGGGTGGAGCAGAGTTCGATACTTCAACTCAGAATGCCTATGCCTATGGCTCTGGGGAATACCAAGATAATACTGGAGGCCGTCCTCGTGCTTGGGCTGGAACTGAGGTTCTTGCCGAGTATGGACAAGCTCCAGAAGAGGAAGCTACTATTGGACTAAACGAACAAGAAGAAACAGAAAATCAACAACTTTATAGGACAGTTGTTCCTAAAGAAGTAAGAGATGCTATTGACAAACTAGCAGACGATTGGGATAATGCTTCTGAGGAAGATAGACCAGCTATTGAAGAAGAAAGAGAAAGGAGAATACTAATGGCCAAGGATATAATAGATGCTCACGTTAGGCAGAAGGGGAGACAAGGAATGGCACGTTTAACTTCTCATTATGACCCAAAAACTGAGGGGTTTAACATCAGAGGAGAAGAGTCTGAATCTGATGAAGAGGAAGAGAAAGAACTAGCACCAGCACCAAAGAAAGCCCCTCAGTCAAAATCTAAGAAGCCATACACATCAGCCGATGTCCCAAGAGATATGCCCGGTCTTATTGAGTTTATTAAAAGCGTCAAAGAACGATTCCCCAGCTATTCACAAAGGATATACCAAGGAAGTAAGCCCCGCTCTGTTCGTATCAATACTATCTCCCTCTTAGAAAAAGCTGGGCTATTATAGATGAGTCTAATACTTAGTAAAGAATATCCTTCACAGTATCCAAATGATGCCGTTAAGGTTCTTAATGCTATGTCATTCTCTGATGGGAAACATATTCAAATAGTCGGCTCTCAAAGCCTACGGTCGCAACAATATGCCGGTGATTATGACGCTATGGAAATAGTTGAAGTTCATATGCCCCTTAAAGACGCATTAAACGCCCTTGTTAAGAGATTCCAAGGCATTATTAAACGCCTTTCTAAAATGAAAGGAGTTTATATTGGAGACATTAAGTCTGGAAGTATTGAAGATTGGAAGGCAACCAAACAATCCATTCATCATCTAGAAAAGGCTAAAATCATTTCCCAAAAAGAAGCTATTGAAGCTCATAAACTTCTTAAAGATACTAGCCCAGTCGGCAAACTAAAATCAGCTAAAGAGCTAAAGTTTCATATTATACGCTGGACTCCCAAACAAATATTAGCTGGAAAACAAACTCTCCGAGATGGACGCACTTTCACTCTACAAGAGGCAATCTCTTCGCCCACTATTACAAAGCTAGACGTTATTGCCCTAGTTCAAAATAAATACACAGATTTCTCGTGTATATACGAGTTTCATAATAATGGACAACCTCTCAATCCAGCTATTATTGACCCAGAATCAGCACTCAAAGACGATATTAAACTCTTAGAGGCAGAAGGCAATAGATTCAAAGTCATTAAACGCAAGTTCTCTCTTGCTAAACTTCTGGACAATAAAAAAGACCTACAACGATTCCACAACATTATTAACTCTGAAGCTGGAAAACTCTATGTAGTATATTCAGATGTTAAGACGTTGGGCGACTTACTTGAGTCATATTCTATTCCCCAACACAGAGTTATGGAAGCCATCTCCGGATTCAAACATAGACTCTCCAGAATCTATAATGATGAACACTACCTCAAACAAGAGCCAAAACTCCTCAAAGATATGGAAAAGGCTTCGCAAAGTAAAGACCCCCTACCTATTCTACGACACACAGAGCTCCAGCTCCTTGCTCTCCTCAATACCTCCACTAAGCTTAGAGGAGGATACGTCCCCTATTAATCCTATACGATAGTCGTGGTTATAGACTATCTAATCATATATATGATAGAAGTATTATTAATACGCCTATCCTATATATTATGATATGTGTTTATAGGATTTTAAAAAACCTCCGGTAATAATATAGTAGTATGCCCTCACTTTCCTTTGATAAAGTCAAGGGAGCGAGGCCAATAGCAATAGTCAAAGGAGGAGAATACGATGGAAATGTCCTATATATCCACGAAGATGACCATAACGGCAAGAAACCCAAGCTGGAAATAAACCCTAACACGTATGCTACTGAAATGAGGGAGTTGAAGCCACAAGACCGCACTAAACTAATAGCTAGGCTTCAAGAGGCACACTCCAAAGGATTAGCTTCCGACCAACTCATAGGAGAAAACTCCCTAGCTAGACAACTTTATGACCGCATACTCTCTGACTCTGCTAAAACTACTAAGATTGATTTACCACCAGATGATGGACAGTTTCAACTTGTTCCCAGCCCAGACCCAGAACGGCGAGAAGTATTTTATATTGCTGGAGCTTCCGGCTCTGGTAAATCGTATATAGCAAAAGGCATCGCAGAATGCTATAAAAAACTGTTCCCAGACAGAGAAATATACCTCATCTCTAAACTACAAGAAGATGCTACTCTTGACCAAGTTAAGGACTTGAAACGTATCAATATCAAAACTCTTATTGACGATTATCCATCATTAGATGAGTTTGAAGAGTGCTTAGTCATCTTTGATGATTATGACACATTTACCGGCGACGCAGAAAAAGTTATTCATAAGTTAATAGATGACTTGGCTACTATGGGTAGGCATACTAAAACTACTATGCTCTGCCTCTCCCACTACCTCACCAACTACAAGAAAACAAGACTCCTTCTCAACGAAGCAACCCATATCATCGTATATCCTATGGCAACCTCCTTCCACGCTCTCGGCTACTTACTCAAAACGCACGTCGGTATGACTAAAGATGACGTTAGAGACCTCAAGAAGTTGGGTAGGTGGGTATGCGTCTTTAAAAACTATCCGCAGTGGCTTCTTAGCACTCAACACGCCAGAGTTCTTAATGGGTAAGCTATTTATTCCAAACGTAAATATACTCCTTATAACCACCCGTCTGACCCGCAAACCGCTTTTGAATATGTAATGGAATCGCTTTGCTACAAGCTCCCATTACCTTTTTAATATCATTATACATATCCATAGGAATGTTAAGGCAATAATGACCCCCTCTTGATAGGTTCGCCCAAGTATTCTTTACCACCGGAAAGAAGAACTTTTCATTAAACTCTTCACGACTCTCATACGTCGGCATATTCTCATACCCCTCCGTAGGCTTCGTCTTTTGAAAGTAAGGAGGAGACGTAAAAACAAAGTCATACGTCAGCTTGGAATAATCTACTTTGGCGGAGTCTTGAAAATGGATTGATACTTTACAATCGTGAGGATACGTATGAATCATTTGAGAGTAAGCCGTCTTTAATGACTTGTTAGTATCAAAGCCGATGTAGTTAATGTCTAGAGACATAGCTGCCAAACATCTCCCTCCCCAACCAGCACTAAAATCTAAAATAGTCTTGGGCTTATACTTACAATATAAATCCCTTGCTATTATGGGCTTGAATGCGTTAATAGAACCCTTATATAATCTAAATACGTCATACTTTGCTACTGCTGGATTCTTACCGTGTGCTAAGTTATATTGATATAATCTCTTAGCAGATGGAGTCGTTAATGGCTTCTTTACCCAGTCATAAAAGGAGTCGCCACCCTTTGCCTTCGTAGCTAATCGGTGTTTAAAAAAGTAATAGTCCATAGCCTTATTGCCTATCTTGGACTTCACATTCACATTACAACCAGAAGCTTTTAACTTCTCATAATCTTCCATAGCATCTTTGGGGTCTATCTTTTTTATCTTGTCTGCTATATCTTGTAATCCAGCACCCTCTAGGATATGCCCCATAACATAAGGGATATGATAGTCTTCCATCTATTCCGGAGTAGGAATAAAACGCTCCCAATATTTCGGGGTTAGGGCGGGTAAGCGAAATCGTAAAGTAGTGGCTAGGGGCTTTTAGACTTTTTAGAGCAGAATGGGTTGGCGGAATCGCTTACCCCATACACAAATATGAAAATCCTAAAAATGTATTGTGGCCTAGACCCTTCCCAAGCTTACCCAAGTATATAATAAGTATATAATAACCTCTTATATAGTATATATCATATACGATACGACTGCTCCCGCTTGTTAATCATATACCCCTTTTTATAGAATACTTTACGATTTGCCTTACCCGCCCTAACCCCGAGTTATTTGGGAACATTTTCAGTTGGGAACGTTTTTGTTAAAGTTATTATCATTTGCTCCAACTTCTCTTTCATTTGGTCTAGATGCTCCGTAAGTTCCGTGTTCTTTGATAATGCCCACGCAATATGAGTCATAGTCAATAGTCCCTCTAGAGTGTCTATAAGTCTATGTGGATTAATCCTAGGCATCTAATATATAATGGATTATACGAGTGCCTTAGCTTCTGCCGGTGTTTCTACAACAAGTATAGTTGTTCTAGGAATACTGTATAAGCTTTGGCAAACCATTAAGGGTCATCGTCTTGTGAGTGACTGTTGTGGTCGTCAATATGAGGTTGGTATAGATGTTCGTGATATGCCTCCAACTCCCCCAACCCCCGGAGGAAATCAAACTCATCTTCTTTCTCCCCCTTTAGAGGAAGAGTCTTATCAAAATCCTCCCTCAACCGATTTAGCACATTCAAACAATCATCTGGAGACAAAAAAGCACAAAAGAGTCCATACCCATCAGCTCCAGCCAGTTGTGGAGGAAGAGTCCTCTCACGAATCATTTGCTCTAACCATCTCTGACACCACGCCGTCTGATGATAAGAAGGAGAATGATTCAGATATTTCCTTGCCTCCGATTTAGTAAGAGTTAGATGTATAGGCTTGAACTTAGCTATAGTCTTTTCCTTGACGGCCTTGGGTTGCTTAGCTTGTTTTGGTTGTTTAGCCTTTAACGGATTCCCCCACTCACTCATTCTATTACCTATAGTAGATAATAGAATGGCCGAGAGAGGACTTGGTAAAATCAAAGATTATCCTCTATCAGACTCTGACATACGAAAGATACTGGGCAAAGATATTAAAATAATAACATACCCCGATTTGAATAATATGTCCGATATTAGACAAGCCTTTGATAAGAAAGGTAGATGTATAATGCTTTATTTAACACAAAGTGCTACAAGTGGCCACTGGGTATGTATGTTGAATAAGAAAGGTAGTATTGAATATTTTGACCCCTATGGTGAGCCTCCAGAGAAAGCATTACAAACTGTGCCTATGGAGGAAAGGGAAGAATGGGGAGAAAGCCAACCAGTATTAACTCACTTATTAAAAGCCTCCGGAAAGCCAGTTTTTTACAACAAATATCCCTTTCAGAAAGATAAGCAAGATGTTAATACTTGTGGCCGTCATAGTGTTGTCCGGTGCTTATACGCTCCTAACACTTTGGAAGAATACAAGAAGGTAATGGATTCTTCTGGTATGACTCCGGACAACTTTGTTTCGGCACTCACGGGTCAAAAACTCGGTAAATAATCTATGTTGTTAGTATATAGAATGAGCCGGTTTAGTCAAACGAGTAGCATAGATTATATTGGCGACTCACGAGACCCAGACATAGTCTATTATAATGCTTCTATCATTAACAACACTACTGATGATACAAATATTCAGAGTGTAGCTATTAATGACCCCCCTATCAAGTTTAACGAAACAAGAGATACGGCAATCATCAAGGACGCATCAAAATACCAGTTTAGTATCGTTAGGTTCGTAGTGAATGGGGGCAATAAGGACTTACCGTTGTTTATTCCAGCCATTCAGAGTGGAACGGGTCAAGTAGATGTCAATCTAACAGAGTATGCCGTGGGTATTACCTATTCTGGGACTGATAGGAATATAGTAAGCTTCGGCTCTAATGAGGTAAATGCTACTACACCGGGTCTGACATATATTGAGTATATCCCAGAAACGCAGAATCCTATTCTAGCCCCTTTACCACGCTCTACGGCTTCTTCTTTGTATGTGGGTTTATACAACCCGGCACTCATTTACAGAAATGTGTGTATTGTGTATTATACTGATGGAAACTACTATCAAAGTAATCCAGCACAACTCCCCTTCTTTGGTCAGACTCCTCCGACAAGCCCATCATATTGGTCATTAGTTAGTCCAGAGCTAGGAAATCCTCAAGACTTATCAAGTCGTTATTATTGGGTTTATACATATACCCACTGGGTCAATCTAGTCCAGAATGCTTTAGAATCGGCAAACTTGGCTTGTTATACGGCTTGGGTGGCTGGGGGAGGCACAACAACATACACTTCTTATAATACTCCGGCAGATGCTACATCTTGGGTCGCTACAAATCCCACCCCCTTAATGTCTTGGAATCCCAATACGAATCTATTTAGTATTACTTACCCTCCTACCTATTTGAGTATAGCCGACCAAGCTACGGCTGGGTATGTGGGAGTAGCTACTAAGCCAGTAATGAGTCTCTATTTCAATACGAATATGGAGGGGTTATTCGCAAACTTTAATAACATTTATTACAACACAACAAGCCCATTATGGACTCCGGCATCTCCTACTGGGGGCAACGGCACGGCTATACAACGCTGGGCATATGGGACAACACCAAACTTTCCGTCCGGCTTTTCAAATGAACTAGTTGTCCAACTATTAAACCACGGCCAGAACATTATTTTACCACGACTTGTGACTGGGACACAACCAACAACGGGTGGGTTAATCCAAATGACTCAAGATTACTCTTCAACAAGCACTCTATGGAGTCCTATAGAAAGCATAGTATTTACTAGTGCTTTGCTTCCTATTCAGAACGAACAACAAGCACCTCCTAATGCTCTGGGAACTAAGAATACCGGCAACTCTACGGCAACAAGCAAGTCTGCCTTCGCCCCTATTATAACGGACGTAGCTTTGGATTTATCATCAGACCCGTCCGGCTATAGAAAGATGATTTACTACGCCCCTAGTGCCGAATACCGTATGGCCGATTTCCAGAACTCTAAGGCGGATATTCGTAGCATAGACGTTCAAGTGTTTTGGAGGAATCGTCTGGACAATAACCTTTACCCCTTGTCTATGTTCAATCTGAGTTCCGTTTCTATTAAGCTAATGTTCCGGAAGAAGTTCGTTCTCGGTAAATCTGAGAGAAATGGTGCTTTCTAAGATTTTTTTATATTTGCCTATAATATAATAGAATGAGTGCCGACATTCAGAAGGAGGCCGTTTTTGATGACCGTATTGTTCAGAGTCGCCCTCGCTACGCAGTTGAGAAGGGTGCTTTGAGTTTAACGAATGCTCCTTTTAACGCAATCGCATCTACATCTTCCCAGATGACCTTTAACATTTACGTCCCTTCCGAGAACGTGTTTGTTGATAGGGCTTTGCGTTGGAGTGGCCAAGCCTTTTTTCAGATGAATGTAGCTACACCGGCAGCCCTCGCAACCACTTATGCCACGAACTTGGCTACGGCTCAAGCAGTCACGGCAGCGGGGTTGCCTAACGTAGGACCATACGTTTCTCCCGGCGTGGATTTCTCCCTTAGTCCCTTTCCTCTGAACTACCTTTGTCAGACGATGACGGCCACTATTAACGACACGACATCTGTGATTAACTCCCAAGATGTGTTGATGGAGGTTATGCGTATGACTAACTACAAGAAGAACTTGCTTCAGAGGACTTGCCCCACGATGATGGACAAGTATCAAGCCAACTACCTTGGCTCTCCTCCTCAGAATGCCGTGAATAGCCCTCTGAATGGCTATGGTGAGGCCGTGAATAACGACGAGGTTGGTAATGGTGCTTGGCCCGGTTTTGTATTTACAGATAATGCTGGTGCTCCCTTGGTTGGCGACGGCTCTTATACACCAGCGTCTGGACCGGGTTCTGGTCAGACTATTTGGTATAGGAATGGTGTTCCCGTCATCTCTCAGATTTTCCCAGTTCCCACTGGTGGTGCTGCCCCTCTTTTGAATCCCGTTCTCTACTGGGCATTTACAAGCACGGAGAAGCTCACTCTCAGTCCCTTTGTATTCGCAGATGACCAAGAGTGTGATACTGGCCTTTTTGGCATTAACAATATTCAGTTGATTATGAACTTTAAGAGTGGGAATGCCCTTTCTCGCATTCTGAAGACTCTGGGTAATCAAGGGTTGAACTCTGTTATTTCCGGTGTTCAGTTTAATGCTATTTCATCTGCGGTTTGGTCTAATCCCGTAATGAACGTCCAGTTCTTAACGCCTAGCTTAGATGTGCCTCTGCCCCCTAAGAGTGTAGTGCCGTATATGGAGTTCCCTCGTTATATCACTCAGTCTCAGAATGGCCAGTTGGGGGCAGTTGGCTCACAGACTGCTGGGGGTCAGCTTCAGTCTCAGACGATTACTCTTCCTCAGATTCCAGACTTGTTAATGATATATGTGAAGGCTGCCCAAGTGTCTGGTCAGCCAGACCCTCAAGACCCTTCTTACTGCGATTGCTACGTTCCTATTGCGTCTCAGTATGTTGGTGGTGTGAAGAATCCTCTTAGCATTAACTTTGACAACTTTTCTGGTCTGCTTTCTTCTCATACGACTGAGGAACTCTATGCTATGTCTGTGGCGAACGGCTTGGAGATGTCTTGGCCTATGTGGTGCGGTCAGTCAAGGACGAGTGCGAATGTGGCTCAAAGCACGGTCTCTGCCACTACCTACCCCGGTAAGATTGCTGGGTCAGTCATTCCTACAACTGGTGGCTTCCTCGTGTTGAAGCCTAGTAAGGATATTACTCTCCAGTCTGGCCAAGCCCCTTCTTTGGTTGGCAACTTTACCCTCCAGTTCAATCTTCAAGTGTATAACACTTACCCCTTTCCCGTCCAGCCCGTTTTGTATGTGATTACGGCCAACTCTGGGTTCTTTGAGTCAATCCGTGGCTCATCTCGCATCATTAAGGGTGTGTTGTCTGAGCAAGACATTATTTCTGCTCCCGTTGCGTCTGCTCAGACTCACGAGGGTCTCCGTCGTCTTGTTGGCGGTAAGGTGTCATTTGGCAGTCTTGCGAACGTCTTCCACAAGGCTAAGGAGATTTACGAAAAGACGAAACCCGCAGTAAGTGCGGTGAAACATATGCTCCCAGAGGGCAAGGTGAAGAACGTGATGAGTGCGGTGGGCTACGGCACGGGTGCTGGTGATATGGAAGGAGGCACGGGTGCTGGTCGTCGCCGAGGGCTTTCTGCTCGTCTAATGTAAGGGTTAGAGCGGGTAAGCGAAATCGTAAATATGTGCTAGTTAGGGACAAAATGTTTCTAACTAGTATAACAGTATGAGTGGAGTCACTTCGTTAAATACTTTAACTGGAGCAGTAGGGCTTACCTCCGGCAATCCTTTTATTGGTATAGGAAAAACGGCTAATAATGTAGTAGCAACTTTTACAAATACTGGTATAGGTTCATTTAGTGTTCAAGGCCAGACTCCTCCAGATTCTCTAACGACTGGTGCTATAACGCTTATTCCCGGTGCTGGAATCTCTATGGCTACAGACTCTTTAGCTAATAGCTTAACTATTACAAATACTGGTGGAACTAGCGGAGGTGCTAGTATTACTGATGGTGTAGCTACTGTAGAATGTGTAAGTGGCGGAATACAAACAACTGGAACTACAAGTTTGCTATTTTCTAGTCCTCCTAGTTCGGGTGGAACGTCTGGTATGAATCTAGTATTTCAACAGAATATTACTGGAGGAGGGAATATAAATCAGACAGTAAGACCAAGGGGAACGCCAACAAATCAATATTTAAGTTTATACGGGGCTATACAAGGAATATCAAGCACCTACCCTACTGGCGATTATCCTATAGTAGCTTATGGTGGATTGTGGGTTTCTGGTAGGTCGTATATATGCGGTAATATTGTAAGCAGTCCAATAACATCATTAAACTACGTATGCGTTCAAGGTGTGGCTCAATCTGCTATAGACCCATCTATTGATACGACATCGTGGAGTCTTGTGGCTGGTCAGATAAGCTCTACATCTATAGGAAATGCTAATGGGAATGTGTCTGTAAGTAGTGGCGGTAATATTGATACGACTGGCGTGAATCAGACTACAACACTAAGTGGGTCATACTTACTAACTACTAATGCGGTAGATGGAACTGTAGAGTTTGATAATAATAATACGGCTTTTAAAATGGGTATATCGGGTGGGACTCCTCCGGCTAATGGGTTATACATAGACCCTAATACTATAGTATTTAATAGTCAGCCTCTGAATGTGGGGGTTCAACCCTCTATATCGGCTGGTAGTGGAACTGTAGCGTGTAATCCTATAAATGGCCAAGTATTGATTACAACTGCGTCATCTGGTGATGGTAGATTTATTGTGAATACGGCTGGGAGTGGAAACGGTAGAATAGACTTTGAAACAACTGCTCCTATTACATTTAATATTTCTACAAGTGGGAACTCTTATTTTCAAACAACAACTCCTAATGGCAACCTTCAAGTGGGGGGGACTACACCGCCCTCTGCTGGATTATGGACTACTGCTACGGATATACTTTATAATGGCCAGACCCTAATACCAGCTACTCCGTCATTAATAACTGGTGGTAGTGGTGGTAATGTAGGAACTGTGTCGTGTGATGTGACAAGTGGGAACATTTCCGCATCTACTACTGGAACGGCTTATTATCAAACTACTACTGGAACTGGTAATCTTAAAGTAGGTGGGACATTAGCACCCACGTCTGGATTATGGGTTAATAATACCGACGTATTATTTGGAACTACTAGCTTAGTAAATCCTATAAGAATATCTGCTAGTGGGTCATCTGCTGTCTGCTCAGCTTTTGAAGGTGTTGTTCTAAAAAGCTTATCAGTAGAAGGTGCTAAGGGTGATGTGACAGTAGATTGCGACACTGCTACTACAAACTGCTCATACTTTAATGTGAGAAGTATAGGAAGTGTTATTATAGATGCTAATAATGGACAATCTATTATTATACCAGATGATGGTTCTGGAATACAAATACAAGGTGGTGCTGGTCAGACTATTACATTAGACCCAGATGGTGGGATTACATTAACTTCATCAACTCCGACAAATGCCGGCATATTGAGAGTAGGGGGTGCTCAAATCTTTTCTGGATTACAAGTTGGAGTAAATGATTTAACATTCAACGGAACTCAAATACAAGTGCCATAAAAAATATATATAAGTAATATAACAGTATGAGTGGAGTCACTTCGTTAAATACTTTAACTGGAGCAGTAGGACTTACCTCCGGCAATCCTTTTATTGGTATAGGACAAACGGCTAATAATGTAGTAGCAACCTTCACGAATACTGGAATAGGTTCATTTAGTGTTCAAGGCCAGACTCCTCCAGATGCTCTAACGACTGGGGCTATAACGCTTATTCCCGGTGCTGGAATCTCTATGGCTACAGACTCTTTAGCTAATAGCTTAACTATTACAAATACTGGTGGTGGTGGTGGTGGTGGCAATCAAATAACTGGTGGTAGTGGTGGTAATGTAGGAACTGTATCTATTAATACAGCTAGTGGTGATATAAACGCATCTACTACTGGGACTGCGAATGCTTATTTTAGAGCAAACCTTAATAATGGATTTCAAGTAAATAGTGGGTCTGGTGTTGTTTCGTTATTAACAACAGACCCAGCTGGTTTGGGTAATAATATATATATACAAACTGTTCAACCAACTGTAAATCCGTCTTCTTCTACTGCGTCTATTTCCGTGCTTTCTGATAGTGATTTAACACTAACATCTGGAGAAACAAGTGGAACTGGTGATATATCTATGACGGCTGGTGCGACAAGCGGTAATATTCATATTAAAGCTTTGTCTTCTACTGGCACTATAGCAATAGCATCTAGTGGCGGAGCATTTGATGTAGGAACTGCTACGATAGGAACAACGGCCGGTGCTGGAACTGTGTGTCAGATGGCCAATACTGCTAGTAGTATAGTATTAGGCAAAGCTGATGGAACTTCTACGCCACCGACTACTGGGTTATTTGTTGATTCTACAAGACTTTTGTTTAATAACGCTCCCGTTGGTGGTGGTAGTGGCGGAGGCAACTGGTCTTTCAAAGGCAACTGGTCTCCTTCATCTGCCTATGTAGTAAATGATGTTGTCTGCTTGGCCGGACTAGCCACTAATCCCAATAAAAGTGCTGCTAGTATAGGTTATATAGCAACAACTAGTATCTCAGCATCAACTGACCCTCCTTGGACTACTCAAGGAACAGCTTTGGGTTGGTCTCGCTTATTTAATAATGCTGTCGTTGGCTTTAATAATGGTGTTGATGCTTATGACCCAAGTTTTACAACTAATCTTAGTATGAAAGCAATATCCGGTGCTCCTACACCAATCCCAACCACGGGAGACAATATGTTCTCCGTATATATCAACGACGCTGATAAATATGCCGATTTTGGTGCTGGTAGATTCGTAGTGGCGGGTATAAACTCTGGATTAACTCCTACTGCTCCTAATACTCTTCCTTTTATCACAACTGAAAGCGACCTAACGATGACAATCAACGGAGGAGGCACTAAGCCAGTAAATGTTGTAGGTGCTGGTCTGACAGTAAATGGTGTTCCCGTTGGAACTGGAGGCAACTGGAGTTATAGGGGACTATTTAACACAACGTTGGCTACTGCTTACGCTCTAAATGATGTTGTCTTTGATACAGTAAATACTGCTGAATCGTATGTGTGTATTCTAGCTTATACAACGGCTTCTCCTTTTACTCCTCCTTCTTCCGATGCTACTAACTGGAAACTCTTTGCTACTAACTCAACTACTGGAACGGCTAGTAGTATTAGTAATGGGACTGCTCCTAATGTAGGAAGTGTTTCAGTAGATACTGCTGGTGTAGTAGCTATAACTTCAGCAGACACGGCAACTTTTTTGTTTCAAGATACTCCGGGTGGTCGTGTTGATATTGGAACTGCTACATCTGCTCCGGGTTTCGCAATATATTATGTTGGTCCTTGGACTTCATCAACTGCCTATGGAACTGGAGCTATGGTAAATGTTGGAACTACTTATTATTATTCATCAACTTTCCACCCTACAACCGACACGACTCCCCCAGCTCTCGGCTGGTCAGCTATTGGTGGTGGTGGAGGCTCTAGCTCAACAATAACGGCAAACGGTGCTACTGTGGCTTGTGATAGTCCCGCAGCGTCTGGAAGCATTTCTTTGAAAACGACTTCTGGTTCTATAGCAAGTATCAATCTTGATACGAGTGCTACGGCAAGTGCGGGAGTTCAAGTAAAAACTGGCACGACGTTAAGTGTTTTTGATGGAAGTGCCGATGGTGGTGAAGGTGGTGTAATAGCCTTAACGACAACTGGAACAAATAATCCCACATCGGTTCATATCGGTGGTCAATCAGTTTCTACTGGTTTATATGTGGGAACAAGCTCCCTATTGTTTAATAACGCTCCCCTTGGGGGCAACTGGAACTATAAGCAAATATTTAACGCAATACAACCGACTGCGTATGCTTTGAATGATGTTGTTTTTGATACTGTGAATACAACTGAAACATATATATGTGTTCTAGCATATACGACTGCGTCTCCCTATACTCCTCCTTCTTCAAACACTACTAACTGGAAACTCTTTGCTACAAACACTTCCACGTCTGGGAACGGTGCTATGTTGTATAAAGGTGATTACTCGGCAGTTATTGGATATGCTATAAACTCAGTTGTTCGTTATGGCCCAAGTTCTTACGTAGCTTTACAAGCGGTAGGAGCAAATCAATCTCCAGCTAATACTCCGGCTAGTTGGGGTGATTTGGGTATTATACCTAGTGGAACATCTTCAACACCGACTGGGCAAACTCCAGCATATCCTCTTCAAAATACGACAACTGCTTGGTCTTCAGCAGTCACTTATTTCCCGGGTATGATTACTCTGAATGACGACGGGTATAACTATATGTGTCTTTTAACTAATACAAACAGTCAGCCATCATCTATTAATGGGGACTGGATATACTACTCTACAAATGTATTGAATACATACCCAGTCTTTCAAACTGGAACAAATGTGGTGGGGACGACAGTCACAACTGGAGTATTATTAAACAATACATATTCATATGTAATGATTTCATTTCTTCAAAGTCCAAATGTTATTTATGGTGGGGGGACGACTACATTTACCGGCACGGCAACACTTACGTGCGACGAACTCAAATCTGGTGCGGGTGCGTCGTGGATAGGTGTTCAAATGTGGGATACTGCTACTCTTGGGATTGGGCCTCTAAGTCTTGCTGGTTCTAACTCAGCTAGTTCCTTTTCTGCTCCATCTTTGTTTGCGACTCCTATAGTTATAGAAGTTGGTGATGGTTCAAGTTCATATACGGCAGAAGTGTGTTGTTCTATTTCTACTCTACCCGGCACGGCAACTTTGCCTACACCATCTTCATTTTATTTGGGAATGATAATGACTGGGAGTATTCAACTGGCTGCTTCGGCCACTCCCGTTTCCTCCTTAATGACTGGGATACTTACTTCTACAACAACTACTGGAACTGGCGGGTCTTTTTAATAAGATTTATTTTCTACTAAGAGTATATAATGAGTGCGGGTAGTATTAGTGGAAAGCCCCTATCTGTTTCTGCTTTAAACTGCGGGTCGTTAAGTGTTGCTGGAACTCCGGTTATTGGCGGGTCTCTTACGACACTCCTTGGCGACGCAGCCACATCTGTCAGAACTACTTCTGCGACTTTGGGTATTTCCGTAGCAACTGGGGCTCAGACTGGAGTGCTTACAACTACAAACAGTATTGTGCTTCCTCCGGGTGGTGGTGGTGGTGGTGCGGTTTCTTCTGTGGCTTCTGCTAATGCTGGACTTACCGTAGCTCCTACAACTGGTGCGGTAGTAGTGACTCTGCCACCAGTTGGAACGGCTGGTGCTATAGCTTTTCCCGCAAGTATTACAACAGATGTGTATGGCCGTGTTTCTGCCTCTACGGCTGGAACTGCTCCCGTAGCAAGTATCGTCGGCCCCGGTGGGTCGGCTACGTCTGGTGCTTTGACATTTGCTGGTGCTGGTGTAAGTCAAGCCGGTTCTACATTTACATTTACTGGAACTGGAAGTGGTATAGCAAGTCTTCACGATGCTGGAACTGGTGCGACAACATCTACAACGCCTACTATTACTGTGGGTGCGGTCACTAACACATCGGCAGCCACAACTTTGGCATTTACGGCTACGGCTGGTGGAGTAGCACTTGCTGGAAATCTTCAAGGGAGTGGTGCTGGTGGTGGCGGACCATTAGCTTGGGGAGTGCTGACTATCCCAGCTACACCCGGTGCTTTAATAAATGTATATCCTACTGGTGGGACTGCTCCGGCAGCTCCAGCAGCCCCTCTTGTTGTCCAAGGGGGAACTCTTGCCTCTACGGCTACTTTTACTCCAACAACTTTTATGGCTGCTACTTGGGCAGCTGGAACTCTTGGTGGAACGGCTATTGCTCCTCCGGGCGGTGGTTCTTTAGCTTGTGGCAGACCCGGCTCTACTCAAGCTTATACAACTCTGTCTATTGGTGCTGGCAGTTTCGTTGTTGGTCAAGTAATCAACTGGGTTTTATGGTCTCTCTAAGTAGATGGATATACTCAAGTTTATTGCTACAATCAAGGAAGTCCAGTCAGTATCTCCAGAGATAATGAATGGAGTTCTTCTCCAGTTGAGTCAAAAGCAGAAGGAGCAAATGACTAGCTACATTACCACAGAATCCTCAAAGCAAGATTGTTCGGCGAAAAAGGCTCAGAAGCCCACGCCCCTTTCATCTTTGTGTGCGACTTATGGAATGTGTTCTTCTTTGCGTCCGCAGTCCCCATCGGCACTTTTTGATGCTTCTCCAGATGAGAGTAAATGATATGGTCTCCATAACCAACCTTTCCGAAGGCAACCATACGGCCACTCTTATCTGGTATAGCCAACTTGTGCTTACCGTCTGATGCGAACCCTAATAGTTTATATGGGTAATGATGTTCCTTGGCTCTCCTTCTTGCCTCTTCAAGGTAAGAAGAAGATTCAATACCCTCCTTTTCTAACTGGGTCTTAAAGGGGTTAGAGGGGGTAAGCGTTTTCGTAAAGTGTGCCTTACCTTCCCCTTTTACTGGGTTTGTCTTAAAAAGGCCAGTAAATCTTTCTACGAGTGTAGGTGTAGGCTTAGCTACTGGTTTAGGTAAATCCGGCTTTCTAGCTACTGGCTTAGGTAAAACTCGTTTATTTACTTTATCTAAGAACTTCTCTTGGGTCATATGTCTGTAGTGATGATGAGGGTGTTCTACGATATAGGGCTTTGGGTCAAATGTAAAGGCACTTGGGTCATAAGCATCAGCCACTATTTCTCTGAGTCCTATGTTTCCTATTCTAGATAGTTGTGGGCGAGACATAGAAACATCAAAGAAGGGTTCATCAGTCCAAGGGTATTTGTCGTCATTCCATTTATAAATGTCGTCATTAAGATGAGCATAACACTCTTCATCGTCATCGGCAAGTCTGAGATTAGACTGACATTTACCCGCCCCTTCTACGGCTACATTAGCCAAAGCCCCTAAATCCGTTATGCCTCTAGCTACTGCGTGAGTATAGCCGGGTAATCGTTTTAATAATGAATCTACATTCTGCTTAACGAATGTTTTAGCTTGTGGGGAATACACGCCATTAGCCTCTAATAGCCCAGCCACGAAGTCTTGGCAGTTATTACCAAAGGGGTCGTATTTGAAAAAGTCTTGTGCTTTGCTTTGTGCGTTTTGTAAGAACTGAAGAAGTGTTCTAGGGGGTTGAGGTGTAGCTACTCTACAAAACTCTGTCTCTGGAGTAGCCCTCTGAAGTTCGCCGATGTTAATGACTTCGTTCTTTTCGCATATGACGTGATGTTGTTGTCCCGTAGCAATATTCTTTACTCCCACAACCAACCCAAGATGGAATAGTTTATCCATAGAAGTTTCTGACTTTGCTTTATTCCAAGCTCCTAGAGTGATAATATTGAAGGCCTTATTAATGGCGGATTGAACGACATCTCTGCGTAGTTGTAATAGGACAACGTTCCAGTCCCCATACTTTTCTAGAACCTTTCTTGAGGAAGGTGGGTATTCTGTGCGAATACCTTTAGCTACATCGCTAATACGTTTTCTAGAGATGGAATCTGGGTTCGTTATTTCATTATAGACTTTCTGGGGATTGAAAGCGTCTTTAACAATATCCCATATACCAGCACCTAATATATGTATATGTCCTTCTCCAGTTAATCGTCTGTATTTACCTACATTTTCTGGTAGGCAAAGTTCTGGGTCTAGTCCCTTGCTTTCGCATAGTTTAAAGCGTCTTCTTATGACCGCAAACTTATCCCTATTCTCGTGTCTTGTATTAGAGCCTATGTCCATTCTGGCTACGTTCTTCGCACGGAATGCCCTCCAATCATAATCATAGGTTGGTTGAACTACTTCTTCTTCTTCTTCTTCTTCTTCAAATGAATCTGGTAGTGGTTTAGCTACTCTGCGGTTCAGTTCTCCTTCCCATCTGCGTTTGTCATACGGGCTATATTCTCCAGTAGGAATCCTTCCTACTTCTCCATTAGGCAAAGCTATATAGTCATCTTCTGTATGTAGTTTTCGTATGTCTCCATCGGTATTAATAGGTAAGTTTCTTCTAGTCATAGTTGTTCTTCCTAAGTCTCCTAATGCCCTATTTTTGTTCTTCCTATTCCAATCATTTATAAGGACATCATACTCAAACTCTTCTTGGGTCATAGGGACGACCTTAGCCTTGCTCTGACCTATTCCTTTACCGGAATAGTCTTCTTTACCCATAGCCACATATAAGGCCTTCATTTGAGCCTTAGCTTTTTCAAGGGGCAAAGGTTCTTTGGAGTGCTTCTGTTTTGTTTCTGTGCTTATTACCCAATACAAGTCTCGTTTAGGAGCTTTACGGAGTTTATAAGGCATTCTATAAAGTGTGTATAAAAAAAGATTTTATAGACACTTTACGATTTCGCTTACCCGCTCTAACCCCGTTCAATCCTCAATCGCATATTGTGGGGGCATAGGGGCTTTAGATTTTCTTAATCCACACCAATACTTCCCAGCTTTAGCGGTGCTTTCTTTCCACTCAGATGACCATTCATCTCCTATCTTTTCTGATACATACCGGAGGCAAGTGAAATCGTGTGATTCTTTTTTAATAGGAATCTTAAGTTGTTCCATAGAAGCTTTGAACTTGGCCGAGTCCATTTGATTATGAGTTTGTGATATGAACTGCTTACATAGAACCGATGATTCTATAAAGAAGCGTCTATCATTCTTATCCATAGAAGTGTCATAGTTTGCTTCTAACCATTCTTTAATGGGATTTTGTGCGTCCATATATTCCTTTGATTGTTCCTTAACGCAATCCGGAACTGCTAATCCGTCTGAAACTAATAACTGATAGGCTTCTAATAATAAGAACCACATCTCATTCCGCCATTCTTCTGATTTGATGATTTTATCCTTCAAGTCAATATTAATCTTTTTATGATGATATTCGGAGCATACTTCTACGAACTGAAAGGGGAACTGAACTACTTCTAATCGTCTTTGAATACCGCCGTCGGCTCTGTTTAGCTGAGGGATATTATTTGTTTGTAAGTATAATATAAACTGAGGTATAAATGTGACTGTAGAACGATACAAGTCCCTAGCAGATACTGGGTCGCCACCCGTCCATTCCTTAATAGCCCCTACTTGTAGTTTATCATCTGCTTCTGGCTCTGAAGCAAATACGGCTCGTTTCCCTTTAGCTTTAGCAAGTGGTGGGCAAGTAGCATCTTTTTTATCTTGACCCTTTGTAATCACTTGATGAGGAACTGAGTGATAATAGTCGCCAAGAACACGCTTAATGATTTCTGCTATAAGACCCTTACCATTACCACCCGTTCCCGTCCATACAAAGAACTTCTCGTATTTTTTACGACCGTGTAAGCTCATAGCTAATGTTTTTAATACATAAGAAGTCAAAGCCCCTAATACTTCTGGATTTGCTTCAATCTCTGTTTCTGCCTCAAATACGGAGCGTATGGTATTAATGAGTTCCTTACGTGCTTCTGGAAATCGTTTCATAGGATAGGCGTATCCCGTATTGAGGCAGATATAATCTTTTGGTTCAATATCTCGTGCCTCGCCCTTATCTAAGTCATATACCTTATCTGAAAATGCGAGTAAATGCCGTTGCTCGTCCATTTTCTTATCCAACTCGTCATCATTATAACAAGAAGGTAAGAAGGCTATTACTCCGTCGCAGAATCCCTTGTTCCCTATGCTTTTACAAAAGCTAAATAGGGCAGTAAGTTTCCCCTTCATTATCTTAGCTTTTTCCTCGTCTGTTTCAGTCATATCTATCTGATTTTGATGCTCCTTAACAATCTTTTTAAAAGTGTGCCAAATGTCTGGTAATAGCCCATTAGGTTGTTTTTCATAAGCTTTCCAAATATTATTAGGTAATAGTTGAAACCAGCCTAGCTTTTCATTAAATAAGTAAGCATCTGGTTTAATATTATAGAAGAACCTAGCAACCTCGGCGTGTGAGGTATTCTTTACTATTGCCCAGAAGTCCTTTCGTTGTTGAACGAGTTCTAAATAAGAATCTGTATTATCTTCTGAGAGCCATTTCCATAATAGGGCTTGTGTGAGATTCCCTTTGCGAAATAGTGCCCATTTCCGCTTAATCCAAGATATTGATTCAAAGGGCTTGAAGTGCTTTGATTTCCTAGATACTTCAATAAAGCTTTCTACGGCATATCCTTCATTAAACATTACGAAGCCTATACGAACCCAGTCTGGATAATAATCCCAACGATGTTGTCCTATATTATCTATTACTTCTGTTAATAGCTCCCTCGTTTTCACGTCATCTTCAGAAGGGTCAGATACTTCTGTGGGTGCGATTGATTCGTCGTCTAATGGTGGAGCTTCTTCAATCTCAATAACTGGAGCTAATACGAGGATACTTTGGGGTTCTGGAAGTATAGGGCAATCCGAGGGTATATATGTAATAAGCGTATCAACGAAAGAGCCGTTAATAAGCTTATAAGGTCGGTCTTGAGATGGCTTTGTTTGTCCAAGCATTCTCATTTTCCGTTGTCCCTCATTATAAACGGATAGGTCTATAATAAGATGTCCGTCGTATTTATTACCGGCCTTCTTTTTGGATTCCTTTTTAAGGATAGTAAGAACGGGAACAATCTCTTTTAGAGCTTTCTTGAGTTGAGGAGCAACTGTTCCTTTTACGAAATGTGCGATTGATTTTTTAGTCCCGCAAAGGTTAGTGTAATGGATTGTAAAGGACATTTTATTTGATATGGTTGATGTTTCATCAGAGCATTTCCATTTACAAGATTCTTTGATTGAGCAACCTTCTATAGCAGTAAGAACTGTAAGGATAGAAGATACTTTGGCGTTAAAGTCTGCTTCACCAATATCACTAGGCATTTCTCCATCAATATCTACATACACCCTATTAAGAGTCTTCTTTGGCTCAGCTTGTATAGGGCGTGTGCGTTCATAACACTCCTTCCGTTTGCCGAGCTTTGCCCCCGGAGGATTCCATCTACCCTTGAGATAGTCTTCTACCTTTGATACTGGAACTAAGTCATAAACAGTATCAGAAGCTCCAAGGCCAGAAGTAATAGCTATAGTCTGCTCTAACTCGGGGTTAGGGCGGGTAAGCGTTTCCGCTAAGTTTGGCGTAGGCTTCATTTCTATATTGGAGTTAGGTTTCATCAATACCTTGAACGCACACCCGCTACATAATCCGTTGTCGCCACCAATATTACCGCACTTATTACGACAATCAGTCAAAGGGGGAGGGGGGGGCATACTATAGCCGTAAATAGGGTAAAAAACCCGTTCATTTTTATTATTACGCCGTCGTAATACTATACAGCGAAATCGCTGTATTCGCTGTATTCGCTGTAGGGCATATATATTTTACGAAGCCGTAGTAAAAAAAATGAAACGTTTTTTTACCTTAATAAGGGTCAGTATGAGCCGAGTAGTAAGTTTGACTCTAATGGTTGAAGTTTATGCGTTTGTTAAGATTCCAGCACACATTATGTTAGACCCAGAAAAGGAGGGTATTGATTGGTTTGTGAAATATGACACCTTGTTTTATGACATTAAGGGGGAACAAAAGGAATATAATCTAGGGTCATTATGCTTTGATGGGGATTACAAAAGGCCAGAAGTATCAATAGAAGAAACAGAAGAAAAGAAATGCTTCTGGTGTAATGGACGTGATTGTAATGAGGATTGTAATAGTGATTGTGAAGTAGAAGAGGAGGAGGATATAGAAGCTAAGATACAAACAGAAATAGAGAAACAAGCAGAAATATTAAGAGGTAAGTAAAAAATCGGGGTTAGAGCGGGTAAGCGAAATCGTAAAGTAGTTATAAACGCCCTTTTTTTTATTAGATTAAGATAAGTTTAATGTAATGATGATTCTTATTATAAAATAGTCTAGCAACATATTCTCCATTAGGCTTTTGAAGTATGTGTAAAGTATTACCTCTTTCATTTTCGGGAGTTGCGTAGTCCTTCAATATACCGCACTTCCCACCGATAATATACCTCTTTCCAGTTGTTTCTAAATAACAAAGCATAGTTAGACTTATAATATGGGGATATTTTGATTCACTTTTTATTCCCACATTTCGCTGTATTACATACTTAACGATTAGGCTTACCCGCTCTAACCCCGATTATACGAAGTAATCCCTAATACTTTATTACCTTTTATAATATGAAATGTCCTATATGATGACCCATCTAACCTTTGAACCCAGCCCCCAAAGGATACTGGAAACCTTTTCCCCCTATTATTAATAGGAACTATAGTATTATTAGTCATTACATATTCCTTATTACTTCCGTTAATAGTCCATACGGTGTCCATTATACTTACCCTTTTAGTAAAAAACGTATTCATTTTTATACTAGCCCTATAATAATATATACAGCGAATACAGCGAATACAGCGAAATCCTAAAGTCGCTGTCATATGATGACGTTTTTACGACGGCGGGGTAAAAAAAATGAACGTAAAAACTCCCATAACCTAAGTCAGACCAGCACAAATGAGTAGCCCAGTAGTATCAGTTTCCAACGCTTTGAACGAGTTGCTTGACGATTCTAATATGCCCAACGATTCCGTATTAGCCTTACCAGTTGAAGTAGTTGAGGTAAAGCCCAAGGTAAGGTCTATTAAGACTAATAAGGGTAAAGTAGTAGCTCCCGTTGTAGTAGCTCCCGTTATTGAAACTCCCCCAGAAGTAGCTCCCATTATTAAGGAGGAACTGACGGTTGATGAAAAAATGGAGTTGGCTTGGGAGTATGTAAATAGCCAAGCAAACGGCTTAATAGACTTTATTGAAAAGTATAAGGCATTACTTAATGCCCCTAAATCATCAAAGGAAAGCGATTTACCCGACAATCTCCACTATAGAATAGTATCTGGGGTGAAGCGTAAATGCCAATACATTAGGGATAATGGCGTAAGCTTGATTAACAAAATGAATAACGGCGATAAGCTTGTAGGCGTAAGTTGTATCCAAAAGGGAGCTAAAATAATAAAGGTTGCTGATTACCCCAACCTTGTATGGGTAAGTAAAAACATAATAAAGAATACTGATACTAATGAGGATTACCCTCACAAGGACGGCAAGTTTATGCGTATTATAAACGGCGAGGCATTTAACGCAAGGTTA